>Ga0209023_10001074_pt1 | contig 38026 bp, 32 predicted proteins | sample LakOneMetagenome_FD_187468 | JGI IMG/M metagenome (GOLD analysis project Ga0209023, IMG submission 187468) | Freshwater and sediment microbial communities from Lake Erie, Canada (SPAdes) (version 2) | ecosystem: Environmental > Aquatic > Freshwater > Lentic | place: Lake Erie, Canada...
TCGATGGCGATCTGCGCGGTGGCGTTGCCGTGGATGCCCATCTTGTGCTCCAGGCCCGTGCAGAAGATGGGGTTGCGGTCACCCAGCGAGCCGTCGGCATTGATGTTGAACTTGGGCACGACGAACAGGCTGATGCCCTTGCTGCCCTTGGGCGCATCGGGCAGGCGGGCCAGCACCAGGTGCACGATGTTGGCGGTCATGTCGTGTTCGCCGGCGCTGATGAAGATCTTGTTGCCGGTGATCTTGTAGGTGCCGTCGGCCTGGGGTTCGGCCTTGGTGCGCAAGAGGCCCAGGTCGGTGCCGCAATGGGGTTCGGTCAGGCACATGGTGCCGGTCCACTCGCCGCTGGTCAGCTTGGGCAGGTAGATCTTCTTTTGCTCGTCGGTGCCGTGGGCGTGCAGGGCTTCGTAAGCGCCGTGCGACAGGCCGGGGTACATGGTCCAGGCCTGGTTGGCCGAGTTCATCATCTCGTACAGGCACTGGTTCAGCACGAAGGGCAGGCCCTGGCCACCATAGGCAGGGTCGCACGACAGCGCCGCCCAGCCGCCTTCGACGTACTTGGCGTAGGCGTCCTTGAAGCCCGACGGGGGCTTGACTTCGTGCGTGGCCTTGTCGAGCACGCAGCCTTCGGTGTCGCCGCTGATGTTCAGCGGAAAGGTCACTTCGGCGGCGAACTTGCCGGCTTCTTCGATCACGGCGTTGATGGTGTCCACATCCACCTCGGCATGGGGTGGCATTGCCTTGAATTCATCACTGACCTTGAGCACTTCGTGCATGACGAATTGCATGTCGCGCAGCGGCGGCGTGTAGATAGGCATGGGGTTTACTCCTTGGATGTGGTGGTTTGGTTGGAAACTTTGCGGCGCTTGGCGGCAGCGGGGGTGACTGCTGGCGCGGCAGCGGCCGACGAAGGGGCCGGGGCGCTGCTGTAGCGCGCCAGGATGTTGTGAAAGCCCTGCACCGCCCGGCCCATGGAGCCGGGGGTCTGCAGGAAGCGCGCTTCGTAGTGCAGCGCGAGGATGAGGCCGTGGATCTCGAACAGCATCTGCTCGGCATCGGTATCCATACGCAATTCGCCCAGGCCCTTGCACTGCTCGATGGCGCGGCGCATGGCGGCGTGCCAGGTCAGCACCGAGCTGGCCAGCGCGTCGCGCACGGGGCCGGTGCGGTCGTCGAACTCGACGGCGCCGCTGATGTAGATGCAGCCCGAGTCGATTTCTATGGAGGTGCGCTTCATCCAGTTGTCGAACAGGGCCGACAGGCGCGCCACGCCGCGCTCGGCGGACATGGCGGGGTAGAACACTTCCTGCTCGAAGCGGGTGTGGTATTCGCGGATGACGGAGATCTGCAGTTCTTCGCGTGAGCCAAAATGCGCGAACACGCCCGACTTGCTCATGCCGGTGACGTCGGCCAAGGCCCCGATGGACAGGCCCTCCAGCCCGATGTGCGTGGCCAGGCCCAGCGCCGCCTCGACGATGGCCGCCTTGGTTTGCTGGCCCTTTTGCAGGGCACGGCCGGTGCTGCTGCGGGCGCGCGGGCTGCGGCTTGACGGGCTGGTTTCGGAGGTAGCGGGCATGCTGGCAAATAAAAACGAACGTTCGTTCTATTCTGCAGCAATTTCAGGGCACCGCCAAAACCCCTGAAAAAAATAGGGAGGGCCACCCAAACGGGCGTTGCAGGGGCGCCACCGGCAAGGCGGGGCCGCGCTGCCCTGCTCTTCTACTCTGGAAGATCGAGCCCTCTGACCCTGTCGTCAGCCAATCCTTTGGCTATCCAAGCCCTCGTGCTGGCATCGCCGCTGGTACTGCCCGCAGCGTCGCCCGGCGACAGGACAGCGAGGCTCGCGTTACAGGATCAGCGCCAGGCTGGCTTCCAGGTGCTCTGACGGCAGGCGCTTGAAGCCCGAGCGGGCGTAGCGCTGAAGGCGCCCCACGGCAAAGGCGGTGAGCACACTGGCGGCCACCTGCGCATCCACCGTGGGCGTGGCCGACGCAGTGGTCGCGGGCCGCAGGCACTGGCGCAGGGTGGATTCGATGCGGTCGAAGAACTGGTTCATGCGCTGCTGCAGGCGTTCGTGCTCGAACACCAGGGCGTCGCCCACCATCACGCGCACCATGCCGGGGTTGCGCTCGCCGAACTGCAGCAGCAGGCCCACGATGCGCGCAGCCTGGCGTGCGCCGACTTCGGGCGGCTGCTCGGGGTCGGGCACCTCGCGGCCGGTGATCTGCGTCACCAGGGTGAACACGGTCTGCTCGATGAAGTCGATGAGCCCCTCGAACATCTGCGCCTTGCTGGCGAAGTGGCGGTACAGCGCCGCCTCGCTCACGGACAGGCGGGCGGCCAGGGCGGCGGTGGTGATGCGCTCCGCACCCGGCTGCTCCAGCATGGCGGCCAGCGCCTGCAGAATCTGCACGCGGCGCTCGCCCGGCTTGGGGCGCTTGCGCGCAGCAGGGGTCACGTCCGCATCGTCGGTGGAGACTGGCTCGGGCAGGGGCGAAAGTTCGGACATGCGGGGCAGGCGCTCAGGTAGGGCCCCACATCACCCGCCGCGTGCCGTGGGCAGGTGCGGTGGGCCAGCAGGGCAAGAATCGACAGGGCTTGTGCAATCTCGTCAGGCAGTCGTGTTGCCTTGCATGGCAGCCGACCGCAGCCCGCGCCATGTTTGCACAAGTCAATCTTGTATGGAAATGATTCTCGCACAGGGCTTTGCCGTGCACCGCCACGCTGTGGCTACAGCGGGAACACCACCTCGACGAGCAGCCCGTGCCCTTCGTACCCCGTGCCCAGCGTGAGGGATGCGCGGTGCACGCGGGCGATCTCGTCCGCAATGGCCAGCCCTAGGCCGGTGCCCTCCCCCACCGTGCCGGGCACGCGGTAAAAGCGCTGCATGACGCGGGCACGCTCGGCCTCGGGCACGCCGGGGCCGTCGTCCTCGACCTCCAGGAACACGCGGGGCGGCCCCGTCCGCCCCTGGCGCATGCCGCAGCGGATGGTGACGATGCCGCCCGCCGGCGTGTACTTGATGGCGTTGTCCACCAGGTTAGACAAGAGCTCGCGCAGCAGCCAGCCGTGGCCGGTGACGTGCACCGGCTGCACCTCCAGGCCCAGGTCCAGGCCCTTGCCCGTGGCGGGGTCGAGAAAGGTTTCGAGCAGGGTTTCGCACAGGTCTTTCAGGTCCACCCGCTGCGTCTGCTGGGCGTCCAGGCTGCGCGCATCGGCGCGCGACAGGGCAAGCAGCTGGTGCGCTAGCTGCGAGGTGCGGCGCGTGGCGTTGCGCAGCTTCTCGATCTGGTCGACTCCTAAAACAATAGCGCCTTGCGCCCGCCCATCGTGCGGTAGGGCCGTTTTTCTATCCATATCCGGCAGCGAGACGCGCGGCGGCGCCGCTGCCTTGGCCATCATGGCCCACGCTTCCACCTGGGCCTGCAGGCCGGCCAGGGGCGTGCGCAGCTGGTGCGCCGCGTCGGCCACGAAGCGGCGTTGCCCTTCGGCCTGCGCATTGACCAACGCGAACAGCCGGTTGAGCGAATGCACCAGTGGCCGCACCTCGGCCGGGGACGAGGCTTCGTCGATGGGGCTCAGGTCGCGGGGCGAGCGGTCCTCCACCGCCTCGGCCAGGTCCACCAGCGGTTTGAAGGCCCGGCCCACGGCCCAGTGGATGGCCAGCGCCGCCGCTGCGACCAGCAGCAGGTTGGGCAGCAGCACGCGCAGCAGCAGTTGCTGGGCCCATTGCTGGCGGGGGTCGGAGCCGTCGGCCAGGGCCACCACCAGCTCGCCCGCGCCGGTGCGCCCGCGCTGCACGGCCACGCGGTAGGTCACGCCGCCGAACTCCACACTGTGGAACTCGGGCGCCTGCGTGGTGGGCACGGCGCTGTGCACCCAGTCGTCGCCCAGCAGTAGCTTGCCCGCGGGGTCGCGCACGCTGTAGCCCGAGAAGCCGGCGTTCTGGCGCAGGAAGTCTTCCACCGGCGGTGCGAGCAGCAGCAGGGGCGGTTCGTTGTCGCGGATGGCCGGGGCCAGCACCGAGTCGGACAGCGCGGGCAGCAGGCGCAGCAGGCGCTGGTCGTGCCGGTTGGCGGCGTCGTCGGCCGAGCGGTAGTCCAGCCACACGCCGGCCATGGCCAGCACGCACAGCGGCAGCACCAGCAGCAGCAGCAGCCGGTTGCGCAGGTCCGAGGTCATGGCGCGCAGGCCGGGCCGCTGGGAAGGGGTGGACCGGGGTGGCGTCGGCGTCATGGCGGGAGCAGACAGCAGATGGACGGGCTGGCAGGCTGACCGATGGACGGACTGGCCGTGGGTCTGGTGGGCCGACGGGGGCCGGTCAGGCCGCCTGCAGCTCCAGCCGGTAGCCGAACCCGCGGATCGAGCGGAGCGCCACGCCGTGCGGCTCCAGCTTGCCGCGCAGGCGGGAGACGTAGACCTCCACCGCGTTGGGCGTGATCTCCTTGTCCCAGCCGGTCAGCGCCTGCAGCAGCTTGTCCTTGCTGGCGGGCTTGGGGGCATTGATCAGCAGGTATTCGAGCACCGTCCACTCGCGCGGGCCGAGCTCGATGACCAGATCGCCATCGCCTGCGCGCACCGTGGCGCGGCGGCCTGCGGTGTCGAGCTCAAGCGGGCCGAAGCTGAGCACCGCCGTGGTGGCGGCCTGCGAGCGGCGCAGCAAGGCCCGCAGGCGGGCCAGTAGCTCGGGCAGCTCGAAGGGCTTGACCATGTAGTCGTCGGCCCCCAGGTCCAGGCCCTGGACGCGGTCGTGCAGGGCATCGCGCGCGGTGAGGATCAGCACCGGCATCGACGGGCTGGCCATGTCGGGGCGGCGCAGGCGGCGGGTGAGTTCCAGGCCGTCCATGGCGGGCAGGCCGATGTCGATGATGGCTGCGTCGAACGATTCGGTGCGCAGCACCTCTTCGGCACGCTCGCCGCTGCCCACCCAGTCGACCGCGTAGCCTGCATCTGACAGGCCCAGCTTGATGCCGCTGGCGACCATGACGTCGTCCTCGACAAGCAGCAGCCTCACGCCGGCGCCCCTTGGCGGGCTACCGAAAGACGACGATGCCCCCCGCCGCGCATCATCGTGACCTCAATGGGAGCGGATCATGGTGCCGTAGGCCTGATCCGTGAGGATCTCCAGCAGCATGGCATGCGGCACCCGGCCGTCGATGATGTGCACGGCGTGCACGCCGGCTTTGGCGGCATCGAGTGCGCTCGCGATCTTGGGCAGCATGCCGCCGGAGATGGTGCCATCGGCAAACAACGCATCGATCTCGCGGGCCGTGAGGTCGGTGAGCAGGTTGCCCTGCTTGTCCAGCACGCCGGGCGTGTTGGTCAGCAGCATGAGCTTTTCGGCCTGCAGCACGGTGGCGAGCTTGCTGGCCACCACGTCGGCGTTGATGTTGTAGCTCTCGTTGTTCTCGCCAAAGCCGATGGGGCTGATGACGGGGATGAACGCGTCGTCCTGCAGCGCCTTCACCACGCTGGGGTCAATGGTGACGATGTCGCCCACCTGGCCCACGTCGTGCTCGATGGCAGGGTTCTTGTTGTCCAGCAGCTTGAGCTTTTGTGCGCGGATCATGCCGCCGTCGCGCCCGGTCAGGCCCACGGCCTTGCCACCGGCCTGGTTGATCAGGCCCACGATGTCCTGCTGCACCTCGCCGGCCAGCACCCACTCGACCACTTCCATGGTCTCGGCATCGGTCACGCGCATGCCCTGGATGAACTCGCCCTTCTTGCCCAGGCGGTTCAGGGCCGTCTCGATCTGCGGGCCGCCGCCGTGCACGACCACGGGGTTCATGCCCACGAGCTTGAGCAGCACCACGTCTTCGGCGAAGTCGGCCTGCAGGGCCGGGTCCGTCATGGCGTTGCCGCCGTACTTGATGACCATGGTCTTGCCATGGAACTTGCGGATGTAAGGCAGCGCCTGGGCCAGGATTTCAGCCTTGTCGCGTGGAGCAATCGAAAGAAGGTCGGTCATGGAGGCGTGCCATCCGCAAGAAGAAAATGTGAAGCGCAAATTGTGCCGCATTCGCGGCGCGGCCCGCTACCGCAGTGCGTGCATGGGCCTCAGTGCCGCAGCCAGTGCGGCACCTTGAAGCGCACGATGGCCATGTAGGCCATCACGTAGCTGATCACGAACAGGCCGCAAAACGCCATGAGCAGCGGTGTGTTGCTCCAGAACAGCACGGCCGGCACCACGGTCAGCAGGGTAAAGCCCCACAGGTAGGGCGATGTGCGGTTGTTGCGCATGAGCATGCGGCGGGACTCATCGTCGTGGAACACGCCGCGCACGATGCGCCGGTAGATAAGCTGGTGGAAATGCAGTGCGTCGGCCACCCCGGGCGACACGCCCCGCACTGCCTTGCGGTAGATGGAGAACACCGTCTCCCACACCGGGTAGATCAGCAGCAACATGGGGAACCAGGGGGACACATCAGTATTGCGCTGCACCAGCGAAATGCTGGCCAGGGCAATCACCACGCCCCACACATACGCCCCGCCGTCCCCGGCGAACACCATGCCGCGCGGGTAGTTCCACACCAGGAACCCGCCGGTGGCGGCTGCGGTGGACACCAGCAGCGCCGCCAGGGCGCGGTCGCCCACCTGCAAGGCGACGTGGGCCAGCGCCAAGCACACAATGAGCGCCACCATGCCGGCCAGGCCGTTGTAGCCGTCGATGATATTGAAGGCGTGCGGCAGGCCCGCGACGGCGAGCACGACGATGCACCAGCCGATCCACGGAGCCATGGCCATCCAGCCATCGAGCCACGGCCAGCCCACGCTGGGCAGGGTCAAATCCAGCAGAAAGATGGCCAACACGCCGGATGCGCCGGTCAGAGCCAGCCTGTACCGTACCGACAACCGCTGGGTCATGTCTTCGGCAATGCCGCCCAGCGCAGCCGGCAGCAGTGTCAACAGCCAGGCGCCGACCCAGCTCCCCAGCCGCAGCGAGCCTGGGTCTCCCCAGCCCAGCGACTGCCACACGCCCAGCCCCCAGCTCACGGTCATTCCGACCAGCAGTGCGGCGCCACCGATGCGGGGCACGTCACCCAGATGGAAACGCTGCGGCATGCCCTCGCCATAGACGAGCGCGTGTTCATTCCCCCATCGAACGATGAGCCCTGCAGCCAGCGCCGCCACCAGAAAACCGACTACAGACAACCAAATCATGGGGTGCCGATGGTACCTTTGATACCTGGGGCCCCAGTTAGCAACTGTTGCGCCTGCCGATATGCGGGTGACATCCACAGCCGCAGCAGGCTGCGAAGATGCCAGCTCAAGTGGTCGAGCCGGCGGCCGCTGGCCCGCTGGCCCGCATGCACGATCTCCACCGGCGCCTTGATCAGCGCCCCCCCGGCCAGCCGGAGCCTGAGGCAAAAATCCACGTCCTCGCAGTACATGAAATAGCGCTCGTCAAAGCCAGCCAGCTCCCGCCAGACAGATGTCGGCATCAGAAGGCACGCCGCGTTGACCCAATCGACGCGCTGCTCCGTGCGGCCCAGCAAACGCCGGCGCAACAGCGCCCAGGGGGACGGTAGTTCGCGCTCGCTATCCTGCACACGGCCGCTCTCGTTGACCTGAATGGGGTAGGCGCAGCCTGCCGGGTGCCCGGCCAGGGCGTTGACCAGTGGCACAAACGGGTCGTCACCCAACACCACATCAGGGTTGAGCACGCACACGAAGGCTTCTGGGGCAGATGCCAGCGCCTGGTTGTGGTTGGCTCCAAAACCGATGGGCACCTCGTTGCGAATGATGTCCAACGAAAAAGGCCACCGCCCTGACGGCCATTGCGGCTCTGCCTCGGGAACATTGAGTGTGAGCACCACCCTCGACACCACCGGGGAATTCAGGCGGGCCATGGACTCCAGCAATGCCTGAATCTGCCCCCCATGGGCATGGCTGACGATGGACACGACGACGGTGGATGAAGGGCTGGGAGCAATCAGTGGCACCCCGGTATTGTCGTTCGGATAGCCACATAGTTGTAACAATCTCCTGGAGGCGCATTGGCAAGCCCCGTCATAATTCCGGGATGACGCAAACAATTGAGGACTTGCACGTCTATCTACGTAGCATTCGTCCCGAAGAAAGAACTTCCCTCTCCACCCTCGCCGAGATGATCCCCGCAGGCTCCAAGGTCCTCGACCTGGGCTGCGGCAGCGGCGCATTGGGCCAATACCTGGCGGAAACCCGCGGCTGTGTCAGCGACGGCGTCACCTGGAGCGAGGCGGAAGCGGCCCACGCCCGCCCCCACTACCGCCACGTGCATGTCGCAGACCTGGAAACCGCGGATCTGCCCACCCTCTTCGCAGGGGAACGGTACGACGCCATCGTTTGTGCAGACGTGCTGGAGCACTTGCGGCACCCTGAATCGGTGCTGGCAGCCGCCCGGAACATGCTGACAGCCGAAGGACGGCTGCTGATCTCCGTCCCCAATGCCAGCTACAGCGGGCTGATCGCCGAACTGCTCAAGGGCGAATTCAAGTACCGCAAGGAAGGCTTGCTGGATGAGACGCACCTGCGCTTCTTCACCCGCCGGTCGCTGGTGCGGTTCATGACAGAACAGCGCTGGGCCATCGACACCCTGGAAGTCATCGAACGCCCGATCCCCGAGTCAGAGTTCAAGGTCGAGTTTGACGATCTGCCGCCGTCGGTGGCGCGTTTCATCCTGTCGGGCCCAGATGCGCTGAGCTACCAGTTCGTCGGTGCGGCGCGTCCTGTCGAGTCCGCCGAAGAAGCGGTGGTGGTGCAGGAGTCGTTTCCTGCGGAAGGGAAGGCACATTTTTCGGCCGAGCTGTACTTGGGACGCGACGGCCAGTACCGCGAAGCCGACAAGCTCACCGCTTCGGGGATCATCGGCCAGGAGCGGCAGACCGTTCGCTTTGACATCCCCGCAGCCGACGCGCCCTGCACGCACCTGCGGCTGGACCCGGCAGACCGGCCGGGCTACCTGCACCTGTACAGCATCGCGCTGAAGGATGCGCAGGGCGCCGAGCTGTGGAAGTGGGATGCACAGACAAGCCAGCGCTCCTTGCTGGCCACCACGCCCCACCATGAAATCGTCTGGCAGGCGCCCCTGCCCGCCGCCAGCGGCGCCACCTTGCTGCTGATGTCAGGCGAAGACCCGTGGTTCGAGGTACCCATCCCCGTAGAGATTCTGAAGTCCCAGTCCTCCGGCGGCCTCGCGCTGGAGGTCGAGCTGGGCTGGCCGATGTCTACGGACTACCTGGCGCTGGCCGCCACGGTGCACCCATTGCATGACCGCATTTCACAACTGGAAGGCGATCTGCGGGACACGCAGGGGCACCTGTACCAGGTGCAAGGCAGCTTGAGTGCAGATCTGGCAATTCTGAGCACAGATCTGGCAGCCGCCCGCAGCCGAAACGCACTGCTGGAAGAAAGCAACCGTGCCACGGGGCACCAGCGGGCCACGTGGCAGCTGGAAGCCACCCGCGTGCAGCGGGACTACGACGACCTGGCCCGGCACTTGAAGAACATCGAGGCGTCCACCGTCTTTCGCGCAACCCGCCCCCTGGTACACGCAAAAATGCGCATTGACCGATTGCTGTGCCGTGCGCCCAAGAGCAGCGCAGCTGCCGCACCCGCCGCCCAACCGATGTCCGCACCGGCCCATCCGGTGGACATCATCGTTCCGGTCTACCGCGGGTTGGCCGACACGCAGCTTTGCATCGAGTCGGTGCTGGCAAGTTCTTGCACGAGTGCCTACCGCCTGATCGTGATCAACGATGCGAGTCCAGAGCCCGAAGTCACCGCGTGGCTGCGCGAGAAGGCCGCCCAGGACAGCCGCGTCACCCTGCTGGAGAACCCCGAGAACCTGGGCTTCGTCGGCACCGTGAACCGCGGCATGGCGCTCAGCGACAGCCACGATGTGCTGCTGCTCAACAGCGACACGGAAGTCGCCAACGACTGGCTCGACCGCATCCGCCGCGCCGCTTACAGCGACCAGAAGGTCGCGTCCGTCACGCCGTTTTCGAACAACGCCACCATCTGCAGCTACCCCCGCTTTTGCGAGGGCAACGACCTGCCGGAAGGCTACAGCACCGCCCGGCTGGACGCCCTGTGCGCCGCCACCAACCCTGGCGCGGTGGTGGATGTGCCTACCGGCGTGGGCTTTTGCATGTACATCCGGCGCGACAGCTTGGCCGACGTCGGGCTGTTCGACACCGAGAACTTCGGCAAGGGCTATGGCGAAGAGAACGACTTCTGCCAACGCGCTGCCGCAAAAGGGTGGCGCAACCTCCACAACCTCGACACCTTCGTACTGCATACCGGCGGCGTGAGCTTCGGCGACAGCAAGAGCCCGCGGGAAAAGGCCGCCATGGAGACGCTGCGGCGGCTGCATCCACGCTACGAAAGCGCCGTCATGGCCTTCGTACAGGCGGACCCGGCACAGCCGTTCCGCCTGGCGCTCGACGTGGCCCGTATCGCGCAGGCGGGACTTCCCGCTGTGCTTGCCGTGTTGCACGACAGAGCGGGCGGCACCCTGCGCCATGTGCGCGAACTCGCCCAGCACCTGAGCGATCGTGCCATCTTCCTCACCCTCAAGCCCGCGCCTGCGCGCAGCGTGGTCCTGGAGCTGGCGGGGCAAGGTGAAGGCTTCAAGCTGGTTTTCCGATTGGCAGATCAGCATCCGGATCTGGTGGAGGTATTGCGGCAGCTGGGCGTGGCGCACGTCCACTACCACCATCTCCTGGGCCATGAACCTGTGATCATGGAACTTCCCCATCATTTGGGAGTGGCCTACGACTTCACTGCGCACGACTTCTACAGCTACTGCGCTCACATCTCTCTGACGGGCAACGACAACCGATTTGCAGAAGAACCCGCTCCTGGCCAATGCGCGTGCTGCTCTCCTCACGATCCCGCCCCGATGGGCAACGGTACGGTGTCTGACTGGCGCCACAGCAACCGCCATTTCCTGAACGAAGCGCGCCTCGTACTCACCCCCAGCTCAGACACCGCGCGCCGCATCGTTGCATTTGCACCTGGCGCGCGCGTGCAGGCCGTTCCACACACTGACATTGCCGCCTCTGGCAACAAGGAGACACCACCGTCGCAGGCCAAACCTTTGGCCCAAGACGCGCCACTCAAAGTGGTGGTCCTTGGCGCTCTCAGTGCCATCAAGGGCGCCGACGTGCTTGAAGCGGCGGCTCAGGAAGCCGCCCGAACAAGCGCACCTGTGGAATTTCATCTCCTCGGCTACGGCTACCGCCATCTACAAACCCAACCGCGTGCACGGCTTACCGTACATGGTGCTTACCAGGATGAGGACTTAGCCGGACTGCTGGCCTGGCTGCAGCCCGATATCGTCTGGTTTCCCGCCCTTTGGCCAGAAACCTACAGCTACACCCTCAGTGGCGCGTTGCAGGCGGGCCTGCCCGTGGCCGTCCCCAATATCGGCGCATTTGCCGAACGCGTTGCCGAACGGCCTTGGAGCTGGGTAAGCCCGTGGGATCAGGATGCAAAGCAGTGGGTGCGCTTTTTCACAGCGTTGCGCGCTGAGCACTTCGGACCTGGCTTCCCGCCAGTGCCCACCGCCGCCCTCGCCATACCTCACAGCCATAGGTCCTGGACATACCTGCACGACTACCTCCAAGAAATCCCGGTTGCAGCCCTCTCGCCACATCCGTCACTTTCTGCCGCGTTGCTGGCCGAATACGTGGCACCGAACGTTTTGTCCACACGCTCCGAAGCGCTCAATGCACTCGCTTACTTGCGCTCGCTCCCGCTGCTGCGCACTGTAGCTGGCCATATCCCTGCGCATTGGCAACGCCGGGTGAAGAACTGGCTGCAAAAGTAACTTCCTCAATCATCATGACTACTATCTCCGACCCCAACCTGCCGCTCATCGAATCCGCCCGGGTACTGATTGACCAAGGTCAGCTTACCGAAGCTGCTGATGTGCTCAATGAGGCGCGAGCACAGGCCCCCAACGACCCGCGCGTTTACTTGATGGCCGGCGTCATGTCGGAGAAGGCCGGGAATGTTGCAGGGGCATTTCAACTGATGCGCACCGGCTTGGAACTGGCCCCCAACTGGGCACCTGGCATTGTGGTGCTGGCTCAGTTGCAGGCGCGACAAGGTCAATTTGCCGAAGCTAAAGAAAACGCGGAAACCGCCTTGCAATTGGATTCTGAAACACGCGTGGTGCTGGATGGAGCTATCGACGTGGCCCATTTGACGGGGGACATCGAACAAGCCGTGCGCCTCTTACAACAGGGTTTGGTGCAACAGCCCACCGACAGCAAGTGGCGTTTCATGTTGGCCAATAACCTAAGCCAGTTGGAGCGCTTCGACGAAGCTCTTGCACTCTGGGATGGCCTCCTCGCCGAATCTCCTGAGGACGAGAAAACCTTGCTGGGCCGCATGCACACGCTGCTAGCTGCTGGCCGCCTGAAGGAAGCCGAGCATGTAACTTCCGCATTGTTAGCCCTTGCACCGGACAATGCCGTTTACGCTTATTACGACGCGAGAGCCAGGGGCCAGACGCCTCCTCACCAACCGGCAGAGCTCAATCGGTCGCTCTTTGATAGCGCAGCACACATCTTTGATCAGCAGCTTGTGCAAAGCTTGCGCTACCAATTGCCGGAGGTGATCGCCAAGAAAATAATTGCGCTGTATCCCGATAGGAAATTGAGCCTGCTGGACTTGGGCTGCGGAACAGGCCTGCTAGGAGCCCAACTGGGCAAGTTAAAAGGCCGGATGGTAGGCGTGGACGTATCTCCAAAAATGCTCGAGCAGGCCCGCCGCCACGATGTGTATGACAGCCTCGACGTAGCCGATCTCCATGATGCTCTGGCAAGGGCTGCAGCGAGCCCATATAAGGTGATCACTGCACTGGACGTTTGCGTGTACGTGGGAGATCTAAGCCAAGCCATTCCAGCAGCATGGCGTGCACTGGTGCCCAACGGCCTAGTGATTCTGTCTTGCGAAAGCGGCCCTGAGGATGGGCCCGACCTGTTCCTCAATCCAACGACCGAGCGCTACGTGCACAAACGCAGCCATGTAGAGGGACTGTGCCGAACTGCAGGCTTTTCAGTGGAAGCGCAAAACACCGTGTTGCGATACCAGAAAGGAAAGCCTGTGAATGGCTTTGTGATCACTGCACGCAAGGTCGCTTGAGGGGATATGTAGCAATGTTGATCGCGCACTACGCGGCCCTTGCTTCTGCAGGCCGCGAGTGCAAGCAAGTAGGTCGGCTTACCCACCCTTGCGGAGCAGCAAAAAGATTTCGTTGTTGCGTAGTACCTCATCGCTGTAAAGCTTCAACAGCTCTGGCGGTGGCGCCATTTCCACGCTGCGCCGTTCCGACCTCTCCACCGCAAAGCCTGCCTTGCCAACCAGATCCACCAGTTCGTCCGCCGTCAGACGGTTTAGTTGTTGGTACTCCTTGAATACGAAGCGTTTGTAGCCCTCGACGCCAAAGTCAGCGAAACCGAAATCCACCTCCTCTGCGTTGATCGGCCCCTGGTGGGCTTCAATAGTGTTCCAGAGCACCGCTTCTGGCACCTGCAAATGGTGCCAGGGCACTTCGTCGTAGCGGCGCAGGTGCGAACCATAGGGAGAATGGAACAAAGGCTCGATCTGCAGAAAGAACACCCCACCAGGGCGCAAACACGCATGCAGATCTTGCAAGATCTGCAGCAACTGGTCACGCTGCACATGTTCAAAAGTGGACCAACTCATGATGCCGTCCAGACCTGAATGGCGGTCCGACAGACGCGCACCCGGTACTATGGTCTCGAACGTCAGTGCGGTGGGAATTCGCCGCATGCCCAGTTGCTCATTGGCAATGCGGGGTAGTTTGGCGTACTCCCTTCTAATATCGATTCCGTGGATAGCTGTTGCACCATGACGGAGCACCAAAGACAAATCGGTAATTCCATCGCCGCAGCCAAAATTGAGCAGCTTTGCGGTGCGCAAATCCAGCGCGCCACCGACCCACTGGTGGACAACGTCGGCTGCGTAATCGAAATGCGCCCGAAACCACTCGTCACTGATGCGCTGGGCATCCCACGGTGCTATCCCCCAGAGCCGCTCTTGCAGCTTGGACCACCAATTATTGTTCATTGCTCCTCCAGGAATCACACTTCGATCCTTCGCCTCGCGCTGCCGCGCCGCGGCGTCTCATTGCACCTTGCTCAAACCCCCGTCGCCACGGCTGCGAGCGCTACGCCGAGAGCGCGCCTTCACGGCTTGCGCAACACGTAAGCGTCCTGGTGATTCCAGAAATGCACCGGGGCTTTGTGCACCAGCTTGTCCGCGCCCATGGTTTCAGCAATGCGCTTCAGAACGAAAGCTTCCGAGGTGAAAGCAGTGCCGTATTCCTGCTCGTCGATGGCGGTGGATTCACTGGAGGCCGCAAAGAAGAAGCCTTCCTCGTCCAGCGTGACGTGGTCAAAGTCGGCGGCCTTGGTACCGTGGGTGCTAAATACCAACAAGCCACCGGGAGCCACTGACTCGTACAGCACCTTAAGCCAACGCGACCATGTGGACTTCGGCAAATGACTGAAGAGGGACAATACAAACACCAGGTCGTAGCGAGCTGGCCATTGCACGTTCTCTGGCACGCTGGCCGACAAAAATCCGTCCACACCAAATGTGCCGCGCGAAAACTCCACGGCACTTGGCACCACATCCGACACAACCACCCGCGCAGCTCCCAAGGTCTTGACCAGGTGCCGCGTGAAACGACCGTGTCCGCTGGCGAATTCCAGCATGCTGCGCGTCTTGAGCAGTGGTTGCTCAACTGCCTCCAACAACACCATCAACTCGGACAAGGTACGCCAGCCATCCGCCAAGTAGTCGCGCAACGGATTGCGGCTTGAATGGTGACTACGAAAGAAACCAAAAATATCATCCAGCTCAGAGATCGTGCAGTCCAGCCCCATGACGTTGCGAAACGATCCGATCAGATCGTTTGCCTCAATCAGCCTGTGAGCATCCAGCACCACATCACGCTCGTCGCGCGCTCGAACGAGGACTTGAGCTGCTCGTTCATTGTCGCCGCTCGACAGCAGCTCGCGCCCTTCCTGCAGCAGTTGTTGACCCAGTGTGACGGGGGGGGATGATTGAAGAACAGTCATGTGTTGTTTGCGCTGAGAAGCAGTGATTATCGAGGCGCGAAGCAAGGTGTCCGTTTTGTGAGCGCTGGTATTGCATGTTTGCCCGTTAGGGCAAATCCAGACCTCTGCTTCGCAACTCTGGCTTGTCTCCTGCAGGCGGGCTCAATCGCCAAGGTTTGGCGTATACGATCTCATCGCCGCTATGGTCCGGGGTATATGTATCAACTCCAACGATGGGGCAACCTGACCAAACCTGGCAGTGGTTTGGGAAAGATGAAGCGGAAGTGCAAAAACTGGAACCACTGGTCGTACACCGCGAGCCCCGTCTCGTCGAACAAGAAAGCGCTGATCACATAGTCGCCGCTGTGCAGCGGAAGATCCGGGAAGGTCAAAACGGACTGCCATGTGCCGTCAGCCAGTTGCACGGGCTGGGCACCGTCTTCATGCGTCGCCAGCGATGTGATGCCAACACCCTTGGACTGCTCGATCATGAATCCAATGTTGGGCCGCTCCACACCTCGCCCGCGAGCGCGAATAGTCACCACGAGGTCATGGCCCTGGAGCACCGGCGGCTGGTCGTCTAACGCATCATTCAGGTGAGCCACATCCACCGACAAAATGCACGCACTACCGCCATCGTTGGCGGCGGGCGGAGACGCGGGGTGTTGCGTCGGCACAGGGGTCGCGCCATCAATAGGACACCCTGCCGCAGCACCGTCAGCCTGAGCAGGAATTTGCGCCTCTGAATCTCCGCCTTCGGTAGTTGATTCGCGCTCACGTGTGTGCACGTCGTAGGCGGCAAGCACCGCCTCGGTGTTTCCAAACTGCTCCACCCGCCCCCCCTTGAGCCAGAGCGCTCGGTCGCACAGATGACGAATATGGTAGGGACTGTGGGAGCAAAACAGAATGGTGCAGCCGTTGTTGCGGAAGGCTGTGATGCGCTCGACGCACTTCTTCTGAAAGTTTTGGTCCCCCACAGCCAGCGCTTCGTCGATGATCAAAACGTCGGGCTGCACAGCCGTCACCAGAGCAAACGCCAAGCGCACGGTCATACCCGAGGAATAGGTCTTTACCGACCTGTCCAGCGCCTCGCCCAGTTCGCAAAAATCGATGATTTCGGGCTCCAACCGCACCATTTCGTCGTGGTGGATGCCGATCAGGCTGCCCGCAAAGTACAGATTGTCGCGGCCGCTGAAGTCGGGGTGAAAGCCGGCGCCCAGCTCCAAAATGGCAGTCACCCGTCCCACACGGTCTATGCGGCCGTGGCTGGGTTGCAAGGTGCCGGCCAGCAGTTTGAGCAAGGTGCTTTTGCCGGCTCCGTTGTCGCCGATGACACCAATACATTCACCACGCCGCAATTCAAACGATACATCGTTCAGTGCCCAATGGCTGCGGTGTGTGGCCTTGCCCGTCAACAACGCCCGAAGGCGGGCCCGGGGGGTGGCGTAAAGCTTGTATTCCTTGGCAACGCCTGCTACCGACAACACGGTGTCAGAAGCATCGCTTTGCGCGGAGGGAAAAATTTTGGTGTTCACAACCAGTCCACCAATTGATCACGGCTGCGTGCCACCAAAGCATTCAGTATGACCGCCAGAGCGCCCACCCATACCAGGGTAGCGCACCACACACTCCAGTGCGGCCACTGGCCTTGCAGCAACACCTGTTGATACCCCGTTACAAGCCCTGTCATGGGGTTGAGCCACAGCGCCCAGCGCCAGGACTCGGGAAACAGCTGGATAGGGAACAAAATGGGTGACAGATAAATGCCCACAGAAAGCAAAAACGCTACCAGTTGCGCAACGTCCCGCAGGGCTGCCGCCAGGATGGCCAGCGCGTAGCTGAGTACCAGACACAACAGCATTTGCAGCAGCAGCAGAGGCAGCAGGGCGACAATCGCGAGGTTCAACCCGTGGGCTGGAATGTAAGCCACCGCCACCAGCAGCAGCAATGGCCCATAGATAGAAAAACTGGCCAGTACTGTGCGCGCTGTGAACAGCACCGGCGGCAAGGGGTTCTTGTGCAGCAGGCTTCCAGCATCGAGCAAGCTGGTCATGCCACGCTGCACAGCATCACAGAAGGCCATCCAGGGCAAAGCGCCGACTATGAGGTATGCGCCCACGGCCCTTGTGGGTGCGTGCTCGCCCAAGCGCATACCAAACACCACGTCAAACACCAGGTAGTACGCAGCCACGGTGAGCAGTGGCTGCAGGTACGGCCAGACAATGCCCAGCGCCGTGCCCGTGTGGCGTGAAGCTACCTCTCGACGCGTGAGCACCCACACCAACATGCGCGCGCGCCACAGCGCGAGCGCCTCGTTCCAAAGAAAGGTCATGAGCGAAGTTTGGCGGACGAATCAATGCCCCACCGGGCTTGGTGGGGCAGCTTCTTGCGATGCGATTACTTGCCGCCCTGCACCTGAATACCAGGGCTCTTGGCGTAGCCCGCAGCAAACGCTTCAATCGCCTTGGTGTCCGGCTCCACACCTTCGCCCAGCTTTTGTGCAGCCTTCACACGGGCCTCTTGCGTCACACTGGCACGCACTTCCTTGAGCAACTCTTCCTTCGCCTCTTCGAAGGTGCGCTTGGAAGGCGCCTTGCGGTCTTCCAACTGCAGAATATGGAAGCCGAACTGCGTTTCCACCAACCCACTCAGATCGCCCTTCTTTTGCAGTGCAAAAGCAGCCTGTTCGAAGGCCGGCACCATACGCCCCTTCGTGAACAGACCCAGGTCGCCGCCACGAGCAGCACTGCCCTTATCGGCAGAGTGCTCCTCCGCCAGTTTGGCAAAGTCCGCACCGCCCTTGATGTCGGCGAGCAGCTTCTCAGCCTTTGCCCGTGACTCTGGCGTAGCGCCAGCAATCAGAATGTGGCGCACCTGCACCTGTTCACCCACTTCGAAGCGCTCGGGCTTGGCCTTGTAGGCTGCACGGGCCAAGTCCAGCGCTGCGGCGTCGCTGGGAATGTTTTGGCTGTCGATGCGCTCCAGCATCATGTCCGACAAGACCTTGTCGCGCGCCAGTTGCAGCATCGCAGCCACTTGGGGGTCTTTGTCCAGCCCGTCTTTGACCGCCTGTTGACCCAATGCACGGCGCACATACATGTTCATCGCCACCTGGCTCACGCTCTGCTTGTTGGCCAGCACCATGGGGCGCATCTCTGCCGGCATACGCATCTGCGCATCGGCTTCAAGGTCGCTGGTGGTAATGGCGAACTTGCCGCCTTGGGTCAGGGGCACAGGGCCGGCCGCATGCGCGAACGAGCCGCCGGCCAAAACGGCGACAGCAAAAGCCATGCTGCGCATTGGAGAAAAACAGGTTGACGTCAAGTGCTTCATGGATAAAACAAGTTGTGAAATGAAAAAAAGGCGGGGAAGACCCCGCCTTTTTGGATCGCGTTGCCGCGATTAAGTGCCCACGAATTACTTCGTGAAACGGTGTTCCCACGTGATGCCGTAGGTACCGGAGATACCAACGCCAGCTTGAGGGTTGCTCAGCTTGACGAAGGCGGCGCCCAGGATTGGCAGACCTTGGGCTGCGTTGTTCGTGTCGATCACGCCCCAGCCGTTGGTGTAGAAGCCGGAAGTAACCGTGTTACGAGCAGCCGAAGCGCCCAGCACGGAGTTGCCGGTGTCTTGGAAGGCCAGCACGCTGACTTCACCGCAGAACGACACGCTGCTGGCGGTGCCAGGCGAGAACACTGGACCAGCCGAAGCAGAGGTTTCTTCACGGTCGAAGAACTTCTGGCCGTCAGCGAATACGCAAATGTTGCCGTTGGTGTCGACAGAGGTGTTACCACCAGCTTTGTACGTACCAGCGCCGGTCAAGTAATCAGCCGGGCTCACAGCGGGGTAGAACCATTCGCCAGCTTGAGTACCAGAAGCGTTCAGGTCGGTGAACAGACGGTACTTGGCATTGGCCGTCGTAGCACCGTTGGCACCCGTACCAGTCACAGCAGCGTAGTTGGCAGCCACGTTGTAGCGACGTGCGGGCATGGAGAACACCCAGTCGGTCTTGGCGGTGATGCCAGCGTCCAGTGCGTACTGGTTGGTGATCGAACGAACCGACAGAGCCGTCAGCAGGTTGGTGGACTGCAGCAGCGTGTTGGCCGACGAAGCAGCGCTGAAGAAAGGCGTCGACAGGTCAGGCGCATCGTAGTTCAGCATTGGCAGTGCAGCGGTCGTCACCTTGGCACCGGTGGCGTCGAACACGTTCAAGTTACGGAACAGCGGGTCAGCGGTCACGCCGTTGGCAGCGTCAGCATTCAGCGTAACCAGGGGGTTGCCCAGTTGTGCGAAGTGACGGAAGTTACCAACGCCAGGAACATTACCAGCCGTGTTCGCCACGATAGCATTGGCAGCACCGGAGTAGGTGGTGGTTTGTGGCACATTGATGATGTACCAGTCACCCATCAGGCCGCCCGAACCGCTGTCCAGACCAGCAGCAGCCACTTGAGCTTCCGTGGTGTAGTCAGCGATAGCAGCGTTGTTCAGCAGCGTGCGGGCAGCGGAACCAGCCACCGAGCAAGGTGCCACACCAGACACGTGCTTGGTAGCAGTGTACAGAGCGGAACGATTAGGGCCAGCAGCGTTCAGAGCGCCGTTGGTGTCGAATGCACGCAGAGCCGTGATATCAGCCACGTTGAAGATTTCAATGTAACCTTCACGGGTCATGGCATTGCGCTGAGCTTCGGTCAAGTACGAAGGCAGACGTGCCGTAGAGTTGTTGAACGGTTGAGCCGCACCAGAAGTCAGCGCAGGCACCGTGCAGGTGTTGTCGCCGGTCACGATTTGGGCCAAGCCGTTGGCATCAGCCGTCACAGCAGCGGTCCACACGTCGCCAGGCGACAGGAACACTTGGAAGTCAAGCAGATCGTCAGAGTTCGAAGCCGAACGGAAACGGACCTTGGCAACCTTACCATTGACTTGGTCGGTGTTGGTCACGTGCAGAACAGTCATATTGCCGTTTTGCGCGTTGAAATAAGGCACGATCAGAGCGTGGCCCACGCCGGCGTTCGCCACTTGAAGGTTCGTAGCCGTAGGCTTGTTGATCTTGCTAACAGCATAGTCAGCCACGGTGCCAGCACCAGTACCGACCACCACGTCAGCCGAAGCGACGCCCGCGAAGCCCAGGCCACCAATCATGGCAGCAATGCTCAGGGCCATCACATTTTTTTTCATACAAGAACTCCAGTTAAAAAAGTTGGTAAGCGCAACTACCACGATTGATTACGCTAGAGAATCGTAGCACAGCGCCTTTGGGAACTAAACTTGATTACGCGGGCCCGTTCTGCTTTGTTGACCAAATACAACAGTCCTCAATACTCAAATTTCCTCGGCAGGCCGGCAATGAGCCGCCACAGATCCTCACAGATCCTGATAGCGCCACCACTGGCCATCTTCCAGCAGCCAAGTCTCACTAAGGTGGGTGTCGATGGTACCCAAATTCATGCCGATCAGCGCAGGTGCAGCACTAATTTTGATGCGGACTGTGCACTTTTCCACCTCGCAGGTGGCATTGACTGGCTCCGCACCCTTCAAAGTAGCAGCACTGCCAAATTGCATGCGGTACTGTTCGAGCGCGTGAAGCTTGCGGTACGAGGGCGGCGCAAGGCTGTACGCCTTGGCGTAGTCCCCTGCAATACGCGCCTTCCAGTACTCGCTCGAGCGTTGCTGCACCGCCTGCTCAGGCGTAGCCGACATGGTGGCGCACCCTACCATTGCGATGGCGACCATGGCAGTTGCGCCGATCGTTCGGAGGGGGGCCAATGCGCGGGACAGGGAGTTGCTCAGAATAATTTTCATTCCATTGCCTTTCTCTATTGCAATAAATTTCGGTTTAACAATGCCGTCTACAGTCACTGCGGCGTGGAGGGCTGAGGAGGAGGAAGGGGTGAGCCACCGCGCCCCTGGGCTCCTTCTCGCATTTCGATGATGTTCAAGCCACGCAGGCGGTCGCGCAGGTCTGTGCTGACCTCACGAATCTCGGGGTCTGTGCGCACCACCTTGGGAGTAATGACCACCAACAGCTCGGTACGCTTGCCGGTGTTGTTGGTGTTGCTGAACAAGCTGCCGAACAACGGCACATCTTTGAGGAGGGGCACGCCCGCCTTGCCGCTGGTCCGGTTGTCCTTGATCAGCCCACCCAGCACAATGGTCTCGCCGCTGCGCACTGCCACCTTGCTACTGATTTGACGCTGCATGAAGATGGGCTGGTTGTTGGCACCCGTGCTGGGCGATTGGTCGGTCATGACCTGGTCCAGCTGCATAGTGACCAGGTTGCCAGCGTTGACTGACGGAGTAACCGCCAAGTTCACACCGGTATCACGGTACTGCACGGTACTGGTGGTAGTGCTGCCAATGTTGCTGTCAATGATGCTGGACAGCACAGGTATCTGATCACCCACCGACATCGTGGCAGTGTGGTTGTCCAGCACCATCAGCGACGGGCTGGAGACCACCTTGAGCAAGTCTTGGCTCGCCAAGGCATTCAGAATCACACGTACATTGCCTGCAGAATTGATGAGGGAATAGGTAAACCCACTGCCAGCTTTCACATTGAGGCTACCGCTATTGGTGGGGTTGCTGGAGTCTGTAGACAGCTGACCCGTACCCGTTCGTCCCCCTGGCGTTCCCCCACTGAAAGCCCATTGCAACCCGTACTGCAAGGTATCGTTGAGCGTGACTTCAATGATGGAGGCATCAATCAGCACCTGTGTGGGCGGCAAATCCAGCCGCTTGAGCGTGGCCTCGATTTTCTGGAACTCGGCCCGCGAACTCCACACCAGGATGGAGTTGTTGAGCTCGTCAGCCATCACACGCACACCGCCAATGTTCGTGGCTGTAGCACCTTGCGTCATTGAACCGGTTTGGGTCGCAGCCGTGTTCTGGCCAAACCGATTTTGATTGCCTCCGAAACCGCCGCTACTGCCACCCAATCCAGAGCCGGTACGCCCCAGACTGGTTGCGTTGCTGCCGCTCCACGTATTGCCAAAGGCATTCCCCAGCCCTTGCTGCTGACCCAAAGACGAGCCAATGCCGCCACTGAGGCTGGGAGCCACCCCGCTATTGGTCGTGTTGCCAGTGTTTTGGCTACCACCAAAAATACCTGACAGTACGCCCGCCAGATGCTTGGCGTTTCCGTTCTGCACACGGTAGATGAACAATTGCGCCTCAGCCCCGTTGTCGCTGGGTTGATCGAGCTTTTCAATCCAGCGTCGAGCCTCCTCCAGATAGGACGCACGCGGCGTGACTACCAGGATGCTGTTGAGCCGTTCGACCGGCATTATGCGCAGAGCACCGAACAAGGGATTGCCCTCGCCCAACATCGCCGCCGAAGAGGCAGCGGCCGAAGAAGATGCCCCAGCGACACCACCAGTGGTCGCCACTGAAGATCCACCGGGAGCAGCAGGAGACGCTTGGGGCGCACCACTTACAAGGCGCAGGGCCGATTCAACTTCTTTGATTGTTGCGAACTTGAGTGGAAACAGCCCTACAGACATCCCTTTGAGCAAATCGACGTCGAAGGTGTTGATGAGGTCAAGCCACCCTTCTGCTTGGGTACGCGTACCTGCCAACACCAATAAGTTGCGGACATTGTCGACCCGAACGATGGCGTCGTTGGAAGCCATAGGCCTCAAGATGGTTGCCATCTCAGCCGCCCCAATGTACCGAAGAGGCACCACAATGGCGCCATATCCTGGCGGCAGGGGGGCACCATTGCCAGACACTTGGCGCACTGCGCCACCGACGCTGCGCAGCGCATCTGCTCGCCCTACATGGTAGATGCCTCGCGCATCGCGCACCATGGCTAGACCGTTGGCCTGCAGCGCGCCCTCAAGGAGGAACACGGCTTGGTCGGGCGGTATAGGGACACGCGTGGACAAAGTGACCGTGCCACTCAATGGGGGATGCAGCACGTAAGGCATCTTGAGGATGTCGCCCAAAATCGTGCGCGCTACCTCTGCCACCGGTGCTTCCTCAAAATTGAAGTTCAACGGAGGGCCCTCAATAGTAGCCACAGGTTTTGGCGGCGCTATGACTTGGTCGTTCCCCCTGATATAGCGCGGTTGAGATGTATTTGTTGTTGCGCCGTCAGCAGGTTGCACAGTATCTGCATTGCCTGACAGTGCGGCAGGCACGGCTGAGGTGGACGGAGTCTGCAAATCTACAGCAGGCTTTTGCGTTACACCGATTGTGTTTTGGACATCCTGGGCAACCGCTGCCTGGCATGCCGCCAAAGCAACCGCGGTGAGTACAAGTCGGGTTGAATTCATAAATTTACACAGGCCCTTGGTTGGTAAGGGGAAAAACGGACGCGGCATGACTAGCAACGCTGCTAGCTGCCACCAAAGACGGGCTGCAGTGGTCGCCCTCCACCCGCACGGGATGGGGTCGCAGGCGTCACAGTTCCGGGCGTTCCAGGCTGCCCCCCCGGCCGCCCAAATACTTGCTGCGTAGGTGCCACTGGAGAGGGCTGTGGAACGACTGCCGTCTGTGGCATGCCGGAATATGAGGTGAGTGCAGCGCGTGGCAGCTGCAGCACACGACTTTGGCCTGCGCGGGTAAAGGTAACGCTGCGCTCTTGGATGCCGGAAAGCACCCAACCCTCGACATTGTCCTGGAGCCGCACACGCCGGTGCTTACCGGCGATCTGAATGATGACGCCGCCCTCATTGCCACCGAGAAAAAGACCCGACAACTGGGCGGTAGAGAGATTGTCGGTTGGCTCTTTTTCTTGCGGAGGTGGAGGTGGGGGCGGGGGGCGACGCGTGGGCGAAAACACGGGCCGATCCAACATGGCGATGAACTGGCTGGTGTCGGCAGGAGCAACGACGGGAAGGTTTGGAACCATGCCCGCGTAATCTGTCGTTTGCGCATCAGGTGCCCGCCAGTGAATGTTACGGGGGTGCCCAGTAGAGTCCAACCATAGGCGTGCGAGCGCCAAAACTAAAATGGCATTCAGAAGCACAATCATGTGCAGCGAGTACTTTTTCATGAGCGCTCTCGCAACACACTCAAGGTAAATTGGGCTGATAGCCGAGGGGCCAATTTGGGATTGATGTTAGCCAAGCCGCCCTGCACCTGAATGTCAATCTCACTGATCACAATGACGGGCTGCTGGTTGCCAAGCACCGCCAAGGCGCTTTGCACACCCAGGATTTCGCCTTCGGCACGCACTACCAATGGAATGCGATCAAAGCCTTTCTCCTCTTTAGACGGAAGGACTTGACTGCTGAGCACCTGCAGCCCTGCTGCAGAGAAAATGTCCCGAACCTTCTGCTGGGCCTGATTCCCCGTTTGGGCGTCATCTTGTACTGCTGGATAAATGAACTGCTTATGCATAGCAGATGCCTTGAGACTCACTGCCTCGATGTCTGCGCGCTGCATTTCAAGCCCCAGCAATCGCGCGTAACGAGGCTCCACCTGGGCAAGGCGATCAGCAGCCCATACATGCTTACGCTGGACATACAGTCCTCCTATTGCGATAGGCAACAGCGCCAGAGTGAAGACAAACACCAGAAGAAGAGTTCGACGCAAAGCTGGCTTGTTCATGGCGTTCCCTTGCCTTGTGGTTTTGCGGAAGCTGGTTTGGCCGGGGGAAGCGTGGTCTGAGCCGGGCTTCCTCCGAACACCGGCATGAGAGCCCCCGCCCCGCCCTCCGCCTTGGCCGACGCAGGCGCACTGGCCGGCTGATTCGGCGATGCTGCGACTGACACTGAAGGCGTCGCTGCTGTTGCGGCGGCTACTGCCGGTGGCGTCGACGACACAACCGCCACAGCAGAACCTTGAACGGTCGCTACACCGAACTCCAGGGGGTCAACCATGAACTCGATGACGAAGTTTTCTTTGGAGTTCGCCCCTCCCACGCGCGTGGCCGGATTGGGGGCACGCACGTCGCGCACGCCAGACTGCTCGCCCAGCACCTGCATGACTGCCGATGCATTGAAGGCAAGCCCGTTGATGGTGACTTTCTGCCCCTTCAACGTAAAAGACTGCAGAGCAGTATCGTCGGGCAAGACCTTTGTAAGACGATCAAGCACACGAAGTGGCTCTATGCGTCCCGCCAGCAATTCCGAAAGTGCACCGAGTCTTTCGGTCGAGTGCATGAAGGCTTCACGCTCCTTGACCACCGGTACCGTGCGGCGCACAGCCGCCTCATAGGCGGCGATCGCCTCAAGGGCGCGCGCCCGCAATTGAAACGTGGGCGTGACAGCAATACCAGACGCCAAAATCAACGCGAGAACCAGTAGCGCATAGCGCAACCATCGCCCTCGCAGGCCTTTGGCATAGCGAGCACCCTCTCCATAGCCCGTCAGTACGGTAGGAGCCCCCCCATCTCCTGGCATTACCCACAACTCGGGAACTGCACCACCCAGGCGAACTACTTGCTCCTGAAGGTATTGAGCGATCTGCTTGGCCGAGGCAAGAACTAACTCCACCTGGCAGCGACCATCGGAACGCAAGAGCGAGCGATAGCCCCAGATCAGATCTTGTTCAACGAACGGACTGATCGCTCGGGCTTGAAGACCGGCAGCACTCGCAATGTCAGCCGTGCTCATGGCCGGCATTGTCAAAACGCGGCGTAGCACAAAGTCATCAGGCAGTTCCAGCGCATTGAACTCGGCCTTGCCATCTCGAGCACGCTGGTCAATCCGCCTCCCACCCTTCCACAGCGACCACCCCCCATCGGCTTGAAACAACCGCACGGTGGCCTCTGGCGTCAACCAAAGAAACGGAGGTAGTTTTTGCAGATCCGACCATGCTTGACGCACGTCACGCCATAGCGCAAGAAAGTTGACCCCCAGAAATCGAGTATCTGATCGAACGGTAGACATAGCGTTGTAATTCAGGGGTTCTTGCGGACCGTAGGCTCAATGCCATTCGTCGCGCGGAAGGTGTGCCAGGGTGCGCCATCGGGGGTTCGTGCACTCAGGTCGATGCTGCGCGAAATGCGCACATGGCCTCCATCGGCCATGGGTACGCGCGCCTGAATCTGCATGCGGCGGGAAACAGACGCATCAAGAAAACCGGCCTCCAGAGCCGATGTATCTACCCCCGCTTGACCCGCATCACGCGCCGCAGAGATCTGCGCCGCCACCGAGATATTGCCTCCGGCGAGCACGCTGAGCACTTCCATGGGTGCGGCCATGGGATTCACGCGCCCAGAGCCCCGAAGGTCAGCTGTCAAAAGGCTTGCAAGTCTAGCATAGAGGTCATAGTCCATCCCCGGCACCTGAAGCAGGTCCTCCGTTGCCTCAAACAATTGCCCCCTACCCCGAATAGCCCGCTCCAGACGCGCCTGGACAATGCTTTGCGCCACCGCCTGCGCCCTGTCGGGCGAGAGCCCTCCTGCAACGGCCAAGAGCCGTTCCAGAAGGGGCAAGGGCGCCATGTTGATGTCAATCAGCCCGTTGAGGGGCATGATCTGCACTTGAATGGAGGCTCCTCGATAAACAACGTCACTCGTAAGCTTGCGAGACAACGGCTGATTGCTCGCCGTCAGCGCCTGTAGCGCTATTTGTATGGCAGCTTCTCCAATCGCCTGTCCCTCGACCTCCTGGCGCGCTTGGGAAACCGCGCGGCTCTCCAAACGAATTGACCGCGTGATGCCGGTGGCAATGATGCTCAGTGCTGCTACTGTCCACAGCACGGCCAACAATGCCATCCCACGGCTATGCTCGCGCATCAGCGCGGTTTTAGCGATGGTCATTACGGTCATGTCCCCCCGAATACCGGGCCATTGGAACGCGGATCACTCGCTGGCAACACCCGCAGCGGAACAACAATGTCAGGCCAGGCGCCAGAAGTTGTTTGCACGGAGAGCATTACGCGATTGGGCAAGTTGTCAATAATTGCCCACTGTGACGTCCAAACAGGTGGCTCCCCGGTCGCATCCTGATACTGCAATGCGAATTCGGTGACACCCGAAAGCAGTTCCACACTTTGAGCAGACGCCCAATCAGGAGGACTGGATGCTCCCGCCCATGGTACGTAGTGCAGAAGCAGCCCTCCCCCCTGCGCGACGCCGAGCCGAAAATGATAGCGCCCACCCACACCGTAGCGTGCCGGCATCACGCCCACCCACGCCATTGAATCCGAGGCACCCACAAAGAAAAATGGGCTCGCCCCTAACTCGACGGGCAAAGTAGATTTCTGCGCAGAAACGTTACCCAATACAGAACGTAGGAACCCGTTGACCACACGCAAATCATCCATGCGCTGCAGGCTCGCATCCACACGCGCCTCGGTCTGCGATGCAGTGCGCAAGGCAGAGCCCATGGCCAGCGCCAGAAGCGACATCATTACAAGTACGATCAGAAGCTCCACTAACGTAAAGCCGCCGATCCCTCTTGCAGCAGTAACGTGGCAAGGTTTCCTCATCGGCGCACCGAGTCCGGCGGCTTGCGCAAAGGGCGCAAGGTAGTGAGGTTCAAATTGCGCGAGCGCTCGCCATCTCGCCAGTCAATCGCAATACTCACTTCATGCAACATCGGTATCGCAGGGCCTGCCAAACCTGTGACGTATGGTGTGGATTGGATCCGCCAACCATAACCCGCCGTTTCACCTGCCTGTTGCCAGCCCCCGTCAGGGACAGTATCTCGCAATGCCAGCAGCGACTGTGCCAATACGGTCGCACGCTGATAACGCTCGATGTCTCCCGCGCTGCGAGCACCGCCGCCCATGATGCGATACAACATACCCAATGAAAGAGCCATGATCGCGAACGCCACCAACAGTTCTAGCAATGTCAAACCGCTCTGCTTTCGCCAAGCGCTCATGGCAGCAAAACTTCTTGTGTGGTTCGACCGGAAAGCCAATCTACACGTAACCGCGTGCCCACACCTGGCGCACGCAAAATCTCAACACTTCCGCCGGTTGAGCCGCCCGACGGCAGAAAGCGGATGGACATAGCACCTTGGGAGTCAACCTCACGATCCGCCACTGTCGCTCGCAATTGCAACGACTCAGGCAAAGCCTTGAGCGGCGCGCTATCGAGTCCATAGCGACGCAGGCGCATATCAACTATAAAGCGTACCTCCTGACCTCCACTGATCGCTGAGGATCTAGCAGAGCGCATTTGACTGAACATTGTGCGTACAGCATCTCGATACTGCGACCCATCACGCATGCGCTCATAGGCAAGTGGAACCACGCCTGCCACCAGTGCCATGATGGCAAACACGACCAAAAGCTCAACCAGCGTAAAGCCCCGCTCGCCTCGTAAGGGAAACCCCGCCATGCTCAGCGGACTGATTTAGGGAGCGTTACGGATGTCGGCGTTTTCACCGTCACCGCCAGGAGCGCCATCAGCGCCCAGCGAGAGAATTTCAATGGCTGCACCCGAGTTTGTGTAGCGATACGAATGATTCCAGGGGTCAGACGGCACGCCACCTTTAAGGTAAGGCCCGTTCCAGCCGTTTAAGCTGCCCGGTCTCTTGACCAAAGCCTCCAAACCCTCTTCAGATGTGGGATACCGTCCAACATCGAGCTTGAACAATTCGAGGGATTTATCCAGATCGGCAATCTGTACAGCTGCCGTCTTTGACTTGGCACCGCCAAGTTGGCCCAGCACCCGAGGCCCCACGATACCAGCGAGCAATGTCAGGATAGCAAGTACCACCAACAATTCAATTAGCGTGAAGCCTCGTGGGCGCCGGCGTATGTGAGTACCCACCATGGGAGCAACTTTCTTGAGCAAACGAAAATTATACGGCGAGGTCATTGATGGACAGGATGCCAAGCAAAATGGAAACAATGATGGTGGCGATAAGCACACCGAGCACTAGGATGAGGACCGGCTCGACCAAGGTGAGCAGCCGTTTGATCCCGGTTTCAACCTCTCGGTTCAAAATATTGGCCAACTCGAGCATCATATGCCCGACCCGACCCGTCTCTTCCCCTACTCGGATCAGGTTGATGGCGAGAGGTTCAAAAATGCCCGTGGCCGAAATGGCTTGAACCATCTTGCCGCCCTCCTTCACGATCGGCGAGACACGCGCCAAAGACTGCTGGATCACTGTGTTTCCAACCGTCTCAGTGGCTATGTGAAGTGCCGTAAGCATCGGAACACCGTTACCCAGCAAAGTTCCAAGCGACCGAGAGAACAGCGTGAGTTGGTACTTAAGCGCAAGCCGTCCCACCAACGGTAAGCGTAACAGCCTGGTCTGCCACCACCGCCGCCCGTTAGGCGATTTGAACCATCGGAGCAGCAGTATGACGCCCACTACTGTGAACGCGCCCGCTATCAAACCGTACTGCTTGAAAGCCTGGCCCAAGATCATGACCAGACGCGTAGGCAAGGGCAACGCATCGCCCATGTCGGTGAAGAGCTTCTCAAACTGAGGCACCACAAAGCCTAGCATTGCAATCAGCGAGAGCACCGCCACCCCCAAGAGGATAGCCGGATAGATAGTGGCAGATACGACGCTGTCGCGCAGCGCACGCTGGCGCTCCATATGCTCCACCAGCCGATCCAACACAGCAGACATCTGGCCACTGATCTCGCCAGAACGCACCATGTTGATGTAGAAGTCTCCGAACAGCTCACGGCGTGCGGTGAGCGCCCTGCTCAGAGGTGTACCGCCTTTGACTGCATCGAGAATACCCTGCAGCAAAACCGTCAGACTGGGCTTGTGACTCATGTCGATCAGCACCCGAAGTGCGCTGTCCAGCGCCAAACCTGCACGCAGCATGATTGCAAGCTCTGAGGTTATGGCGAGCACGTCCGCAGATGTCACCGGCCCTTTGGACACGCGCGATCTGGGTGGAGCCAGAGATGCCGCGCCAGGGTGATTGGGTGTCGCCCCGGCAAATCCGCCAACGGCTGCCTCGTCAATGCGCAGCGGCGTTAACCCTTGCGCTCGAAGTTGCTTGAGCGCGGCCGTGCTACTAGGAGCTGTCAGTTGCCCCTCTTCGACCTTACCTGCAGCTGAAGCTGCCCTCCACACAAAATCAGGCATCGGATTGATCCTGTGTCACGCGAGCGAGTTCATCCAGCGTGGTAACACCTGCTGCAACCTTGCGCATGCCATCTTCGAAGAGACTCAACATTCCCGACTTGGCTGCAAGCGTATTGAGCGTATTTGCATCGCTGCCATCAATGATGGCGCGGCGCATAGGCTCATCCAGCACCATCAGCTCATGAATGCCGGTGCGTCCTCGGTACCCGGATTGTCGGCAGTGCTCGCAACCCACCGCTTTGTACACGGGCTGGTCCGCCGGACAAAAACGCGCAAGCCCCGTGCTCTGCCGCAACTCTGCCCCCGGATCGTAGGCCTGTTTGCAGTGGCCGCACAAAACCCGCACCAAGCGCTGCGCCAGCACCCCATTGACCGAAGACGTAATGAGGTAACTCTCCACCCCCATGTCCTGCATACGGATCACCGCGCCTGCCGCAGTGTTGGTGTGAAGCGTGGAGAGCACCAAGTGCCCGGTAAGTGCAGATTGCACCGCGATCTGGGCCGTCTCTCCATCACGCATTTCACCGATCATGATGATGTCCGGATCTTGCCGAAGAATTGAGCGCAGCGCGTTCGCAAAAGTCAGGTTGATCTGGGGATGGACCTGAATTTGATTAATCCCCTCCAGCTGATACTCCACCGGGTCTTCAACGGTGATGATCTTGTTGGAATCCGCATCGATTTTGGACAGCGCGGCGTACAGCGTGGTGGTTTTACCGGACCCCGTCGGCCCTGTGACCAGCAAGATGCCGTGCGGCTTGGCCAGCAGTTGGTTGAATCGTTCCAGGGTATCTTTCTCGAAACCCATCTTCTCAAGATCCAATCGAACGCTGGCACGGTCCAGTACCCGCATCACGACGCTTTCGCCATGAACTGTGGGGACTGTAGATACACGCAGGTCGAGCTCACGCCCCTTGACGCGCGTCTTGATACGGCCGTCCTGCGGAAGCCGCCGCTCAGCGATATCCAGATGTGCCAGCAGCTTGACACGCGAGTTCACCGCTGCACTGAGACGCGGAGGGACCACTTCGCCCGCATGGATCACCCCGTCCACGCGGTAGCGGACATGCAAGCCGTCATCGAAGGGCTCTAGGTGAATATCGGAAGCGCGAAGGTCAGTCACTCGACCGATGATGGTATTGACCAGGCGGATGACTGGCGCTTCACTGGCCAGATCCTTCAAATGCTCAACAAAGTCTCCGCCATCAGACCCGTCGCCAAAACCATCGTTCTCATCATCCTCTGACTCCTCGACAGGCTCGGCCAGCGCCTTCTCGATATCGGATTCCAGCGCCAAGTGAGGGTGGATGGAGTAGCCGGTCGCCAGCCGCAGCGCCTTGACGACAAAGGCGTCTTGCGGCACCGCCATGGCCATGTGGAGTTGGCCATCCTCCAGCCGCAGGGGGTAGACCACATTGGCTTGGAGAAACTCCGGCAGCAGCCCCTGGACCTCCGGCATCAGATCGGGGAATCCATCTGCCGGAACCAATGGAATGCTGAGCTGAACGGACAGCACGCCCGCCACATCCGCATCCGAAACCAGGCCGAGCCGAACCAGCACACGTCCCAGCATTCCGCCCATCTCCTGCTGAGCAGAAATAGCGCGCTCCAGGTCGCGAGCGCTGAGTTTTCCTGCCTGCACCAGCAGTTCGCCGATGCGCATGCGCGCAGTAGCGTCCGGAGCGAGCGCGTCAGCTACGAAGGAATTTGTATTGGTGGTCATGAATGCTCGGATGGCACTATGGGCAACAGGGTATGTCACCCCGCGACCGGCGGCGCCTAACGCTTAAACGGAACCGTCAAGTGTAGCCGGGGGCTTCGCACGGTCCCTGTGCACTGGACGCGCCGCCAAGACGCCAGGTTGCAGAAGGGGCAATCTTTTGGGTTCCAACGAACATCTGTAGGCAAAGATAGCTGACTATTCAACCCTGATGAAAGGTACTTTACAGTCGCAGGTCTGACGAATCCAGGCCCCCAACGAACAATGAAAACGCCAGCGCAAGGCAAAGCCACCACCATCGCCGCCCTCCTCGCCGCAGCCGCAGTCCTGCTGGCCGGTTGGGGGGGCACAGCGTTATGGAAAACCCATGCGCCTGCTGAACAGCCCCGGGTGGGCGCCATGCTGCTGGCACCCATGATCGCGGTGGCCGACCCCTGCATCATGCAGCCCTCGCAACCGGCCACCACCGGAGATGCGCGCGTCGACGCATTGGCGCAGTCGTGCACGGGCCCGAACGGGTCCGCAGCCCCACTGGTGGAGTCCACCTTGTCTGCCTTGCAGGCTGGCGGCCCCACTGCGCCATCTCAGGCTGTCGGCTACACGCTCGCCGCGCCACTTCTTCAACTGTTTCGACCAGAAGGCGATGGTTGGGCCATAGACACCGAGCGGGTTCAGCGCATCGCTCGGACCATACGGGATACGAGCCGACCGGTCATCCTGTACCTCTTCGCGACCCACTTTGCCGCCGACGCGCCGCTGGAAGCCTCCCTGGCATCCGACCCGAAAAATCTGGCACACACGCGTGACGGCCCCATGGCCCAAAGCCGCTACTACGACTCCGCCATCAACAATTGGTCCATTGCCAGTACCGAAACGGAACTCACGGCGCGCCGGGTGCAGGCGACCGAGGCCTTGCTGACCGAAGTCTGCCGGCTCCCGGCAGCTGACCTCGCCAAGATACGCGGGGTGACGCTCCTGGGGGAGCTGCACCACCTGTTTCCGGATTTCGAAGCAGGCATGGGCTTTGACCGACCTTACCGCGTGACCGACTACAGCCCGCAGTCGACCGCGGGATTTCAGCAGTACCTCCAGCAGCAATTCACCAGCATCGCGCAATTGAATCGTGTGCTGGGCTCCGCCTACGGGTCTTTCGAAGAAGTGCAGCCCCCTGCGCGCGACATCCGCACCGAGCCACTGCGGCGCTACACCGAGCACATTGATTCCTTCGCGCAGGGCACCCTTCCCGTCTCTGGCTGGGTGTTCAAGTCCACGCCAAAAACACAAGCCCGCACACGCTGGGTGCACGTGTACGCCAACGGCGTGTTCATGGGCAAAACGCCTGTGGACCAGGGACGGCAAGATGTGCTCGCGGCCAAGCCGGAGTTCGGGTATGCGAATACGGGTTGGCGCATAGACCTGGATTTCCGCCGCCAGCCGGCCGGCTTGCACCGCATCGATGTGCTCCTGGAAGAATCCCCAGGCCAGATGGCACTGCTGGGTACACGGCACATCGCGGTCATGGACCAGCGCCAGAGCACGCCCGTCCTGCGTCCGCAGGCTGCGCTGCCGAAGCATTCGCAGGCCTCGAGCTCGGTGCAGTTCCACATCGACCAACCTGTGGAGCAGGCGTCCTACTACTACAACCCGCTGGTCCCACTGTGGCATGCATTTCGCGGCAAACAGGTGGCCGACTATTTGCGATTTTTTGACAATGTGGTGAGCCGATCGTGCCTGAAAGCCACGCCCCACTACACCCACCAGATCATTCCGTTCACCAACCCAAGCTGGGACGCAAACAAGTTCGCCATTCAAGCGTCACTTCAACAGAAGAACACCCCGGGAATCAGGCTGGGAGTCAGCTTGTACGGACATGCCTCCTACGGACCCGGTTTTCCCAAGTGGTACGCCTCCACCGGCCACCACAGCTATGGCGTGACGGAGTTCCACCCGCTCAAGCCCATGAGCACAGGAGAACTGCGCGAGACGCTGCAGCAACACGAGCGGCAGGGCGCAGACTTTCTCTCGTTCTTCATTGAGCCGTATTGGCAAGGGCAGGTGGTCGCACGCGGACACAATCTGTTCTCTTTCGATCCAGGCAACCGAAAGTTCGGTGCGGACAAACTCTATGAAGCAGTGCAACAGCATCTGGCCTCGCCCCGATAGCGACAGCGCCGGCGAACTGGGTTGACCACAGCCTGAGGCCTGCGGTCGGTGCGGCCAGCCTCAGGGAAACAGTTCTGCCGCTTGCAGCGACAGACCCGCTGCATCCTTGCCGGACAACAGTGGGGCATTGTCCCCACCGTGCCAATCGATCGCCAATGTCGGATCATTCCACGCGATACAGCGCTCATGGGCAGGCGCGTAGTAATCCGTGGTCTTGTACAAGAATTCGGCCGTTTCGCTCAGCACCAGGAAGCCGTGTGCAAAACCAGGGGGCACCCACAGCTGGCGATGGTTGTCCTCGCTCAGCTCTTCGCCCACCCAGCGCCCAAAAGTCGGAGAACTGCGGCGGATGTCCACCGCCACATCGAAAACAGCTCCGCGGACGACGCGAACCAATTTTCCCTGCGGTTGCTGGATCTGGTAATGCAGGCCGCGCAGCACGCCCTTGGCACTGCGGCTGTGGTTGTCCTGCACAAACTGGTGGTTCGTACCGGTCGCCTCATTGAAGGCGCGCTGGTTGAAGCTTTCATGAAAGAAGCCCCGAGCGTCCCCAAACACTTTGGGTTCGATGAGAAAGACGTCCGGAATGGCGAGTGGTGTGGCTTGCATAGGCGTATCAGTAGATCTTTTCTTTCAGCACGCGCAGCAGGTATTGCCCGTAGCCGCTTTTGATGAGGGGTTGCGCCAACCGCTCCAGTTGCACGCTGTCTATCCACTGATAGCGCCAGGCGATCTCCTCGGGACACGCGATCTTCAACCCCTGCCGGTGCTCCAGCGTCGCAATGAACTGCCCCGCCTCCAGCAGGCTCTCGTGCGTGCCGGTGTCCAGCCACGCGTAGCCGCGGCCCATGATCTCCACGTTGAGCTGGTCCTTGTCCAGGTACAGGCGGTTCAGGTCGGTGATTTCGTACTCGCCGCGCGCTGACGGCTTCAGGCTTTTGGCCAGTTCCACCACGCTGCTGTCGTAGAAGTACAGGCCGGTGACCGCATAGCTCGACTTGGGCTGCGCGGGCTTTTCTTCCAGCGACAGGACCTTGCCCTGTGCGTCGAACTCTGCCACGCCGTAGCGCTCGGGGTCGTGCACGTGGTAGGCGAACACGCTGGCGCCTTCGGTGCGCTGCATCGCGTTTCCGAGCAGCTCGTGAAAGTCGTGGCCGTAGAAGATGTTGTCGCCCAGCACCAGCGCGCTGGGCGCGCCGTCCAGGAACTTTTCGCCAATGACAAAGGCCTGGGCCAGGCCGTCCGGGCTGGCCTGCACCGCATATTCCAGACGAATACCCCACTGGCTGCCGTCGCCCAGCAGTTGCTCGAACCGCGGCGTGTCCTGCGGGGTGCTGATGACGAGGATGTCGCGGATGCCCGCGAGCATCAGCGTGCTCAGCGGGTAATAGATCATGGGCTTGTCGTACACCGGCAGCAGTTGCTTGCTGATGGCCAGGGTGGCCGGGTGCAGGCGGGTGCCGGAGCCCCCGGCGAGGATGATGCCTTTGCGTTGCGTCATGGTCAGGTGCCGTTCACAGAATTTCAGCCAGCATGCGCGCCACGCCCGCTTGCCAATGCGGCAGCTGCAGGCCGAAGGTGGCTTGCAGCTTGCCGGTGTTCAGGCGCGAGTTGTTCGGGCGCACCGCAGGGGTGGGGAATGCGCTCGTAGGCACTGGCGCGACCTCTTTTGCTTTGATTTCAATAGCAGGTTGCGCAATCTGCGCCTGCGCCAGCACGTATTTGGCGTACGCATTCCAGGTCGTCTCACCCGCGGCCACGCAGTGGTACAGGCCGGCGTCTTGCGGGCGCTGCTGCAGGTGGCGGATGGCGTGGGCCGTCACGTCAGCCAGCAGGTCGGCACCGGTGGGTGCGCCCCACTGGTCATCGATCACCGTGAGGCGCTCGCGCTCCTGGGCCAGGCGCAGCATGGTCTTGGCGAAGTTGCCGCCGCGGGCGGCGTAGACCCAGCTGGTGCGCAGGATCAGGTGCTGGGCACCTGCCTCTGCAATGAGTCGTTCGCCTTCGAGCTTGGTGCGGCCGTACACGCTCAAGGGCGCGGGCGCGTCGGTCTCCACCCAGGGGCGGCTGCCGCTGCCGTCGAATACGTAGTCGGTGCTGTAGTGCACCAGCCAGGCGCCGAGCCTTGCGGCCTCCTGCGCGATGGCGCCGGGGGTGGTGGCGTTCAGCGTGCGCACAAACTCAGCCTCGCTCTCGGCCTTGTCCACAGCGGTGTGGGCTGCGGCATTGACGATGACATCGGGGCGCAGGGTGCGCACTGTCTCCACCACGCCAGCGGTGTTCGAGAAATCGCCGCAGTGCTCGGTGCTGTCGAAGTCCAGCGCAGTCACAGCGCCCAGCACCGACAGGCTGCGCTGCAGCTCCCAGCCGACCTGGCCGCCTTTGCCAAAGAGCAGGATGTTCATGCGCTGGCGTCCGCCACGGCCGCGGGCTCCTGCGCATACTGGGTCTGCACCCAGTCGCGGTAGGAACCGGTCTGCACGCTGGCCACCCAGTCGGCATGGTCCAGGTACCACTGCACCGTCTTGCGGATGCCGGTATCGAAGGTCTCGGCAGGCTTCCAGCCCAGCTCGCGTTCGATCTTGCGCGCGTCGATGGCGTAGCGGCGATCGTGGCCGGGGCGGTCCTTCACATAGGTGATCTGGGTGCGGTAGCTCTTGCCGTCGGCGCGGGGGCGCAACTCGTCGAGCAGGCTGCAGACCATGTTCACGATCTCGATGTTGGGCTTCTCATTCCAGCCACCGACGTTGTAGGTCTCGCCGGGGGCGCCCGCCTCCAGCACGCAACGGATGGCGCTGCAGTGGTCCTTCACGTACAGCCAGTCGCGCACCTGCATGCCGTCGCCGTAGACCGGCAGGTTCTTGCCGGCCAGGGCGTTGACTATCATCAGCGGGATGAGCTTCTCGGGGAAGTGGTACGGCCCGTAGTTGTTGCTGCAATTGGTGGTGAGCACCGGCAGGCCGTAGGTGTGGTGCCAGGCGCGCACCAGGTGGTCGCTGGCGGCCTTGCTGGCGCTGTAGGGGCTGTTGGGCTCAAAGCCGCGCGTCTCGGCAAAGGCCGGGTCGGTGGGTGCGAGCGATCCATACACCTCGTCGGTAGAAACGTGCAGGAATCGGAAGGCCGCGTGCTCGCCCTCGGGCAGTGCGCCCCAGTAGGCCCGCACGGCTTCGAGCAGGCGGAACGAGCCCACGATGTTGGTCTGGATGAAATCCTCAGGACCGTGGATGGAGCGGTCCACATGCGACTCGGCCGCGAAGTTGACCACGGCGCGGGGCTTGTGCTCGGCCAGCAGGCGGGCCACCAGGGCGGTGTCGCCGATGTCGCCCTGCACGAAGACGTGGCGCGCATCGCCCTTGATGCCGTCCAGGTTGTGCAGGTTGCCCGCGTAGGTGAGCTTATCGAGATTGACCACGGGCTCGCTGGAGGCAGCGAGCCAGTCAAGAACAAAGTTGGCGCCGATGAAACCTGCGCCGCCGGTAACCAGAATCATGGGTAGGGCCGTCTGAAAATGCCTTGCGGCAAAGCTGGCGATTATCCCACCCGCATGTCTGGCGGGGCGTAACAGGCTGGCACACGCACGCAGCGCTGCCGAACGTCAGAAATGGATGCCGCGCATCATCTGCTGCAGCGCCACCGCCTCGGCCGACAACTGCGGCTTGGCGCTCTTGTCGCCCTTGTCCCCCTTGGCCGCGGCCGTGGAGTCCGGGAACATGCGAAAGCTCGTGTTCATCGTGATCTGCGCCACGCGCGGCACCAGTGCATGCAGGATTTGCCCGGTGATGCCCAGGCGGGTGGCGATGCGCACCGGCTTGAAGATGCAGGCCTGGGCGATCATGTCGGCCGCCTCCTCGGGGCTCAGCGTCGGCACGTTGTTGTAGATCTTGGTGGGCGCGATCATGGGCGTGCGCACCAGCGGCATGTTGATGGTGGTGAAGGTGATGCCCTGGTCGGCGAACTCGCTCGACGCGCAGCGCGTCCAGGCATCAAGCGCCGCCTTGCTGGCCACATAGGCCGAAAAGCGCGGCGCGTTGGTCAACACGCCGATAGAGCTGATGTTCACCACATGGCCCTTGCGCCGGGCCACCATGCCGGGCAGGAAGCCCATGGTC
>Ga0209023_10001075_pt1 | contig 38005 bp, 36 predicted proteins | sample LakOneMetagenome_FD_187468 | JGI IMG/M metagenome (GOLD analysis project Ga0209023, IMG submission 187468) | Freshwater and sediment microbial communities from Lake Erie, Canada (SPAdes) (version 2) | ecosystem: Environmental > Aquatic > Freshwater > Lentic | place: Lake Erie, Canada...
CCATGCACGACGTGCGCCTGTTGGTGATCGGCGCACCGGTCGACGAGCGGGACACGCGGTACCTGCAGGGTGTGCAGCAGCACGTCGCGGAGGCAGGTGTGGACGGCAGCGTCGAATGGCTGGGATGGCGTGACGATGTCCGTGAGTTGCTGTCGGGTGTCGACGTGGTGGTGTCCGCCTCGCGCCGCGAGGGTCTGCCGCGCTCGATCATGGAGGCGATGGCAGCCGGCGCGGCGGTCGTCGCCACCGACGTGGGCGCGGTCGCCGACCTCGTGCGCGACGGCGAGACCGGCCTGCTGCTGCCGGTGGACGATCCGGCGGCACTCACGAGTGCACTGGAGCGGCTGGTGACCGACGGTGACGAACGGCGCCGTCTGGCGGCCGCGGCCCGCCGTCTGGTCGAGCAGTCGTTCGACCGTCGGCGCTGGCTGGCCGAGTTCGAGGCGCTACTGCGTGAGGTCGCGCGGTGAGGGGCACGATCGAAGTGGTCGACCCGTCGGCACCGGTGGCGCCAGTGAAGGCACGGCCCGCGGGCCGGCTCGACCGACTCCGGCAGGACGAGTGGGTGATCGGTCAGCTCGACGGTGGCGGCCTGGTGAACGGCCTGGCCGACCTGCTGCACATCGGCCGGCAGATCGACGTCGACTGGTTCGACAACCCGCTCGAGGGCTCGTTCCTGGCCGACCCGTTCCCGCTGGGCGACGACGGACTGCTGTGCGAGGAGTTCCGCTATGCGCAGGCCCGTGGCGTCCTGGTTCGCCACCGACTGGAGGGCGGGCGGCTGGTGGACCGCACGGTCATCTCCGCCGGGGCAGCGCATGCGTCCTACCCGTTCGTGGTGCAGCACGCGGACGGCACGTTCGTGTTGCCGGAACGCAGCGCTCGCGGTGGTGTCCACCTCACCTCCATCGAGGGTGGGGCGCTCGTCGACCAGCACTGCCTGGTGCCGTCGGTGGGCGCGCTGGACCCGACCGTCTTCCGTCACGGTGATCGCTGGTGGCTGTTCTTCTCCGAGCGGGCGGGCGGCCCGATGGGACGTCGCCTGGACATCTGGTCCAGTGACTCGTTGACCGAGGGCTGGCAGCAGCATCCGCGCTCGCCGATCGTGGGCGCGCCCACGCTGCGTCCGGCCGGTTCGGTGTTCGAGGTGGACGGGCGGCTGTACCGCCCGGCGCAGGACTGCACACGCACCTACGGCGGGCGCATCCTGCTCTACGAGATCGAGGAGCTCTCCGCGACCGACTTCAGCGAACGGCCGGTGGCGGCGCTGCAGCTGGTCGGTGGCCCGTACACCGAGGGCATCCACACGCTCGGCATCGGCAACGGACGGATCCTGGTGGACGGCAAGCGCCGACGATTCCGTGCGGATGCGCTGGCGGGCAGAGTGCGGCGCCGCCTGACGAACCGCAGGCGCTGACCGCGCTGCCCCGCCTCAGTCGCGAACGAGGAAGTTGGTGAACTGCCAGGGGTCGCTGGCGTCCACTTCGTCAGCCTCGCTACCGAAGCGGGCGAACAGGTCACGGCGGCTGGAGACAGGGTCCCAGTCGGTGGGCCCGGAGTGCAGCGTGCCCAGATAGCGACGAGCGACGCCGAGCACTTCCTCCCACGGCAGGTCGTCAGGGACGCGCACACCCTCGTTGGGGTTGGCGATCATCCAGGCGACGGCGCCGACGATGCTGCCGGCCACCTGCATGGTGGTGGCGCTCTGGTGCGGCAGGATCGCACGTGCCTCGTCGATCGACAGCAGCGAGCCGGTCCACCAGCTCGTGTACGGGTGGCCCATCAGCAGCACGCCCAGTTCGTCGCGACCACTGATGATCTCGTCGTTGAGGATGCGCTGCTCGGGCTGCATCACCCAGTTGCGCATGCGCAGTTCGAGGACGCTGTTCACCGCCGCGTCCGAGGGGTGGTAGGCGTAGTGCACGGTCGGGCGGTACACGGCGTTGCCGAACCCGTCGTCGACCGTGAGGTGTTCGCACATGGTCAGTGCCTCGCCGTGGCGCACGACCATGCCGCGAATCTCTCCACTCGGCACCCAGCTGCGCACCCAGGTCTCGATGCCAGGGCGGGCGATGCAGATCTGGTGGCACGGGCCCTCGCCACTGTGCACGAATGCGTTGGGCGGCAGGCGACGTTCGTGGGTGCCCCAGCCGAGCTCGGCCGGCGCGACGCCCTCTTCGTACAGGCCATCGACCGACCAGGTGTTGACGAACTCGTTGGGCCGCTTGGGCACCGAGGAGATCTGTGTGTCGCGCTCGCTGATGTGGATGACCTTGGTACCGGTCAACATCGCCAGCGAGTTGTAGCGGCCCTCGGCGAGGGCGGCCTCGAAGGCGGCGGCGTTGGAACCGGCCAGGCCGTCGGACAGCATGCGGGTGGCGATCTCGCCCAACGCCTGCTTGGCGAAGTGGCTGACCAGCCCGGGGTTGGCGCCGTGTTCGAGGACAGCGGTGGCGCCCTTGTTGTCGCCCCACGTCGCCATCATCCGGCGCAGTTGCATGTGGCGCACGTACAGCGTGCGCTCCAGCGGCGGGGTGGACTCCAGGTCGTCGTAGGGGTCCCAGACTTCGACGCTGGTGTTCAGGTAGCGCACGCCATGATCGCGGCACCACTGGAGGATCGTCGGGTTGTCGATGTTCCAGGCGAGGTCCAGCAGCAGATCGCCGTCGCTGACCCGGGCGGACAGGAACGAGTCCAGGTTGTCCGGCGTCAGCCGGGCCTGCTCGTACTGCACGCCGAGCGCGAGTGACGAAGCAACTCGATCGCGGTTGTCGACGAAATCGACGATGGTGACCCGTGACGGGTCGATCTCGAGATCACGTAGCAGCAGCGGAACGGTGCACTGGGCAACCGAGCCGCAGCCGAGCACCAGCACCCGTGAAGGGGTGCGGCTCACTCTGCCAGCGCGGGGGCGAGCGCAGCGAGCTCGCGGTCGATCGTGGCGGCCTCGGCAGCCGCGTACAGGCTCTGCCAATCGTAGGAGATGCCCTTGCGGCCGTTCTGGCTGTACACCGAGGTGGTGCTGACTTCGTTCATCGCTGCGCCCTTTCGAGACGTAGTGGGGGGTGAGATCGCTTCCTTTCGGCCGGTCCTTCCGGCAACAAAGCGACGTGACCATAACGAGGTCTTCGACTCCGTTGCTACTTACTGATGGAGCAGACAGCGGTGCTGATGAGTCGGTCAGTGCGACCGACTCGTCACTCAGCGGACTCGACGCCGAAACACGCCCGAAAACGACGGCAGCCCCGCCGAGTGGGCGGGGCTGTGGTGCGGTGCCGACAGCATGCTGCCGGCGCTGTGGTGATGCTCAGGCGGTGGAGGCGCTGCGCCGGCGGCGGCGGGCGACGACCCACAGGCCGAGGCCGGTGGCGACGGCCGCTGACGAGGTGACCAGCCACGGCTGCAGGTTCGAGCCTGCGTGCGGCAGGTCGGGGTCGTTGGGGTCGACCGGCTTGTCGGGGATCTTGACGATGAACGAGGAGCTGACGTCGCCGCAGGTGATGTTGCTGATCGTGACCATGTAGGCGCCGGGGGTTGTCGGCGCCGTGACGGTCACGACGGCGACACCGCTGGCGTTGGCGATGGCCGTGACGACGATGACGATCGTGTCGGCCGGTGCGACCGAGGCGGGCGCCGTGCTGGTCAACGTGATGGTGAACGTGATGGTGTGGCCATTGTCGCGAGCGTCGCCGGTGGCGGTGATGGTGATGGTGGCGCCGGGGGTGAAGGTGGAGCCACCCGTGTCGACCGTGGCGCACCCGGGCGGGTACGCGTGCACCGGGCTGGCAGCACCGGTGGGCACACCGAGGGCGACGACCACGAAGGCGGTCATGAGTGTGAGCACACGTTTCAACACCGTGCCCTCCTCGTCAGCTGCAGGTGTGGGGCGAATCATACCCGCTCGGGTCGTTTCCGACCAGGGCCTCGACGACGCGGACGTCGTAGAGCGCCGGGAGCTCTGGCCACACGGCCGGCACCTGGACGTGGTCGATCAGCGGGTGATGGGGCCGCGTGCCGTGCTCGGAGCCGGACAGCAGCACCTCGTGCAGCTTCTCGCCAGGCCGCAGGCCGGTGTAGCGGATCTCGCACGGCCGGCCGGACTGCTCGATCAATTGGGCCGCGATGTCGGCGATGCGCACGGGTGCACCCATGTCCAGCACCAGCACCTCGCCGGGTGCGCCCATCGTCGCCGCCTGCAGTGTGAGGCGTACGGCCTCGCGGACGGCCATGAAGAAGCGGGTGACCTCGGGGTGGGTCACGGTGACGGGGCCGCCTGCTTCGATCTGCGATTGGAACGTCTCCATCACCGAGCCACGGCTGCCGATCACGTTGCCGAAGCGGACGCTGACGTACGGGCGGCCGGTGCGGGCGGCCACTGCTGCCGTCAGCTGCTCGGCGATCCGCTTGGTGCGGCCGAGGACGCTGACCGGGTCGGCCGCCTTGTCGGTGCTGATGTTCACGAACCGCTCGACACCGCCGGCCTCTGCGGCCGCCAACACATTGCGGGTGCCGAGCACGTTCGTCTTCCACCCTTCGTCGGCGGCGGCTTCCAGCGCAGGAACGTGCTTCAGCGCTGCCGCGTGGAACACGACCTCCGGCCGGTAGGTCTCGAACACCTCGGCCAGCCGTGCCGCATCGCGGATGTCGGCGAGCACCGGGAAGACGGCAGCGACATCGATGAGGGTGCGATGCACGGCGTGCAGCAGCGAGTCGTCGTGGTCGACCAGCGCCAGCGTCTGCGGTTGCAGAGAAGCAATCTGTGCAGCGAGTTCCGAGCCGATGGACCCGCCCGCACCGGTGACGAGCACTCGGCGACCGCAGATCAGCTGACCGACGGCCTGCATGTCGATCGTGACCATCCGGCGGCGCAGCACGTCTTCGTCGCTGTACGACCGAAGCTCGGCGGTGCTGCCAGGGCCCATCAGCTGCTGCACCGGCGGCAGCAGCAGGGTCTGCAGACCGGCGCGCTGCGAAACGGTGTGCAGGCGGCGCAGCAGGTCCGTGTCTGCGGAGGGAATCGCGAGAACGGCGGCCTCCGCGTGGTGGTGCTGTGCGACGCGAGCGAGGTCGTCGAACCGGCCGACGACGCGCACGCCCATGATGCGCAGGTTGCGCTTCGCCGGGTCGTCGTCGAGGATCGCGACCGGCCGGTAGTTGCTGACCGCGGACGAGAGCATGGCGCGTACGGCACGCGTGCCGCCCTCGCCGGCGCCGACGATGATCACCGGGATGCGGTGCCGCGCGCGGCGAGTGCGGGCGAGGCGGGCGCGCAAGCGGCGGCTGTAGCGCAGTGTGAGGACGAGCGAACCGGCCGTCGCCGTGGCCCACACGCAGCGGTGGCCGAACTTCTCGCCACCGGCGGCCTGGTCGACCACGATGGTGACGATGCCGGCCAGGCCGACCATCAGGCCGGCGACGCCGACCTCTTCGAAGCTGAACGGTTGGAAGCGGCGGCGGTACAGGCCGGTGGCGAAACCGAAGACGATCTGTGAGAGCGCGGCGACCACTGCGACGAGCGCCAGTCGTGAGCCGTGACCTTGCCAGTCCTCCACTTGGGCCGTCGCCAGGACGGCCAATGGCCAGCAGAGCAGGTCGCCGGCGGCAACCAGCAGCGTGCGCCACCAGTTGTCGTAGCGCGGCCCATCGGCCAGGCGGGCCGACGCGTCGGCATCGTGGTGGAACATGCTCGCGATGCTGACCAGAGTACCGGTGGTGACTGTGATCGGCCGGGACCACAGCAGGTGGGCAGATCTCGCCGGCTGCGGCATCTGACGGTGTCATCGCTTCCCGCGCGCGCGGCTCGTCCGGCGTGCGAGAAGCCCCGGGCGGCTCATGCCCGGTCGCTAGGTTGAGCAGCGATGAGATCGGTGCCGCAGGCTCGAGTATTGCTGGTGGGTGCAGGCGGTCACGCCCGCGTCTGCCTGGATGCCTTGGTGGACTCCGGCCACGATGTCGTCGGCTGTGTCAGCCGCGACGGCACTGCGGTGGTCGGCCTCCCGTGCCCGGTGGTCGGCGCGGACGGCGACCTGTCGCAGGCTGCCGCGGCGTGTGCTGCCACCCACGCGTTCGTCGCGATCGGCGACAACACGGCCCGCCAGGCGGCGGCTGCTCGGTGCCGCGCGGCGGGTCTGCCGTTGGTCAATGCGGTCAGCAAGTACGCGATGGTTGCCGACTCCGCCCGGTTGGGCGTGGGCGTTGCCGTTTTCGCCGGTGCGGTGCTCAACGCCGGTGCCAGTGTTGCCGATGGAGTGATTGTGAACACCCGCGCGTCGGTTGACCACGACAACGTCATCGACTCGTTCGCGCATGTCTCGGTGGGTGTCGCGCTCGCCGGCGGTGTGCACATCGGTGAGCGGGCCCTCGTAGGCATCGGCTCGGTCGTGCTGCCAGGCCTGTCCGTCGGCAGCGATGCCGTGGTCGGTGGCGGTGCGGTCGTGGTGTGCGATGTTCCTGCGGGTGTCACGGTCGTCGGGGTGCCGGCGAAGCAGGTGCAGTCATGACGCAGGCGGTGTCGTCTCGCGGTGCGGATGCGGTCCGCCGTGTCGTGGATGTGGTCGTCGCGGTGGTCGGCATGCTCGTGTTGTCGCCGGTCTTCCTGGCGGTCGCTGCAGCGGTCAGGGTACGGATGGGTTCGCCAGTGCTGTTCCGTCAGCAGCGCCTGGGCCGCGATGCCGAACCGTTCCACCTGTTGAAGTTCCGTTCGATGCACCCGGCGGCGCCGGGCAAGGAAGGCCCGGAGTACGACCACGCCCGTCTGGGCCGCCTGGGGCGTTTCCTGCGCGCGAGCAGCCTGGACGAACTGCCCTCGTTGGTGAACCTGCTGCGCGGCGAGATCAGCCTGGTCGGCCCGCGGCCGCTGCCGGTGCACTACCTGCCACGGTTCAGCGCCCAGCAACTGCAGCGCTTCGAGGTGAAGCCGGGTATCACCGGGCTGGCCCAGGTGGCCGGTCGCAACGCGGTCGATTGGCCGGAGCGGCTGGCGCTCGACGTGCGTTACGTCCAGACGCGGACCCTGTGGCTGGACCTGACGCTGCTGCTGCGCACGGTGCCGATGGTGTTGCGGCGCTCCGGGGTGGACCATGCGGACGGCGTCACGATGAAGGAACTGCAACCGCAGTGACATGCGGGTGAATGGTCCGCGGCCCTCCGCGTTCGTTCGCGACTCGGCCAGTATGTTGCCGTGATGCCCTCCAACGCCCTCACGCTTGCCGTCATCGGGCAGGGCTACGTCGGCCTGCCGCTGGCGCTACGCGCCTCGCAACAGGGCTGCCAAGTGGTGGGTTACGAGGTGGATGGGCAGCGGGTCGCTTCCCTGCGGGCCGGGCGCAGCTATGTCGGCGACGTGTCGGATGCGGAGCTGTCGGCGGCACTCGCGGCGGGGTATCTGCCCACCGACGACCCCGCGGATCTGGCCGGGTTCGACGTGGCGGTCATCAGCGTGCCCACGCCCCTCCATGACGGCCTGCCCGATCTGTCCGCCGTGGAGTCTGCGGCCCGCACGGTCGGCCCGCACCTGCGCGCCGGAGCCACCGTCGTGCTCGAGAGCACCACCTACCCGGGTACCACCGAGGAACTCGTGGCGCCGATCCTCGACGCTGCCAGCGGTCTGGTCGCCGGTGTCGACTACCACCTCGGCTACTCGCCAGAACGCATCGACCCGGGCAACCAGCGGCACACGCTGGTGAACACTCCGAAGGTCGTGTCCGGTGTGAACGCTGCCTCGCTGGCCGCCGTACAGGGCTTCTACGACCGCATCGTGGACCGCACGGTCGCGGTCGGTTCGCCGGCGGAGGCCGAGATGACGAAGCTGCTGGAGAACACGTTCCGTCATGTGAACATCGCGCTCGTCAACGAGATGGCGATGTTCGCCCGCGAGTTGGGTGTCGACATCTGGCGGGTCATCGATGCCGCGTCGACGAAGCCGTTCGGGTTCATGAAGTTCACACCGGGGCCCGGCGTCGGCGGTCACTGCTTGCCGGTGGACCCGTCGTACCTGTCGTGGCGGGTGGAGCAGCACCTGGGTCGCGAGTTCCGTTTCGTGGAGTTGGCGAACGAGATCAACGAGGGCATGCCGCAGCATGTGTTCGAACGCATCGCGTCGTTGCTGAACCAGGTCCGCAAGCCGCTCAACGGCAGTCGCGTGCTGCTCTTGGGGCTGGCGTACAAGGCCGGCACGTCGGACTGGCGCGAGAGCCCGACCATGCCGCTGGCAGAGGCGCTGGCGGCCGCGCACGCAGAGGTCGTGGTCTGCGACCCGTACGTGGCCGAGGTCAGTCTGGGTTCGCTGCCGTACGAGCGGGTGCCGTTCAACGCCGAGGAGCTGGCCGCCGCCGACATCGTCGTGGTGATGGTGGATCACCCCAGCTTCGACCCCGAGCTGATCGCCTCAGCCGCACTGCTGGTCTTCGACGCCAAAGGCCTGCTGCGCGGCCGCGAGTTCCGCGGCGAGGTGCTGTAGACCTCGCCGCGGAGTCGTGATGGCTACTGCTTCGGCGGTGGCTGACGGTCTCTGCCCCGGTCGACGGCCTTCGCACCGAGGGAGAAGCCGACGGGGACCGCGATGAAGAACGGTGGGAACGCGAGCGAGGGCTCCTGTTCCATCAGCCGGCCGTCGGTGCGGCCACGGAGCAGTCAGTGACGTTCACCCGTGCCGATGACGACGCGCTCGTCGGGCGCTTCGAGCTCCACGACGCGGCCGCCACCGAGTTCGAGACGGCGATCGAGCCATGTCCCGAGGCCTTCCAGGCGTCGGGCGGCGAGTGCCAAGGCGGCTGCCTGTCGTTCGTGTTCGGCGAGCGCAGACAGGAAGTCGGCGGGGTGCAGGAGGATGGTGTCGGTGTAGTCAGCCGCCGCTGTCATGTGAACAATAGTACACGTGTTCGTATACCGGATCAACCCTGAGACCCATATTTCATATGGGTCTCAGGAGGTTTTGAGGGTGCTGCATGGCGTCAGTCAAGGCTCGCAGCGGCCCTGTCCGAACCCACGATCGTCGAGGGGTGCGTGTCAGGCAGTCAGAGGTCGTCGAAGGGGCTGGCGTAGCGGAAACGACCCGTGATCTGCGGGCGGTATGACGTCAGCGTCCGCACCTGGAAGTAGTTGCCCCATGACGATTCCGGGGGTTCGATCCCGAACGTCGCTGAGGGAACGAAGCCGAACCTGGCGTAGTAGTCGGGAGAACCCAGCAACGCGATGAGCGCCTCGCCCAGCGCGTCTGCCGCCCCAATTGTCGCATGCACCAGAGCGAGACCGACACCTTGACGCTGATGTGACGGCAGCACACCGATCGGGCCGAGACCGAGGGCCGGCACGTCGTCGACGAAGCCCCGCGTGGTCACCACGTGGCCCACGACAGCGCCGCCGACCTCAGCGACGATCGTCAACTCCGGGAGCCACGCGTCGCAGTCGCGCAATGCATCCAGAAGGCGAGCCTCCACGGGCTCGGCGCTCGAATCGGGCTGTCGGAACGCGGCAACCTGCGCCGCGCGTGCTGCTGCCACATCTCCGGGTGCTTCTCGTCGAACGATCATGCTCACAGCCTGTCCGATTCGCTCGACAGCGCACAACGAATTGCAGATCCGTCACCCCAACCTCCGGAATGGGAGTTCTAGTTGTGATCGGAGCTGGAGTCCGCGAGAACGGAATGAGCGACCCAGTCCCGAAACGCATCGATCCCGCGGTGGACCCTGGCTTTGTCGTAGGCGCCAGGCGGCGCCCACGTCTGTGTACGTAGCTCGTCGTTCATGTCGAGTTCGATCCAATGGAGCTCGAAGTCGTCGCGCAGGTGTGCAGCGTGTGGGTCCGCCTCAACGAACAGTCCTCGCAGGTCCCGAACCAACTTGGTCAGGTCGATCTCGTCGGTTTCAAACGCGAGCAGCCGATCAAGCATCCGTGTCCACATAGCTCGCTGGTGGTCGTCCACCAGCACATCCTGCCCCGCGACCTGAGCCAACGCGTGCTTGGGCACGCTGCGTTTGTCATCGCTTGAGGCCGAGAAGCTCCAGGCCCGCCGAGATCTCGTGGCCTCCGAAGCGAGGCATTGCTCCAACGCGGCACCTCCGGCGTCGGGCAGAGGATGAACGGTTGCACGACGAACAACAGGTGCTCCAAGCACTCCCCGTCAGCCGAGGCCTGGCGACGAACGCGATCGACAATGAGAACTCGCTTGGGTGCTCCAGCGGGTCTATTGCGCCTCCGAGCCGTCGGCTCGATTCACCGTGAGGGTGAGATCAACCTTGAAGGGGTGCATCATCCGAGGAATCCGAGTGCCATGCAGCGTGACCGTCGTCGACTCGGGTAGTTCGAGCTCAAGTCGCAACGGGTCTGCGCCGACCGTGTCGCGATGAACCTTTGTGGACTGGACCCGGGCAACCGCTGCGCCACCAGCGAGGCTGGCCACCCAACCAACAACAGGGTGTCGTTGCTCACCCGAGACGAAACAGCTTCCGTCACCCAACCTCTTCACAGGCCGGCGGCCTTTGAGCGTGCCGATTCGTTCAGTCGCCGGTCGGTTGGCAGCGAACCATTGGATGGTCGTGTTTGACCATTCGCTGAAGCCCAGTGCACTCCAACCCTCTGCATCGGCCACGAGTCCGAACACGAGCTCTTCGAGTGGAATCTCACCGTAGGCGAAGGTCTGCAGCCGACCATCGGCGTCGAAACGCAAGGACGACGCAGCAACAGCCGGGCCCACTCCACTCCTGACGAATTGGCGCGAGCCTTCGTCAAACCACCACTCGGTACCTCGAGACAGCCGGGAGGCGTTCTGGGAGGCGTAGTACGTCGTCATCAGGCTCGCCCATTCGACCAGCAGTCGAGCGTTTCCAGCTGTCCTGTCCAATGCATCCTGGGGCCTCATCGAATGCATCTGCCGCAGCAGTGACACAACCTCATCCGTGTTCACTCAGCCGCCTCTCATGGTTCTCGACGTCGGCGCATCGTGTCCCGAACTGGAGCCGGCTGTCCAGCATCCTGTGCGGCGGAGCCCGCATTGCGGTTGGCATGCTGTCGGTCGTGGCAGGCGCCAGATTGGTGAAGGTGATGGCTGACCACGGGGCCTCCCCGCTCTGGGCCGAAGCTGGTCCGAGTGTGCTTGGCTCGACGGAGCTGGACTCGCTGCCGCTCTCGCAAGGTCTTCGCGACAGACCGCGCGCGAGGTCGATCGAGTACGACCGTCACGCACTGCAGCGCCGTTGGAGCGAACTCATGACCGATTGGAACGACCGGGGCCGACGACTGGCGCAGCAAGTGGCAGCCGAGCTCGGCGCAGGTTGGCGCGTCGTCTACGGCAACGAGATCACTGGAGTCGCCGAAGCGATCTGAGACTGGTTCGCGAGGTGGTCAGCGAGCGTCAGGCAGCATGACCGACCGGCCGGATGCGAGTTCGTCTTCTCCGCGTTACGCCGACGCAAGAGAAGTGCGCTCCGACGCGAGGGTCAGGCGTCGTCGCTCGACCATCCATCGTCCACCTCGGTGGGCTGGAAGGCGATCATCCCGCATGCTCGACAACGGTGGGCAGGGCACAGGTCGCCACTGGAGATGAGACGTTGATCCCGGCGGCGGCGGCGCTTCGGCGGCGCAGTCTGAGCGTTGTCCTCGAGGCTGGTCCACCACAGGTGCTGGTACGACCAGCCGACCGCCAAGAAGCCCAAGGCCGTACCGCGAATTCTCAGCTGCCCTTGCGTCATGGTCCCGCCGCATCGTGGGCAGTTCAAATTCGCCTCCATGCAGGCCGACGCTAGCCAAGGAACCCAGTCAGGGTTCGGCCCCCAGGGTCATTGCTTCCTAGAAACGTTGACAGTGCAGGTGGAAGTTCGATCTTCATTGCGGATTGCGCGAGCGACCGCAGTTCTGTCGCATCGAATCGCTCTGACGGCAACGATCGAAACCTACTCGTCGGTTTCGGCCGAGACTCGTCGGCGGTCCTCAGGACTGCGCCCCCAACAGGTGGGCGTAGGTCGCGAGGGTCACGTCGATCACGCGCTGTTGATCGAACTCCTTGCGCGCCTTCGCTGCCGCGGCCGTGCCCATCCGTGTGCGGGCTTCGCCATCGCCGACCAACTCTTGCGTCGCATCCGCCAGTGCCTCCGCGTCGCGTACCTGCACGAGCACGCCCGTTACGCCGTCGTCGACCACCTGTCGGCACCCACGGATGTCGGTGGCGATGATCGGCAGGCCGCTGGCCGAGGCCTCCATCGCAGCTCGCGGGAAACCTTCGCGATGGGTCGCCGTGAGAAAGATGTCCATCGCTGCGTAGCACTGCGGCATGTCGCTGCGCCTGCCGACGAAGTGGATGCCCAGCGCGCTCGCGGCGCTCAGCGCCGCCGCGTCGAGGCCGTCTCGCTTGTCGGGGTCGGCCGGGCCGACGACCACGATCGGTGCGGTGACGCCTCGCTCGCGCAACAGCTGCGCTGCGCCGACGATCTCGGCGAAGCCCTTCTCGCGCACCAGGCGCCCGACCACGCCGATCACGACGTCGTCATCACCGACGCCCCACTCGGTCCGCACGGCAGCACGCGCCGACCGATCGCCGTCGAAGCGTGCAAGATCGATGCCGTTTCCCAGCCAGGTCACCTTGCGCCGCGGCACCTTCAGGGTGCGCACCAAGGTCTCGACGTCCTCCTGGTTCTGCACCAACTCCTGGTGACCGAAGGCTGCCGCCAGGCGCTCGAGCGCATACACCGGCAGCTTGCGTCGCAACCGGTCGGTGGGCTGCGCGTAGAGCCCGTGCTGCGTGTTCACCACCACCGGCACACGCGCGAGGCGACCGGCGATGCGACCCAGCACGCCCGGCTTCGGGTTGTGGGTGTGCAGCACTGCCGGATGCTCCGCGCGTAGCAGCCTGCGAAGTTCGAACAGCGCACGGACGTCGGCAACCGGCCCGACCGCACGGGTCAGCGAGGGCACGTCGACGTGGCGAATGCCCAGCGCCGCGAGGTGGGCGACGTGCTCGCCGGCCGCGGACATGCCCACCACCTCGTAGCCCGCCGCCTGGAACGCGAGGAGCTGTGGCGCCAGCAGCCAGTCCAGGCTCATGTCGGTGGTCGTCAGATGGATGACCTTCGGGCGAACGACAGGCGCTGCGGCGGCACTCATGTGGTCGCGCCTCGGTAGCGCCAGCGGTCGTAGACGTCGCGTGCTGCACCCTCGGCCCGCAACCCGCCGGCCACCTTGCGGCGGAACGTGACCAGATCGTCGCCGCGAGAGATCGGCACCCGCCCCAGGTGCTGCAGATCGGCGGCCGAGCGGTTGACTCGATGACCGGCGACGGCGGCACTGCGGAACCGCTGTGCCACCGCGGCGCGCGACGCGGTGTTGCCGGCGACGGCCTTCGGGTAGGCGAAGTGGCGCGGCGTGTGACCGAGCTTGGTCTGGATCGCCTCGATCGAGCGGTCCAGCTGTGCGGCCGCCTCGGCCGCCGCGGCCTTGTGCAGCAGCCGATGATCGTGGGTGTGCGACTGGATGTCGACGAGGCCTGTCGCCCGTGCGTCGCGCAGCGCCGCCCACGACGCTGCCGGCACACCCCAGGGGAGCACGCCCGCGTCGGGCGCGCTCGTCACGAGGTACAGGGTGGACGGCACGCCGAGCTCCACCATCACCGGGACGGCGCAGTCGCAGTAGTCGGCAGCGCCGTCGTCGAACGTGACGACCACGCCGGTCGGCCGTTCACCCGCCTGCAGCGCGTCGACGGCGGCGTCCAACGACAGCACGCGGTGCTCCTCGGCCAGCACCCGCATCTGGTCGCGGAAGACCGCAACATCGAGGTCGACGGCGGAGGCGCTACCACCCCCGACGCGGTGGTAGATCAGCACGACCAGGCCGTCGCGAGCGGGGATGGCCCGGTCCAGCGTGCGCGCTGCCCACCGCACCGCGCTGCGCGCACTCACAGTAGGCCCGCGATCGTGCGGCACCAGCCGTCGATGCGCGCAGCAGTGTCGGCGAAGTTTGCCGGTGTCGTGCCGGTGGGGTCGGTGACCTCTGGCGTCTGCGCCGCGAGGAAGGTCGCATGCGTTCGGCCCGAGCCGACGAAATCCAGCCACGCGGTCATCGTGAGACCCGCACGGGGCCCGGCGACGGCGGCCAGCCGCGCGAACTCCGGCAGGGTGAACACCTTCTTGAACAGCGTGGCGTCGTCCTCCACCAAGCGGATGACGTGCAACCGCTCGGCGGTCAACACCAGGTCCGCGTCGTGGACCAGGCGGTCGTCGACACGCGAACTGATGTGGCCGGTGGCGTCCAGCTGCTGGGCGCGCATGGCTCGGATCGTCTCCGGCATTGCCGGGCGGCCGCCGTCCGCGAAACCTGCGCTGCGCACGACCGCTCGCACCTCGCTGTCGAGCAGCGCGCGTTGCATCAGCAGTTGCGCCATCACGGAGCGGACCTGGTTGTACGAGCAGACCATGAGGACCGAGAGCGTCATGGTGCAACAGCCTTCGCATCGTGTCGCGTGGCGGGGGAGCGGTGGGCGTGACCGCCCAACGCGGCGCCGGCCTTGGGCGTGGGCAGCACTCGAGCTGTCCACGGGGCCAGGCACAGGATGATCAGCAGCGACGGCATCAGGAGCGACCGTTGCCGCACGAGGATCGCGAGGTTGGAGAAGCTGGAGTACGCCAGCGCGCCCATCACGACGACCAGGAGATGGAACACGATGAACGGCGAGCGCCGCAACATGCCCGGCAGCGCCATCAGCCTGCGGAAGCCCCAGAGGGCGAGGATGATGATCGCGGTGGTCTCGATCGCCGGGAGCAGCGTGCTGAGACCGTTGACCTCGTAGAGCAGCGGCCGGGTGAGCGTGCGGATCACCGCCATCGGATAGTCCAACGGGGTGGCGACGGACGGGGGCGCGAACTCCGACCCGCCACCGGCGGTGAGGTGCGAGGTGCGGCCGAACGCGTTGTTCAGCTGGGACGACACACTGGCGCTGTCGTTCTCGCCGAGGAATTGCAGGGCCAGCCGACCGACGGCAACCAGGCCGACGAGGCCGACCAGCAGGACGAAGGCGCTGGTCATGCGGCTGCTGGAGGTCCCGGTGCGCCTGCCCACCACCCGCCACACGACGGCGGCCACCGCTGCGGCCAGCCACACCACTGCGATGTGCGGCCGCACCACGACCGCGCCGACCGCTCCCGCTACCGCCAGGCCCAACGGCCGCAGCAACTGCTTCGTGGCGAAGAGCTGTGCCATGCCCATCGCGAGCACCCCGAACGAGATGCTCATCCAGCTCTCCTTCCCGACCGAGGACGGCCAGAAGACGAGGCTCGGGGAGATGCAACACAACAGTGCGTAGCGCTCGATGGACACGGTGGGCACCGCGATCATCGCGGCCTTGATGCACAGCAGCACGCCGGCGAAACCGAGTGCGGAGAACCACATGAAACCGGCCTGCTTGCTGGCGCCGGTGAACGTGTACAACGCACCGGTCAGGTGTTCCATGAAGCGGGTTCCTTGGCCATGGGGTATCAGGCCCCACGGCGGCACCGCTCCGCTGCGGATCTTGGCTGCGTAGATCCTGCCGAAGTCGTGGTACGCCTGCGCGTCGGCGGCACCGCCGTAGGCGTCGAAGGCGACCCAGTAGCGAGCGATGGTGCCGAGGCATTTCGTCGCCAGGCCCACGTACGCGATGCGAGCGACCATCGGCGCCTCGCGGAACATCCGGGCGATGATCGGCACCATGATCACCGCGATGGCTGGGACCGCGAGGAACGTCCCCCAGATGTCGTAGCGCAGTCGTGACATTGCCCAGCCGCCGGCCACCACGTACAGCACGCCGACCGCGACCACGACCAGGTTGAAGTGACGGAACTTGGCGACGTCGAAGCGGAGCGACTGGAGCCGCATCGCTACTTACCGGAGCGGAACTTCGAGCGTTTGCTGCTCGGCTTCCCGTACTCGTAGTACGGCGACCGCTCGATGTTCTCGCCGACCACCACGAGGTGCAGGGTGCCGGTGCTGAGCGAGCGAAGCAGTTGCATCGTGCGCTGCGTCGCAGACGTCAGCGTGTGATCGAGGCGGATCGCCACCACGACATGATCGGCGTACGGCAGCAGCTCCAGCACCTCGGCGGTGGCGCCGACCGGTGAGGAGTCGATCACGATCGCATCGGCCATCGTTGCCAGTTCGTCGAGCACGCTGGTGGTCGCACGGGCGAGCGTGCCGGGGGGTGCATCGATCCCCGACAGGTCCAGCAGCACCAGGTTGGCCAACGGCGTGCGGCGCAACAGCTGCCGCGGGTGCACCTCTGCCAGGTCGGCGGCGCTGAACGGCAGCGGCGCCGGTGCCTCGCCCAACAGACGACCGGCGAGCGTGGGTCGGCGGAAGTCGGTGTTGATCGCGATGGTGCGCTTGTTGGTCTCCACCAGCGAGGCAGCGACGTTGGCGGCGATCGATGTCTTGCCGTCGCCCGAGCCGGGGGAGACGACCAACACGATCGCGGCGCGGGTCGGTGCACCGTCGTCGCGGCGGGCGGCCTCCGCGAACGTGAGCATGCTGCGCAGCGTGCGGTACGAGTCGCTGAGTTGGTCGTGACGGTCCGGCCGAACGGCCAAGCCCTCACCGGCGCCACCGACGTCAGGGATGATCACCGACACCTGGCCGCCGTACAGCAGCTCCGCCTGCGCTCGCGAACGAATGCGCCGGTCGATGCGGCTGAGTACGAGCGCCACGCCGGCGCCGGCCAGCCCGCCGAGCACGAACCCGAGCGCACCGCGGCTGCTGCGGCTCTTCGGCGCGGACAGCCCGGAGGACTGTGACTGCGCGTAGGCGACCGCCTTCTGCAAGGTGGTGAGCACCAGGTTGTTGCCGGTGTTGAACTGGTCGCCGTACTGCTGCTCGTAGACCACGCTGTACTGGCGCCGCAAGGCGTCGAGCTGAGCCTCCAGCACGACGTCGTCGGGCTTCTCCGCGACCTTCTTCTCCAGGTCGTCGATGTCCTTCGACAACTTGTCGGCACGGGCGCTCAACGCCGTCAGGCGGTCTTCGCGCAGCTTGTCCTGCTTCTCGGCGAGGTACTTGGTCAGTTCCTCGGCGATCGTGTTGGCGCGTGTCTCCGCGTCCTGTGGCGTGTTGCTGACGACCGTGATCGTCAGCGCGCCCGTCGTCGCGTCGAGGGATGCAGACGCGCCACCGACCGCTGCAGCGGGGCTGGACAGGCCGAGCGTCGCGGCCACATTCTTGGGCACGTCGCCCGTGGTGGCATACAGGATCAGCTGGTTGGTCGCGATCGGGTCGGCGAAGATGCTGCCGTTCTCGCTGCTGACCAGCAGCACGTGATCCGCTCGGTACGTGATGACTGCGTCGGCGGTGTTCGCGGGCTCCGGCAGAGCACCCAGTACGGCGCCGCCGAGGGCGAACAGGAGCGCGACCCACCAGAAGCGCCGGAGCGCTTCCATCGCGGTGGCTTTGATCATGTGCGCGCGCCTCTCATGGCGGTCCGACCTTAGCGTCCGAGTCGGTGCAACACTGGGGCATCGTGAGTTGGAAGATCCTGATGTCGCCTCCTGAGATGTCGCCGGTGGAGCGCTCGATGCTGCTCGCCGCGTTCGACAGCGGATGGATCGCCCCCGCCGGACCGGACCTCGACGCGTTCGAACGCGACCTGTGCGAACTCACCGGTGCGGCGGCGGCCGTCGGGCTCAGCAGCGGCACCGCTGCGTTGCACGTGGCGCTGATGGCATTGGGCATCGGCGACGGCGACGACGTGCTGATGAGCGACCTCACCTTCGCCGCCAGCGCGTTCGCCGCCCGCTACGTCGGCGCGACGCCGGTGTTCATCGACAGCGAACCCGGCTCCTGGCAGATCGACCCTGCGCTGCTGGAAGCGGACCTGGCCGCACGTGCAGACGCCGGCCGGCTGCCCGCAGCCGTGATTGCGGTGGACCTGTACGGCTCGGTGTGCGACGGCGCGCGTCTTGCGGCGGCCTGCCGGCAGCACGGCGTGCCGCTGATCGAGGACGCAGCCGAGGCGATCGGGGCTTCGCACAGCGGCACCAACGCCGGCCGCTTCGGCACCGTGGGCGTGCTGTCGTTCAACGGCAACAAGATGGTCACCACCGGGGGTGGCGGCGCACTGATCTCCGACGATGTCGCGCTGATCGACCGCGTGCGCTACCTCGCCACGCAAGCGCGCCAGCCGGTGCCCTGGTACGAGCACACCGAGGTGGGCCACAACTTCCGCCTCGGCAACCTCAATGCGGCAGTCGGTCGCGGCCAGTTGCAGACTCTTCCGCAGCGCATCGCACAGCGAGCCGAGGTCCGCGCGGGGTACGAACGCTGTTTCGCCGATGCGCCCGGTGTGCGCTTCCAGGAGATCGTCGACGGCTGCCACCCGAATCACTGGCTGACGACCGTCGAGTTCGACCCGAACGAGTTCGGTGCATCCGCGGCCGACGTGTTGGTCGCGCTGCGCGACGAAGGCATCGAAGCGCGGCCGGGGTTCAAGCCGATGCATCTCCAGCCGGTGTTCGCCGGCACACAGTTCGTCGCGGCCGGGGGTGAGGCCGTGTCGGCGCGTCACTTCGAGCGTGGTGTCAGCCTGCCCAGCTCGGGGTTCCTCAGCAGCGACCAGGTGCAGTGGATCGCAAGAACCGCACTGTCCGCGCGTCGGTGAGATGAGCGAGCGATGAGGCCTCTGGCGTTGGTGCTGCTGGCCTTGGCCGCGTGTTGGCCGGCCCGTGTCGCGCCGCTGCGTTGGGTACTCGGCGCTGTTGGCGGCGGGTTCCTGGTCGCCTCGGCATGGCACGCGACCTTCGAACATCGCTCCAACGGCTGGGCCGCGATCGCCACGGTGGTGCTCGCGGCAGGTGCCGTGGCAGTGCTGCCTGCGCTACCGGCGACCGCTCGACTCGTCGGTGTTCGCTGGCACGGTTGGCGCTGGCTGATGCTGGCAGGTGCCGCAGCCGGCGTGTACGGCTGCGTGCCGGAGACCGACCAGATGCGCGACGTCGCCGTCGTCGCGATCGCGGGTGCGGTCGCGGAGGTCGTGCGACGTGCCCCGCTGCCTGCGGCTGCGTGCACGGCCGCCTGGGGTCTGGTCGCGTGGTCGGCGCTGTACGGCGCCACCGGCCGGCCCAGCGCGGTCATCGGTGGCCTGTTCGCATTGCTCGCGCCGCTCGCGGCAGCGGTCGCTGCACGGCGAGGTGAGGTGACCTCGGTGTTGGTCGGCGCGGTGTGGGGCCTCACTGCGCTGGTCGTGGCACGCACCGGCGGGATCGCCACCACAACCCGGTCGGCGGTGCAGGCGGCTGTTGTCGGCGCGGCGCTTGCGGCCGTTGTCAGCGCAGTGCTGTGGGCCCGCGGGCGTCCACGACGGTCCGCCGGCTGATCGTCCCCACGAAGTGCACGTCGGCATCACCGCCGACCTCGATGGTCACATGGTCCTCGTGCGCGGTGGGCTGCGGGCGGACCACCAGTTCGTACGGTCCTGGCCGGATCTGGCCCCCGAGCTCGATGACGAGCGTGCGTGTGGACTCGGGCGGCAGGTCGAGCTTCACGGTGTAGGTGTTCCAGCCCAGCTCCTCGCTGCGGCTCATGCCGATCGGCTTGCCGTCGAGCGTCGCACTCAGTTGGTCCAGCGGGCTGTAGACGGTGAGCAGTGTCCGATTCGTGCCGGCAGGCATGTCCAGGAACTCGCTCTCGATCACGTAGGACGGGTACCCGCTGGATGGTGCGTTGTTGGTGAGTGCAACGGTCATCGTGGCGGTGACCGCGCCGGTCGATTCGTTCGCGGTCGCCCGATAGGAGACGGCGCGTTCGAGGAACGAGTCGATCTTGTTCGCACTGGCGTTGTTGGTCACGACCGCGAACCCGTCCCGGCCGTCCAACGCGGGCAACGCGCCGTCGATACCGATCTGCGCGAGCAAGGCCTGCTCTGCAGGGGTGGCCGACCACATCAGCAGGTGGCCGTCCGCGGCCGCAGGACCGAGGTCCTTCGCGAGGTGCTGCGGTGACGGCAGCGAGCCGCCGAGCACCGCATCGAGCGTCGCGTCGGCCACTGCCTCGAGCAGGTCGCGGCGATCCGGCGTGTCCAGCGCGTACTGGTCCAGCAGCAGGAACTGCACGACGGTTGCGGATGAGAGCGGCTGCTCCAATCCGGGCACGGTCACGGGACCCGTTGCGGAGAGCAGGCCGGCGAGCGCGGTCGGGTCGAGGATGATCACGCCGTCGACCGCTTGGTGGCCCGCAGCGACCCACAGCTGTGCGAACAGCGGACCGAGGCTGGGCATGTCAGGGGTCATCGTCACGTTCGAGATGAACGCTGCGGAGGCCGGGGAGTTGTCGTCCCCGCCGGCACCGAAGTCGCCGTAGTGGGCATGGAACTCGTCGTCGGCGCGCAGCGTGAAGTGCTGCGCGGCCAGTTCGTCGGTGAGGTCGTTGATCCGGCCGAAGTCGGTGCGCGAGATCGCACCGTGGTCGATCGTGATCACGGCGTAGTTGCCCATCACGCCAACGGTCGCTCGCGCTTCCGCCGGCGAGGCGAACCCGATCAGGTAGCGACGGGGTGCATCGTCGCCGAGCATCTGCGGGCCAACCGCAGCCGCGGTGTGGATGGTGCGCGCCTGCCGTGCTGCGTCATCGGCACGGCGCTGGTAGGTGTGCAATCTGTCTGCCAGCGGTGCAACCAGCCACGGTGAGTCCTGTGAGTGCATCGCGGCCTGCAGGCCGCCGACGGCCTCCTGCAGTCGATCGAGCGGTTCCGCCAGCGCAGCGACCGCGTCCACGTCGATGACGCCGCCCTGCACCGTCAGCGCGTCGAAGTCGACGACGTCGAGCGCGTCGGCAGCGGCCTCGGCCGACCGCGCCGCCTGCCCGACGAGAGCCGACAGCGCCTGCTGGTGCTGCGCCGCTACCGGCACCAGGCGTGCAGGTTGCGTCCACACCGCGTCCAACCCGCCCTGCGCGCTGTGCAGGTGGGCAGCGGTCTCGTGCAATGTGGCGGCCGCTGCGCTGGCGTCGCCGTTGCGCAACTGGCTCAAGCCGTCGAGCAAACCCTGGTAGCCGGCCCGGAGGTCGCTGCTGGTCGTGGCCGCGGACGCGCCGAAGACGGCCACGCCGACGATCATCGCGGCCAGACCGACGAGCGTGTACCTGATGATCCGGACACGCGACGGACGGCGCCGGCGCTGCAACCCGACACCGATGAGGAACAGCATCACGCCACCGGCCAGCAGCGCCGACGCGCCGAAGAACAGATGGAAGTCCAATCGCAGCAGCGCCTGCATCGTCAGCGCCGCGCTGGCGCAGCGGATTGCGGGAGCGCTGGTGCGCCGGTCGCCCAACCACAGCGCGCACGCGGCACCGGCCAGGCCGCACACCGTCGGGACCAGCGCCCCGGCGCCGAGACCGACTGCCGCAAGCGCAGCAAGCGTCAGCGCCCACCACGACGCGGTTGCCGCCAGCCAGATGGTGAATGCAGCGAGACCTCCGGTGCACACGGCGTCGCCGACGACGTTGCCCGTGGGGTGGCACCCGGCCAAGGCGGCGATCACTGCTCCGATCGCGGCCACCGCGGCCATTCCCGGAAGGTCGTCGCGCTCGATCGTGTTGCGCCGGCTGCGCGATCCGCCGGAGCGCAGCGCGGGAAGCTTCATGGCCTGGCGCCCTCGCCGGAGCGCACGGTTCGCATCCAGTCCAGCGTCGCCTGCAGACCCTCGGCGAGCGAGACGGGGCAGGCCTCGGGGAACAACCCCATCAGCCGCTCGTTCATCGCCTGCGAGTGCCGTACGTCGCCCGCTCGGTCCGGCTCGTGCTGGACGGTGAGTGTCGTCCCGAGCATGCCTTCCAGCATCGAGACGACGTCCAGCAGGGTCACTCGGCTGCCGAATGCGAGGTTGACCGGACCATCGCTCGTGACCGTCCGTTCCACCGCGTCGCGGAGCACGGCGGCCACGGTGCCGACATAGGTGAAGTCGCGGCTCTGCAGTCCATCGCCGTAGATCGTCAACGGCGAACCGTCCAGGGCGGCGGCGAGGAAACGGGGGATGACCGCGGCATAGATGTGATCGGCCGGCTGCAACGGCCCGAACACGTTGAAGAACCGGAACGCCAACACCGGCATCCGGTACGTGTGGCCCCACGACAACGCGTAGCTCTCCGCCGCCAGCTTGCTCGCCGCATACGGCGACATCGGTTGCGGCTGCAGGCCCTCGTGCTTCGGCAGCGTGGGGTTGGCGCCGTACACGCTGCTGCTGCCGGCCAGCACGACGTGCAACCCGCCGTGGCGTCGCGCCACCTCCAGCACCATTGCGGTACCCGTGGCATTTGCCGCGAGCGTGGGCAGGGGAGCGGCGACCGAGCGGGGCACGCTGCCCAGCGCCGCGAGGTGGACGACTGCCGCGGCGCCGGCGCAGGCGTCGTCCAGTGCCTCGTCCGATAGCACCGAGCCCTGCACCATTCGCACGGGCAGGCCGCTCAGGTTGGCGAGGCTGCCCGTGGACAGGTCGTCGAGCACGACCACGTCGTGGCCGGCCGAGAGGAGGGTGCGGCACAGGTTGGCGCCGATGAAGCCGGCGCCGCCGGTGACCACGATTCGCATCGTCGCTCAGATTAGGCGGCCGATGATGCGCATGTGCGTGCTCCTGGCCGGATCACGGCTGGCCGGTAGGGTGCCCGCCGTGGCAGTGCATGTTCTGTGGGTGATCAAGGGGCTCGGCCCCGGCGGCGCGGAACGCCTGCTGGTCGGCCTTGCCGCCGCTCACGACCCGGCCGTTGCCACGTTCGAGTGCGCCTACGTCGTGCCGGAGAAGTCGCACCTCGTCGCCGACCTGGAAGCCGCCGGCGTGCCATGTGAATGCGTGTCGCACCGCAGCCGCGACTGGTGGTGGCCACTGCGGCTGGCGCGTCTGGTGCGCTCCGGCGACTTCGATGTGATCCACGTCCACTCACCGTTGCCCGGTGGGGTGGCCCGCCTGGCCGTGCGGTCGGTGCCGCGTCGGCATCGGCCCGCCGTGTTCACCACCGAGCACAATGCGTGGAACACCTTCCGCCTGCCCACCCGCTGGCTGAACAAGCTGACCGGTCGCGGCGACCGGTTCACGTTCGCAGTCAGCAACGAGGTCGCGTCCTCCTTCCGTGGTCCGGTGGTCGATCGTCACGAGGTGCTCGTGCACGGCATCGACCTCCAGCACACCTCGGCCCAGCTGGAGGGCCGCGCGGCGATGCGACGTTCGCTGGGCGTGACCGACCAGGAGGTGCTGGTTGCGACCGTGGCCAACTTCCGCGACCAGAAGGACTACCCGAACCTGCTGCGCGCCTGCGCGCTGCTGCGCGAGCGGGGTGTGCCGTTCCGCCTGGTGGCTGTCGGGCAAGGCCCGCTCGAGACGGCCATGCGCGGACTGCACACGCAGTTGGGCCTCGGTGACCAGGTGCAGTTGCTCGGCTACCGCGCCGACCCGGAGGCCGTGCTGGCCGCGGCCGACGTGTTCGTCCTCGCGTCGAAGTGGGAGGGGCTGCCCGTCGCGCTGATGGAGGCCGCCGCGCTCGGCCTGCCGATGGTGCTCACCGAGGTCGGCGGCATGCCGCAGGCGATGGGTACCGATGGCGCTCAGTGGGTGCCGCCAGGCAACAGCGCTGCACTGGCCGACGCGTTGCAGCGCGTGATCACGGACCCGGCTCGGCGGGCCGCACTCGCCCGGGCGGCGGTGTCCGCGGCACCCGCATTCGACGTGGCCCGCGCGGCACGGGCGATCGAACGCCGTTACGTGCCACCGATCCCGCAGTGGGCGCAACCTGTCGGAATGGATGGGCTGGAGGTTCGCCGCGCCACCGAGGCCGACGAGGCCGACGCCGTCGCCCTCTGCGCGGAAGTGCTGGCCGACGGCATCGGCGAGCGGTTCCCGGCGCTGTTCCATTGGAAGCATCGCGAGAACCCGTTCGGCTCGTCGCCGATGTGGGTGGCCGTCGACAACGGCCGCATCGTCGCCGTCAGGGTGCTGATGCGCTGGCAGTTCGAACGTGATGGCGTGGCCGTGCGCGCGGTGCGGGCCGTCGACACCGCGACCCACCCGGACTACCAGGGCCGCGGATTGTTCACGGCGCTCACGCTGCAGGGGTTGACGGACGTGGCCGCCGACGGCGTGGAGCTGGTGTTCAACACGCCCAACGACAAGAGCCGCCCGGGCTACCTGAAGATGGGCTGGCAGGAGGTGGGCCGGCTCGCTCCGGTCGCCGCCTTCCGTGGCCCGCTCACCATCCCGCGGGTTCTGCGGTCGCGCGTGCCGGCGGACCTGTGGCCGGAGCCGATGGAGCTCGGCTCGTCCGTGCAGGACTGGTTGCGGGACGACGGGTTGGCCCGTGCGCTCCGCCGCGCGACGCCTCCGCCCGCCGGTGCGCTGACCACCTCGCTCACCGCCGAGTTCATGGAATGGCGGTTCGGCTCGCCCCTGCAGCCGTGCCGCGTGGTGGAGGACGAGCGCGCCGTCGTCGTGGTCGAGCGCCGGCGACGAGGCGAGGTGATCGAGTTGGTGTGCCTGCTCGGTCTCGGCGCTGCTCGCGACGTGGACCGCCTGCTGCGCCGAACGATGCGAGAGGCCGGCGCCGACACTGTCCTCCGTCTCGGCTCCCCGGCGCCGCGTCGTGGGTTCCTGCCGATGCCCGGCGTCGGCCCGCGACTGACGTGCCGGATGCTGGGTGCGGCTCCGGTGCCGGCACTGTCCGACTGGTCGCTGACCCTCGGCGACGTGGTGCTGTTCTGAGCGCGCCGATGACCGCGCCGACCGTCCTCATCGTGCTCACCTCCGCCGATCGTCGCGGTGCCGAGGTGGAGGGCTCCCAGCTGGCTGCCGAACTGACCGCGCTCGGTGTGCCGACGTCGGTCGTGGCATTGCGCAGCGCAGCGCAGGGCGAGGCCCGCTCCGTGCAACCGCTGGACGTTCCGTCGCTCGGGGACCGTCCGCTCTCGTGGTCGACCTTGCGTGCGTTGCGCCGGCTGGCCCGCGGTGTCGACGTCGTCGTGGCCTTCGGGTCGTCGACGCTTCCCGCGTGCGCCCTTGCGCTCGCGGGCACGCGCACACCCTTCGTGTACCGCAGCATCGGCGACCCCGCTCGCTGGGTGCGCGGCGCCTGGCATCGACGGCGCACCGGCCTGCTCTTCCGCCGCGCCGCGCACGTGGTGGCGCTGTGGCCGGAGGCCGCTGCCTCCATCAGCAACTTGTATCGGGTGCCTTCGCTCTCGGTGACATGCATCCCGAACGCACGGCAACTACCGACAGCCGGCGAGCCGGCCGCTTGCGAACCGGCCACCGGCGAACCGACAGCCGGGAACCTGTCCGCTGCGGCCGCCCGGCAATCGTTCGGCGTTCCGGCGGATGCCGCCGTGGTGGCGTGGGTCGGCGCGCTCAGCCCCGAGAAGCGTCCAGTGGCAGCGGTCGAGTCGGTTGCCGCGATGGCCGACGCATGGTTGCTGCTGGCCGGGGAGGGCGCCTTGCGGGCCGACGTCGCTGCGACGGCAGCGCAGTTGCTGCCCGGCCGCCACCGCCTGGTCGGTGTGCTCGACGACCTGTCGCCGCTGTGGGCCGCTGCCGACGTGGTGCTGCTGACCAGCGCGACCGAGGGCATGCCTGGCGTGCTGATCGAGGCCGCACTGCACGGTGTACCGGCGGTGGCCACCGACGTCGGCGCAGTGGCAACGATGGTCGACGACGGCCGGACCGGTCGAGTCGTTCCAGCCGGCGCGACGCCGACGGACATGGCCGCTGCGCTGCGCGACGCGCTGACGCATCGGGCCCAGTGGGGCGACGACGCGCGCGCTCACGCCGCGGCACGGTTCACGTGGCCGACCGTGACCCCACTGTGGGCGGACCTCCTGCGCAAAGTGGGAAGCCGGTTGCGGTGACCCCTGTCGCTCTATCGTGGCGGGGTGCGTGCATTGGTGACAGGAGCTGCCGGTTTCATCGGTTCGACGCTGTGTGAACGGCTGGTGGCCGATGGCTGGGCCGTGCGTGGCATCGATGCCCTGACCGACTACTACGACCCGGCGGTCAAGCAGCGCAACCTCGCCACACTGCTCGCCGGTGCGAACTTCCAGTTCGTCCACGCGGACCTCCGCGACACGCCGCTGGCCCCGCTGCTGGACGACACCGATGTCGTGTTCCACCTGGCCGCCCAGCCGGGCGTGCGCACCTCATGGGCGGACGGGTTCGCGACCTACGACGACCACAACATCCGCGTCACCCAGCGGGTGCTGGAGGCCGTGCGCAACCGGCCCGGCACGCGGCTGGTGTTCGCATCGTCGTCGTCCGTCTACGGCAACCCGCTGCGTGTGCCCACCGACGAAGGCGATCAGACGCGCCCGTTCAGCCCTTACGGCGTGACCAAGTTGGCCGGCGAGCACCTGTGCCGTGCCTACGCGGACAACTTCGGCGTGTCGGTCGCGGTCCTGCGCTACTTCACCGTCTACGGCCCTCGCCAACGACCGGACATGGCGATCCACCGGCTGATCGAATGCGCCCGGCGCGGCACGCCGTTCGCCCTCTTCGGCGATGGATCGCAGATCCGCGACTTCACATTCGTCGACGACGTGGTGGCGGCGAACCTGGCAGCGGCGACCGCCGAGTTCCCCTCCGGTACCCCGATCAATGTCGCCGGCGGTTCGTCGACGCGGCTGGTCGATCTGGTCGCGGCCGTGGGTGAGGCCGTGGGCAGCCCGGTGCCGATCGACTGGCAGCCCGCCCAGCCCGGCGACGTGGACCGTACCGGTGGCGCGGTTCAGCGCGCGGCAGCACTGATCGGCTGGGCCCCGCAGGTGTCGCTGGCCGAGGGGATCGCACGTCAGGTCGCCTGGCACCGGGCGACGCTCGCGTGACGGCGGCCTCGTGAAGATCCTCTACGTCATCGACAGCCTCGGTGCCGCCGGCGCGGAGCAGTCGACGGCCGCGATGATGCCGCTGCTGCGCGACCGCGGGCACCACGTCTCGGTCGCCACCCTCTACGAGGCCGGGTTCGGCGACGAACAGCGCGTCCGCGAAGACGGGTTCGACGTGCGCCCGCTCACGGCCACCTCTGTGCTCGGTCGCGTCCGCGAGCTGCGCGCCCGCATCCGCAAGGACCGGCCCGATGTCGTGCACACGGCGCTGTTCAACGCGGACATTGTCGGCCGGCTGGCCGGGTGGCGCACCGGGGCGCGCGTCGTGTCCAGCCTGGTCAACACCACGTACGACACCGCCCGCGGGGCCGACCCGAACCTGCGCCGCTGGAAGCTGCGGGTGGTGCAGGTGATCGACGCCGTCACCGGCCGGTTGTTCGTCGACCGGTTCCACGCCGTGTCGGACGGGGCAGCCGACGTGAACGCGCACGATCTGAGGGTCCCGCGCACACGCATCGACGTCGTGCACCGTGGCCGGTCGCGCGACCGGCTGGGCGTGTGGTCGGCGGACCGTCGAGCGACGGTGCGCGCGTCGCTGGGGATTGCCGATGGCGTGCCGCTCGTCCTGGTGGCCGGTCGGCAGGAACACCAGAAGGCCCACGTCGACCTGGTCGCCGCGACGACCCGACTGCTGGCACGGGTGCCGGCGGCACGAGTGCTGGTCGCCGGCCGGGAAGGCAACGCTTCGGGACTGCTGCAGGCCGCGCTGGCCGCCGCGCCGAACACCGCAGCCGCGATCACGCTGCTCGGTCACCGTCACGACGTGCCCGACCTGCTCTGCGCCGCCGACGTGCTGGCCATCCCCTCGCTGTACGAGGGCACCGCCGGCGTGGCACTGGAAGCGATGGCACTGCGCTGCCCAGTGGTCTGCACCGACATGACCGGTGTGCGCGGTGTGCTGACCGACGGCGACAACGCGCTGCTCGTGCCGATCAGCAATCCCGACGCGATGGCCGCCGCCCTCGAACGCGTGGTCACCGACCCAGTTCTGGCAGACGGCCTGCGCGACCGCGGCCTTGCCGACTTCGAGGCGCGCTTCGCCATCGAGGTCGCCGCCACCGCGATGGAAGCGTTCTATGCGGATGTGATCGACCGCGGCCGGAGGTCGCGAAGGTGAGCGTCGTCGGTGTGCTCGGCAGTCGTCCCGTGGCCGCTGTCCTCGGTGCGCTGACATGCCGCCGGCCGCGAGCCGTGGCGTACCACACGGTCGATGACGGCGCGGCCTTCGCCGCGCAACTCGACTCGTTCGTCGCTGCCGGCTACCGAACCGTGACCGCCGAACAGGTGGCTGCGTCGTTGCACGGCGGCATGCCGCTGCCGGCGCGGTCGTTGTGGATCACGTTCGACGATGGTGACGTGTCCGTGGTGCGCACCGGTCTGCCGCTGCTGCAGGCACGAGGCATGGTCGCGACAGCGTTCCTGTGCGGCGCGTGGATCGGCTCCACGGAGGCGCCGTGGTGGCAGATCGTGGAGGCCGCGGTTGCCCCCGAAGACCTCGTCAGAACGCGGCTCGCGCTGAAGGCCGTCCCCGATGCGCAGCGGCGAGCAACTGTGGCGGAGATGGCGGCGCGCCTCCTGGTGGAGGGCACTCAGGTCGTCGGCAACCAGTGGACCGTGGACGACCTGCACGCATGGCTCGACGCCGGCAACGACATCGGCAACCACTCGTGGGACCACCCCTGCCTCGACCGCTGCGATGACGACGAGCAGCGCCGCCAGGTGGAGGCTGCGCACGAGCGTCTGAGCGCGCTGTCCGGCCGCGTCATCGACACGTTCGCCTGGCCCAACGGCGACCCCTCGCCGGCGGCCACCGCCGCGCTGCGCGCGCTCGGCTACCGGCTGGTGGCGGAGTGCGACCACCGGCTGATGGCCACCGAGGGCGACCCGTTCGCAGTCTCCCGCCTGAGGCTGGACGCGTCCGCCGCGCTGCCGCGCACCCGTGCCATCCTGTCCGGCGGGCACTCGACGGTGTTCCACCTGCAGCAGCGGATCCGACGAGGGGGATCGACCGGTGACGTCACCTGACTTCGACGTACGGCTCGCGACCGAACGCGACACCACCGGTGTGCTGGCCGCGCTGAGCGACGGATACGGCCGGCCGTTCACGCCGGAGTGGTTCCGCTGGAAGCATCTGGACAGCCCCTGGGGCAACTCGCGCTGCTGGGTCGCGGAGGACGATGGCGGCCTGTTGGGCGTCGTGTTCGGCCAGCCGTGGCACCTGGCCGACGCGGGCGCACCGATCACCTGCTGGCGCCTGGTCGACGGCGCCACGACGGTGCGGGCTCAGCGCCGCGGCGTGTTCCGCGCCGTGGTGCAGGCCGAGTTGCGGGCCGCGGCGGCGGATGCCGCGCCCGGCCTGGTCATCGCGACCGCGACGCCTGAGGCACGTGATGCACACGTGAAGAACGGTGCCACGGCACTCGCTCCGATCCAGTCCTACTACCGGCCGGTGCGATGGGCGCCGGCCGCCGTCCACTCGGGGGAGGATGTGCTCGACACGTGGGCGCCGCCGAGCACCGGTATCAGTACGCAATGGTCGCCGGCGGCATTGCGGTGGCGGCTGGACGCACGCAACGGGCTGGCCACCACGGTCTCCCGCCTGCGCAACGGGGCGGGAGCACACGGTGCCGTGCACCGCACCGTTGGCGGTGCGCTGCGCACCCTCGTGCTCAGCTCGACGTGGGGCGACGAACGCGATGTTCGGCGCCTGGTGCGAGCACTCGCCTGGCAGCAGAAAGCGGTGGCCGTGCTGGCCCCCGCCGGTCCCGGCTCGCGCCGCTCACGGCCGCGAGCGGGCCTGGCCAGAGGGCAGTCGCTGCTGTGTGTCTGGGACCAACGTGCGGCCGGCAGCACCGATGTGATGGCCACCGAACGATGGGCGTTGGACGGCCTGGACCTCGAAGGCGTGATCTGAGGCGACCGTCGTCAGTCGCGTATGAAGAACCGCCGCAGGTCGTGTCGGCACCGGCGGAGGACGCCCTTCGCGCCCCGGTCGGCGCGTTGACGCAAACCGGTGAGACGATGGATCTCGCGGGCGTAGTTCGCGGCGAGTTTGGAGGAACTGCAGAAGTGCAGCACCGCGACATCGTCGATTGACTGCCCCCACGGGCGGTCCGGCCATCGGTAGCAGGACGTGGTGACGCTGAACCGAACGCTCTCGGCCAGGCGGAGCGACAGGGCATCCACGAAGTCCGGTGCCGTCGGCATGTCGACCCCGCCGCGGTTGGCCGCGATCAGCAGCGCGAGCTCGTCGGAGACGATCGTCTGTCCTGACCAACGCTCGTACAGCTCACGCTCGTGGAGCACGACGTCGACGGCTGCCGCCGCAAGCGCCGGCGGAGTACCAGCGCTGCGCTCGAAGTACATATGGCCGCCACCGTAGGTGTTCCAGCAGCTGTCCGTCCCGAGTTCGCCGCAGACGACCGCAGGGTCGAGGTGGTTCGTTCCCAGCCGGTTGCCGTCCCGCGGAGAGCGCTGGCAGTTGATGGCGAGTGCACGGCCGGCGAAGTGGTCGCGAACGATCCGGTCGATCGGCCGGATCACCAGGGTGTCGTCGTCGAGGAAGAGCGTGCGCTCGTACGGGCTGAGTGTGAACGGGTGCACGAGCTTGTTCATGAAGCGCATGTCGCCACCGAAGGGCTCTGGCGTTTCGATGTGCACGATGGAGGTGAAGAACCCACCGGGCACTGCCGCGGTCGGCTGCGTGGTGAGCAGCGTGGTCGGCCAATCCGGATGGTGCCGGCGCACCGACGCGGCGAGCGCACAGGAGCGCACGATCGAATCGGCTGTGGTCGCCATCGTGACGATCCCGAAGTCGCGATCGTTCGGCATTCTCGGCGCCTACCGGTGCAGGCGGCGAGTGAGCGCGTGGCGTGCCGCCTGCATGGTGAGCCTGGCGCCCTGTGCCGTGGAGACAGGGCGGTTCGCTCGCCGGAGCCAGAACGCCAGCAGCTCCGGGTGCACGACATCGAACGTCACCGGGAGCGACGCCACCTGCTCCTGAGCGCGGGCCAGCAACTCCTGCCGCTGCTCGTTGACGTACACCATCATGTTCTGGCGGTAGAAGGCCTCGACCCGCTCGTCGTGCCAGATCCTTGGCCGTACCAGATCGAATGCGACATAGCCATGAGCGCGGAAGCGGCTGGCCCACGCGCTCTGCAGTTGCAGGTTGATGTGGTCGGTGCCCAACTGGCCCGGGATGGCGGCCGAGAAGACGACGGTGTCGGCAAGGCCGCACAGCTCGCCGACGAAGGCGTCGGATCGGCCGGCCGGAAGGTGCTCGGCGACCTCCAGGCTGATCGCCATGTCGAAGCGTTCGCCGAGGACCGGAATCGCGGTGGCCAGATCGGCAGCGACGAACGAATCCGCCGGAATTCGCAGACCGGCCGACTTCACGTAGTCGCCGTCCACCCCGACCACGCGCTGCACCCCGAGATCCATCGCCGCGCGCGCCCAGGTGCCGATACCGCATCCGATGTCGACCAGCGACGCCGGCTGGAGCAGCTCGAAGACCAGCGGCAGGACGACGTCGGCGCTGCGCGCGGAGCCCGGTGCTTGGTCACCGTAGAAGTCGTGCGAGTACAGCGGGCTCGAAGGTGGTGTGTGCACCGCCGCATTGTAGGGAAGGGAGGGTCATCCGACGTGATGGTCAGGGCTTCGTAGACTCGGCAGCGGTATGACGGCCCCCCAGCACGATCCGGCGATCACGGTGGTGATCCCGACCTACAACCGTGGGGCAGAGGTCTGTGCTGCGATCCAGAGCGTCCTGAGCCAGACCGGCACGTCATTCGCTGTGGTCGTCGTCGATGACGGCTCCACGGACGACACCCTCGAGCGGCTGCTCTCCGTGCAGGACGATCGGGTCACCGTGCTTCCGTCGCCGCACGAGGGCGTGAGCGCGGCCCGAAACCGAGGCGCGGCATCGGCAACGACGCCCTGGTTGACCTTCCTCGACAGCGACGACCTGGCGGTCCCCGGCTGGCTCGCTGCTCTCGTCGGCGCGCTGTCCGGTGGGGCGGACCTGGTCACGTGCGGCGCAACGCTGTGCTACCCGGACGGTACGACGCGGACGCCGTCGCCGGTGCCGCTCGGTCCTGCGTTCGGCTCGATCACCGGCCACTTCTTGGCCGGGTCGTTCGCCGTCGCGACCGAGCTGTTCCGTGCAGTCGGTGGCTACCTCCCTGGGCTGGCGTACTCGGAGAACACCGAGCTGGGTATGCGCCTCGGCACCGAAGTGGAACGCCGCGGAGCGCGCTGGGTCGCGCTGCCGGATGCCTTGGTGCAGGTGGCAGCGACGGAGCGGGCATACGACGCGGAGCGCTACTACGCATCCGGGCGCGCGGTGCTCGCTGCGTCGGGTGAACGGTTGGCGCTCGACCCGCACCTGCTGGCGCTCTATCTCGGGATCACCGGGACCGCCGCCGCGCGGTGCGGGCACACCGCCGACGCACGCCGACTGCTCTGGAAGGCGTGGCGGCTGGAGCCGTTCACCGTTCGCCACCCACTACGGCTGTGTCGTTCCCAGCTGCCGCTGCGGAGGTGGCGATGACTTCCGCCGACCCGTTCGGCGACGCGGGCAGCGCCCGCGCTGTCACGGTGGTCATTCCCGCGCGCAACGCCGCGGCAACGTTGGGGGCGCAACTCGCGGCGCTCGATCGTCAGACCGGCGACATTCAGTTCAACGTGATCGTGGTGGACAACGGCTCGACCGACGGCACCGGTGCACTTGCCGCAGCACACGTCTCACCCAGATACTCGTTGCGCGTCGTGCACGAGCCGGTTGCCGGCACCAACAGCGCGCGCAACGCCGGCATCGCGCTCGTCGACAACGGCATGGTGTTGCTGTGCGACGCCGACGATGAGGTCTCGCCGCAGTGGGTGAGCGAGCTGGTGGCGGCATGGACGCCCGGCACGTGGGTCGCCGGCATCGTCGACTACACGCCGCTCAACTCCGCGCGGACCCGGTTGCAGTGGGGTGCCGCGGCACGATCAGCAGGGGTAACACCGGAACCCTTCGTCGACTGGACGTTCAGCTGCAACTGCGGTTTCGACCGAGCGATGTGGGCCGACATCGGCGGGTTCGACGCCACATTGAGCGGCGTCGGCGGCGACGACACCGAGTTCTTCATGCGCGCCTACGCCGCCGGCTACCGGCAGCGGTGGGCGCCGGAAGCGCTGGTCGCCTACCGCCTGCGCGCAGGGGTGCGGAACATGTGCCGTCAGCGGTACCGCCAGGGCAGGAACCAGGTGCGCGTCGCCTCTCGTTCCGCGGCATCGGCGGCGTTGGCGCCCGGCCGCGGGGCCACGGTCCGTTCGCTGACGTGGCTGTTGCTGGCCACCCCGAGGTACCTGTTCACCGCCGCGCGCCGCTATCAATGGCTCGGGGCCGCGTGCGGGCACGTGGGGCGGCTGGTCGGCTATCGAGCGGTCGACGCCTGACGGCGACCGGCCATCCAGATCGCCGGGGCGCAACCGGCGACGAGCGCATGCTGGACGAGTCGCCCGCGCCCGCTGGTGCACTCGAATGCCATGCGGTACGCCCATTCGTCGACACCCGCCGCCGGTATGCCCCGTGTACGCAGTTGCGCGAGCAGCCCACGACGAATCGCGGCCAGCCGTCGCAACTGTGGGCGAAGGCGACCGGACGAGACCGCGATCGGTGCATCGCACAAGTCGTCGCCGTAGCGGTCGCTGAGCTGCCGCATCAGGTCCATTTGTCGCGTCGCGTGCTGCTGCGAGATGCCGTCGGGGTTGACGAGGTAGCGCGTGCCGACCATGTCGCTCCCCTCGAAGCGGCCGATTGCCAGCAGCCGCAACCACAGATCGAAGTCCTCCACGGGGTAGCGGTCCGCGTGGTACCCGCCGGCCGCCTGCAACGCGCTGCGCCGGAACGTCACTGCGGAGTGGCACAGACGGTTCCCGGCGGCCGACGCCATTGCCAGGCCCCCATGCGTGAGCGGCGGTGACGGTGTGCGCAACACCGTGCCGTCGGGCAACGTTCGTGCATACGCCGTGGCGTGCAACACCAGGCCGGGGTCGGCGGCGAATGCGGCAGCCTGGTGGGCCAATCTGCCGGGCAGGGCGACGTCGTCGGCGTCGAGCCGGGCGATGAGCTCGTGCGAGGCAGCTGCGACGCCTCGATTCAGTGCTGCTACCAGGCCCTGGTTCGGCTCCTGCCGAAGGATCTTCACGCGGCCGTCCGTGGCGTACCCGGCCAGGACCGCCGGGGTTGCGTCGGTCGAGCCGTCGTCGATCACGACCAGCTCGACCTCGACGCCGGCCTGCGACAGCGCGCTGTCGATCGCGGCGCGGACCGTCGTGGCGCCGTTGAACACCGGGAGCACCACCGACACGGGTCCTGCCGATGCGTGGACATCAGTGGCTGCGGGCGAGGAGCGGGTCGGCGACATGGAGAGTGTGCGAGCGAGAGACGGCGTTGGCCTGCGCACTGTACCTACACTCGACCATCGTGGACGATGCACGGGAACCCAGCCCTCGTAGCTTGCGCGGGCTGATCCGGGGGCACCGCGCGGCCACGGTCGCGATGGCCGTCGCGTCCACCATCTCCGGCATCTGCGAGGCCGTGTTCCTGGTCGTCGCGACCCGCCTTGCGTTCGCGGTGACGAAGGGCCAGTCGGAGATGGGTGTGCTGGCCGGGCGGGCCCTCAGCGTGCACGGGGCGGTACTGCTCGCGCTCGGCATGGTCGTTGCCAGATTCGTGCTGTCGTTGGTGGCCGGCTGGCTCGCCGCTCGTATGACCGTTGCGATCACCGGCGACCTGCGCCGCAACCTGATGCACTCGTTCCTGCACGCTTCCTGGGCGCGGCAGCAGGCGGATCGCAGCGGCCGCCTGCAAGAACTGATGACCAACTACGCCAACGCCGGGTCCACGTTGGTCGCCAACTTCACCGGCGTCGTCTCCGCGGCGTTCGGTCTCGCCTCGCTGCTCGCGCTGGCGGTCGCGGTGGACCCGCTGGGCGCCCTGGGTGTCATCATCGGCGTCGGAGGATTGGGCTCGCTGCTGCGCCCGCTGCGCAAGATGATCCGCGCTCGCTCCGAGGCCGCGTCCGCCACGGGGATGGCCTTCGCCACCGACCTGGGCGAACTGGCGAACCTTGGCCTCGAGCTGCAGGTGTTCGGGGTGCAGGGCGAGGTGGAGTCCAGGGTCAACCATCTGGTCGACGAGACGTCTGCCTCCGCCTATCGCCTGAACATGGCTCGCGGGCTGGTGCCGAACCTGTACACGGGGTTGGCCTACCTGGTACTGGTCATCGCGCTCGCGCTGGCCACGGCGACTGCCTCGGCCAGCCTGACGTCATTGGGTGCGGTCATGCTGGTGATGCTCCGCTCGCTCAGCTACGGCCAGCAGATCCAGGTGTCGGCGGCGGCGATCAACTCGACCCAGCCCTATGTGGCGGAGTTGGCCGACGAGATCGACAGCTACCGCGAGGCTGCGGTGCTCGCCACGGGGGCGCCCGTCGGAACCGTCGGCACCCTGGTCCTGGAGCACGTCGGTTTCGAGTACCACGAGGGCCAGCCGGTGCTGACCGACTTCGACGCGACCATCGCCCCGCGCGAAGTGGTGGGTGTCATCGGTCCTTCCGGCAGCGGGAAGACCACGCTGGTGCAACTGCTGCTCGGCCTCAGGTCGCCGACGGTCGGGCGTGTCCTGGCGGACGGCCGCGACATCAAGACCTTCAGCCGGCGCGAATGGGTACGGAAGGTCACGTTCGTGCCGCAGAGCCCGCGATTGATTCGCGGCACGGTGGCCGACAACATCCGCTTCTATCGCGAGGGCATCACCGACGCGCAGGTCGAACAGGCCGCGCGCCTGGCGCACCTGCACGAGGACGTCGTCGGGTTCCCGGAGGGCTATGGCCGCGACGTCGGTGAGGGTGGCGGTCACCTCAGCGGCGGCCAGCAGCAGCGCCTGTGCATTGCCCGCGCCCTGGTGGAAGAACCCGACGTGCTGATCCTGGATGAACCGACCAGCGCGCTCGACGTCCGTTCGGAGGCACTGATCCGCGAGACGCTGGACGAGTTGCGCGAAAAGATGACGATCATCGTGATCGCGCACCGCATGTCCACGCTCGACATCTGTGATCGGATCATGGTGATCCAGCACGGGGAGATGAAGGCGTTCGACACGCCGGACCGCCTGCAGCGGGAGAGCGCGTTCTACCGCGAGGCACTGAGCCTGTCCGGCCTCGGGCACTGACACCCGATGGACGGCGCGCCCGCGTTCAGCGTGATCGTGCCCACGTTCGGCCGGCCGGCGTTCCTCCGCGAAGCGCTGGAGTCGGTGCTGGCGCAGACGAACCCGGACTTCGAGTGCATCGTGGTCGACGACGCGAGCCCCGAGCCGGTGGAGCTGCCGGTCGACGACCCGCGCTTCCGGTTGCTGCGGCACACGGCGAACCGTGGGCCGGCCGCGGCGCGTAACACCGGCCTTGCCGCCGCACGTGGCCACGCCGTGGCCTTCCTCGACGACGACGACCTCTTCGGTCCGCAGCGCCTGGAGGACGCGGTGGTGCCGTTGACGTCGTCACCGATCACCGTGTGCGCCGCGTGGACGATCGGCACGGACCGTGTGAACCAGCCGAATGTCGCGGGCAACACTGCCGACATGATCCTCGACGTGACCCCACCGTCGATCTGTCAGACCATCGTGGTGCGTGCGGTCTGCCCACCGTTCGACGAGCTGTACATCGCCAGCGAGGACACCGAATGGTGGCTGCGCGCCAGCAGGGTCGGCGATGTCGCGCCGACCCAGCGGCCCGCATGCGGACGCCGTGTGCACGACGGCCCGCGGATCCTCCACGGGGCGCCGGCTCGGCTGTCGTCGAACCTGCAACTGCTGGAGGAGTACGCCGACTATTTCGCGACGCACCGGCGTGCGCGCTCGTACCGCTGGATCAGGGTCGGCTGGCTCGCTCGCGACACCGGTGACCGGTGGCTGATGCTGCGAGCGATCCGCCGAGCGTTGACGGCCGATCGATCCGCGCGCACGTGGGCCCGTGCCGCACGGTTGCTGTCCGGACGTCGCTGAGCTGGCGCCGCTGACGGTGACCCCGCAGCGGTGATGGCCGTCATGCGCTCGGCGCCCACGTCCGGCCGCGTCGCTCCAGCAGTCCGTCCCACACGCCACGAAGGTGCGCGTTCGATGAGGCGATGTCGCGGCGGATGAGCGACCTTCCCGCCCGCGCCGCGCCCAGCCCGGCGGCGCGCCACCTGGCCGTCCGAGTGCCGAATCGGTGTGCGATCAGGATCTGGTTGCGTGTGGAGTAGTAGGCCCTCCACGGAGACAGCGCCGTGCGACGAAGTGTCGTGTTGGAGGTGCCGACCCGGTCCCACCGCACACGCAGGCCCTGCCAAGCCGCCCCGTCCACGATCAGCCGCAGGCCCGCCTCGCGGATCTTGAGGAAGTACTCCAGCTCTTCGAAGCCGAAGAACAGGGTCGGATCGGGTAACTGCACCGAGCGGATCGCCGCCACTCGCAGCAGCGGCCAGTGACCGCCACCGATCGTGTCGACGTCCACGCAACCGACGAGCTCGGCATCGGACAGCCGGACGGTCGTGCCCGTGCGGCGGTCGAACCTGCCCCCGACCAGCCCGACGCCGGCAACCGTCGGATCGATCGCCACCTGTCCCTGCGCGAACTCCAGCAGCCGTTCGATCGTCGCATGATCGGGAGGGGGTGCCTCGTCGTCGGCCATCAGCAGCCAGTCGCCGTCGTTCGCGTCCGCGAGCACGGTCCGCACACCAAGCTCCCAGCCGCCCGCGGGGCCGATGTTGTCGCCCGCGTTCACCACTCGAACTCGAGCCGATGGATGCGCCGCCGTGATCGCGGCCCCGTCGGCCTCATCGCCGTTGTTGACGACGATGATGGTGTCGGGCGGCCGCGACTGTGCGAGCAGTGCGGCGACGGCCGCCACGGTGGACTCCACGCGGCGGTACGTCACCATGAACGCGTGAATGCGCCCTGCGGCCGGAGATGGATCCATGGGGTGGATCGGCTCAGTGAACCTTGCGGTCGAGATCGGCCCAGTACGGCTCGCGCAGCTTGAACTTCTGCAGCTTGCCGGTGGCGGTGCGGGCCAGCGACTCGCGGAACTCGACCACCTTCGGGCACTTGTAGTGGGCCAGCTTCGT
>Ga0209023_10001076_pt1 | contig 37978 bp, 41 predicted proteins | sample LakOneMetagenome_FD_187468 | JGI IMG/M metagenome (GOLD analysis project Ga0209023, IMG submission 187468) | Freshwater and sediment microbial communities from Lake Erie, Canada (SPAdes) (version 2) | ecosystem: Environmental > Aquatic > Freshwater > Lentic | place: Lake Erie, Canada...
GCTGAAGTATTTCGACGGCGAGCCCGTCATTCGCGAGATCGAGCGCGTCTCCAAGCCGGGCCGTCGGGTTTACGCCTCGGTGAAGAACCTGCCGCGCGTCAACAACGGTCTCGGTATTTCGGTTTTGTCGACACCGAAGGGAATCATGGCTGACCACGAAGCGCGTGACGCGAACGTGGGCGGCGAAGTTCTCTTCACGGTGTTCTGAGGAAGGATTTAAGCCATGTCACGTGTTGGCAAACGGCCTGTGGCGATCCCGTCCGGTGTGACGGCGAACGTCGAAGGGCAGACCGTCAAGATGAAGGGGCCGAAGGGCCAGCTTCAGTTCGTCGTGCACGACGACGTCGAGGTGAAGTTCGAGGACGGTGCGGTCAAGGTCGCGCCGCGGCTGAAGACCAACCGCGCCCAGGCCATGTACGGCACCGCGCGGGCGCAGGTAGCGAACCTCGTCGAAGGCGTCACCAAGGGTTTCGAGAAGAAGCTCGAGATCACCGGCGTCGGTTACCGCGCAGCCCTGCAGGGCAAGAACCTGCAGCTCGCGCTCGGCTACAGCCACGATGTCGTCTACGCGATCCCGGAAGGCATCACCATCGTGGTGCCGAAGCCGACCGAAATCACGATCACCGGCACCGACTCGCAGCGTGTCGGCCAGGTCGCTGCCGAGATCCGCAGCTACCGTCCGCCGGAGCCCTACAAGGGCAAGGGCGTGAAGTACGCCAACGAATTCATCTTCCGCAAGGAAGGCAAGAAGAAGTAACGGAGCCGGTCATGTCACTCAAGGTAACGAATGCCCGGCGCAAGCAGCGAGTGCGCAACTCGCTGCGCCGGTCCGCCAACGGACGTCCGCGTCTGTCGGTCTTCCGTTCGTCGAAGCACATCTATGCCCAGGTCATCGACGACCTGAAGGGCGAGACGCTGGCTTCCGCCTCGTCGCTGGAAAAGACCATGCGCGAGACCGGCAACACCGGCGCCAACATCGATGCGGCCAAGGCGGTCGGCAAGCTGCTGGCGGAGCGGGCGACCCAGAAGGGCGTCAAGGAAGTGATCTTCGATCGCGGCGGGTATCTGTATCACGGGCGCGTCAAGGCGCTCGCCGATGCGGCCCGCGAAGGCGGATTGAGCTTCTAAGGTTTTGGAACTGAACGGATACAACGGCAAAGACGCAAGTCTTTCTAAGACAAGTCTTTCAAGGATTGGAAAACACCATGGCAGGTGAACGCGAACGCGGCGGCGGCCACAGGGGCGGTCGGGAAGAGCGCGACAGCGAGTTCGTCGACAAGCTCGTCCACATCAATCGTGTGGCGAAGGTCGTCAAGGGCGGCAAGCGCTTTGGCTTTGCAGCGCTGGTCGTGATCGGCGATCAGAAGGGTCGGGTCGGTTTCGGCCACGGCAAGGCGCGCGAAGTGCCGGAAGCAATCCGCAAGGCGACTGAGTCGGCCAAGCGCAACCTGACGCGCGTCGCTCTGCGCGAAGGCCGCACGCTGCATCACGATATCGCGGGCCGCCACGGTGCTGGCCGCGTCTATCTGCGTGCAGCTCCGGCCGGTACCGGCATCATCGCCGGCGGCCCGATGCGCGCAGTGTTCGAAAGCCTCGGCGTCCAGGACGTGGTGGCGAAGTCTATCGGCTCGTCGAATCCTTACAACATGGTTCGCGCCACTTTCGACGCGCTGAAGCATCAGGATTCGCCGCGCTCGGTGGCGGCACGCCGCAACATCAAGGTTTCCACGCTGCAGTCGCGCCGCATCGGCGGCGATGCTGAGCTGGTGTCTGAATAACCGGCGCTCGCTTAAGCGCTATTTGGAGTTAAGACGATGGCCAAGGCCGCAAAGACGATCAAGGTCGAGCAGACCGGCAGCGCAATCCGCCGCCACCACTCGCAGCGTTCGACGCTGATCGGTCTCAAGCTCAACAAGATCGGCCGGGTTTCCGAGCTTCAGGACACCCCTGAAGTTCGCGGCATGATCAGCAAGGTTCAACATCTCGTCCGCGTCGTCGGCGAGAGCTAAGTCAAGGAGGAGCGTGATCCCGAAAGCGGGGACCGGTTTTCGGTCAAGATCATGCTCCCAAACTAGAGGAATTTCGCGATGAAGCTCAGCGATATCGCCGACAACGCCGGCTCGCGCAAAAAGCGTATGCGCGTCGGCCGTGGCATCGGTTCAGGCAAGGGCAAGACTTCGGGCCGCGGCGGCAAGGGCCAGACTGCGCGTTCGGGCGTGCGCATCAAGGGCTTCGAGGGCGGCCAGATGCCGTTGCATCGTCGTCTGCCGAAGCGCGGCTTCACCAACATCTTCAAGCTCGACTTCGCCGAGATCAACCTCGACCGGCTGCAGGAAGCCGTCGAAGCCAAGTTGATCGACGCCAAGGACACCGTGACCGTGGAATCGCTGGTCAAGGCCGGCGTGCTCCGCCGCGCCAAGGACGGCCTGCGGCTGCTCGGCCGCGGCGAGCTCAAGTCCAAGCTGACCATCGAAGCCCACGGCGCCTCGAAGCCCGCGATCGCGGCGGTCGAGAAGGCCGGCGGTTCGGTCAAGATCCTGGCGCCCGCCAAGAAGGAAGACGGCGAGGCGGCGTAACATCTGCGTCATCGCCCGCTCCCTGCGGGCGATATGTCCAAGAGAACAATGGACTTATCGAAGCCGAGCACCAAATAATGTCCGGCGTCTGCCGACTGCCCCGATGGGGCAGGGGCGTTAAGGGGCGGCGGGAGAAAGTCTGACCATGGTCTCAGCAGCAGAACAGCTTGCGGCAAACCTCAATTTCTCTGCGCTCGGCAAGGCCGATGAACTGAAGAAGCGCATCTGGTTCACACTGGGTGCGCTGCTTGTTTATCGGCTCGGTACCTACATTCCGCTGCCCGGCATCGATCCCGCGATCTGGGAACAGGTGTTCCGTTCGCAGGCCGGCGGCATTCTCGGCATGTTCAACATGTTCGCCGGCGGCGGCATTCACCGCATGGCGATCTTCGCGTTGAACATCATGCCGTACATCTCGGCATCGATCATCATCCAGCTCCTAACCACGGTTTCGCCGCAGCTCGAAGCGCTGAAGAAGGAAGGTGAGTCGGGCCGCAAGACGTTGAACCAGTACACCCGCTATCTCACGGTGATCCTGGCCGCATTCCAGTCCTACGGCATCGCGGTGGGCCTCGAAGGCGCCGGCAACGTCGTCAGCGACCCCGGCCTGTTCTTCCGCATTTCGACCGCGGTCACGCTGACCGGCGGCACCATGTTCCTGATGTGGCTCGGCGAGCAGATCACCTCGCGCGGTATCGGCAACGGCATTTCGCTGATCATTCTGTCCGGCATCGTCGCCGAGCTGCCGGCGGCGCTGGCCAACATGCTCGAACTGGGCCGCCAGGGTGCGCTGTCGACCGGTCTCATTCTGGTCGTGATCGTGATGGCGGTCGCCGTGATCGCCTTCATCGTCTTCATGGAGCGCGCCCAGCGCCGGCTGCTGATCCAGTATCCGAAGCGCCAGGTCGGCAACAAGATGTTCGAGGGCCAGTCCTCGCATCTGCCGCTCAAGCTCAACACCTCGGGCGTGATCCCGCCGATCTTCGCCTCGTCGCTGCTGCTGCTGCCGACCACGGTTGCGAACTTCAACGCCGGCAAGGGTCCGGAGTGGTTCCAGTGGATCACGACCCAGCTCGGCCACGGCCGTCCGCTGTTCCTGTTCATGTACCTGGCGCTGATCGTGTTCTTCGCGTTCTTCTACACCGCGATCGTGTTCAACCCGACCGAGACCGCCGACAACCTTAAGAAGCATGGCGGCTTCATCCCTGGCATCCGCCCGGGCGAGCGCACTGCCGAATATATCGACTACGTGTTGTCACGGGTAACGGTATTGGGCGCGATCTATCTGGCGATCGTCTGCCTTATTCCAGAAATTCTGATTTCCTACGCCTCGGTGCCGTTCTACTTTGGCGGGACTTCGCTTCTGATCGTCGTCAGCGTGACGATGGACACGGTGGCGCAGGTGCAGGGCTATCTGCTCGCCCATCAGTATGAAGGGCTGATCAGGAAGTCCAAGCTGAGGGGCCGCCGCCGCTGATCCAGCGGAAAGCAAGAGCGGCCTTAATTTCACTTGAGGGTGTGCGGGTATCGCTCACCAAGCCGGGGGGCGAATAGTCATGAGATTGATCCTGTTGGGACCGCCCGGCGCGGGCAAGGGGACCCAGGCGCAACGGCTGGTCCAGAAGTACAGCATCGTTCAGCTTTCGACCGGCGAGATGTTGCGCGCTGCGGTTGCAGCCGAAACGCCGATCGGCCTGCAGGCCAAGGACATCATGGCGAGCGGTGCGCTGGTGCCCGACGAGGTCGTGGTCGGCATCATCTCCGACCGGCTCGACCAGCCCGACATGAAGAACGGCTTCATTCTCGATGGCTTTCCGCGCACGGTGCCGCAGGCGGCGGCGCTCGACGAATTGCTGAAGAAGAAACACATCAAGCTCGACGCCGTGGTCGAACTGCGCGTCAACGAGAGCGCGCTGCTGAGCCGTGTCGAGACCCGGGTCGCCGAGATGCGCGCCCGCGGCGAGGAAGTGCGAATCGACGACACCCCGGAAGTGCTGTCGAAGCGGCTGGCGAGCTACCGTTCGCTGACCGAGCCGCTGATTCACTATTATTCGGAGCGCCGGAAGCTGCTGACGGTCGACGGCATGATGACGATCGAGCACGTTACCCGCGAGATCAACCGGATCCTGTCGGCGATCGGTGCGGTGGAACCCAAGGCGGCTCCAGCCGCAGGGAAGGCCGCTGAGCCGGCGGCCAAAAAGGTCGCCAAAAAGGCCAAGAAGGCCGCCAAAACGGCTCCGAAAGCCAAGAAAGCCGCTTCCAAGGCAGGTAAAAAGGCAGCCAAGAAAGTTGCCAAGAAGTCCGCCCGCAAGGCTGCCCCCGCCAAGTCCAAGGCGGCGAAAGCCAAGTCAAAGCCGGCCAAAAAGGCCAAAAAAGGGGCAAAGAAGGCGGCCAAGAAGACCGTCCGAAAGGCCTCAAAAAAGGTCACGAAAAAGCGAGCTAAACGCTAGGGGCGGTTGACGAAACCGTCTTGAATCCTTTAATAAGCCCCGCATCCAAGTCGGATAGTTATTTGACGATGCCGGGCCCCGAAGAAGATGAGGGGAAGGGCGTCGTGTTCGCGTTTGCGGACACCTGCCCGAGTTAACACAGAACATAGCCCGGTCCGCGAGGGATCGGCGACAGGAGAGAAGTCCGTGGCCCGTATTGCCGGCGTGAATATCCCGACCAACAAGCGCGTTCTGATCGCGCTTCAGTACATCCATGGCATCGGCCAGAAGAACGCTGCCGAGATCATCGAGAAGGTGAAGATCACGCCGGAGCGTCGCGTCAGCCAGCTGAGCGACCAGGAAGTGCTGCAGATCCGCGAAGTGATCGACCGCGACTATCTGGTCGAAGGCGACCTTCGCCGTGAAGTCGGCATCAACATCAAGCGTCTGATGGACCTCGGCTGCTATCGCGGCCTGCGTCATCGCCGCGGTCTGCCGGTGCGTGGTCAGCGTACCCACACCAATGCGCGCACGCGCAAGGGCCCGGCCAAGTCGATCGCCGGCAAGAAGAAGTAAGTTTTCGAATAGCGAATAGGGCGTGGCGAATGGTTTGTTCGCTACTCTCCATTCGCTACTCGCGTTTTTAGGTGTAGCCGCTGGCACTACGGCGGCGTTTGAGATCACAGGAAAGGTTTTGAAATGGGCAAGGACGCCACCCGCGTACGCCGTCGCGAACGCAAGAACATCGCCTCCGGCATCGCGCACGTGAATTCGTCGTTCAACAACACGACCATCACCATCACCGACGCGCAGGGCAACACCATTGCCTGGTCGTCGGCCGGCACGATGGGTTTCAAGGGTTCGCGCAAGTCGACCCCGTATGCCGCGCAGGTTGCGGCTGAAGACGTTTCCAAGAAGGCGCAGGAACACGGCATGCGCACGCTGGAAGTGGAAGTTGCCGGCCCGGGTTCGGGCCGTGAGTCGGCGCTTCGCGCGCTGCAGGCTGCGGGCTTCACCGTCACCTCGATCCGTGACGTGACGACGATCCCGCACAACGGCTGCCGTCCGCGCAAGCGCCGTCGCGTTTGATATTCGATCGCGGGTGGGGACGTTCCACCCGCTGATTGCATTTTTGACTGCCGCGGACTGATCCGCGATCTCCAACGCCAGTGATCTGGACGCAGATCGACTGGCCCATGGGTGACAAAGTGACGATCCAGAAAAATTGGCAAGAACTGATCCGACCGAACAAGCTGCAGGTCACGCCGGGCACCGACGCGACCCGTTTTGCGACCGTCGTCGCCGAGCCGCTCGAGCGCGGCTTCGGCCAGACTCTCGGCAACGCGCTGCGCCGCATCCTTCTCTCGTCGCTGCAGGGCGCAGCGGTGCAGTCGGTGCACATCGACGGCGTGCTGCACGAGTTCTCCTCGATCGCTGGCGTCCGTGAAGACGTCACCGACATCGTGCTCAACATCAAGGACATCTCGATCAAGATGCAGGGCGAAGGCCCGAAGCGCATGGTCGTCAAGAAGTCCGGCCCGGGCGTCGTCACCGCCGGTGACATTCAGACCGTCGGCGATGTCGTCGTTCTCAATCCCGACCTGCAGATCTGCACGCTGGACGAGGGCGCGGAAATCCGCATGGAGTTCACCGTTGCCGCCGGCAAGGGCTATGTCGCCGCCGAGCGTAACCGTCCCGAAGACGCGCCGATCGGCCTGATCCCGGTCGACAGCCTGTTCTCTCCGGTCCGCAAGGTCTCCTACAAGGTCGAGAACACCCGCGAGGGCCAGATCCTCGACTACGACAAGCTGACCATGACGATCGAGACCAACGGCGCGATCACGCCGGACGACGCGGTGGCCTACGCCGCCCGCATCCTGCAGGACCAGCTCAACGTGTTCGTGAACTTCGAAGAGCCGCGCAAGGAAGTGGCGCAGGAGATCATTCCGGATCTCGCGTTCAACCCGGCGTTCCTCAAGAAGGTCGACGAGCTCGAACTGTCGGTGCGTTCGGCGAACTGCCTGAAGAACGACAACATCGTCTACATCGGCGACCTCGTGCAGAAGTCGGAAGCGGAAATGCTCCGTACCCCGAACTTCGGCCGCAAGTCGCTGAACGAGATCAAGGAAGTGCTGGCCCAGATGGGTCTGCATCTCGGCATGGAAGTGCCCGGTTGGCCGCCGGAGAACATCGACGAGTTGGCCAAGCGCTTCGAAGACCACTACTGAGTTTTCGTCGTGGCCGGGAATTCATCCCGGCCATGATGTTACGGGCGAACGCAGGCAGCCCACCTGAGCAACATGTCCGACGAACCGTCGCGACGAAGTAAGATCAAGGAATAGTCCAATGCGTCACGGCAAGGTTCATCGCAAGCTCAACCGCACCGCAGAACATCGCAAGGCGATGTTCGCCAACATGTGCGCCGCGCTGATCAAGCACGAGCAGATCGTCACCACGCTGCCGAAGGCCAAGGAGCTCCGCCCGATCGTGGAGAAGCTGGTCACCCTCGGCAAGAAGGGCGGGCTGGCCATGCGCCGCCAGGCGATCTCGGAAATGCGCGACCAGGATCAGGTCCGCAAGCTGTTCGACGTGCTGGCTGCCCGCTACAAGGACCGCCAGGGCGGCTACACCCGCATCATCAAGGCCGGCTTCCGCTACGGCGACAATGCCCCGATGGCCGTAATCGAATTCGTCGATCGCGACGTCGACGCCAAGGGCCTCGATTCCGGTCCGGTGCAGGAAAAGTCGTCGGAAGCGGCGTAAGCTATTCCGATCTCAAGGTTTCGAAAGCGGCGCCTCCCGGGGCGCCGCTTTTTTGTTGAACGTCGATCAACGTATGCAGGCTGATCGGTTTCTCGTCAGGCCCGGCAAGACAGCGCAGGAAGCCTGCCTCCTACCAGCCCTCCAGCACGATCTTGCCGCGCGACTTGCCGCTCTCCAGCAGCGCATGCGCGCGCTTGAGGTTGACCGCGTTGATGGTGCCGAACGTCTGGTCCAGCGTGGTGCGCAGCACGCCCTTGTCGATGAGGTCGGCGACGTCGTTCAACAGCATGTGCTGCGCGATCATGTCCGCCGTCTGGAACGAGGAGCGCGTGAACATCGATTCCCAGTGCACCGAGATCGCCTTGCCCTTGAACGCGCTCATGGTGAATTCCGGGGGATCGTCGATCAGGCCGAACTTGCCTTGCGGCGCCATGAAGTCGGCGATCGCCTTGTAGTGCTGGTCGGTGAAGGTGAGGCTGGCGACGAGTGCGACCGGCGGCAGTTTCAGTTTCTCGATCTGCTCCTTCATCGGCTGACCGTGGTCGATCACCGCATGCGCGCCTAGGTCGAGGCACCATTTCTGCGAGTCCGGCCGCGTTGCGGTGGCGACCACCGTTAGCCCGGTCAGGCGGCGCGCCAGTTGGATCAGGATCGAGCCGACGCCACCGGCGCCGCCGGTGATCAGCAGCGTCCGCGGATCGACGCTCTTGCCCGGCACGGCGCCGAGCCGGTCGAACAGCAATTCCCAGGCGGTGATCGAGGTCAGGGGCAGGGCGGCCGCCTGCGTAAACGACAGCGACTTCGGCTTGCGGCCGACGATGCGCTCATCGACCAGGTGAAATTCCGAGTTGGTGCCCTGGCGCAGGATCGAGCCGGCGTAGAACACCTCGTCGCCCGGCTTGAACAGCGTCACGTCGGGGCCGACGGAATCGACCACGCCGGCGGCGTCGTAGCCCAAAATCTTGGTTTCGCCCTCGGGCGGTGCGGCGCGCTTGCGGACCTTGTAGTCGACCGGATTGGCCGAGATCGCCTTTACGGCCACGCGGATGTCGCGCCCCCTGGGTTCCGGCTTTGCGGTCTCGAAATCGATCAGCGAATTCGCATCCTCGATCGGGAGCGATTTTTTGTACCCGACGGCCTTCATACCCGTTGTCTCCTCGGCTGCACTTGCGGTGGAGGCCTAACTGCCGCGCTGGCGCCAAACTGGCAAGTACTGTAAATTGAGGGAACTAGTCCCTGTTTGTATACTATTGGAAGAATGCGCATGAAACGGCGGAATTTTGCCCAGCGGCCTGGCTGTGCGGTCGAGGCGACCCTCGACCTGATCGACGGCAAGTGGAAAGGCGTGATCCTGTTTCACCTGCAGGCCGGCACCCAGCGATTTGGGGAGTTGCGACGGCGGATGCCCGGGATTACCCAGCGCATGCTGACCAAGCAGCTTCGCGCGCTCGAGGACGACAAGCTCGTGATCCGCAAGGTCTATGCCGAAGTGCCGCCGCGGGTCGAATACACGCTGTCGGAAATCGGCGAGAGCCTGCGTCCGGTGATCGATACCTTGCGGGCGTGGGGCGAGGGCCATCGGGAACGGCTGTCTTGTGGTCCGGCGCCGGAGGCTTTCGATGCGTCGGATCGCGCGGCCTGATTCTGGCGGGATCGTGAAGCCCGCCGTCTTCTCTCGTTGCGGCCCCGCATCTATACGTGGGGCCATCATTACCGGGATTTTTCGCATGAATTTGATTCGCTCTCTCACCCTGCTGTTCGTTTCCGTGATCGCCGCTTCGCCGGCGCAGGCGCAGGACCGTCGTGTCCCCGCGTCGGGCGCGGAACTGCGGCTGTCCTATGCGCCGATCGTGCAGCGCGTGCAGCCCGCGGTGGTGAACGTCTATGCCGCCAAGACCGTGCAGAACCGCAACCCGCTGCTCGACGATCCGATCTTTCGGCGCTTCTTCGGCGTGCCGGGCCAGCAGCCGGAACAGATGCAACGTTCGCTCGGATCGGGCGTGATGGTCGACGCCTCCGGCCTCGTCGTCACCAACAACCACGTCATCGAAGGCGCCGACCAGGTGAAAGTCTCGCTCTCCGACAAGCGCGAGTTCGAGGCCGAGATCGTGCTGAAGGACAGCCGTACTGATCTGGCGGTGCTGCGCCTGAAGGACACCAAGGAAAAGTTCGCGACGCTGGACTTCGCCAATTCGGACGAGTTGCTGGTCGGCGATGTCGTGCTGGCGATCGGCAACCCGTTCGGCGTCGGCCAGACCGTGACGCACGGCATCATCTCGGCGCTGGCGCGGACGCAAGTCGGCATCACCGACTACCAGTTCTTCATCCAGACCGACGCCGCGATCAATCCCGGCAATTCCGGCGGCGCGCTGGTCGACATGACCGGCAAGCTCGCCGGCATCAACACCGCCATTTTCTCGCGCTCCGGCGGTTCGCAGGGCATCGGCTTTGCGATCCCGGCCAACATGGTCCGCGTCGTCGTGGCCTCAGCCAAGGGTGGCGGCAAGGCGGTGAAGCGTCCGTATCTCGGGGCGCGGCTGCAGGCGGTGACGCCCGAGATCGCCGAGACGCTGGGCCTGAAGCTGCCGAATGGCGCGCTGGTCGCCAATGTCGCGCCGAACAGCCCGGCGGCGCGCGCGGGGCTGAAACTGTCCGACCTGATCGTCGCCGTCGAAGGGCAGGCGATCGACGATCCCAACGCGTTCGACTATCGCTTCGCCACGCGGCCGCTCGGCGGTACCGCGCAGATCGACGTGCAGCGCGCCGGCAAGACCGTGAAGCTTACCGTGCCGCTGGAAACCGCGCCCGATACCAACCGCGACGAGATTACGCTGTCGGCACGCTCGCCGTTCCAGGGCGCCAAGGTCGCCAACATTTCGCCGGCGGTGGCCGACGAACTGCGCCTGGACGCCCAGACCGAAGGCGTCGTGGTGATCGATCTCGAAGACGGCAGCACCGCTGCCAGCGTCGGATTCCAGAAGGGCGATATTATTCTCGGCGTCAACAACCAGAAGATCGCCAAGACCAGCGATCTCGACAAGGCCTCGAAAGTCTCGTCCAGGCTGTGGCGTATCGTCGTGGTGCGGGGCGGCCAGCAGATCAACGTGACGCTGGGCGGATGAGCCCGAAGCAGCCGCGCGAAACAAATCTCTTCGCCGCGGCGGGGATGGAGCAGGACGCGCCGCGTCCGTTGCCGGACCGGTTGCGCCCGCAGGCGCTGTCCGATGTCGTCGGTCAGGATCACATCCTCGGTCCCGACGGCGCGCTGACGCGGATGCTGGAAACGCGCACGCTGGGCTCGCTGGTGTTCTGGGGACCACCCGGCACCGGCAAGACCACGGTGGCGCGGCTGCTGGCGGACGCAACCGAACTGCATTTCGAACAGATATCGGCAGTGTTTTCCGGCGTCGCCGACCTCAAGAAAGTGTTCGACGCCGCGCGCGCCCGCCGCGAGATGGGCAAGGGCACCTTGCTGTTCGTCGACGAGGTGCATCGTTTCAACCGCGCGCAGCAGGATTCGTTTCTGCCCGTGATGGAAGACGGCACCGTGGTGCTGGTCGGCGCCACCACCGAAAACCCGTCGTTCGAGCTCAACGCGGCGCTTCTGTCGCGGGCGCGGGTGCTGGTGTTCCAGTCGCTCGATCCCGCTGCGGTGGAAAAGCTCTATGTCCACGCCGAAAAGGTCGAAGGCAAAAAACTGCCGCTCGATGCCGAAGCCCGCGCGGTGCTGGTGCGGATGGCCGATGGCGACGGCCGTGCTGCGCTGACCCTGGCAGAAGAAGTCTGGCGCGCCGCGCGCAAGGGCGAGGTGTTCAACGCTGCACAGTTGCAGGACATCCTGCAACGCCGCGCGCCGATCTACGACAAGTCGGCCGACGGCCATTACAACCTGATCTCGGCGCTGCATAAATCGGTGCGCGGCTCAGACCCCGACGCGGCGCTGTATTATCTCGCGCGCATGATGGATGCCGGCGAGGATCCGCTGTTCCTGGCGCGGCGCGTGGTGCGGATGGCAATCGAGGACATCGGGCTTGCCGATCCACAGGCGCTCGTGATCTGCAACGCCGCCAAGGACGCCTATGATTTCCTCGGCTCTCCCGAGGGCGAACTCGCGATTGCGCAGGCGGTGATCTATCTCGCCACCGCGCCGAAATCCAACGCCGCCTACAAGGCCTTTGGTGCCGCGATGCGCACCGCAAAGGAGGGCGGCTCGCTGCTGCCGCCGAAACACATCCTCAACTCGCCGACCAAGCTGATGAAGCAGGAAGGCTATGGCGGCGGCTATCGCTACGACCACGACGAACCCGATGCGTTCTCCGGCCAGGACTATTTCCCGGAAGCGTTGGGCCGCCAGACGTTTTACGACCCGCCGGATCGCGGCTTCGAGCGCGAAATTCGCAAGCGGCTGGACTACTGGGCGAAGCTGCGGAAAGAGCGGGGCGGCTGACCGTAACCCCCGCGCAACGGCTTCGCCGTTGTCGCTGGAGGTGGCCGTGCGAAGCACGGCCCTCGAAGGGTGACAGCCCGTGGTGCATCCTTCGAGGCTCGTTCCGCTCGCACCTCAGGATGACGGCTACTTTCCGGTCTTCACGAACTTCAGAATCTCGTCCGTCAGCCGCGTATCCGCGGTGTTGATGGCGTAGACCTCCGACATGTGGCTGTGCTGCGGCAGCATAGTCGCATGCGCGCAACCGCTCGGGCGTTTGCAACTCGCCTGCTTGAGCGACTCGAACTGCTCGACGAAACGGGGCGGGTCGAGTTCGGCGGACGCGATCATCAGCGGTGTCTTGGTCGCGAGCAGGCCGGCCAGCGACGAACGTTCAGCATAGCGCGAGGGATCCGTGCCGAAATAGGCGACCTCGCCGTCGCCGAGCGGCGCCTTGCCGAGTTCATAGAGGGCCGACACCATCACCGCGCCGGCGAGGCCGCCGTCCTTCACCTTGTGGAATTCGGGATGCGCGACGTAGTTGGCGACATGGACCGCGCCGGCCGAATGCCCCATCAGATAGATGCGCGCGGGATCGCCGCCGCGTGCGCCGATCTGGCCTGCGACCCAGGCGACCACAGCGGCGGCGTCCTCGCTGCCTGCCGGCCAGGTCGACTGCGGCGCCAGCCGGTAGGTGGCGTTGACGCCGACGAAGCCGCTTCTGACGGCCCACAGCATGATATTGTCGTAGAATGGACTGCCGGGTCCGCGCTTGTTGCCGGCGACGAAGGCGCCGCCATGGATGAAGATCAGCACCGGCCGCGGGCCTGAAGTGGCCTCCGGCGTGAAGACGTCGAGCAGATGCCGGTCGGCCGTGCCGTATTTGACGTCGCGCTCGGTCTTGACGCCGGCATACGGCTCCTTCTGCTGCATCGGCGCGTAGAGGGCGGCGGTTTTGGGCGGATCGATGACGCGGCCGATTTCGGTCAGTTTCCAGGCCAGTTCTTCCGGCATCGGGCTCTGCTGCGCCCACGCGCTGCCGGCGATGGTCATGGCCGCAACCGTGACAGCCCATTTCAAGCGCATCATCCTGTATCTCCCACCGTTTCTTGCTTATTCGACCAGGATGGCCGATCTGGCCGCGGATTGACACCGAAATCACCGTGACGATTCGGCCCATTTGAGCTACCCAACAGGCTAGTTTGGAGCCGCAGAACCATGAGCCGACGCGTCAAGAAACCTCTTCGTCCGGTGGGTGCTCGCCCCAAGGGCGCGCGTCCGTATCGGGGGGCGCCGGCCGAGCGGCCGCCGCACCGGACTGGCGGCAAGGCGCCGCCGCGCTATCCAACCGCCGCGCCGCGCGCGCCAAAGCCGTTCGTCGCCGAGCCCGAGAAGGTCGTCGCGGAGCCCAGCAAGCCTGAGGTTGCATTGCCGACGAAAGTCCAGACCGTCGTGGTGACGGCGGACGAGAACAACATGCGGGTCGATCGCTTCCTCGAGGCGCGTTTTCCCGGCCTGTCGTTCTCCCATATCCAGCGCATCGTCCGTAAGGGCGAGTTGCGCGTCAACGGCAAGCGCGCCGACAGCAAGGATCGGCTCGAGGAAGGCCAGAGCATTCGCATTCCGCCGCTGAAGCTCGACACCCCAAAGGTTGCGGGCCAGCTCTCGGAAGCCGGCGCCAAGACGCTGCAGGCGCTGAAGGACATGATCCTGTTCGAGGACGCCGACGTCATGGTGCTGAACAAGCCCGCGGGCCTCGCCGTGCAGGGCGGCTCCGGCATCACCCGCAATGTCGACGACATGCTGGAGGTGATGCGCGATGCAAAAGGGCAGAAACCGCGACTGGTTCATCGCCTGGACCGCGAGACCTCCGGCTGCCTGCTGATCGCGAAAACCCGCTTTGCCGCCACCGCGCTGACCGGCTCGTTCCGTCACCGTTCGGCGCGCAAGATCTACTGGGCGCTGGTGGCCGGCGTACCGAAGCCGAAGCAGGGCCGCATCTCGACCTATCTCGCCAAGGAAGAGAGTGAAGACGACACCATCATGCGCATTGCCAAGCATGGCGACGAGGGCGCCAGCCATGCGGTGACGTATTACGCCGTGGTCGAAACCGCGGCGCAAAAACTCGCCTGGGTGTCGCTGAAGCCGGTGACCGGACGAACGCATCAGTTGCGCGCGCACATGGCGCATATCGATCACGCCATCATCGGCGATCCCAAATACTTCAACAAGGAGAACTGGGATCTGCCGGGCGGCATCCAGAACCGCCTGCATCTGTTGGCGCGGCGGATCGTGATCCCGCACCCGCGCGGCGGGTACATCGACGCGTCAGCGCCGCTGCCGCCGCATATGTTGCAATCCTGGAACCTGCTCGGGCTGGAAGCCGACCGGTTCGATCCGATCGAGAACGCGCCGGAGGAATAGCGCTACACGACGGATATCGTGCGGTCAGCGCAACAACTGTCAAACCGGCACAGTGGTCATCGGCTATCGCATTCGGCACCCGGCAGTCGGGTACGAATTTGAGGGTTTCACCGATGATCAGACATTTGTTGCGCATCGCGCTTCTCCCGTTCCTCATCGGTGGAGCTTGCGGCTTTGCCCACGCGCAAACCGTCGCGCTGACCGGCGGCACCGTCTACACCTCGCCGGAGGCCGCGCCGCTCGCTGACGCTGTCGTCCTGGTGAGCAATGGTGTCATCGCCGCGGTCGGTGCCAAAGGCGAAATTCAGATCCCCACCGACACGAGAGTGATCGATTGTGCCGGCAAGACCATCGTCGCCGGCTTCTGGAACAGCCACGTCCACTTCACAGAACCGGTGTGGACCAACGCCGCCAGCGCACCGGCGGCGGGCCTCGAAGCGCACATGCAGGAAATGCTTACGCGCTGGGGCTTTACCAGCGTATGGGACCTCGGCTCCAATCCGGATGACTCGCTGCCGTTACGCCGCCGCGTCAATTCGGGCGAAGTGCCGGGCCCGAACATCTACTTCGCCGGCAACATGTTCCCGAAGGGCGGTCATCCCGTCTACATCCCGCGCGAGGTGCCGCTGCCGGAAGTCTCGACGCCGGAAGAGGCCGCCAAACTGTCGCGCGGCTATCTCGCCATGGGGCTCGACGGCATCAAGCTGTTCACCGGCGCTTTCATGGGCGACAAGCCCGTGGTCAACATGGAGCCATCTGTTGCCAGGGGCGCGGTCGACGTCGCGCATGCGCAGGGCAGGCCGGTGTTCGCGCATCCGCAGAACAAGGCGGGCGTCGACACCGTGATCGAGGCCGGCGTCGACGTGATGGCCCATCCCGCGCCCGGACCGTCCGGCTATACGCCGGAGCAGCTTGCGCGTTTCAAGGCGCAGAATACCGCGCTGATCCCGACCTTGTCGCTCTACACCACCGTCGTGCTCGATCCCGCCGTGACCACGCGCATCGTGGCAGCCGCGGTCGGCCAGCTCAAGCAGTTCTCCGACAATGGCGGTGTGGTGCTGTTCGGAACCGATATCGGATTCATCCAGCTCTACGACACATCAAAGGAGTACGAGCTGATGCATCGGGCATTGTCGGAACGGCAGGTGCTGGCGACGCTGACCACCAACCCGGCAGCCTATTTCAAGGCCGCGCAGAAGGGCAGGGTCGAGAAGGGTTTTGATGCGGACCTCGTGGTGCTGGACGGCGATCCGCTGGCCGATGTCCATAACCTCGCCAGGGTGGCCTACACCATCCGCGCCGGGCAGGTGATCTACCAAAAGCCCTAACGCCGGAACTGGTCGAGAAACAGCCGCAACGAGTCGTGCGGGCTCTCGACGTCTGAGATCACCCAGCCCTCGGGGCCGTTGACGACGATGAAGTTCAGCGTGATGGCCCGGCCGTGGTTGTCGAAGCTGACGGCGACGTAGGTCTTGTCGAACTGCTTGCGCAGGATCGCGGTCGACACCGGGCCGAGCTTCCAGGTCGGGCTTTGGACCAGAAAGTCGTAAGGCGCGTCGCGCGGGGTGACCCACGCCTTGCGCAGGCCCGGATCGAAGAACTGACGTGCGGTGTCAGGGTCGCGCGGCAACCCCTTGGACAGCTCGGCGGCGCCGTTGCCGTAATAGGCATAGACGTTGCGGACCAGCGATTCCGGCGAGCGGAACCCGGCGTCGGCCGACGTCGCGGCCACAACGGTCATGAAAGCGAAAATCAGAAGACGCTTCAACGGCTTCATCGGCTTTCTTTGCACCCACCGATATCGTATTGTAACACCTCGACTATCACTTTCTTCCGGAAGCCGAAAACCGCATGCGTGAACTATTCGATGAAGTCGCCGGCCAGTCTCAGTTCGATCCCGAGGAGGCGGTCCGGCGCGCCACGCGCACGCCCCAGCGCAAGCGCTTCTACAAGGCCGCCGGCATCGCCGAGGCCGAGGGCGGCTTTGCCGTGATGCTCGACGGCAAGCCGATCCGCACCCCATCCGGCCGCCATGTCGTCGCCCCCAACCGCGCCATCGCCGAGGCGGTCGCCGCCGAATGGGAGGCGCAGGCCGAGACCATCGATCCTCTGACCATGCCGCTGACGCGCTTTGCCAACAGCGTCGCCGAGGTTGGCGACCGCACCGACGCGGTGGCCGACGACGCCGCGAAATATCTCGGCACTGATCTGCTGTTCTACCGCGCCGGTCATCCCGAGGCCCTGGTCGCCAGGGAGGCCGCGCATTGGGACCCGGTGTTGGCTTGGGCCGCGAACGATCTCGGCGCCCATTTCATCCTCTCCGAAGGCATCGTGCATGTCGCCCAGCCGGAGCAGGCGATCAAGGCGGCGCGCGCGGTGTTTCCAGTGGACCCCTGGCAGGTCGCAGCGCTCCATGTGGTGACGACCCTGACCGGTTCGGCGCTGCTGGCGCTCGCGCTGCTGCACGGCGTGCTGGATGAGGACGAGGTTTGGGCCGCCGCCCATGTCGACGAGGACTGGAACATCGAAAAATGGGGCCTCGACGAGGAGGTCGCCGCCCGCCGTGCCGCCCGCCTGGTCGATTTCCGGGCCGCCGCGACCATTTTGAAGGCCCTCAAGGGCTGACGGGGGTGGTCGGTTAACGAGAGGTTTACGACGCCGGGGTTAGGTTCTGGCTCTGGCCGAGACCTTGACGCATGGCGATTTCGATCAATCCCGTGAATCCCGTCCTCGCCGCCCAACAGGTTGGCGGCGTGGCGCCCGAGCTCGTCCTGCCGTCGGGCAGTGTAGTCAACGCCCAGGTGCTGCAGGTTCTCTCCGCCGATCTGGTGCGGATCGCGATCGCCAACCTCACGATCGACGTCGGCACGCAAATTCCGTTGCAGCAGGGACAGGCGCTGCAACTGGCGGTCACGCACACCAGCGACGGCATTCGCCTCGCGCTGGCCGGGCAGGGCGGCGATGCGACCGGCGTCTCCGCGGATGCGGTGACGCTGTCGCCGGACGCGCAGGTCGATGTCGCCAACCGCCCGACCATCGTCGCGCCCAAGGGCGTGCTGACGCCGGTAGAGCGCGCCGCGGTGTCGGCGGCGGCGCAGACCGCGGCGACCGAACAGGACAGCCTCGCGCCGCTGTTTGCCAATCTCGGCGCCGCGGCATCGTCCGGCAACCTGCCGCCGAATCTGCAGCAGGCCATCGTGCAGGTGCTGGCACAACAGACCAGCCTTGATCAGAACATCGGTGGCAACGACATCAAGAACGCGTTCCAGAAATCCGGCATTTTGCTGGAGGCGTCGCTGGCGTCCGGTACGGCTCCGCCCACCGGCACGCCCGACCTGAAGGCCGCGCTGATCGTGCTGCGTCAGACACTGCAAACCGCGCTCGGCACCAATGCGGCGGTCACGGCGCCGACGGCATCGGCTGCGTCAACCACGCCGCCGACGGCAACGCAAAACGCTACAGCGGCCGCGACGCTTGTGCAGTCCTCGCCCGAACTCGATGTTCAGGAAGTCCTGCTGCCGCAGGCGCGTCTGGCCGTGGCAGACGATCTTGTCCAAACGGCTGTCGGAGGCCGCGGCACGCTGGCGGCGGCGCTGCACGCGGGACCTTCCGCAGGCGCGACCTTGAACCTGTTGCAGGAGGCGTTGCAGGAACTCGGCAATCCCTTGCGTGCGGCGGCGCCGTTGAAAGACGCCCGCCTCGGTGACGTGACCATCCATACCAATACGCCGCCGCCGCCATTCCGCGGAGGGGCGCCGACCCCGCAACCGATTGCCGCGCCTTCGATCGCACCGGATGCGCCGTTCTCGACTACCGCTCACCATCTGCTCGGCGACACCGATGCGGCAATCGCGCGGCAAACCCTGTTGCAGTTGGCCTCACTGCCGGACCGTATCGACAACGCCGGCCCGCGCATCGACACCACGGCGCCGAGCTGGAATTTCGAAATCCCGTTCGTGACGCCGCAGGGCACCGCGATGGCGCAGTTCGAGATTTCCCGTGACGGGGCTGGCCAAGAAGTCGAGGCCGCCAAGCGGGTGTGGCGAGCGCGATTCTCGATCGACGTCGAACCGTCAGGCCCGATCCATGCCCAGATTTCGCTGGTCGGCGACAAAACCTCGGTGCGGATGTGGGCGGAACGGCCGGCGACGGCCGCGCAACTGCGCGCCGGCACGTCGCAACTCAGTCAGCAACTCAGCCGCGCCGACCTCAATCCCGGCGACATCGTGGTCCGTGACGGCAACCCGCCGCAGGCGGTGCCCGCGCGCGCCGGTCACTTCCTGGATCGCGCACTATGACCGTCGACGTCCGAAACCAGCTCGCGGTCGCGCTGCACTATGACAAGACCGGCGCACCGCGCGTCACCGCCAAGGGCAAGGGCGTCATCGGCGCCAAGATCATCGAGATCGCCAAACAGCACGACATTCCGATCGAGGAAAACGAGGTGCTGGCCGGCGCGCTGTCGAACGTCGAACTCGGCGATGAAATCCCGGCCGAGCTGTACAAGGCGGTCGCCGAAGTCCTGATCTTCGTGCTTCGGCTGTCGGGCAAGGTGCGGTAGAAATCCGCCAAATCTGTCATCGTTTCACCACGATGCCATCCACATCGTTCCCGCGCCCGTCAACCACCGGATACAGCCCCGTGATTCATCGTCGCCATGCGCTCGGTCTGTTTGCCGCAGCCGGCCTGTTGCCGTCGCGCGCCTTTGCCAACGTCTCCTACCAGCGCAGCGAATTTCGCGAGGATCTGGCCAAGCGGTTTTTCGATCTCGGCACCGAAGGCACCTTCGTCGGCTACAAGGTCGACGACTACCTGATCATCGCCAGTGACAAGGTGCGTTCGGGTGCCGCCAGGCTGCCGGCCTCGACCTTCAAGATTGCGAATTCGATCATTGCGTTCGAGACCGGCGTGGTCGCCGATCCCGACAAGGACGTGTTCAAGTGGGACGGCGTGACCCGCCCTATCGAGGCCTGGAACAAGGATCACACCTTGCGTTCGGCGATCGCGGTCTCTGCGGTGCCGGTCTATCAGGAGATTGCGCGCCGCATCGGCACGGAGCGGATGCAGAAATATGTCGACCTGCTCGAATACGGCAACCGTGATATCGGCGGCGGCATCGACCAGTTCTGGCTATCAGGCAACATGCGCATCGACCCGATCCAGCAGGTCGATTTCGTGGATCGTCTCAGGCGCGGTGTGCTGCCGGTGTCGAAGCGCAGCCAGGAGCTGACGCGGGATATTTTGCCCGTGACCAAAGTCGGCGACGCCACCATTCATGCCAAGAGTGGCCTGTTGGGCGCGGAGGCCGGCAAGCCGCAGCTCGGCTGGATGGTCGGCTGGGCCGAGAAGGGCAGCCAGCAGACGGTGTTCGCGATGAACATGGACGTGCGCGACCCCAGCCAGATCGCAGCCCGCATGACGGTGACGCAGCAGTGCCTCGCCGATATCGTTGCGATCTGACGGGCTGACCTGCGCTGGCTGTGGCTGGCGCGCGGGAACAGGCTGCACTAGCATTTCCTCACAAGAACAAAATGGAGGAAATCATGTCCACAGCATCAGTCTGGATGTCGTCTCTCGTGGTCGCCGCTGCCGGCGGCTGGTTCGCCGCCACGATGTTTGCGGCCCCCGCCACCAGCAAGGAGCCGCGTTTCCCGCAGCTCACCATGGATCAGCTCGACGAGAAGCAGAAGCCGCTCGGCGAGCAGATCATGAAGGTCTCCAGCGTCGGCCTCGGCGGTCCCTACAATCCGATGATCCGCAGCCCCGTGCTGGGCCAGCGGCTGTATGACCTGTTCTACTACCTGCGCTGGCAGACGTCGGTGCCGACCAAGCTCAACGAGTTCGCGATCCTGGTGATCGGCCGGCAATGGCGTTCGCAGGTCGAATGGTTCGCGCACGCGCCACTGGCGGCGAAGGCCGGGCTCTCCGCCGATATCATCGCTGACCTCAAGGCTGGCAAGCGCCCCGCGGGCATGGCCGAGGACGAGGCGCTGGTCTACGACTTCGTCACGGAACTGACGACCAAGCAGAAGGTTTCCGACGAGACCTATGCGCGCGCCAAGAAGGTGTTCAACGACCAGCAGATCGTCGATCTCACCGCGGTCGCCGGCAACTACGTCATGGTGGCGATGCTGCTGGCGATGGCGGAAGAAACCGTGCCTCCCGGCAAGGAACCGCCGTTCAAGGACGGGGAGAAGTAGGAGTAACTGCCTCTACCGTCATTGCGAGCCAACGGGTCGCGCGAATGCGCGCCCGATGACAGGCTCCGCGAAGCAATCCAGAGAGCCGCGAAAGATGGCCTGGATTGCTTCGTCGCTTCGCTTCTCGCAATGACGGAAAGTTTGTAGGGTGGATTAGCCGAAGGCGTAATCCGCCGCGCCATGCATCTGGTGGCGGATTACGCTGCGCTAATCCGCCCTACGGGTGATCGCTACCCCAGCTTGAACAGCGCCTGCAAAAACTCGCTCACCGCCTTGCGCGCTTCCATCGCGGTCGCGGGATTGCCGCCGACATGCGGATTGAGTTCGATGCAGGCATCCTTGTAGCTGAAGGCGGCTTGCGTGTCTGAATTCATCAGCACGCCGCCTTCGCCCTCCCTGAGATGACAGTGGCGCGCGGTCTGGGCGCCCGCCGACACCGTCGTGGTATTGACGCCGAGCAGGCCGGAATCGAAGCCGTGCGGCGAGTCCGGATATTCGGTCAACGTCACGTCGCGCCTGGCTTCCTGCAGCCGCGTCAGATAGGCCTTGCAGCTTGCGACCGGATTGTAGTCGTCGGGCGTGCCGTGGAAGATCCGGATCGGCACCGCGGCAACGTCGGTATCGGTTGCGTAGGTGGTCGAGCAGTCCGGATAGAACGGAATGTAGCCGGCGAATTGCAGGCCGGATTTATTCCACTGCCTGTGGAAGCGGTTGAGGCTGGCATAAAGCGCGGCCTGGCCGCCGCGCGAAAATCCCATCAGCACGATGCGATCGGGATCGACCCGCGGATGCTTGGCCAGGATTTCCAGCGAGCGGTAGATGTCGACGATCAGGTTGAGCCGGCCGAGCAGCGCCTGGTTCGGCCCGACCGCCGTCAGCCCGCGACCGGAAAAACCGTCGATCACGAAGGTGGAGATTCCCATCGCGTTGAACTGGTGCACCCAGGCTTCGGTGGTCGAACTGACGCCGCTGGAGCCGTGCATCATCACCACCACCGGCAGCTTGCCGGACCCTTGCGCGACGCGGAACTCGCCGGCGACGGTGACTACCTTGCCGTTGGCGTCGCCGGCCAGGAACTGCTGGTCGGAGATCGTCAGCGACGGGATCGCGTAGATCTCGACGCGTGCGGCCATTTCCTTCGGGATCGGTTGCGCGTTGGTCTCGATACAGGTGAGCCAGACACCGGTGCAAAAAACCGCCGCCGTAACCGCGACGCGCCAGTCAATCTGCATCGTTTCCCCCAAATCGCCTTGTCGTTGCCGGCGACTTTCCCAAGCAGGCCGCCGGCTGTCAAATTCAGGCTGGTGGGTGGCTCGGCCGGCCGGGCAGGTGTTGCGATACCCGGATGCGTCAATTTCGCAGACGTGCCGCTATTTTCCGCCGTTGCGCGTTTCAGTCATCCTTAATTAGTCTGTCCGCATTGTTCGCCGGCAGGTTGATTTCAGAGACCGCAAATGGCCTACAGGTTCCTACCGCATTCGTCGGTAAAGTCGCCCAGCCAACAGGCATTGCTGACCTGTTGGGACAAACTGGCCGCGGGCCGTCGGCTGCCGGCGTTCGACGAGCTGAAGCTCGAGCCCGGGCTGCACAATCCAAAGCAACTGGTGGCGTGGAACGTCGAAGGCGAGGGCCGCCTGCAGAAATTCCGTGCGGTCTACCAGGGGCAGGGCATCGCCGACGTCTTCAACGCGGCCTGGGCCGGCAAAACCATGGAGCAGGTGGTGCCGATGTCGCTGCGGCGGTTCACGCTGGATGCGGCCAAGGAATGCGTGACCGGCGGCTGTCCGGTCTATGCGATCTATTCCACCATCGACGCCAACGATAACAGGGTCGAATGTCACCGGTTGCTGCTGCCGTTCGGCGGCGCCAGCGGCAAGGTCGAGCAGATGCTGGCCTCGCTGCAACTGACGGTGACCGATACCGCCAAGAGGGTGCTGACGCATTTCGACATCCAGACCGACCTGCTGGTTGCCGGGAAGATCAAGCCGGGCTTTACGTTGCCGAAGGCGGCGCCGGCGCCGGACACCAAGGCGGCCAAGGACAAGCGGCGGGCCACGCGTCGCGACGTCAAGCGCGCGGCAAGGATCAGCTTTGGCAAGCAAAATCTGCTTTGCACGGTCCGCAACGTTTCGGCGAGCGGCGCGTCGATCCAGGTCGCCGATGTCGCCGCGATCCCCGACAGTTTCCGCCTGGTGATGGAGATGGAAACGGCGGCGCGGCGTTGCGTGGTGGTCTGGCGCAAGGCCACGCAGGTCGGGGTGAAGTTTACCTGAAGGACCGCGCCCCTTTCAGCCGCGCTTCCCGATCCGCCCCAGATGCGTGAAACCAAATCCGTCGGCGTATTTCAGCCCGTAGCCGAGCATGCGGTCGAAGCCGATATGGGCCAGCCAGATCATCGCAATCGAAAGCGTCAGCGACGCTGAAGTGGCAAAGCCGAAGGTCATGATCGCCATCGGCGCCAGGTAGCTGTGGGCCGCGTTGTAGAGCATGGCCCCGAATTTCGGCCCGGCGAGGTAGCCCGCGAAGGAGAGATCGGGCGCCAGGAACAGCAGGGCGTAGACCCACCAGGACCCGTCCCAGACCCCGTAGAGCAGCGTCATTCCGGCAAACAGAGCCAAGCCCTCCAGCCGCAGCAGGGTTCGTACCCCGCCGGTGGCGGCGCCATTGGCCGGGCTCTCGGCGCTCGCGGTCTCGGTCATGGTATCTCCAGGGGTTGAGGTGCGGATATAGGGCGCGCCGGGCAGCGGTACCAGATGCCGGGTGGGGTGTTTCCACCTGCGAAAATGCCGTGTTAGAACGCCTTCAAATCGGGACCAAATACGGGCGGAAGCGCAGATGAAAGATATCCTGGACACCCTCGAAGAACGGCGCGCCGGCGCCAAGCTCGGCGGCGGCGAAAAGCGCATCGAGGCGCAGCATGCCCGTGGCAAGCTGACGGCGCGGGAGCGCATCGAGCTGCTGCTCGACAAGGGCTCGTTCGAGGAGTTCGACATGTTCGTCGAGCACCGCTCCACCGAATTCGGCATGGAGAAGAACAAGGTGCCGGGCGACGGCGTCGTCACCGGCTGGGGCACCGTCAACGGCCGCAAGACCTTCGTGTTCGCCAAGGATTTTACCGTGTTCGGCGGCTCGCTGTCCGAGACCCACGCGCTCAAGATCACCAAGCTGCAGGACATGGCGATGAAGGCGAGGGCGCCGATCATCGGCCTCTACGACGCCGGCGGCGCGCGCATCCAGGAAGGCGTCGCAGCCCTCGCGGGCTATTCCTACGTATTCCGTCGCAACGTCATTGCGTCAGGCGTGATCCCGCAGATCTCCGTCATCATGGGCCCCTGCGCCGGCGGCGACGTCTATTCGCCCGCGATGACCGACTTCATCTTCATGGTGAAGAACACGAGTTACATGTTCGTCACCGGACCCGACGTGGTGAAGACCGTCACCAACGAGGTCGTCACCGCCGAAGAACTCGGCGGCGCCTCGGTGCACGCGACGCGCTCCTCGATTGCGGACGGCGCGTTCGACAACGACGTCGAGACGCTGTTGCAGATGCGCCGGCTGATCGACTTCCTGCCGTCGAACAACAGCGACGGCGTGCCGGAATGGCCGAGCTTCGACGACATCGAACGGGTCGACCTCTCGCTCGACACCCTGATCCCGGACAATCCGAACAAGCCCTACGACATGAAGGAGCTGATCTCGAAGGTCGTGGACGAGGGCGACTTCTTCGAGATCGCCGAAACCTTTGCCCGCAACATCGTCACCGGCTTCGGCCGCATCGCCGGCCGCACCGTCGGCTTCGTCGCCAACCAGCCGATGGTGCTCGCCGGCGTGCTCGACTCTGACGCCTCGCGCAAGGCTGCGCGCTTCGTCCGTTTCTGCGATGCCTTCAACATCCCGATCGTGACCTTCGTCGACGTGCCGGGCTTCCTGCCGGGCACCGCGCAGGAATATGGCGGCCTGATCAAGCACGGCGCCAAGCTGCTGTTCGCCTATTCGCAGTGCACGGTGCCGCTGGTGACCGTCATCACCCGCAAGGCCTATGGCGGCGCCTTCGACGTCATGGCGTCGAAGGAAATCGGCGCCGACATGAACTACGCCTGGCCGACCGCCCAGATCGCCGTGATGGGCGCCAAGGGCGCGGTGGAAATCATCTTCCGCAGCGACATCGGCGACGCCGACAAGATTGCCGCGCGCACCAAGGAATACGAGGACCGCTTCCTGTCGCCCTTCATCGCGGCCGAGCGCGGCTACATCGACGACGTCATCATGCCGCACTCGACCCGCAAGCGCATCGCAAGGGCGCTGGCGATGCTGAAAGACAAGCACGTCGAGATTCCGATGAAGAAGCACGACAATTTGCCGTTGTAGATGGGTTGAATACACTCTAAAGAATAGGGCTTCCGGTGATACTTAATTTCATTAAGTAGGAGGCCTTTTAGTGTACGAAACACGGGAAGTTGTGAGTGGGTTAGAAGATCGCCTCGCGCATCTGAAATCGGCTTTATCTTTTGCGCACCGTGCATTTGTAATTGAATTTGCTGGTACGCCGAAGTCGGGAAAGAGCACCTCCGTAGAGGCAATTCGCCATTTTTTTAGTCGAAATGGATTTCGAGTTCATGTCCTCGCAGAACGGGCCGCTGTTTGTCCCATCCCAATGAAGGGGCATCTCTTTTTTAATACGTGGTGCGCTTGCTCTATGCTTGCAGAATTGTTGGCTAACGTGGAAGCCGATGCGGACATCATTATTGTTGATCGCGGAATTTTTGACTCGTTAGTTTGGCTCACCTTGCAACTTCAGCGTGGCGAGATCACCACGGAAGAGGCCCATATAATTGATAACTTCTTGCTTCTCGATCGTTGGAGAAAGCTCACTGATCTAGTGGCGGTAATGAATGTATCGGCCAAAGAAGCGTTGGCCCGCGAGAACGCTCAGCGGATCACCACAAAAACGGGCACCATAATGAATGAACAAGTGCTCGGCGTGTTGTCCGAGTCGGTTCATAGCGCCTACGAGAAGTATAATGGAAAATTTGGTGGGATTATTCTGCATGACACATCCGGCAACAAAGTTCAGGAATCGAATATCGCCCTAGCTGGCAAGATTTTGGACAGCCTAGAGCCGTTTTTAGACCCAGAAATTCTTGTGGTTCCGAGAAAATTTGTTGAGGGGCTCCCCATGGATCATGGAGGAAACTTCTCAGGGGCTGCTGTTGCAGCGGCCATTGAATGTATTACTCGTCATGGAAGATTTGTTCGTCGGTCTGCGGCGGAGGTCGACGACGGATTGGTTCAAATCATTCCGGCCGGAATACTGGCTTATATGGATAAGGTCTTCGTCTTTCAGCGAAAGGAGACCGATTCTAAATACAGGCTTTACGGAAAAACGACCGTCTTGGAAGCGACTCATACGGTCAAGGACGGGCAGCTAAATGGAGTTGAGCTTCTCGAGAACGCGTTGTTCACCAGGGTAGCTCGGTCGCTATTCTTGGGGCGCCACTTTCCCATGAAGTTGATCGGATATTGCTGGGATCGCGAAGACGTCAATAGTCGGCGCCATTTTGCGATGGTATTTCAGGTCGAAATCGATAGTGAGAATACGGCTGACGACTTGAAGAAGAAGGAATTCAGGAGGTGGCGGGGGCCGAGCCGCGCAGGAGAGTTTCTTTCTTGGAGCGAACTTAAGGAAAAGTCGGACGAGTTGAATCTTGAGCCTTGGTCTCTCGCGATTCTCCATAGTAAGCTCAGCTAGCTGCGAGCGGGCGGTATGGAAACGGATATTAGAATTTCTCGAGGGGGCTTTGTTGTCATCAAGTTGTTGGTGAATGGAGTAGTTTGCCTGTTGGTAAGAAAGAATTTGAAGTGGAAAGACGTCAACCTGATTGGTGGTCACGAGAAGGATAGGGATCAGGGCAGCTTGATGAAGGCAGCGCAGAGGGAACTCTGGGAAGAAGTTCCCTCGATCCGTGACATGTCTGATCTTGTCCTTGTACCGCTTACTGGTGAGGTTCGATATGGACCTGTGTTGTCTCGATCTGCAGGTCAGGAAACTAGTTACGAGGTCCAGTTTTTCCTGCTGAGAATGGATGGTAATCCAGCGAATCTGTTGAACAATTTAGGTGTGCGCACGCTGAATGTGCTGATCCCCCAAGACGAAATTTTGAGAAATGAAAATGGACGCGTGTCTGGATTGATCTCGTTTTTAAATCGAACTGTACCAAGTGGCATCGCAGGAATTCCCTTGAGTTCTCAGTTAAATATAAAGCCGTTCGGTCGATGGGCGGAAAAGCAACACGATCAGCTAGCTTTCGCTTGGACTTAAATTTCGTAGGGTTGGACGCCCTGGATTCCTTTTGCTGCCCCACCTACGCCAGCACCCCCAGCTTCGCCGCCTCCACCGAGCGCACCGCATCCTCCTCCAGCAATAACCGCTCCGCCACCGCGCGTGCGGCCTCGCGCCTCACTGCCGCGACATACGCTTAGTCATTCGCATAGCGCGCTTCGATCGACGGTCGCGGATCGTTGGCGTCCTTTCGTGCCGCTTCTGTCGGCGCGAATGGCAGCACGGAGCATTGCAGCGGATAGAACACAGTCGGGCCGTCCCGCCTGCATCGCTGGATAGAACTTACGCGGCTGATCGCCGGGGCGTGCAGCGCGGTGCGAGTTTCAATCGCTGCATGAGTTCGGCAAAACGCCCGGGCGCCGATCCACATGCCCTGGCATTGGCCGTTCTCTTCAAATGCTTGCCGGGCAGTTCCGCGCCGCTGGCTTTGGGCTGTTTGGTGGGCCGGGCGTCGCCGTCGGACGGCTTGATGCCTGCTTTGGAGTCTTGCCAGGGTTGGCCGGCAACGGTCGTGGTCGCTGCGGGAGCGGGCGGCAAGGGGACCGTCGTCTCGGCGGCGCGCGTCGCCGGCGATGGGCCGGGTTCGACGATCCAGCGCGCAAGCGCTTGAGATCCAATGGTCGGTCGCGGCGGCACGTCATCGAGCGGCGCAACCGGAACCTCCAGCAGGGCCGGCGTCACGTTCGCCGCGACGATGGGTTGTGTCTTCTCCACCGTCGGTGTGAGCTCCGTTGTCTCCGTCGTGGCCACGGGCCGGGTTGGTCCGGCGGTCATCGAGAGGGTGACGCCAATCGCAAACAACAACGTCAATGCCAGCCACATGATGTTTTGCTTCATCGCCGCTTCCCCGAAGCTTGAACAAAAAAGGCTTGAACAAAAAGCCGGCCGTGTCCCCCCGAGCCGGGGATCGACGACGCTTCACAGCTTCAAAATCAATTCGGGCTGGTTGGAGGCCGACTGATGGCGTCCGAGGGTCGAGCTCGGGGCAATTGCGGTTGAGGCTGGCGAGCAGGTTGAGTTATGCGATCTGTCCGCTGTCGCTAAAGGAGCTACGGCGGACAAGTCGGCTAGCCCACGCTACGGTCCTCATCCTGAGGAGCCGCGAAGCGGCGTCTCGAAGGATGGCCCAAGATTAAAAAGGTCGGGGCCACATGGTTCGAGACGGCGCTGCGCGCCTCCTCACCATGAGGGGTTAATGGTTGCTTGTGTGGTGGCTCGGCCCGAGTTTAGGCAGCATTGCGGCAGGTGTCGATCAGGCCGCGTCGCACGGGACGCCGTGCGGCTGGGCATAAGTCGTCGCCATGTGACAATTTCCGCGGGGTCCCTACCTTCCTCCTGCGGGGGCGGTCGTATATGAGAGGATTGCTTAACTTGACGGTGATTTGGTCCGGAATCGCGACCGGACGCGCGGTCAATGCGGGCGCGGAACAGGCATTTCAACCGAGGCACGGCATGGTCACTCGATTTCCGGCGGCGCGATCCACCACGGCGATGCGGCGCTGGGTTCCTCTCGCGATTGTGATGTTCGCGTCGACCGCCCCGCTGACCGGCGCCGCTGTGGCGAAACAGCAGCGTCCCGCGGCCCCGGTCGAGGCGATAGCGCCGCGCGAAGCCGCCGAGCCGATCATGGCCATCGTGTCGATCAAGAGCCAGAAGGTGACGTTCTACGACGCCGATGGCTGGATCCTGCGCGCCCCGGTTTCGACCGGCACCACCGGCCGCGAGACGCCGGCCGGCGTCTTTGCCCTGATTGAAAAGGACAAGGACCACCATTCGAGCCTCTACGACGACGCCTGGATGCCGAACATGCAGCGCATCACCTGGAACGGCGTCGCCCTGCATGGCGGGCCGCTGCCGGGCTATGCGGCCTCGCATGGTTGCGTGCGGATGCCGTTCGGCTTTGCCGAAAAGCTGTTCGACAAGACGAGGATCGGCATGCGGGTGATCATCTCGCCCGAAGACGCCGAGCCGGTCGAGTTCTCCCACCCCTCGCTGTTCGTGCCGAAGGCGGACGTCATCGCCGGCTTGCCGGCCAGGGCCGAGGCGCTGCCGCGCGAGGCGACGGAAGCCGCCAAGGCGGCCGATGACGCCAAGAAGGCCGCCGCAACCGCGACGCGCGACACCGCCACGCTGACCGCGTCGCTGCGCAAGCTGGAAGGATTGAAGAAGCGCGCCGACGCCGAACTGGCTTATGCCGAGAAGGTGCTTTCCAACGCCAAGACGGACGCGACCAGGGCCAAAGCCGAAGAGCTGAAGGAGAAGGCCGAGGCCAAGGCCAAGGAAGCGGGGACGCAACTCGACACCGCCAAGACGGATTCCAAGGCGAAGCTCGACGCCCTCGCTGCCGCAAAGGACGCAGTGAAGACGACGCAAGCGAAGAAGGCCGACACTGCCAAGGCGGCGCTCGACGCCAAGCTCGCGCTCGAACCGGTGTCGGTCTATATCAGCCGCTCGACGCAAAAACTTTACGTGCGGCGCAACACCCACAAGCCGGCGCCCGACGGCGGTGGCGAGGTGTTCGATACCACGATCGAGGCTTCGGTCACGATCCGCGATCCCGGAAAGCCGCTCGGCACTCATATCTTCACCGCGATGGCGAAGAACGACAGCGGCCTGCGCTGGAGCGTCGTCACGATCGATCACGGCGACGACGCCAAGGACGCGCTCGACCGCGTCACCATCCCGCAGGAGATCGTCGACCGTATCGGGTCGACGGCATTGCCGCGATCCTCGATCGTGATCTCCGACGAGCCGCTGAGCAGCGAGACCAACTATCGCACCGAGTTCGTCGCCGTGCTGAGCAACCAGCCGCAGGGCGGTTTCATCACGCGCAAGCCGACGGCCAATATCATGGCGGCGAGCGAGAGCAGCAGCGACGGCTGGGGCTTCTTCTTCGGGCGCAGTCCCGAACCGCAGCCGGTCAATCCGCGCCAGCGCGGTGGCCAACAGTACTATCGGCAGCAGCCGCAACCGTACTTTCAGCAGCAGTGGCGGCCCGGCTGGTAGCAGGCGACCCGGCTTGAACGTTCGCACCGAAGGGGCAGCCCCATTCTACAGGCTGCCCGACGGGCAAATCACCCCAAGATGTGGGTCCAGCCGTCGGCGCAAAAATATTTCGCTTAAGCCGTCGGGCAAATCACGTCCATAATTGCTGCCATCCTGTCCCACAGGAGGGGCGTCGGCCATCGTCGCAAACGAGGGACAGGGAGCGGTGGACGCTGATGCTGCGACTGACGAGCGCGGTGTGAGCGTACGGTGAAATCGTTTGGGTCCGACGCCCCGGTGCTGGCGTCAAGCGAGCGGAAGCGAAAGCCAAAGCAAGCGATGGTGGCAAGACAGCCGGTCACCAGGACGAAATCGTATAAGCCGTAAAGCCATTGCGCAGGGAAGGCCGAGTGTTCTCCGCTGACCTGTATGCTCATGTGCAGCAATTACTACCCATATCGCACATGAGACCGCGGGTGCAGCGCGCACCCGGTCTTCCCTGCGCCCTCTGAATTCCAGTGGGTGAGGCTGATTGCAAAACTTCGGGCAGATGCTGCCGCGAGAATGCGGCGTCCTGTTCAGTTGTCTCGCCCGGCTTGTCCGGGCGATCCAGTATTCCACAGGCAGTAGTGATTGAACCGACAGGCCGCGGCGTACTGGCTCCCCCGCCTCCGCGGGGGATGACGGCAAGTGATTGCCGCGAGCAGCCTACAGAACGAACAGCGTCAGTTGATAAAGCGCATAGGCGACTTCGAAGCCGACCAGAACCAGCGCTGCGATCATCAAATAATAGCTGAAATGCATTGAAAGACTTGAAACCAGAATTCTAGCGGCTGCGCCGAGTTCGCGCCGAGGCGCCAACCAAAGTCATCGAGTGTCGGGAGACAGCAGCGCCCGGCAATTGCTTCGTACTCACGGTGAACAGAGGGCCTCCGCCGCCGCGGAAGCGTCCCGCCTGTTCAGACGCCTTAGATGCCCTGGAAGATCGGAATCCCCCACAGCACCACGACGATGGCCGATACTAACGTGGCCGCCGTCAACACACTCTCCAAGGAAGCTACTCTCATGACACACTCCGCTTCCTACCCCATAAGCGGTCTAGTTGATTCGACGATTCCGCGGCCATTGCGCGATGGGCACGGAGTGAAGACGGCTGGTGGTTGTGGTCTGCGGGCCACATGGCGTTAGCCCGGCGGCCGGCCGAGGCCTGCCAAGTTCCATTTTTTGCATTGCGGCAGATCATGACAACCGCGTGCCCGAATTGCTAGTCTGTTTCCTGGAATGACTGTGCTGGCCAAATGTCAGCGCAGGTAAATTTGGATCGGAGCATTGGATGCGTTAATCGGCGGGGGCTGGTTATGTTGATGCGTTTATTCGCGCCGCAATTTCTCGTGGTCTGGGCCTTTCTGGCCTCAACGGTGACAGTGCATTTCCGCGGCAAGGTGCGGTTGGGTTTCTGGCGGCAGTTCACCGACCATTCCACCATCATGGCGCCCTATAATGTGCTGATGTACCTGTTCTCGGCGGTGCCGAACCGGCCGATCCTGCAGGTCGAAATGGTTCCCGAACTGCAGGTGTTTCGCGACAACTGGGAGACGATCCGCGACGAGGCGCTGGAACTGTTCGCGCAGGGCCAGATCAAGGCCGCGGACAAGTACAACGACTGGGGCTTCAATTCCTTCTTCCGTACCGGCTGGAAACGCTTCTATCTGAAATGGTACGAGGAAGCGCTGCCGTCGGCAGTCGCCAACTGCCCGAAGACGGTCGCGCTGGTGAATTCGGTCCCGACCCTCAAGGGGGCGATGTTCGCCAACCTGCCGCCGGGCGGCCGGCTGGTGCAGCACCGGGACCCCTTTGCCGGCTCGCTGCGCTACCACCTTGGCCTCGTGATCCCGAAAACGCCGGGCGAATGCCGGATCTTCATCGACGGCGAGCCCTAATTCGTGGCGCGAGGGCGAAGACATCCTGTTCGACGAGACCTATCTGCACTATGCGGAGAACACCACGAGCGACGATCGCATCATCCTGTTCTGCGACGTCGAGCGGCCGCTGCACACGCGGGCCATGACCGCGATCAACCGCTGGGTTTCCAACAACGTCATCAGCGCCAGCGCGACCCAGAATGTCGAGGGCGAGCACGTCGGCTGGATCAACCGCGTCTTTGGCTATGTCTACCACGTGCGATTGGTGGGCAAGCGGATGAAGGCCTGGAACAAGCGGGTCTACTACGCGGTGAAATTTGCGTTGATTGGCGGCATCCTTGCCGCGTTCCTGGCGACCGCGTTCGGCTGAAAACCCGACGCCACAGCGATCCGGCGATCGCAAGGGCGATGTCGCGTCGTGCGGCTTCGCCGGCGACGCAGGACTCGCCAACCGGGTGGGAATACCGCTACAACTCCCGCCGCCGATCTACCATCTCCACGCCAACGACAAGAGGAAGCCCCCAATGGCACGCGTGCGCTGTATCACCGAAATGGGCATGGGCGTCGACGTCCACGGCAAGGACGCCACCAAGGCTGCCAAGCGCGCGGTGTCCGACGCGATCCGGCACTCGAGCCTCGGTTTCTTCCGCATGCTGGGCAAGACCGCCAAGGACATGTTCGTCGATGTCACCATCGCCGTGCCCGATCCAGGCCTGGTCGATACGGCTGCCGTCGCCAAGGAACTGCCGTACGGCACCATCACCGTCACGGCGGTGAAGGGCGGGCTCGAAATTCCTGATCAGACCGGCGGCGATCCCATCCTCATCGCCAACGCCGCCGTCATCGTCAGCCTCGACGACGGCAAGTAGGTCAAATCAGTCAAAAAAAGATCGTGAGCCCATCATGACGGACGACAGCAGCACCTATTGGAAGCGATCGCGGGTCGAATTGCGCGCCGCCGGTTTCGATCCGGACCGCGCCGCCAAGACCAGCGCGGTGGTGACGATCGCCAGTGCCTGGACCAACGCCCATCGCTGCAACAACCGCGTCCGCACTATCAGCGATTTCCTGATCGAGGTACTGGCCGAACGCGGCGGGCAGGGGCTGGTCGTCGGCGCGCCGGCGGTGTCGGACGCGCTGACCCAGGGCACGCCGACGGCGGGCTACAGTCTCGCATCCCGCGACGTCGTCGCCGATTGTTTCGAGATCGGCCACTACGCCCATCATGGCGACGCCATGATCGTGATTTCCGGCTGTGACAAAACCGGCGCCGCGGCGCTGATGCCGCTGGCGCGCACCAATGCCTTCGGGCTCGTGCTCTATCCCGGCACCTCGACGCCGGGCAGCGTCTCGTTCGGCGCGTGGGCTGCCAAGGGCAACAACCTGACCATCATGGATTATGCCGAAGCCCGCGCCGCCAACGAGTCGGGTCGTCTCTCCGGCGAGGAACTTCTGGAAGTCGAGCGCAACGTGATGCCGGGCAGCGGCACCTGCGGCGCGATGTTCACGGCCAACACCATGAGCACGATTGCCGAAGCGATCGGCATGATGCTGCCGCGCGGCGCCTCGCATCCGGCCGACTACAACGCAGGCAGCGATATCCACGCCGATGTCCGTGCCCAGGCGCGCGCCTCGGTCGATGCGCTTTATCGCTTGATGGAAGCCGGCATCCGCCCGCGCGACATCATGACCGAACGCGCCTTTGAGAATGCGATTACGACCATCTATGCGATGGGCGGCTCGACCAACATGTACCTGCATCTGCTCGCGGTCGCCCGCGAGGCCCAGATGCCGATCGGAATCGAACGCATCCAGCAAATCGGCGAGCGCGTGCCGCTGCTGGCCAACCTGCAGCCGCACGGCCCGTACGCGATGGGCAGCCTGCATGCGATCGGCGGCGTGCCCATCGTGATGAAGGAGTTGCTGCGCGCCGGCCTGCTGCATGGCGATGTCATGACGGTGACCGGCAAGACGCTGGCGGAAAATCTCGCCGGCGTGCCGACGCTGGACCAGATCGCGCCGCAGCAGATCGTCCATTCGGTGGACAAGCCGATTGCGCCGGCCAACAATCACATCAGCGTGCTGAAGGGTAACCTCGCGCCCGAGAGCTGCCTGTTGAAACTCTCGGGCAAGACGCTCGAAAAAGGCCAGTTCCGCGGCACTGCGCGCGTGTTCGAATCCGAGGCCGAGACCATGGCGGCGATCCGCGCCGGCGAGATCGTGCCGGGCAATGTGATCGTGGTGCGCAATGTCGGCCCGGTCGGTGGCCCGGGCATGCCCGAGATGGTGATGCTGACGATCCAGTTGCAGGGGCGGGGCCTCGGCGAGGACGTCGCGCTAATCACCGACGGCCGCTTCTCCGGCGTCTCGCACGGTATCCTGATCGGCCACATCTCGCCGGAAGCGGCGCGGGGCGGTCCGATCGCGGCGGTGCGCGATGGCGACGTTATCGTGATCGATCCCGGCGTACGCACCTTGACTCTCGAAGTGCCGGCGGACGAGATCGCGCGCCGCATGGCCGATTGGCGCCCACCGGCATCGATCGCGCAGGTGCGCAAGGGCTCGGTGCACGACAAATACATCCGCCTGGTGTCGTCGGCGCATTACGGCTGCGTGCTGTGACGTAGATCATGCCGCATCCGCTCGATCATCCGATCTGGACTGCGCTGACGACGCGGCAACAGGCGCTTGCGGAAGGCGGCGACCACGCGCGGCGCTATCCCATCGCGATCACGCCGTTTGCGGATATGCCGGAGTTGTCGCCGCGTGGGTTCGCCTCGCTCGGTGCGATGATGCTGGGATCGGAGATCGCGGTGCTGTTCACGCCGGACGCAGTGACCGCGCCGGCGGAATTCAAGGTGGTGCTGGCCGAAACCGGCGAGCAGATGATCGGAACGCCTGCCGAAGTTCCGGCAGGCGATGTCGACATCCTCACACTCGGCGCGCCCGACGTGCCCGACATGATGGCGCTGACCTCACTGACAAAGCCCGGCCCGTTCAGCGCGCGCACGCACGAACTCGGGACTTTCTTCGGCATCCGGATCGGCGGCGAACTGGTCGCGATGGCCGGCGAGCGCATGAAGCCCGCCGATTATACCGAGATGACGGCGGTCTGCGTGCATCCCGCCCATCGCGGTCATGGCTACGGCCAGATCCTGCTCGGCGCCATCGCCCGCCAGATCGCCGCGCGCGGCGAGATTCCGTTCCTGCACGTCTTCACCCATAACGAGTCAGCGATCGCGCTCTATCGCCGCCAGGGCATGGAAATCCGGCGCCGGTTTCATGTGACGGTGTTGCAGAAGCAGGTGTGATGACGCGGCCGTCATCGGTCGCGCGCGAGCCGCTGCGCGATTTCCGCCATCGAACCAAAGAAATGGGTCGGCTTCGCTGCGTGCAACGCGGCGGGGAACGCATAGCCCCAGCCGACGGCGCCGGAGTCCATGTCGGCGACGCGCGCGGCTTCGATGTCGCGGGTCTCGTCGCCGATGCAGATCGTCTTGGCGGGCGGCATGTCGAAGTGCCGCGCCACACGGCGAAACTTGCGGTGCTTGCCGAAGATCGCGGCGCCGCAGTCGAAGTGAGAAACGAGACTGCCCGTTGGGCCGAGCACGCGGCGGACGGACTCTTCGCCGTCGGAGCTGACAATCGCAGTCTGGATGCCGAGGCGTTGCAGATCGGACAGCAATGCCGCGGTGCCGTCGAACAGCGGGGTTTCGCCGGCCACGGCGAGCTTGCGCTTTCGCATATCGCTGACGATGGCCGGCAGTTTCCACATCGGCACGTTGAGCCGCGCCATGATCTGCCGGGCGGTCATCATCCGCAGCCCGTCGATCTCGTCATCGCGGACCGGCGCCAGGTCGAACCGTGCGATCATGTCCTGCAAGGACGCGCGGAACCAGGGCAGCGAGTTCGCCAGCGTGCCGTCGAAGTCGAAAATGGCGAGGCGATAGCGGGGCATGTGAATTCGCCGGCGTTACTTGTCGCCGCCGAAATAGGCCGGCTTGCCGGTCGTCCAGGTCTCGCCCCAGAGTTGGCCGCCGCCGTCGACGGTCAGGAGTTCGCCGGTGACGAACTTGCCGGATGGGGCTGCGAAATAGACGCAGGCCTCGGCGACGTCGAACGTCGTGCCGACGCGCATCATCGGGTTGGCGCGCGGGTAGGCGGCACGGGCTTCCGGCGAATAGACGTTCCAGCCTTCGGTCTCGATCACCCCGGGCGCGACGCAGTTGACCCGGATGTTCAGCGGCGCCCATTCGACGGCCACCGCCCGCGACAATCCGATCACGCCGCTTCGCGCGGCGATGGTGTGGGCAATGCCGTAGAGGCCGTGCGTGGTGACGACCACGATGTTGACGATGCCGCCGGGATGTTTGTGGTCGCGCCAGCGCTGGGCCGCGGCCTGCATCATGTACCAGGTGCCGTTCAGGTTGGTGTTGATGACGGCGTTCCAGCCCTTCACCGAAAAATCGATCGCGGGTTGCGGAAACTGCCCGCCGGCGCTGTTGATGAGGTGGTCGATACGGCCATGCGCCGACCAGACGGCGTCGAACAGCGCGTTGACGGCCTCGGGTTCCCTGATGTCGGCGACGTAAGCGGATGCCTTGAGATCGTGACCGGCCATCTCGGTGACCAGCGCGTCGAGCCTGGCCTGATTGCGCCCGACCACGGCGACATGGGCGCCGAGGCGCGCGAACAGCCAGGCGATGGCGCGGCCAATACCGCCGGCGCCGCCGGACACCACGACAACGCGCCCCCTGAGCGCGTCGCTTGCGTAGACGGTCGGATGAGCCGCGAGCTCGGCGTCGGTGAGGCCGAGTTTTGCAGCCGCCGGATCATCAGTCATGGGCAGGGCCGACCCTTGTTATATGCAGCATCAGCCGTACATTAGCCGCGCACAAGAAACCAAGCAAAGAACGAGTTTTGATGCCCAATCTCTCCGCTTTCCCGATCACCCAGCGCTGGCCCGCCATTCATCCCGACCGCCTTCAGCTTTATTCATTGCCGACGCCGAACGGCGTCAAGGTGTCGATTATGCTGGAGGAGATCGGGTTGCCTTATGAGGTGCATCTGGTCGACTTCAACAAGGACGACCAGAAGACGCCGGAATTTCTGTCGCTCAATCCGAACGGCAAGATCCCTGCGATCCTCGATCTAAACGGCCCCGGCGGCAAGCCGCTGGGCCTGTTCGAGTCCGGCGCCATCCTGCAATATCTCGCCGAGAAGACCGGCAAGCTGCTGCCATCAGATCCGGCGCGGCGATACGAGACGCTGCAGTGGTTGCACTTCCAGATGGGCGGGATCGGGCCGATGTTCGGCCAGCTCGGTTTCTTCCACAAGTTTGCCGGCAAGGACTATGAAGACAAGCGGCCGCGGGATCGTTACGTCGCGGAAGCGAAGCGGTTGCTCGGCGTGCTGGAGACGCGACTGGCCGGCCGGCTGTGGATCATGGACGAAGAATACACCATCGCCGACATCTCGATGCTCGGCTGGGTGCGTAACCTGATCGGCTTCTACGGCGCGCGCGAACTGGTCGACTTCGACACGCTCAACCACGTGCCGGCATGGCTGGAACGCGGCCTGGCGCGCCCCGCGGTGCAGCGCGGATTGGAGATTCCAAAACGGCCGTGAACACGGGCGCAGCATCGACGGCACGAAACTTCCGGATCAATTTTGGGGCAGGGCGGAATGACAAAACCGATCACGATCTACGGCATCAAGAACTGCGACACCATGAAGAAGGCCCGCGTGTGGCTCGATGACCACGGCGTCGCCTACGACTTCCACGATTACAAGACGGCAGGCATCGGCAAGGACAAGCTCAAGCAATGGAGCGATCAGCTCGGCTGGGAAACGCTGCTCAACCGCGCCGGTACCACGTTCAAGAAGCTGTCCGACAGCGACAAGGAAGGCCTC
>Ga0209023_10001077_pt1 | contig 37940 bp, 29 predicted proteins | sample LakOneMetagenome_FD_187468 | JGI IMG/M metagenome (GOLD analysis project Ga0209023, IMG submission 187468) | Freshwater and sediment microbial communities from Lake Erie, Canada (SPAdes) (version 2) | ecosystem: Environmental > Aquatic > Freshwater > Lentic | place: Lake Erie, Canada...
TGATCGCGTTCTGCAGCCAGTCGCTGTTGCGGCAGAAAGTGCCGCGTTCGATCGATTTCGAGCCTGAATTGCCGCGGCTGCCGACCGGAAAACTCTACAAGCGCCTGCTGCGCGACCGCTATTGGGGCAACAAGACCTCCCGGATCGTGTGACGAATGGCGCGCCAGCGGGTTCCGCCACGCGGACATCGTGTAGTCCGAATTGCCAAGCCCTGCGCGCGCGTGGCTGGTTGCCCGGGCGCTCCGCCGTGGTATCCTCGATACCAATCGGCCACTTGAGACCGAACAGGGAGGACTTCATGCGGAGCGTTCGCACGCTAGCCGCGGCAGTATTGTTGTTGCTGCCGGCTTGTCAGATTGCATCGGCGGCGGATACGCCGAAATCGGGCGGCGTCCTCAAATTCTATCACCGCGACAGTCCCGGCAGCGCCTCGATCCACGAGGGCGCGACCTATTCGGTCAACATCCCCTTCATGCCGGTCTACAACAACCTCGTGATTTACGACCAGCACATCGCGCAGAACAGCATGGAGACGATCAGGCCTGAACTGGCCGAGAGCTGGGCCTGGAGCAGCGACAACAAGACCCTGACCTTTAAGTTGCGGCAGGGCGTCAAGTGGCATGACGGCAAGCCATTCACCTCCGCCGACGTCAAGTGCACCTTCGACATGCTGATGGGCAAGTCGCAGCAGAAGTTCCGCCAGAACCCGCGCAAGTCCTGGTACAACGAGGTCGACGAGGTCGTCACCAACGGCGACTTCGAAGCGTCGTTCAAGCTGAAGCGGCCGCAGCCGGCGCTGCTGGCGCTGCTCGCCTCCGGCTATACGCCGGTCTATCCCTGCCACGTCTCGCCCGCGGAAATGCGAACCCATCCGATCGGCACCGGCCCGTTCAAGTTCGTCGAGTTCAAGGCCAACGAGTCGATCAAGCTCGTCAAAAACCCCGACTACTTCAAGAAGGGCCTGCCCTATCTCGACGGCATCGAATTCACCATCATTCCCAATCGCTCGACCGCCATCCTCGGCTTCATCTCCGGCCAGTTCGACATCACGCTGCCGACCGAAGTGACAATCCCGATGATAAAGGACGTCAAGGCGCAGGCGCCAAAGGCGGTCTGCGTGGTCGAACCCAACAACGTTTCGACCAACATCATCGTCAATTCATCCTCGCCGCCGTTCGACAATCTCGATATCCGCCGCGCGCTGGCGCTGTCGCTCGACCGCAAGGCTTTCATCCAGATCATGTTCGAGGGCCAGGGCGACATCGGCGGCACCATGGAGCCTGCGCCCGCCGGGCAGTGGGCGATGCCGAAGGAGATGCTCGAGTCGATCCCCGGCTACGGTCCTGATATCAACGCCAGCCGCGAGCAGGCGCGCAAGCTAATGCAGAAAGCGGGCTACGGCCCGGACAAGCATCTGGCGATCAAGGTCTCGACCCGCAACATTCCAATCTACCGCGATCCGGCCGTGATCCTGATCGACCAGATCAAGAGCATCTATATCGACGGCGAACTCGAAGTCGTCGACACCGCGCAATGGTTTCCCAAGATCGCGCGCAAGGACTACGCGCTCGGGCTGAACCTCACCGGCAATGCCGTCGACGATCCCGACCAGTCTTTCTATGAGAACTATTCCTGCGGTTCGGAGCGCAACTATACCAACTACTGCAACAAGGAGATCGAGAAGCTGTTCGACCAGCAGTCGCAGGAAACCGACGTCGCCAAGCGCAAGAAGCTGGTATGGGACATCGACAAGAAGTTGCAGGAGGACGTCGCCCGTCCCATCATCTTCCACGCCCATACCGGGAGCTGCTGGCAACCTTACGTCAAGAACATTACCATCATGTCCAACAGCTCCTATAACGGCTATCGTTACGAGGATGTCTGGATGGACAAGTAACATAGCGTTTTCAAGCGAAAGCCTGTCCCGGACCTGATCCGGGATGGACGCCGGTTCGCGTAAAGAAAACGCGTCAAAGCAAGAGAGTCGGGTCTGGCTCTGACCAAAGAGAGACGGCGAAGGGGAACAGCCAGGTGTTTGCTTATATCGTGCGACGCCTTGCGTTGATGTTCGTGACCCTGATCGGGATCTCGATCATCATCTTCGTGCTGCTGCGCGTCGTGCCGGGCAACATCGTCGACATCCTGTTCGACGCCGCCGGCTTCGTCGATCCCGCCGACAAGGCCAACCTGGAAAAGGAACTCGGCCTCAACGCACCGATCTACGTGCAGTATCTGCACTGGATCGGCGGCCTGCTACACGGCGATCTCGGCTATTCCTACGTCTCGGAGAAGCCGGCGCTGCAGGAGATTTTGCCGCGGATTCCGATCACCGCGCGGCTCGCCGGCCTGGCGCTGTTGTTCTCCGCCTCGATCGGAATCCCGCTCGGCGTCCTCAGCGCCGTGCATCAAGGCTCGCGGCTGGACTACGTGCTCCGCATCATCAGCCTGAGCGGACTGTCGTTGCCATCGTTCTGGCTCGGGCTGTTGATCCTGATGGCGTCGGTCTCGCTGTTCGGCAGCATGCCGATCTACAATCCGAATCCGAGAACCTGGACTGAGGCGATCGCGATGTTCTGCGTGCCGGCGATGGCCGTCGGTTTCCGCAGCGCCGCGCTGACCATGCGCATCACCCGCTCCTCGATGCTCGAAATCCTGCGGCAGGACTACATTCGCACCGCGCGCGCCAAGGGCGCGTCCGAATCCTCGGTCAATTATCGCCACGCGCTGAAAAACGCGATCCTGCCGGTCATTACCGTGATCGGCATCGAGGCCGCGTTTCTGATCGGCGGCCTGATCGTCACCGAGACCGTATTCAATATCCCCGGCGTCGCCCGCTTCCTGGTCGAAGCGTTGCGCTGGCGCGACTATCCGATCGTGCAGAATCTGGTGATGCTGATCGCGGTCGTCGTGGTGTTCGCCAATTTCACGGTCGACATGCTGTATGCCGCGATCGATCCGCGCATCCGGTTTGGGGATTAGGAGCCGCCGCTTGACTTCGATCAACTACGACAGCGAGCTGAAACGCGCCGGCGCCCATTCGACGCATGGCTGGCGTCGGCTGACGTTCCTCGCGCAACGCTATGTGCTCGGCACCTTCGGCCTGTTCATCATGCTGCTGTTCGTCTGGGTGGCGATCTCGGCCGACCTGATCTCCCGCTACGATCCGCTCAGCGTCGATTCCGCGCATCGGCTGGCGTCGCCCGACTGGCGGCACTGGATGGGAACGGACTCATTCGGCCGCGACGTCTGGAGCCGGATCATTCATGGCGCCCGGATTTCGCTCGCGGTCGGCATCGGCTCGACTTTCCTCGGATCGTCGATCGGCGTCATGGTCGGCCTCGCCTCGGGTTACCTCTCCGGCTGGGTCGATCTCGTGTTCCAGCGTGTCACCGACATCCTGCAGGCGTTGCCGCTGCTGGTGCTGGCGCTGGTGATGACGGCCGCCCTCGGCCCGTCGCTGCCGAACGTGATCATCGCCATCGCGATTCCGCTGATCCCGACGGTCGCCCGCGTCATTCGTGCCAACACGCTGGCGCTGCGCGAGCAGCCGTTCGTCGAAGCCGCCAAGTCGATCGGCATGAGCGAAACCCGCATCGCGCTGCGGCACGTGCTGCCGAACACGCTTGCGCCGCTGATCGTGCTCGCGACCGCGCAGCTCGGCTCCACCATTCTCACCGAAGCCTCATTATCTTTCCTCGGCCTCGGCATTCCCGAGCCCTATCCGTCCTGGGGCCGCATGCTGTCGGAATCGGCGGCGGAATATGTCCGCACCGCGCCGTGGCTCGTGATCTTCCCAGGCATCGCGATCAGCCTGGCGGTGTTCGGCACCAACCTGTTCGGCGATGCATTGCGCGACATCCTCGACCCGAGGCAGCGCGGCTGATGACTGAGGCACGAACTGACGAGACGGTTCTCGACGTAAAGAACCTGCAGACGGTGTTCTTCACCAATTCCGGATTGTTCCGAGCCGTCGACGACGTGTCATTTCATGTTCATCGCGGCGAGACCTTGGCGATCGTCGGCGAATCCGGCTGCGGCAAGAGCGTCAGCGCGCTCTCGATCATGCGGCTGGTGCCGGACCCGCCCGGCCGCATCGTCGGCGGTTCGGTCAATCTCGAAGGCACCGACCTGCTCAAGCTCAGCGACGCCGAGATGCGCCAGATCCGCGGCAACCGGATTTCGATGATCTTTCAGGAGCCGATGACCTCGCTCAACCCGGTGATGCGGATCGGCGACCAGATTACCGAAGTGGTGCAACTGCACCAGACCATGACCAACAAGCAAGCCTGGGCCAAGGCGGTCGAGATGCTGCGGCTGGTGCGTATTCCCGAACCGGAACGCCGTGCGCATGAATATCCGCATCAACTGTCCGGCGGCATGCGCCAGCGCGCCATGATCGCGATGGCACTGGCGTGCCGGCCGACGCTCTTGATCGCCGACGAACCCACCACCGCGCTCGACGTCACCATCCAGGCGCAGATCCTGGCGCTGATCGTCGACCTGCAGAAGACGCTCGGCACCGGATTGATCCTGATCACGCACGACCTCGGTGTCGTCGCGCAAACCGCGCAGCGCGTCATCGTGATGTATGCCGGCAAGAAGGTCGAGGAAGCCACCGTCGAGGACCTGTTCGAAAAGCCGCTGCACCCCTATACCCGTGGGCTGATGGCCTCGATGCCGGCGGTGATTTCGCTGGAAGCCAAGGAAGATGCGCGGCTGACCGAAATTCCCGGCATGGTGCCGTCGCTGACCAATTTGCCGGCGGGCTGCGCCTTTGCGCCACGCTGTAGTTTGGCGATCGACCGCTGCCGCGCCGAATATCCGCCGCTACAGGAATTCGGCGGCAATCATTGGGCGGCGTGCTGGCGAGCGGCGGAAACGGTGGCCGCACCATGACCGACACCCGCCCCCTTCTCGAAGTCACCGACCTCGTCAAACACTACGCGGTGCGCGGCGGCGTGCTGCGGCGGCGCATCGGTACCGTTCACGCGGTCGACGGTGTCAGCTTCTCGGTCAACCCGGGTGAGACGCTCGGCCTCGTCGGCGAATCCGGCTGCGGCAAATCGACGGTGGCGCGCACCGTGATGCGGCTGGTCGAGCCCTCCAGCGGCGCCATCAAGCTCGACGGCACCGACATCACCGGCCTCAGCAAGGCCGAGATGCGCCCGCACCGGCGCTCGATGCAGATCGTGTTCCAGGACCCGTTTGCTTCGCTGAACCCGCGCATGACCGCCGGCGATATCGTCGGAGAACCGCTCAGCGTGCATGGCCTTGCCACCGGCCGCGAGAAGCAGGAACGCGTGGCCGAGCTGTTCGCACAGGTCGGACTACGTTCCGACCAGATGAAGAACTATCCGCATCAGTTCTCCGGCGGGCAGCGGCAGCGCATCTGCATTGCCCGCGCGCTGTCGCTCGGGCCGCGCCTGATCGTGTGCGACGAGCCGGTCTCGGCACTCGACGTCTCGATCCAGGCGCAGGTGATCAACCTGTTGATCGACCTGCAGCGCAAGCACGATTTCTCCTATCTGTTCATCGCGCACGACCTCGCCGTGGTCGCCCATATCAGCCATCGCGTCGCGGTGATGTATCTCGGGCGCATCGTCGAGATCGCCGACAAGAAAGAGCTGTTCGCCAACCCGCGCCACCCCTACACGCAGGCGCTGCTGGCCTCGGTGCCGATCGCCGACCCCAAGGCGAAGAAACTTGCCCCGATGATCGATGGCGACGTGCCGAGCCCGATCAACCCGCCGCCCGGCTGCGCCTTTCACACGCGCTGTCGTTTTGCGATGGACCGCTGCAAGGTCGAGCGGCCGGTGCTGGTGCAGGCCGGCGCGAAGCACGAGGTGGCGTGCTGGCTGAATGACGGGACGGGGCACGAGGGATAATTCCTATCGCCGTCGTCCCTGCGAACGCAGGGACCCATACCGCGTGATCTATCGGTGACGCGCGGCAACTATGATCCTTCGCAACACCACTGCCGCGGCGTATGGGCCCCTGCGTTCGCAGGGGCGACAGTCAGCCCGCCGCAATCTCCACCACGATCTTCCCCGTCGTCACCTGCTCGCCCTCGGCGACGTCGATCGCTGACACCGTGCCGGCAACACCGGCCGTGTGCACGTGCTCCATCTTCATCGCTTCCAGCGTCATCACCGGCTGTCCGGCTGCGACCTTGTCGCCCGGCTTGACCAGCACCGCGACGACGCGGCCGTTCATCGCCGCACGCACCTTGCCGTCACCGCCGCCGGCAGCAGCGGAAACCGGCGCGGCCAGCGTCAGGTCACGAACATCGATGGTGACGCCGCGGTGCAGAAGATGCAGCCGGTCGCCGTCGCGCAGGAATTTGACCGATTCCATCATGTCGCCGGTACGGAAGCGGATACTGTCACGACCGAGTTCGTCGATCTCGAGGCGCTGCTCGCCACCCTCGAGACCCGCAACATAGCTGCCGTCGCGCTCGCGCACGATATCGACCTCATGCACGCCGTGCCCGAGATCGATCCGCGTCGTCAGCGGGAACGTCGCTGCCAGCGAGCGACCGCCGCGCCAGGGCGGCGCCTGCGGATGGGTCGCGTAAAGCAGCAACGCGGCCAACGCCGCTTCCGCCTTGTCATTGCTGCGGGGTGCCAGCAGTTCGTCGCGATGGTTGCCGATGAACGCCGTCGTCGCTTCGCCCGCGGCAAACGATGGATGACGCAGGCAGGAAAGCAGAAAACCCTGATTGGTGGTGACGCCGAAGGCTGCGACCTGCTCCAGCCCCGTAATCAGCTTGCCGCGCGCCTCATCGCGGTTCGCGCCATGACTGATGACTTTCGCGATCATCGAATCGTAGAACGGCGGGATTTCGGAACCGGATTGCAGCGCGTGTTCGACGCGGATGCCTTCCGGCATCTGCCAGAGCGCCATTTTGCCGGATTGCGGCATGAAATCGTGCGCCGCATCTTCGGAACACAGCCGCACCTCGATAGCGTGACCGGAGAACTTGACGTCCTCCTGGACCAACCCGAGCGGCTCGCCGGCGGCGACGCGCAGTTGCAGTTCGACCAGGTCGAGGCCGGTGATCGCCTCGGTGACGGGATGCTCCACCTGCAGCCGCGTATTCATTTCCATGAAATAGAATTCGCCGCTGGCATCGAGCAGGAATTCCAGCGTGCCGGCGCCCTCATAGCGGAGCGATCTCACTGCACTGACCGCGACCGCGCCCATCCGCGCCCGCAGCTTCGGCGTCACCGCCGGCGACGGCGCCTCCTCGATCAGCTTCTGGTGCCGGCGCTGCACCGAGCAGTCGCGCTCGCCGAGATGGATCGCCTGCCCGTAGCGGTCGCCGAATACCTGGATTTCGATATGGCGGGGATTGACGATTGCCCGCTCCAGAATGACGGTCGGATCGCCGAACGCGCCCTGCGCCTCCGATCGCGCGCTGCGCAGCGCATCCGGAAACGACGCTGCGTCCGTCACCAGCCGCATGCCGCGCCCGCCGCCACCGGCAACCGCCTTGATCATCACCGGGAAGCCGATTTTGCCGGCCTCCTTCAGCATCACGGCGTCGCTCTGGTCCGCGCCCTGATAGCCGGGCACGCACGGCACGCCGGCTTTCAGCATGATGTCCTTGGCGCCCGCCTTGTTGCCCATCGCCCGGATCGCTTCGGGCGATGGACCGATGAACACCAAACCGGCATCGCGGCAGGCCTGCGCGAAATCCTCGTTCTCGGCGAGGAAACCATAACCGGGATGCACGGCGGTGGCGCCGGAGGCCTTCGCAGCAGCAATAATGGCTTCGATCCGCAAATATGACTGCGACGGCAACGCTTCGCCGATATGCACCGCCTGGTCCGCCTCGCGGACATGCAGCGCATCGCGATCGGCGTCGGAATAGACCGCGACCACGCCATAACCGAGCCGGCGCGCGGTACGCATGATCCGCAGCGCGATCTCGCCGCGGTTGGCGATCAGGATCTTGAAGAACGGAGTCTGCTTCAGCATGCTCATGGCCGGGCGACCGAGAATTGCATGCGCTGGGGGATGCGCGCCTCCGCCTCGCGGCAGATCGCCAGCACCTCGGACAGCACGCTGCGGGTGTCGCGCGGATCGATCACGCCGTCGTCGAGCACCCGCGCGCTGGTCGAGAACACGTCCATCTGGCCGTCGAACACGCCGACGATCTGCGCTTTCATGGCCTCGAGCTTCTCTTTCTCGATCGGCTTGCCACGCCGCGCCGCGGCGGCTTCGGTGACGATCGCCATGGTTTCCGCGGCCTGTTCGCCGCCCATCACGGCGGTCTTCGCGTTGGGCCAGGAGAAGCAGAAGCGCGGATGGAAGCCGCGGCCGCACATGCCGTAATTGCCGGCGCCGAACGACGCGCCGCAATAGATCGTGATCTGCGGCACCGTCGCTGAGGTCACGGCCTGAATCATCTTCGAGCCGTGCTTGATCATCCCGGCTTCCTCATAGGCTCGGCCGACCATGTAGCCGGTGGTGTTGTTCAGATACAGGATCGGCGTCCGCGACTGGCAGCAGGCCTGGATGAAATGCGTCGCCTTGTTGGCCCCCGCAGGATCGAGCGGGCCGTTGTTGCTGATGATGCCGATCGCCTGCCCTTCGATGCGGGCGTGACCGCACACGGTCGCCGGACCGTAGTTCGAGCCGAACTCCGTAAAGTCGGAATCGTCGATGATCCGCGCAATCACCTGCCGCATGTCGACGGGGCGCTTGTGGTCCATCGCCATGACGCCGAGCAGTTCTTCCTGATCGTAACGCGGCGGCTTGTACGAAGCCTCAGCCGGCTTCGACCGGTCCCACTCCAGATTGCCCATGATGTCGCGGGCGATGCGCAGCGCGTCGCGGTCGTCTTCGGCAAGATAATCGCCGAGCCCGGAAATCGACGTATGCATTTCGGCGCCGCCGAGTTCTTCCTCTGTTGCAATCTCGCCGGTCGCGGCCTTCAGCAGCGGCGGCCCGGCGAGGAACGCGCGGGTGCGGCCGCGCACCATCACGATGTAATCGGACAAGCCTGTCTGGTAGGCGCCGCCCGCCGTCGACGAACCATGCGTCACAGTGACGACCGGCAAGCCCGCCGCCGACAGCCGGGCCAGATTGCGAAAGATATTACCGCCGCGAACAAAATCCTCGACGCGGTAGCGCAGCAGGTTGGCGCCGGCGCTCTCGACCAGTTGCACGTAAGGCAGCTTGTTCTCCAGCGCCAGTTCCTGCACCCGGATGGTCTTGTCGAGACCATAGGGCTGCAGCGCGCCGGCATCGATGCCGGAATCGTTGGCGCTGACCATGCAGCGAATGCCGGCGACGAAGCCGATGCCGGCGATCAGCCCGCCGCCGGGCACGCTCTTGTCGGCATCCGGCACGTCGAACATGTAGCCGGCCAGCGTCGACAATTCGATGAAGGGCGTGCCGGGATCGAGCACCAGCGCCACCCGCTCGCGCGGCAGCAACTGCCCGCGCTTGTGGAAGCGGTCCTTGGCGGCAGCCGAGGCCGCGCGGGCGCGATCCTCCAGCATCCGCATCCGCGCGATCAGCGCCAGCATGCCGTCACGGTTGGCCTTGTAGGCGACGCTGCCGGTGGCGATGGTCGATTCGAGAATGGCCATTACTTCACTCCGTCATTCCGGGATGGTCCGAAGGACCAGACCCGGAAGTTCGACATTGTCTTGCTCATCATCTCGAACTTCCGGGTTCGATGCTTCGCATCGCCCCGGAACGACGATCAAAATAGCCATCCTCACGCGCTCTTCCCGGTAAAATGTTCGCCGTAGGACTGCCGCAGTTCGACCTTGCGCAATTTACCCGTCGCGGTCATCGGCATTTCGTCGAGGATACGAATGAATTTCGGCACCTGAAAACCACCGAGAGATTTGCGGCAATGCTCGGCGATCCCTGCTTCATCCGCCTGCGCGCCCGGCTTCAGCTTGACGAAGGCCGACACCGCCTCGCCCCATTGCGGATGCGGCAGGCCGACGACGGCGGCGTTCTGCACGGCAGGATGCGCCAGCAGCGTCTCCTCGATCTTGACGGAAGCGACGTTCTCGCCGCCGGACTTGATCATGTCCTTCTTGCGGTCGAGGAACAGCACTTCGCCATGCTCGTCGATCAGCGCGAGATCGCCGGTATGATGCCAGCCGAACTTGCGCGCCTCTTCGGTCGATTTCGGGTCCTTGTAGTAACCCAGCATCACGTTCGGCCCGCGGTGTACGAGTTCGCCGGCCTCGCCGCGCGGCAGCAGGTTGCCGTTGTCGTCCATGATGGCGGTCTCGTTGACGATCAGCGACTCGCCCCAGTAATTGCCGAAGCGTTGGAGCTGGCGATCCGGCTGCGACATCGTCGTGGCCGGGTACATTTCGGTCTGGCCACTGGTGAGCACGAAGTTCGGGCACATGTCTGATATGGCGCGCTCCAGCAGCGGGCGACCCATCGGCGCCATGGTGTAGATGCAGGTCTTCAGGCCCGACAGATCGAACTCCCGACGGCGCGGGTGGTCGAGGATCGCCTGGTACATCAGCGACAGCCCGACAAATACCGTGAGTTTGTCGCGGACGATGGCTTCCATACAGACGATCGGATCGAAACCGCGCATCAGCGCCATCCGGCCGCCGACGGAGAGATAGCTCAGCAACAGCACGTGGCCGGCGCAATGGAACAGCGGAAATTGCCCGGTGATACCGTCCTCGCGGCCGAGCTTCATCTCGATACAATTGCTCATGACGGCCATCACCACCGCGAGATGGCAATGCATCGCGCCCTTGGGTCGCGACGTGGTACCTGACGTGTAGATGATCATCGCCAGATCGCGCTCGTCGAACTCGATTTCCGGTTCGACGTCGGACTGCCCCTTGATCAGGTCGGCGAAATTCTCGAGCCCGGTCTCCCTGACCTTGCCGGCGAGATCGATCGCGATCATCTGCATGCCGCGCTTTTCCAGCGCGGCGCGGCGGTCTGGCTGCGCATGCAGCATGTCATCGATGATGGCGAAGCGCACCTCGGCGTGGTCGAGGATATAATCCATGTCCGCCGGCCCGAGCATGGTATTGATCGGCACCCACACCAACCCGGCGCGGTGGATTCCGAACAGCGCTTTGACGAATTCGACCGAGTTGTTGCAGATGGTCGAAATCTTGTCGCCGGGCTTCAGGCCACGGCTGACAAGGTAATTGGCAAAGCGGTTGGCGTCGCGCTCGATCTCGGTAAATGTCACGCGACGCGCGCCATCGGTCAGCGCCACACGATCCGGGAACCGCGCCGCTGCGCGCTTGAGCAGATCGCCGATCGCGACGCGGCCGATCCGTCCAGGTCCGGGCACGCCGCCGGTTGCGGTGAGGTTGGTCATATCGGCTATCTCCTCTTGTCGTTCCGGGGCGCGAAGCGAACCCGGAACCTCGAGATTCCGGGTTCGATGCTGACGCATCGCCCCGGAATGACGTGGCTTAAATCAGTGCCTGGTCCCGAAAATCTGCCGCGCTTCGGCCGGGCTCGCGATCTCCCGCCCGGCGCGCCGGGCGCAACCGGCAATGGCTTCGATCAACTGCCCGTTCGATGTCACCTTCCTGCCGTCGGCAAGATAGAAGGTGTCTTCGAGGCCGGTGCGCAAATGGCCGCCCAGATCGGCGCAGCGCTGGTGCAGCGGCCAGATCTCGCCGCGGCCGATCGCCGTGACCTGCCAATGCGCGTCCGGCTCTTTCAGCTTCAGCAGGATCGGCAGCAATTCCGGATCGGCCGGCATGCCCGAGGCGACGCCCATCACGAAGTTGTATTCCAGCGGACCTGAATACATGCCGGTCTGCCGGTACATGTTGACGCAACGCACGATGCCGACGTCGAAGCATTCGAACTCGGGAATGGTTCCGGCCACTTTCATCACGTCGAGATAGTCCTGCACCTTCTCGACCGCGTTATCGAACATCATCGGCGGCCAGGCCCAGGTGTTGTCGGACTTGACCTTGAGATAATTCAGCGAGCCGGCGTTGCAGGCCGCAATCTCCGGCCTGGTCTCGCGCACGCAGTTCAGCGCACCCTGATAGTTCGGGCCGGAAGTGCCCGTGGTGTGGTTGATGATGACACCCGGGCAGGCCTCGCGGATGGCCTGCTGGATTTCCTTGCTGACGCTGACGTCCCACGACGGCAGGTGACCCTTGTTCGGCTCCTGCTGACGCAGATGCATATGCATGATGCTGGCGCCGGCGTCGAAGGCGGCCTTGGCTTCGCGCGCCATCTGCTCGGGCGTGACCGGCACGTTGTGCTGTTTTGGATCGGTCAGCACGCCGTTCAGCGAGCAGGTAATGACGGCCTTGTCACTCATGGATCAGCCCTTGAATCCCGGAAGCGGTTGATTGCTTTCGCGATCATGCGGCCGGGATCAACTGGCTTCTTGCGTCCAAGCGCTATTGTCGGCGTCAGCGCGTCCGCTCGAATAGATCGCGAGATCGCGTGAACCGGAAAAGATCGCGCGCGGCTTCAATCCATAGAAGCGGCGGATCGAGTGGCTGAAATGCGTGGAGTCGGGATAGCCGATATCCTGCGCCAGATGGGCAAGGTTGATGTCCTGGTTGGCGAAGTGCAGCAGGTGCCGCGCGCGCTTCCAGGCGCGGAACGAGCGGAACGAGATTCCGGTCTCTTCCTTGAACAGGTGCAGGAAGCGCGACGGCGACAGCCCCGCCTCCGCCGCACAGCTTGCCGCCGTCACCGGCTCGCCGCAGAATCTTCCGATCTGCACGATCGAGCGCGCCACCCGCAGATCGAGGTCGCGTTGCGGCAGCGCTTCGCCAAGGCACAGCGCATCGAATTCGGCATTGGAGATGTCATTGCCGCCCATGTCATTATCTTTGCGCTCGCGCAACGCGACGTAAGCCCCGCGAATCCGGTTGACGAAATCGAAGCTCTCGGGGCCGGTGAGGCGCCTGACCAGATCCTCGAACACGCCCGACGGAACGCTTTCCGGTTCGATCACGATGCTCAGCACCGATCGGTAGTCGCTGGCGATGGTGTGGCGGACATTCGGCAATACGGCGACCATTTCGCCATAGCTCTCGCGGCCGTCTGCGGTGGTCAGCCACAGCCCGCCTTCGATCGCGACATAGATATTGAAAGCACCCGAGCAGCGCGCCCGTGGCCGGCCGAGCAGGCCAGCATAGAACACCCGTTCCGGGGTGATCAGCATCAGGTGGCCGGATTTGTGGCCGCTTTTCTGATCGATGTCGTCCATGGCAGATCCTCCTCGCGCGGCTCTTGGGCCGCTGCGACAGGGTTCAACCATAGCGGAAATTCGGGGTCTGACTATGGCGGATTCAGTCATTCCGGGATGGTCCGAAGGACCAGACCCGGAAGTTCGAACTTCCCTTGGGTGCAATTGCACCCAGAGGTTCGATGCTTCGCATCGCCCCAGAATGACGTTGCCTAAATCAGGGCCTAACCCTCGCCTTAACCCCCTGCTCGACCCCGGCCTTCTGTTCCGCCGCCACCGCCCGCTGATAGCCGTCGCGGGCCTGCAAGCGGGCCCAATACGCGGCCACATTGGGCCCAAAATCCTTGGTCAGCCCGATGTTCCCGGCAAGCCGGAGCGCGTAGCCGTTGGCGATATCGGCGGCGGTAAACCGGCCGGCGCAGAGAAACTCCGAATTCCCGGTCGCGGCCTCGACCGCCCGCAGCCGGCCGAGGAACCACTTGGCGTAGTCGCCGGCCACCTGTGGATTGCGGCGCTCCTCCGGTTCGAGCTGGCTGTATCTCAGCACCAGCGTCTGCGGAAAGGTCAGCGTGGCGTCGCTGAAATACATCCAGTTCAGGAAGGCGCCATAGGCCGGCTCCTCGGGACCAACCACCAAGGGTGTCGGCCCGTGCCGGGTGCCGAGGTAATGACAAATGCCTGACGATTCCGTCATTTTGGTCTCGCCATCGACCATGAAGGGGATGGTGCCGAGCGGGTTGATCGCCATGTATTCCTTGGCGAACACCCGCGGCGGAAACGGCAGCATCTTCAGCTCATAGGGCAGCCCCATCTCTTCGAGCATCCAGAGCGGACGAAACGAGCGTGCGCCGTCGCAGTGATAGAGCGTGATCATCAGGCGTTCCCTTGAATTGTTCGGGTTTGTTCTAGGCGAGGGGCGGCGCGAACACCATGCCGCGCGTCAGGCATTGCTGTGCTTCTTCAGCTCCAGCCGCGCGATCTGGTTGCGATGGACTTCGTCGGGGCCATCGGCGAGCCGCAGCAGCCGCGCGGTGGCGTAGGCTGCGGCGAGACCAAAATCGTTGCCGGTGCCGGCGCCGCCATGGGCCTGGATCGCCCAGTCGATCACCTGACAGGCCATGTTCGGCACCGCCACCTTGATCATCGCGATTTCGGCCTTGGCGGTGCGGTTACCGACCGTATCCATCATGTGCGCGGCATTCAGCGTCAGCAACCGCGACTGCTCGATCATGATGCGCGATTCGGCGATTCGCTCCTGCGTGACGGTCTGTTCGGATACCGGCTTGCCGAAGGCGACGCGGCTGCGGGTCCGCTTGCACATCTTCTCCAGCGTGCGTTCGGCAAGGCCGATCAGCCGCATGCAGTGATGGATGCGGCCGGGGCCGAGCCGCCCCTGCGCGATTTCGAAGCCACGGCCTTCGCCGAGCAGCATGTTAGCGGCCGGCACGCGCACATTCTCGAACACGACTTCGGAGGCGCGATCCGGCACGCCGTAGAATCCGAACACCGGGATCGGCCGCAGCACTTTCACGCCGGGCGTATCCATCGGCACCAGGATCATCGATTGCTGCTTGTGGCGATCCGGATTGTCGGGATCGGTCTTGCCCATGAAGATGCAGATCTTGCAGCGCGGATCGGTGGCGTTGGTGGTGTACCACTTGCGGCCGTTGATGACGTAGTCGTCGCCGTCACGCACGATCGAGCTCTCGATATTGGTGGCGTCGCTGGAAGCGACCGCCGGCTCCGTCATCGCAAAGCAGGAACGGATCTCGCCCGCCAGCAGCGGTTTCAGCCATTTTTCCTGATGTTCGCGCGCAGCATAGCGCGCCAGCACTTCCATGTTGCCGGTGTCGGGAGCCGAGCAATTGAAGACTTCCGGCGCCAGATGCGACCGCCCCATCACCTCGCAGAGCGGCGCGTATTCGAGATTGGTCAGGCCGGCCCCATGTTCGCTTTCCGGCAGGAACAGGTTCCACAGGCCGGCGTCGCGCGCCTTCGGTTTCAGCTCCTCGACGACAGGATAGACCTGCCAGGGGCCCAGCCCCTCGGCCTCCTTGTAGAACCGTTCCTCGTTCGGATAGACGTGCTTATCCATGAACGTTTCGAGGCGATGCTTCAGCTCGGTGACCTTCTGCGACTGCGCGTAAAACATGTTGCGTCCTTACTTCCTGGCGCCCGGCAGCGTGCCCATCATCTTGCACAACACCGTCAGCATCACCTCGTCGGCGCCGCCGCCAATTGAAGTCAGGCGGCTGTCGCGGTAGGCGCGGCTGACCGGCGTCTCGTTCATGAAACCCATGCCGCCCCAGTATTGCAGGCAGGCGTCGGTGAGTTCGCGACCGAGACGACCGGCCTTGAGCTTCGCCATGGTGGCGAGCCGCGTGACGTCCTCGCCCGCGACCAGCGCCTCGGCAGCGCGATAGATCAGCGCGCGCAGCAATTCGACCTCGGTCTGCATTTCCGCGAGCTTGAAATGGACGGTCTGGTTGTCGAGAATCGATTGGCCGAATGCCCTGCGGTTGCGGGTGTATTCGATGGTTTCATTGATGATGAATTCATGCGCCTTGAGGCAGGCGGCCGCGCCCCACAGCCGCTCCTCCTGGAACTGGACCATCTGGTAGGAAAAACCCTTGCCTTCGTCGCCGATGCGGTTGCGCTTCGGCACCCGGACATTGTCGAGATAGATCTGCGCGGTGTCGGAGGAGCGCATACCGAGCTTGTCGAGCTTGCGCGCGATCTGCACGCCCTTGCTGTTCATCGGAACGCAGATCAGCGACTTGTTGCGATGGACCTGATCGTCGCTGGTGTTGGCGAGCAGGCAGATCCAGTCGGCCTGGGTGCCGTTGGTGATCCACATCTTGCCGCCGTTGATGACGTAGTCGTCACCGTCGGAACGGGCCTGGGTCTTGATCGAGGCGACATCGGAACCGGCGCCCGGCTCGGAGACACCGATGCAGGCCACCATGTCGCCTGATATCGCGGGCGCGAGAAACTCGCGGCGCACCTCGTCGGAGCCGAACCGCGCCAGCGCGGGGGTCGCCATATCGGTCTGCACCCCGATCGCCATCGGCACGCCGCCGCAGGTGATGGCGCCAAGTTCTTCGGCCATCATCAGCGCGTAGCTGTAATCGAGCCCCTGGCCGCCGAATTCGACCGGCTTGTTCAATCCGAGAAAGCCGAGATTGCCGAGCTTCTTGAACAGCTCATGCGCCGGGAAGATATCGGCCTTCTCCCAGTCGTCGACATGCGGATTTATTTCGGAAGCGATGAATTTTTGTAAGGCGCGGCGCGGTTCGTCGTGGTCGGCGGTGAAGAGCATTTGATCTCCCTGTCATTCCGGGGCGCGCGCAGCGCGAACCCGGAAGTTCGACATTGTTCTAATTGTTCCAATTACCTCTAACTTCTGGGTTCGCGCCTGACGGCGCGCCCCGGAACGACGGCGCATTAAAGCCCCATCTGCCTCGACGCGAGATCCTTCATGATCTCTTCGGTGCCGCCGCCGATGGCGTTGACCTTGACCTCGCGGTAGATGCGCTCGACCTTGATGCCGCGCATGAAGCCGGCGCCGCCGAAGATCTGCACGGCCTCGGAGGCGCAGAACGCCATGGTTTGGGTCGCCTGGTTCTTCATCATGCAGATTTCGGCGACCGGGCTCTCGCCCTGGCCGAGCCGCCACGCCAGCATTTCCAGCATCGCCTGCGACGCCGCCACCTTCTGCGCCATGTCGACCAGCTTGTGGCGGATCACCTGATGCTGCGAAATCGGCTTGCCGAAGGTCTTGCGCTCCCTGGCATAGGCGATCGCGTCCTCGACGCAGACGCGCGCGTAGGCCGTGCAGCTTGCCGCCATGCCCATGCGTTCGCTGTTGAAGTTGAACATGATCTGCTTGAAGCCCTGGCCTTCTTCGCCGATCAGGTTCTCGACCGGCACGCGGCACTCGTCGAAATGCAGCGTCGCGGTATCCGACGCCCACCAGCCCATCTTCTTCAGCTTGGTGCGGGTCAGGCCCGGCGTATCGCCCTCGATCAGCAACAGGCTGACGCCGCCGGGTCCTTCACCGCCGGTGCGCACGGCCACGGTGAGATAGTCGGCGCGCATGCCCGAGGTGATGAACGTCTTCTCGCCGCTGACGACGTAGTGATCGCCGTCGCGTACCGCCTTGGTTCTGAGGTTGGCGACATCGGAGCCGCCGCTGGGCTCGGTGATTGCCAACGCCGAAATCTTCTTGCCGGCCAGCACGTCCGGCAGCACCCGCGCCTTCACTTCCGGCCGCGCGGCGCGCGCGATCGGCGGCGAACCGATGGTGTGGCTCATCAGGCTCGAACTGACGCCGCCGGCGCCGGCGCGCGCCAGTTCCTGCGAGGCCACGATCTTCATGAATTGATCTGCCGGCACGCCGCCGAACTCTTCCGGGAAACCCAGCCCCAGCAATCCAATCTCGGAGGCCTTGGCATAGAGCTCGCGCGGAAACTCGCCGGCCTCGTCCCATTCATGGGCATAGGGTTCGATCTCGCGCGCGACGAAGCGGCGCATCACATCGCGAAACGCTTCGTGCTCCGGCGTGTAGAAGGGGCTTTGTGCCCGCGTGCGTTCCAGCATGGTGACTCTCCCGGATGACGACGTTGCCCTGATTTGACCTGCGCAAACTTGCGTCCAGCGGCTGGACAGCAACTCAACGCAAGACCGTCCGATCACGCAACCCCTAGGGTTTGGCTCAAAAAATAGCATAGACGGCCATTCGCCGGGGAGAATGAAGCATGATCCGATCAAGCAGGTTCGCCCCGGCAGCCATTTTGTCAGCCGTACTGTCGTTTGCCGCGTGGACGGCAGCCTCTGCCCAGCAACCTGGCATCACGGATACCGAAATCAAGTTCGGCAACATCATGCCGTATAGCGGGCCGGCGTCGGCGCTCAGCGTCACCGGAAAAGTGTTCGCCGCCTATTTCGACATGATCAACGAAAAGGGCGGCGTCAACGGACGCAAGCTCAACATGATCTCGCTCGACGACGGCTTTTCACCGCCGAAGACGGTCGAGGCCACGCGACGGCTGGTCGAGAGCGACAACGTCGCCTTCATGTTCGGCACCATGGGCACCGCGCCGAGTTCGGCGACTGCTAAATATCTCAACGGCGCCAAGGTGCCGCACCTGTTCCTGATCTCTTCGGCCTCGAAGTGGAACGACCCCGCGACGCAGCCGTGGCTGATGGCGCTGCCCTGGGCGCCGAATTATTACGAAGAAGCCGGCATCGAGGTGCGCTATGCGCGCGCGAAGAATCCCAATGCCAAGTTTGCGATCCTCTACCAGAACGACGACGCCGGAAAAGACTATCTGCGCGGCGTCAAGGAGGCGCTCGGCGCCGATGCCGACAAGGCGATCGCGATGGCATCGAGCTTCGAGGTCGCCGATCCCACCGTGGATTCGCAAATCCTGACGCTCGCCAACACCAAGGCCGACGTGTTCCTGATCTACAGCGTGACGCCGCGCGCCTGCGCGCAGGCGATCCGTAAAGCGCACGAGACCGGCTGGCGGCCGATCCGCTTCATTGCCTCCGGCTGCGCCAACAAGGACACCGTGATGGTACCGGCGGGTATCGAAGCCGCCGCCGGCATCATGTCGGTGGTGGCGTTGAAGTCCTATCTGCCCGACTCCAAGGACGCCGGCCTCGTCGGCTATGGCGAGTTCATGAAGGCGCGGCTGCCCAATGTCGATCCCGCCAACTTCGCCGCCGGCTACGGTTACATGGTGGCGCAGGCGCTGGTCGTGGTGCTGGAGCAGTGCAAGAACGACCTCAGCCGCGCCAACATCATGGCGCAGGCCGCCAACCTCAAGAACGTGCCGCTGTCGATGCTGCTGCCCGGCATCACGCTGAACACCTCGCCGACCGACTACCGCCCGATCAAGGACGGCTACATGGTCGAATTTCGCGATAGCCAGCTCGCGGTCATCAGCGACTTGCTGCGCGGCGGGTCTTGAAAATCTGAACCAGCAAGATTCCCGCGTCATGGCCGGGCATAGCCGTCTGAAGGACGGCGTCGCTTCCGCTCGCCTACGTCCCGGCCATGTCGGATAGCGGGCCGTTCACCCCATAATCGCCGCCGCGATCTTTTCCGCCGACATCAGTACCGGAAAATTGGTGTTGGCGCAGGGCACCACCGGGAAGATCGAGGCGTCGACCACCCTCAGGCCCTGGATGCCCTTGACGCGGCCCTGGGTGTCGACAACCGCCATCGGATCGTCGTCGCGGCCCATGCGGCATGAGCACGAGGCGTGCCAGACGCCGATCGTGCCCTTGCGCACGAACGCTTCCAGCGCCTCGTCGTCGTTGATGACGTCGTCGAGCGAAAAACCCTCGACCACGAAATTGTCGATCATGTAGTGGCGCAGCGCCGCCGGCCCGTCCATCATGGTGGCGGCGATCCTGGTCAGGATCCGGTTCTTGTTGTTGACCACGCCGATCTTGCGCACGCGGTCGGTATAGGAAGCCGGGAACGGCTTGTCGGTCACCTTCCTGACGATGTCGCTCATCTGGATCGCCGCCATCTTGCGGAAGCCGCTCATCAGCCGCTCGAGATCGCGTCGATCGGACAGGAGATTGAACTCGACGATCGGCTCGGCGGCGGGATCGCGCGAACTGAGCTTGACCTGCCCGGTTTCGGAATAGGTCTTGTTGACGAAGGTCAAGAGCGAGCCGATTTGCTCGCCGACCGCATGCCAGGCCGATTTCGAGAGCACCACGACGAACATGTCGCCCTTCGGCACACCTGATAGCCCCGACGAATAGCGCAGGCCGAGCTGCATGTGGCGCCTTGTGTGCTCGTTCATGCGCGCGCCGCGGCGAACGAACGACGACAGCGAAATCGAGGGATGGTCCATCAGGCGCTGGCCGACACCGGCCAGTCCCATCCGCACGTCGATGCCCATGTCACGGAGGTGACCGACCGGGCCGATGCCGGCGCGCAACAGATGCGCCGGCGAATGGATCGCGCCGGAAGAGAGAATGATCTCACGGCCGCGGAACTCCTGTTCCTGCCCGTTGACAACGGCCTTGACGCCGACGCACTGCGTGCCTTCGAACAGCAGTTCCCTGACCTGCGTGTTGGTGGATATCGTGAGGTTCGCGCGCTGGCGAGTATCACGATCGAGATAGCCCATCGCCGCCGAGACGCGCTGCTCGGACTGGTTGGAGTGGGTCACCGGAAAATAGCCGTCGACGAACTCGCCGTTCTGATCCGGCAGGAACTGGTGGCCGGCCTGCTTGAAGGCCTCGGCGAAGGCCTGCGAGTGCCTGGTCCAGTGCTCGAACGGAATCCGCCGCACCGGGATGCGGCCGTCCTTGCCGTGATACGGGCCGTCGAAATCGAGGTCGCGCTCCACCTTCTTGAAAAACGGCAGCACCTCGTTCCAGTTCCACCCGGCTGCGCCGCGGGCTTCCCACTCGTTGTAGTCGGTCGGTGCGCCACGATTGGCCATCTGGCCGTTGATCGAGGAGCCGCCGCCCAGCACGCGCGCCTGCTCGTATTTCCGCAGCGGCGGCCGCGCTTCGTTCGGATTGTTGTGGCTGACGACCTGGGTCGTAACTTTCAACTCGGTCCAGTGGAAGCGCGGATCGAAATAGGCGGTGCCCGGATAGCTGTCCCTGATTTCGGCCGGCTCGTTGCCGGGCGGGGTGTCCTGTCCGGCCTCGCACAGCAGAACCTTGTTGGCGCTCTTGGCAGACAGCCGGTGAGCCAGCACGGACCCCGCCGAGCCGCCACCCACGATAATGAAGTCGTACACGATTGGCGTTTCCTCTTGTTCTTGCCCGGAAAGTGTAGCGGGGTTTTTTGGCGAGGTCACGCCGCCCGCAGGCCGAGGCATGCGGCCGAATCGGCGGTTGTTGCCGGCAGCGTCCTATGACACCATCCGGCGCTTGATTTTCGCGATCGATGGGTGCCGATGCCACGTCAGACTTTTGCCTGGGAAGACATGACGGATGAGCAGTTGCTCAAGCAGCGGCTCTCTAGCCTCAGGGTCAAGATCAAGGGCACCTGGCTCGAGGATTGCGTCGGCGCGCTGAACGAAGAACTCAGGTCGCGGGGCATCCGGCTGCAGCCGCACACCTGGATCTCGAGCGAATGGTTCAGCCCGGCGGATGTGCCCGGCATCGCGATCCCGTTCTATCTTGCCCATCCGCGGCTGATAAAGCTCGAAAAGAAGATGATGCTCGAGGTCGAGGCCGGCACCTGGTCCGAGTGCATGGCCATCCTGCGTCATGAGGCGGGCCATGCGGTGCAGCACGCTTACCAGTTGCAGCGCCGCCGGCGCTGGCAGCAGTTGTTCGGCCCCTCGTCGAAGCACTATCCGCTCTACTATCGGCCCAATCCGGCCAGCCGGCGCTATGTCCAGCATCTGCGGCGCTGGTATGCACAGAGCCATCCGGACGAGGATTTCGCCGAGACCTTCGCGGTATGGCTGCGGCCGCGGTCGAAGTGGCGGACCCGCTACGCCGGCTGGCCGGCGCTGAAGAAGCTCGAATATGTCGACGAGCTGATGGGCGAGATCGCCGGAGAGCGCCCGGAGGTGACGTCGCGCGAGCGGATCGATCCGCTGTCCAGCCTGAGCCAGACGCTCGGCGAGCACTACAAGAAGAAGCAGGCCTTCTACGCGTTCGATCCGCCCAAGACTTACGACCGCGACCTGCAGCGCCTGTTCTCGGCCGAACCGCGGCACCGGCGGGCGCCGCCGGCGTCGTCCTTCATCCGGCGGCACCGCGCCCACATCCGGCAGTTGGCGGCGCGGTGGACAGGTGAGAACCAGCTCACACTGGATGCCGTTCTCGATGATATGATCTTGCGCTGCCGCGAACTCGATCTCCGCGCCCCGGGCTCCGAACGGAAGCTCGTGGCCAACTTCACCATCCTGTTGACGGCCAAGACCATGCACGCGCTGTTCGGGCCGACACGACGCAAGTGGATCGCACTATGAGGCGCCTGCGCGTTCTGGTTCTGATGCACCCGGACTTCATGCCACCGGACTCGACGGACGGATACAGCGCGCAGGAAATCAACAAATGGAAGACCGAGTTCGACGTCGTGAGCACCTTGCGCGCGGCCGGCCACGATGTTCGTCCGCTCGGCGTGCAGGAGGAAATCAAGCCGGTCAGGGACGCGATCGAGGAATTCAAACCGCATGTGGTCTACACCCTGCTGGAGGAATTTCACTACACGTCGGGCTATGACCAACACATCGCGAGCTTTCTCGAACTGATGAAGGTGCCGTATACCGGCTGCAACCCGCGCGGCTTGATCCTGGCGCGCGGCAAGGACCTCTCGAAGACGCTGGCGCATCATCGCCGGATCGCGGTGCCGGCCTTCACCGTGTTTCCGATGCGCCGCAAGGTCAAACGGCCGGCGCGCCTTGCCTTGCCTCTCATCGTCAAGAGCCTGAGCGAGGATGGATCCTTTGGAATCTCGCAAGCCTCGATCGTCGACACCGACGAGAAGCTGGTGGAGCGCGTCGCCTTCGTGCACGACCGGCTGAACACCGCCGCCATCGCCGAACAGTACATCGAGGGACGCGAGCTGTATGTCAGCGTGCTCGGTAATAATCGCCTGCGGGTACTGCCGATCTGGGAGTTGAAATTCGGCACCCTGGGGGGCGAAGGGGCGCGGCAGATCGCCACCGAAAAAGCCAAACACGATCCGAGTTATCAGGAGCGCGTCGGAATCGAAGATGGGCCGGCCAAGGGCCTCGGGCCGGAAGTGACAGCCCGCATTCAGCGAACCGCGAAACGCATCTACAAGACGCTCGGGCTCGATGGCTATGCGCGCATCGATTTTCGCCTGGCTGCGGACGGCACCCCGTATTTCATCGAGGCCAATCCCAATCCCGAAATCGCGAAGAACCAGGAATTCGCCACCGCGGCCCGGCATGACGGAATCGATTATACCGACCTGCTGCACCGCATCCTGGCCCTCGGCATCAGCCGGGCAAAGGCGGGCGCATCCGTCGGCTAATTAAACCGGGAACGGCGTGCTCCCGGTCAGGCCGGTGGCGCACTTTGCCGACCCAAGTCGGACTTTTTGGCCTCAGCCCCAAAGCCGTTGCGGCGGCGTGACGTCGCAGTTGACCTGTGTCAAACTGACCCCGGCCAGTATCACTACTAAGGTTTATCCGGGGCCAATGGCAGGACGCGACATGAACAGCAATTGCCTGAAGTGGTTGATCATTGCAGGCCTTACGGTGGGGCTTGCGCGGGTGGCTCCGGCCGAAGACCTCGACATCGGCAAGTCGGAATTTCTCGCCTCATGCGCGGCCTGTCACGGCGCTGACGGAAAGGGCAAAGGCCCCGTCGGCGCGCAACTCAAGACGCCGCCTTCCGATCTGACGTTGTTGGCCAAAAACAACGGCGGGGCTTTTCCGAAGGATGCCGTCTACAAAATGATCGATGGATCGAAAACGATTCCCGCTCACGGGACCCGTGAGATGCCGATATGGGGGGAACGGTTCGATCCGATTATCAACCTGCCTCACCCGGTTGATTCATTCTACTGGAAGATGGCCGGACCGGAACAAAGCCCCGAGGTCGTGGTGCGCCGGCGCATCCAGACGGTTGTCGATTATCTGAGCCGTATTCAGCAATAGGTCCGACCGGCAGGTCTAATAAAGATGCACCGGCAGCGGGACGCCGTCCTTGCCGGCCATCAGGCCCCAGGTCTCGCCCGCGGCAATCTCGAACTCCCGGTTCTCCGCCGCGCCGCTGGCCGTCTTCAGAGCCACCTTGTACTTGCCCGGCGGCAGCTCGAACTTCTGGCGGTCCGCGAGCTTGCGCAAAGCGTCCTTGTCGTTGGTCAAATGGTCATCGGTACCAGCCTCGAGCTTCACGGCCTGGTCGTTGATAGCAATGACAACGGCTTCATCCGTGGCGTTGCCGAGCATCAGCATCGCCTGCCCCGCTCTCGGCAGCATGGCGGCACCTCTCGCGTCGGACTTGCGCCGCGACAGATCGACATTCGTCCTGTCGTTGGCGCTGAAGATACGAAGCAGCGCGGGGCCATCCGAAGTCGTGAAGGCGATCAGGGCCCGGTCCGATGCGACGACGGCGCCGTCGTCCTCGGTCCAGCCGCGCTTGATCAGCGCGGCACGATAGAAGCGCAGCGTCTCCGCGAGAGCGAGCGGCGTCTCGACATGCAACGCCTCGATCAATCCTGAACTCTTCGCCGTCGTCACCAGCCAGGGCATCGGGCGCGGCAGGCCGGTGGTGTGATCATCGCCCGCAGCTTGCGCGGATGCGGCGGCAGCCGGCGGGGCACACAGCAGACGTTTGGCAATGGCGTTGCGCGGACAATCCGCGATCGCCCACGAAGTCGCATCGAAGCTGTCCGGCTGCGGCTCTGGCGGAGGTCTCGACGGATCGGCGAAAGCCGGGTCTGGCGTCCCCTGATGGGTCGACCGCGACATGTATCGGTAGTTGCAACTGACCGCCCGCGAAAAGCCGGAGTCACAATAGCCATGAGGATCCAGCACCCGTGCCATCGCCGTGGTCAGGACAAAGGCCGTCGCGACAGCCGTCACGGTGACAAAGCCACCCACGAGCAAAACAGCTTTCATTCGACGGTTCATCGCTGGGCACCAATTTCCGGGGGCCTCGCCCGGGATCGGGCGCTCAGGGGATTAGTGGCGCCGGCCGCGCAAAATGTTCATTGACCGCTTGGCATTGTTTTCGCGGGAATTTCTGGACGCCGGGCCGTGGCCGGTCCCGACCGACGCCCAGCCGTCAGAACCCGCATGCCGCATAGCTGCGCCGCGCGAGCCGGAAGTGAGATCCGACCGCGACGAAATCGACGTCCAGGCATTCGTTGCCGTGGCGGAACCTGCATCAAGGGATTTTGACACTAAGCCGGCGCGGGCCCAGCGCCGATGAATCCTACGCTCACTGCACCGAAATCTGCCGGCTCGCGATGATGCCTTTATAAAGATCCGCCTCGCCCGCGATGCGCTCCGCCATCCTGGCGGGGCTGCCGCCGACGGGCGCGATGCCGAGGTTTGCCAGCAGCTCTTTCATCTTGTCCGACCGCAGCACGATATTCGCTTCCTTGTTCAGGAGTTCGATGATCGGCGCGGGAGTGCCTGCCGCCGCTGCAAGCCCGGTCCACGACGTCAGGTTCAGACCGGGATAGCCGAGCTCGGAAGCCGTCGGCACGTCCGGAAGCAGCGAAGACCGGGTGTTACCGGTCGCGAGCAGTGCGAAGGCGCGTTTGCCCTGCACTTGCGGCGCGGCCGTCGCAATCACCTCGAAGAACAGATCGACGTTTCCCGACAGGATATCGTTCATCGCCGGTCCGCCGCCGCGATAGGGAACGTGCGTCAGTTGCACGCCGACGAGCGACGAAAACACCTCGGCGAACACGTGCGGGAAACTGCCGATCCCGGCGGAAGCCACGGTCACGCGGCCGGGCTGCGCCTTCGCCGCCTGGAGCAAATCCTCAAGAGTTCGAAATCCGCTCTTCTCGCTCGCGATCAGCACCGTCGGCGCTTCGGTCAAGGCGATGATCGGCGCCAGATTCGTGACCGGATCGTAAGGCTGCGGCCGATAGACATAGGGCGCGATCGTGAACGTGCTGGTGGTGCCGAGCAGCAACGTATACCCGTCGGGCGCCGACTGGGCGACGAACTGGCCGCCGATGGTGCTTCCGGCGCCGACCTTGTTCTCCAGCACGAAGGGCTGGCCCAGCACGCTCTGGAAATGCGCGTTGACGGTACGGCCGACGGGCTCAGACTGGCCGCCCGGCGCGAACGGATTGATGACCGTCACGGAGCGGGCGGGATAAAGGGTCTCGGCGGCGGCCTGCGCGAAGGGAGCGAGAACACCGGCAGCCAGCACCGAGCGACGGTTGATCATTCAGCATCCTCCCTGATCGTGCGTGGCGAGTTGTCCTCGCGTTGGTTCGATTTCGTTTTGCATCGTCACACCGGAACGGCCGTCGCGTCGTATCTGTACATCCATTCGTAGCGCTCGCGCAGACGGTCTTCCGCCCACTCGCGCTCGACATAGGCTTGCGCCGTCGCGGGATCTCCCAGCGCCGGGTTGTGAAAGCGTTTGGTGTTGTCGGCCGACCCGGTAACGACGCGGGACGTGCGTTCTTGCCTCGCCTTTTCATAGGCGCGGAACGCCGCGGCGATGTCCGTGCCGTGCGCTTCGAGCGCGCGAGCCAGGATGTAGCCGTCCTCGATCGCCATCACGGCGCCTTGCGCGAGGAACGGCAGCGTCGGGTGACAGGCGTCGCCGAGCAGGGTGACGCGCCCCTTCGACCACGACGGCAGCGGATGACGTAATTTCAACGCCCAGACGAACGGCTGCGGTATCGCTTTGATCAGCGTCTGCACGTCGTCATGCCAGCCGGCGAAATCGGCGAGCATGGCGGCGTGCGAACCCGCCGTGGTCCAGGATTCTTGCTTCCAGTCGTCGCGTTCGACCACGCCGACGAAGTTCATCAGCGTGCCGCGCCGTAGCGGATACTGCACGACGTGACGGCCGGGCCCGACCCAGTTCGACCCGACCTGACGCGCCAGGCGGGGCGGCAGGTCCTGCATCGGGATGACGCCGCGCCAGGCAACGAGCCCGGTGAATTCGGCGTTGTCGGCGCCATGCAATGCGGCTCGAACAGCGGAATGAATTCCGTCGGCGCCCACCAGCACATCGCCCTCCGCGGTGCTGCCGTCGTCGAACTTCAAAATGGCGCGCTGACCTATGGTCTCGCATCCCACGGCCTTTCGCCCGAGACGAAGCGCGCCGGGGGCCGCCTTCGTCACCGCATCCGACAGAATATTCAGCAGGTCCGGCCGGAACATCGTGACGTAGGGATGACCATAGGTCTCGACCGACACAGTTCCGAGATCGAACGCGGTCCAGGCCTGCCCGGTGTTCCACATCCGGATCTCGCGCCGCTCCGGATGCGCGGCCTCTTCCACGATGCGGGCGGCGATGCCGAGCTCATGAAACACCAGCATGCCGTTGGCGCTGATCTGCACGCCGGCCCCGACTTCCTGGAGCACCCGCGCCTGCTCGTAGATCTCGACCTCGAAGCCGCGCTGGATGAGGGAGAGCGCGGCGGTCAATCCACCGATGCCGCCGCCGGCGATGAGGACCTTGGGTTTTCGGGCATTGGTCACGGCCTGCAGCCTTCTTGTTGTTATGCTGGACGGCACTTTAGCGCGCGGGTGGCCGACGTCCAATTTCTGATTTTCCGAAATTCTTCTTGACCTCGACCCCAAATCAGCATTACAAATCCCGCGTCCCGTTCCACCCGGAGGGCGTTTCGCGATCGTCACAACGCGGGACGGGATTGCGATGGACGCGGAAGTCGCGACAGACGAGCGCGGCGGATGCGTACGGCGAAGTCGTGTGGGCCTGATGCCGCGACGCTGGCATCAAGTCCGTCGGAGGCGAAAGTCTCTAGCGGGTGACGGTGGCAATAGAGCCCGTTCACCGGGGCGAGCACGAAGTAAGCCGTAAAGCCATTGCGCAGGGAAGGCCGGATGTTTCCGCCAAACCTGTATGCTTGCGTGCGCATTTTTTTGTGCATCACTGCACGCAAGACCGCGGGTGCGGCGCGCACCCGGTCTTCCCTGCGCCCTCTGATTGGGAGGGTGAGGTCTTCTTTCAAAGCTTCGGGCAGATGATGCCGCGAGAACGTGAAGGCGTGCTTTTCCCTTCTCCCCTTGTGGGAGAAGGTGGTGCGAAGCGCCGGATGAGGGGTCTCTATCGGCGGAGAGAGACCCCTCACCCGTCTCAATCGCGCTGACCGCGCGATTGATCCACCCTCTCCCACAAGGGGAGAGGGAACGAAGCGACGCTGCTCGTTCGTGATGCAACCACTCAACGCAAGACAGGCTCCGGATTCACCCGCTCCATCCGGCAGTACGGAATAGGATCAACCGGGGATCGGGCGGCGCAAGACCGCTAAAAGACCGCTGAAAAATCGGGAGGAATTCTTGTCCGTTCGCTACTACGACTGGATCGCCCATTTCGGCCGGCGCACGCCGGACAAGATCGCCGTCGTCGACCTCGCGAGCGGGCGCCGCATCTCCTACGCCGAATTCGACCGGCGCATTTCGCTGCTCGCTTCGCATCTGCGCGGCACGTGCAACGTCAAGCGCGGCGACCGGGTCGCGGTGCTGGCGCTGAATACGACAGATACGCTGGAAGTGCAGTTCGCCTGCTTCCGGATCGGCGCCGTGTTCCTGCCGCTGAACAACCGCCTCACCGTGCCGGAATTGCAGTTCATCGTTGGCGACGCCTCGCCTGTCGTGATGATCCACGACAGCGAGCTTGCGGAGACCGCGCTCACGGTCGCCAGGCTCTGCAACGTGTCATCAGCGCTGCAATACGGGCCCGGCGGCTCCTACGAGGGAGCCATCGCCGCAGCGAAGCCGCTCGCTATGCCCGAGATCGTCACGCTCGATGACATCTCGACCATCATGTACACCTCGGGCACCACAGGCCTGCCCAAGGGCGCGATCATCACCCACGGCATGACGTTCTGGAATTGCGTCAACCTCGGCGGTCCTGCGTTCATCTCGCCGTCGACCGTGCTGCTGACCGTGCTGCCGCTGTTTCACACCGGCGGGCTCAATTGCTACACCAATCCGGTGCTGCATTCCGGCGGCACCGTGCTGATCATGCGCGCGTTCGATCCAGGCATAGCGCTGCAACTGATCAGCGATCCCTTGAACGGCATCAATCAATTCTTCGGCGTGCCTTCGATCTACCAGTTCATGGCGCAGCATGCTTCTTTCGCCACCGCCGACTTCTCCCGGCTGGTGATCGGCGGCGTCGGTGGCGCGCCGATGCCGGTGCCGCTGTTGAAGGTGTGGGAGGCGCGCGGCGTCGCGCTTCAGCAGGGTTACGGCATGACCGAGACCAGTCCGGCCGTGCTGACGCTCGACAGGGAAGACGCGGCGCGCAAGGCAGGCTCCTCCGGCAAGCCGGTGCTGCACACGGAAGTACGGATCGTTCGGCCTGACGGAAGCGATGCCGGCGTCGACGAACTCGGCGAACTCTGGGTCCGTGGTCCGAACGTCACACCCGGCTACTGGAACCGGCCGGATGCCAACGCCTCATCCTTCACCGACGGCTGGCTGCACACCGGCGACGCCACGCGGGTCGACGCGGAGGGCTTCTACTACATCGTCGACCGCTGGAAGGACATGTACATTTCCGGCGGCGAGAACGTCTATCCGGCCGAGGTCGAAAGCGTGCTGCATCAAATTCCGGCCGTCGCCGAAGCCGCCATCATCGGCATCCCCAGCGAGCAGTGGGGCGAGGTCGGCATGGCGATCATCGCGGTCAGGCCCGGCCACCACCTTGCCGCCGAGGAAATCCATGCGCATTGCGCCGCCAATCTGGCGCGGTTCAAATGCCCGCGCAGAATCGAGTTCGTCGATGCCCTGCCGCGCAATGCGACCGGAAAGATCCACAAGCCGACGCTGCGCGACAAATTCGGTGTCTCCAAAGCCACCGATCAAGCGACGGTGATTGCGTCCTGAAGCCCGAATAGAAAGGGGAACCGCCGCTACTTCGTAGATGTCTCTCAAAACCAAGAAACCAGGAAAGAAAATTTTGATGAAGAACAATAAGATGAAGAACAATAAACTGTCTCTGCTCGCCGTAGCCGCGGCGTTCGCTCTGCTCTCCACCCAGGCCGCGTTCGCACAAAAGAAATACGACACCGGCGCTTCCGACACCGAGATCAAGATCGGCAATGTCGAGGCCTATAGTGGACCTGCTTCCGCCTACGGCGTCATCGGCAAGACCGAGGAAGCCTATTTCAGGATGATCAACGATCAGGGCGGCATCAACGGCCGCAAGATCAACTGGATCTCCTATGACGACGGCTATAGCCCGCCGAAGACGGTGGAGCAGATCCGCAAGCTGATCGAAAGCGACGAAGTGTTCCTGGTGTTCAACGCGCTGGGCACGCCGACCCAGACCGCGGTCCAGAAATATCACAACGCCAAGAAGGTGCCGCAGCTCTTCCTTGCCACCGGCGCCAGCAAGTGGAACGACCCGAAGGACTTTCCCTGGACCATGGGCTTCCAGCCGAGCTACCGCGTCGAAGCCCGGATCTTTGCGAAGTACATCCTGAAAGCCAAGCCCGACGCCAAGGTCGCGGTGTTCTATGCCAATGACGATTTCGGCAAGGACTACGTGGCCGGCCTGAAGGAAGTGTTCGGCGACAAGTCGTCGTCGATCCTGATCGCCGAAGAGAGCTACGAGACCACCGAGCCTTCGATCGATTCCCACATCGTCAAGCTGAAGGGCACAGGCGCCGACGTGTTCGTCAACATCTCGACGCCGAAATTCGCAGCCCAGGCGATCAAGAAGATGGCCGAGCTGGAATGGAAACCGATGCACGTCATGACCGACGTCTCGATCTCGATCGGCTCCGTGATGAAGCCCGCCGGTCTCGAGGCCTCCGAAGGCGTACTGTCGGCCGGCTATCTCAAGGACGCGTCCGATCCGCAGTGGAAGGACGACGCCGGCATGAAGAAGTTCCTCGCCTTCATCGACAAGTATATGCCGGGCGCCAACATCTCCGACACCAACCTGGTCTATGGCTACTCCGCGGCGCAGACCATGGTTCAGGTGCTGAAGCAGTCCGGCGACAACCTGACCCGGGAAAACGTGATGAAGCAGGCCGCCAGCCTGAAGGGCTTTGCCCCGGACACCATCCTGCCGGGCATCACCGTCAACACCGGCCCCACCGACTTCGCCCCGATCGAACAGCTCAAGATGATGCGGTTCAAGGCCGGCCAGTGGGAACTGTTCGGCGACATCATCAGCGCCGAGACGGGTGGCTAGTACCATCAAAGCAAAAAGCCCGCCGGCATATCACCGGCGGGCTTTTCTATTCAGAAGCCGATCGAAGGATCCCAGTACGTCCGTGGGTCTCCGTTATCGATCGAAGCTTAGACTAGACGCGGAGGTTTTCCGCGCTGGTCTTGCCGCGCTTCGGGTCGGTCTTCGCTTCAAACGAGATCTTCTGACCTTCGTTGAGCGAGCTCAGACCCGCACGTTCCACGGCGCTGATATGAACGAAAACGTCGTTTCCGCCATCGTCGGGCTGGATGAATCCGAAGCCCTTGGTTGCGTTGAACCACTTCACTGTTCCGGTAGCCATTTTCACTTCTCCAAGATGCGCTGTGCGCTTTTGACCCACACGACCTCCGTGCAGGCTCTATCCGACTTCAACGATGTCTTGGGGAATGGAGCCGGTATCGGCGCGGTCAACAAGGCAGATCGGTAACTCGAATGGCGGTCACATAGGCCATTTTCAGCGGAAATGCAAGATGGGGGGCGTCAGGCCGGCAAAAACAACGCGAACGGCTCCTCCGTGGTTCGCCGCAAATGCTGTCGATACAGCCCGAAATTGGCGTCTTTTGACGAAATTCGCCCAAAAGTCGGGTTTTCGACCATCTTTATCGGCAAATAGGCGATCGGAGCGGCGATTGGCGTCAGCAGGGAACCGCGGCCCGCCAGCAGGGTCGTGATGATGCCGTACATCTCCCCGGAGATCGCCAGCCGGGCCACGGTGATCAGGCGGTGCTGGCCGTGGCGGTTGGTGACGAGATAGATGTGGCCGGACTGGTTCGGCACCGACACCTCGCCGAACTGGGTGTAGGCCGCGTCCTGGCGCTCGCTCTCGCGAAACGCCAGCAACGACGCCGCGTCGTCCCAGGCGATTTCGGTGCGGTAGGCAAAGATCGCTTCCTTGTCGCCGAACGACGGCCGCACCGTGACATACGCGCCTTCCATCCATGTCACCGCGCGGCGCGAATAAGCGCCGAGGCCATCGGGGGCGATGTCGCCGTTGGTGGACGCGACGGGCGCCGGCGCTTCCGGCGTCGCGCGTAGCGAGACGCCGAGCGCCTGTTCGAGCCGTACGGTGGTGGTGAGCGTGAACGGACGACGGCCGCCGAGCACCTTTTCCAGCGTCGACAGGCTGAGCTTCGCCAACTCCGCCAGCGACTGCCGCGAGATCCGGCGGCGGGCAATCTCCTCGCGAATGGTGTCGGCGATCTGCCGGCTCTGTTCGGCGGAAAGCTGCTTGTCCGGCGCTGACATCGTCACCCCTGTTCGGTCGGCCCCAGTGTACCAGACGCACAATCCATCACAAACCCGCACAAACCAGCCGCGGCCATGGCGCGGCACGCTGGAGCGCGGCTGAACTAGGCCGATCATTCCGCTCGCACCACGAGGCGGCGTCTCGCACGCTCCAAAGCGGCGAAACCGCCCATTGGAGCGACTGACATGACGACATGCGATGAGTCTGAAACCGACAACGGCACGGGCCTGCCTGGCCTGATACGGCTGATGCTGTTCATGGTGATGCAAGGCCTTGCCGTGATCCTGGTCGGATTCGCGGCATTATTTGTGAGCTTCGAACCGGTCTGGTCGGCAACAGTCCAGCCGGCCGCCTTCATCAAGCCCGGCGACGCCCGCTCCGGCTCGCTGCTGCTGAAGACGGATGAAGGTTACAACGACGCCTCGCGGCTCGGCATCGACGTCGATCTCACGGTGTCGGGACCGACCGTGCGCGCCCGCGTCACCCAGATCTTCCGCAACCCGACCCAGAACTGGGTCGAGGCGGTCTACGTCTATCCGCTGCCGTCGGGCGGCGCGGTCGATACGCTGAAGATGGTGATCGGCGACCGCGTCGTGGTCGGCGACATCAAGGAGCGGCAGCAGGCGAAAGCGATCTACGAACTGGCCAAGCAGAACGGCCAGAAGGCGGCGCTGACCGAACAGGAGCGGCCGAACATCTTCACCAACTCGGTCGCCAATATCGGCCCGGGCGAGACCGTGCTGGTGCAGATCGAATATCAGGAACCGGTGCAGCAATCCGGCAACGAATTCTCGCTGCGGGTGCCGATGGTGGTCGCGCCGCGCTACAATCCGGCGCCTGTCGTGCAGAGCGTCGACTTCAAGCCCGACGGCGGCGGCTGGGGCGCAGCGAAATCCGATCCCGTGCCGGATCGCGACCGCATTACACCCGAGGCGCTCAACCCGGCGACCAACGCGCCGGTCAATCCGACGACGATCACCGTTCACCTGCAGGCCGGCTTCGCACTCGGCGAGATCAAGAGCCACTTCCATCCGATCAAGACCGAAAAGACCGATGCCGGCACCAGCATCATTCGTCTCGCCGAAGGCCCGGTGCCGGCCGATCGCGATTTCGAACTGACGTGGAAGCCTGCGGCCGAGAAAGCGCCGTCGGTCGGCCTGTTCCGCGAGCATGTCGGCAATTCCGATTACCTGCTCGCCTTCGTCACGCCGCCGTCGGTCGAGCAGGCGCAGCAGAAGCCGATGCCGCGCGAGGTCATCTTCGTGATCGACAATTCCGGATCGATGGGCGGCGTCTCGATCATCCAGGCCAAGGCCAGCCTCACTTACGCGCTTGGCCGCCTGCAGCCGGGTGATCGCTTCAACGTCATCCGCTTCGACGACACCATGGACGTGCTGTTCCCGACACCGGTGCCGGCAGATCGTGAACATCTCGGCAGGGCGACCGCGTTCGTCAGCGCGCTGCAGGCCAATGGCGGCACTGAAATGGTGCCGGCGATGCGGGCGGCGCTGTCCGACCGCAGCAATGACACCGACCATGTCCGCCAGGTCGTATTCCTCACCGACGGCGCGATCGGCAACGAACAGCAGTTGTTCGAAACCATCAACGCGCTGCGCGGCCGCTCGCGCATCTTCATGGTCGGCATCGGTTCGGCGCCGAACACCTATCTGATGACGCGCGCCGCCGAGCTCGGCCGCGGCGCCTTCACCCATATCGGCTCGGTCGAGCAGGTCGAGGAACGGATGCGCGGACTGTTCGCCAAACTGGAAAATCCCGCGGTGACCAATCTCACCGCGAAATTTTCCGACGCCGCTGCGGACCTGACGCCGGCAGCGATCCCTGACGTCTATCGCGACGAGCCGCTGGTGCTGGTGGCGAAGCTCGACCAGCTCGCGGGTTCGGTCGAGATCAAGGGCCGCATCGGCGATCGTCCCTGGGTGGTGACCTTGCCGCTGGCAAACGCCGCCGAGGGCAAAGGCCTGTCCAAGCTGTGGGCCCGCCGCAAGATCGCGGATGCCGAGGTGGCACGCACCACGCGGCAGTCGAGCCCCGAGGACGCCGACAAGGCCATCCTCGCGCTGGCGCTGGAGCATCAACTGGTGACGCGGCTGACCAGCCTGGTCGCGGTCGACAAGACCCCGAGCCGTCCTGAGGGAGAACCGCTCAAGCTTGCTGAGCTCCCGATCAACCTGCCTGCAGGTTGGGATTTCGCAAAGGTATTCGGCGAACGTCCGCAGCTTCCGGTGTCGCCGACGGAACGGCGCGCCGACAATGGTGACGCGACGGTTCAGGTCGCCTCCCTGAAACGCGCTCCTACTCCGGTCGTGCAGCCTTCCGCCACCGTCGTGTTGCCGAAGACGGCGACCAATGCGGAGCTGAAGCTGATCGCCGGCTCGATCCTGCTGATGCTCAGCCTGATACTGTTCGTCTACAACCGGCGTCAGTTGTTCTTGCGCTGACGCCACGAGATGGAGGAGGCGCCCCAACCTCTTTCTGAAAAGCGCGCGCGGCCTGCCCGTCCCCCCCCAAGGCCGCGCGCGCTCCTCTCTCCGTCATTCCGGGATGGTCCGAAGGACCAGACCCGGAATCTCCAGCTTCCGGGTTCGATGCTTCGCATCGCCCGGGAACGACGAACAGAGATTTGAAATGTCGCGCACCATCCTCCCTCTCCTGCTCGCCCTCATCGGCATCATCCTGTTCGGTCAGGGCGCCTACATCCACGCCAAGGCACTGCTCGCGCAAGTACTGCTGGAGCGTGCGTTCAACACCACTATCGCTACCGGACATCCGACCAAGCCGTGGTCTTGGGCCGATACCTGGCCGGTGGCGCGGATCGAGGTGAAGCGGATCCATGCGCACACCATCGTATTGTCGGGCAGCAGCGGTCAGGCACTTGCGTTCGGCCCCGGGCATGTCGAGCTGACGCCCAACGCCGGCGAACGCGGCGTCGCCGTCTATTCCGCGCATCGCGATACTCATTTCGCGTTCCTGAAGAATGTCGTGGTCGGCGACGAGATCGACGTCGTCAGAAGTGACGGCCGGATGTTCCGCTATCGGGCAGACGCAACTTCCATTGCGCGGTTCGATGCGTCCGGCATCGATCCCCTCTCAGGAGGTCATGAACTGGTGCTGTCGACGTGCTGGCCGTTCGACGCGCTGACGCCGGGTCCTGACCGCTATCTGCTGCATGCCACGATGATCGAACCAGCCCCCTGAATTCTCCGCACGCCGGGATATCGTGCGCCGCGGGAATGGCGCTGTCCGTCCAACGCGTGTTGCCACCCTGATCAAGTCTCAATAAAAAGGCTTCAACAAATGAAGATCGTGGCAGGCGATCGCGTCGATCGTTCCAGCCAAAGAAAACAGCGGGTAAGGGAAGTCCATGGAAGCTCAGGCACGTACTGCGTCGCACCAGGCCGGAAAATGGTCGCCCCCGCGTGATGCCAGCGACATCGTCAAAAGCATTCATGCGATGCTGCACCCGCGCAATATCGTGCTGGTCGGCGCCACCGACAAGCCCGGCAACTATGCCGAGCGGATCTGGAACAACCTGGTCAAGTATCAATACGAAGGCGGGCTGTTTCCGATCAATTCCAAGCGCGAGACGATCTGGGGCGTGCCCTGCTACAAGGATTTCGCCAGCCTGCCGGAAAAGCCTGATCATGTGCTGGTGCTGGTGCCGGCGCGGTTCGCGGTGCAAGTGATCCGTGACGCGGCCGCGGCCGGTGCGCGTTCGGCGACCATCGTCACGTCAGGCTTCAGCGAGTTGCAGGACGAAGAGAGCCAGCGGCTGGCGGAGGAATTGAAACAAGCAGTCAAGGAAACCGGGCTTGCCGTCACCGGTCCGAATTGCCTCGGCAATCTCAGCGCCGGCGAAAAGCTGTTCACCAACATCGACGACCGCATCGTCACCATGGAGGCCGGCGCCGTCGCGATCGCCGGCCAATCCGGCGCGATCGTGATGGCGATCCGCCAGGCGCTGGAAGACCGTGGCGTCGGCGTCGGCTACATGGTCACGACCGGCAACGAAACCGGGCTCGAGACGCCGGACCTGATGGCGTATTTCGCGGCCGATCCCTCGATCCGCGTCATCGTCGTCTATCTCGAAGGCGTACGAAACACCAAGGTGTTCCGCGACGCCTGCAAGGCGGCGCGCAAGGCCGGCAAGCCGGTGATCGCGCTCAAGCTCGGCGCCTCCGAGGGCGGCCGCGCCGCCGCGATGGCGCACACGGGCGCGCTCGCCGGCTCGATCGAAACCTTCGATGCGATCTCGACCCGCGAAGGCGTCATCCGCGTGCGCGGACTGGACGAATTGATCGAGACCACCGAATGCTTCGTGCATGCCGAGCCGCCGAAGAACAACCGGCTTGCCGCCGTGTCGCTGTCCGGCGGCAAGCGCGGGCTCCTGATCGACGCGTTCTATTCGGCCGGCATGAACTTCGCGCCGCTCAGCGCCAATGCCAGCGCACAATTGGCAGAAATGCTCGGCCCCGGCAGCATCGTCGGCAATCCGCTCGACGCCGGCTTCGCCGCCGTGGTTGATCCCTCCGTCTACATGAAGTCGATCCAGATCATGATCGACGATCCCGACACCGACATCGTCATCATCGACGCCGAACTGCCGAAGGCGCCGCACGAATTGCGCGAACGCAATCTGCGCATCGTCAACGACATGGCAGGCAAGGCCTCCAAGCCCGTGGTCTATATCAGCGCAATGTCGATTGGATTCACCGAATTCACCAAGGGCCTGCGCAAGTCGCTGCCGAACATCGCGGTGATGCAGGGGCTGGACCGCGCGGTCGGCGCGATCAAGTCGTTGATCGACTATGCGCAGCTCCGAAAGGAAGTGCCGGACATCAAGTCGAGTTCGAAAGCGTCCGCACGCGCGATGCTCGAAAAGATGCTCAAGAGCGCCAAAGGCGCTGCCGCGCTCGACGAAGTCGCCTCGAAGAAATTGCTCAAGGCCTATGGCATTCCGATTTCGAAGGAAGAAATCGCACAGACCGCCGCGGAAGCCGTCAAGATCGCCAAGAAGATCGGTTTTCCCGTGGTGGCCAAAGTCGTGAGCGCCGACATTCTCCATAAGTCCGACATCGGCGGCGTGGTACTGAACCTCAACAGCGCGGCCGAAGTGAAGAAGGCGTTCAACGACATCACCACGCGGGTGAAGAAGCTGAAGGGCAAGCCGAAACTCGAAGGCATCCTGATCGCACAGCAGGTCAAGGCCGATCTCGAACTCGTGGTCGGCGCGTCGCTGGATGCCGAGATGGGCCCAGTGGTACTGTTCGGCACCGGCGGCGTCGACATCGAACTGATGAAGGACGTCGCCCTTGCCGGCGCGCCACTGGATGAGGCCGAAGCAAAGCAGTTGATTGCCAAGACCAAGGCCGGCGTGAAGATGAAGGGCTATCGCGGCAAGCCGGCGCTGCACGAAGCATCCGCCGTCAAGGCGCTGGTCGGCCTCTCCAACCTGATGGCGGACGCCGGCGATCGTATTGCCTCGATCGACGTCAATCCGTTCCTGATCAACAGCAAGCTCGGCGTCGCGGTGGATGGATTGATCGTGCTGAACAATGCCGCGGCCAACAAGGCGGCAGGACATTAGCCGAATTATCCGCATGTCGTCCCGGCGAAGGCCGGGACGACGGG
>Ga0209023_10001078_pt1 | contig 37937 bp, 29 predicted proteins | sample LakOneMetagenome_FD_187468 | JGI IMG/M metagenome (GOLD analysis project Ga0209023, IMG submission 187468) | Freshwater and sediment microbial communities from Lake Erie, Canada (SPAdes) (version 2) | ecosystem: Environmental > Aquatic > Freshwater > Lentic | place: Lake Erie, Canada...
GCGCGCGTCATGACCGGCAGTTTCGCATGGCTGTTCTCGAACACCGCGACGACCTTCGGCACGACGTAGGCGAGCAGCACCGAAACGATCATGAAGCTCAAGACCGTCAGCACGATCGGGTAGAGCATCGCGCCGAGCACTTTCTGGCGCAGCACCTCGCGCCCCTCGGTGTAGTCCGCGAGCCGCTCGAGCACCGTATCGAGGTGCCCGGACTGCTCGCCGGCCGCCACCGTCGCGCGATAGATCTCGGGAAAGACGCGCGGGAAATCCGCGAGGCCCGCGGCGAGCGTGTGGCCTTCCATGACGCGCGCACGCACGCCCAGCAGGATGCCCTGCACGCGCGGACGTTCGGTCTGCTGCGAGACCGCGAGCAGCGATTCCTCGAGCGGCAGGCCGGCACGCACCAGCGTCGCCAGCTGGCGCGTCAGCAGCGACAGGTCTGCGGTGGACACGCGCCGGCGCAACGAGAAGCCGCCCTGGCCCTTGCGTTGTTCGCGCGATTCCTGGGCCGAGACCTCGGCGACCGACACCGGCAGCAGCGAGCGTTCGCGCAACAGCGAGCGCACGTGGCGTGCCGTGTCGCCTTCGAGCACGCCCTGGTGCGAGCGTCCGGCGTTGTCGAGCGCGGTGTATTCGAATGCGCCCATGCGTGGCGGTTGGCGCCTTTGGCGCTAGTCCTCGCGCGTGACGCGCAGGACTTCCTCGATCGTCGTCGTGCCGCGCAGCACGCGCGCCAGGCCGTCGTCGCGAATCGACGGCGTCTGCGAGCGGGCGCGGCGTTCCAGCTTCTGTTCGCTCGCGCCGTCGTGGATCATCGTGCGCATCGCATCGTCGACGACGATCAGTTCGTAGATGCCCGTGCGGCCCCGATAGCCGGTGGGGCCGGGCCCCGGCCGGTACAGCGTCGGCGAAGGCGTTTCGGGTTCGAGGCCGAGCAGCCGGCGCTCGTAGTCGCCGGCCACGAAGCCCTGGCGCGTGTCCGGGTTCAGCACGCGCACCAGGCGCTGCGCCAGCACGCCGATCAGGCTCGACGAGAGCAGGAACGGTTCGATGCCCATGTCGCGCAGTCGCGTCAGCGCGCCCGCGGCGGTGTTCGTGTGCAGCGTCGAGAGCACGAGGTGTCCGGTGAGCGAGGCCTGCACGGCGATCTGCGCCGTCTCGAGGTCGCGGATTTCGCCGACCATGACGATGTCCGGGTCCTGGCGCAGGATCGCGCGCAATCCGCGGGCGAAGGTCATCTCGACCTTGGTGTTGACCTGCGTCTGGCCGATGCCGTCGATGTAATACTCGATCGGATCCTCGACCGTCATGATGTTCTGCGTGTTGTCATTGAGCCGCTCGAGCGCGGCATACAACGTCGTCGTCTTGCCCGAGCCGGTCGGGCCGGTGACCAGCAGGATGCCGTGCGGCTTGTGGATCAGCTCATCCATCAGCGCCTGTGTCGCCGGATCCATGCCGAGGGCCCCGAGATCGAGCCGACCGGCCTGCTTGTCGAGCAATCGCAGCACGACGCGCTCGCCGTGGCCCGATGGAATCGTCGAGACGCGCACGTCGACCGAGCGGCCGGCCACGCGCAGGCTGATGCGGCCGTCCTGCGGCAGGCGTTTTTCGGCGATGTCGAGCCTCGACATGACCTTGATGCGCGACACGACCAGCGGCGCGACGGCGCGCCGCGACTGCAGCACTTCACGCAGCACGCCATCGACGCGGAAACGCACCACCAGCCGGTTCTCGAACGGCTCGATGTGGATGTCGGATGCGTTCTCGCGCACCGCCTGCGTCAACACCGCGTTGATCAGACGGATGATCGGCGCGTCGTCGCTGCTCTCGAGCAGGTCGGCCTGTTCGGGCAGGTCCTGCGCGAGGTGTTCGAGGTCGGCGTTTTCATCCAGGCCTTCGACGGCCTGCATCGACTCGGTGCCGGCCTCGTAGGTCTTCTGCAGCAGCGCGTCGAATTCCTCGGCGCTGATGGCCGTGTACGTCATCGGCACCCGCAGCAGGCGGCGCGCCTCGGCCATCGCCGCGGGAACCGCGGGCGCGCGGTACAGGCACTCGACCTGGCCGCCGGCCTGCACGCGCACCAGCAAGCCGTGGCGGCGCGCGAACGCGAAGGGCAGGCGCAGGCTCCCTGGTTCCGGCGGGGCCGACAGCGCCGCTTCGTTCAAGGCTTGCTGCCTTCCGTCGAGTCGTTGGCCGGAGGCGCGGACTGGGCGGGTGCGGACGCGGCGGGCGCGGGCGGCTGGGTCGCCGAGGGCGCCGTCGGCAAGTCAGGCATCCGCTCGAGCTTCTGGAAGGGCTGCAGCGGAATCAGCGTGTTCTCGCGTTCGAGCGACTTCTGCTCCTGGCGCACGGCGTTGTACTTGGTGTTGGTCTCGAGCGCGGCCTGGCGATCGTCGCGCAGGATGTGCGGCTGCAGGAACACCATCAGGTTCGTCTTGGTCTTGCTCGTGTCGCGCGTGCGGAACAATTCGCCCAGCAGCGGGATGCGCCCGAGCCAGGGCACGCGCTGCTCGGAGTTGACCGCCTTGTCCTGCATCAGTCCGCCGATGACCAGCGTGCCGCCGTCGGGGATCAGCACGTTGGTCTTGATCGTGCGCTTGTTCGTGATCAGGTCGACCGCGCCGGCGGAGCTGGCCGCCAGGCTCGAGCTTTCGACCTCGACCGCCAGGATCACCGCATCACCCTCGTTGATCTGCGGCGTCACGGTCAGGATCGTGCCGACCTGCTGGCGCTGCACGGTCTGGAAAGCGCTGCCGGCGCCGGTTGTGTTGGTGTACTGGCCCGTAATGAACGGCACTTCCTGCGCCACTTCGAGCTTCGATTCCTCGTTGTCGCTCATCGTGATGCTGGGCTTGGAGAGGATGTTGGTGCGCGAATCGCCCTGCAGTGCGCGCACGATCGCGCCGAAATTCACGCCGGTGGCCTGGAGTCGGCCGATCGCGAAATTGGTGCCGGCCACCTTGCCGAGGTCGGTGCTCGTGCCCTTGGAAAGGTTGTACAGATCGACAGCCGAGGCGCCGCCGATCGGTTCGATGAAGCCGCCGACCGCCGCCTTGCTGTTGGAACCGTCGAGGATCCAGTTCACGCCGAGGTCGGAGGTCTTGTCCGCCGAGACCTCGACGATGATCGCGTCCAGCTGCACCTGGTTGCGCCGGATGTCGAGCTGGTCGATGACGCTGTTCAGCGCGCGCATCGTGCGCGGCGGCGCGGTGATGATCAGCGCGTTCGTGTCCTTGTCGGCCCAGATCGTGCCCGTGCCGCCGGCCAGCGAGACCGAGGTGGCGCTCGCCGCGTTGTTCGGCGATGGCACTCCGGCGGCGCGCGCGGCAGCCCCGGCGCCGCTGCTGCCCGAGCCGCTCGCGGAGTTCGTCGAGGTGATCTGCTCCTTGAGCTTGTTGGCCAGGTCTTCGGCCTTCGCGTAGTGCAGGTAGCGCACGCGGGTTTCGCCGCCGGTGTCGAGCGGCGTGTCGAGGTTCGCGATCAGCGCGCGGATGCGCAGCTTGAGCGCCGGATCGCCGCTCATCAGTATGCTGTTCGAGCGATCGTCGGCGACGAGCCGCAGGTTTGGACCGCCGGATTCGCCGCCCTGCGGCACCAGCGAGGTCAGCACGCGCACCGTGTCGGCGGCGGTCGCGTTCTGCAGCGGCACGACGTCGATGTCCGAGCCGTTGTTCTGGTCGATGCGCGCGATGATGCGCATCATGCGGTTGACGTTCGCGGCGCGGTCGGAGATCACCAGCATGTTGGCGCCCGCCACCGACTGCAGTTGCGCGGTCTGCGGCATCAGCGGCCGCAATACCGGCACGAGCTGCGCGGCGTTCACGTTGCTGATCGCGATGACCTGCGTGACGACCTCGTCGGACGAGCCACTCACGTGGCTCGGCAAGTCATCGGCCGGATACTGGCGCATGTTCGTGTCGGGGATGATCTTGATCAGGTTGCCCGAAGGCACCGCGACCAGGCCATGCACCTGCAGCACCGAGAGGAACCCCTGGTAGAACTGCTCGGAGGAGAGGGCCGTGCCGGGGCCGGACAACCACGTGACCTGCGCGTGCACGCCGGGCGCGATGACGAAGGTGCGTCCGGTCGCCTGGCTGACCAGGTCGATGAGCTGCGTGATGTCGGCGTCACGGAAATTCGGCGTGATGCGCTGGCCGGGTTGCTGCGCGCCACCCGGGCCGCTCGCCGCGAGCATCAGGGCCGCGGCAAGGGCGCCGGTAATTCGGGCTCGGCGCGTAGCAGTTGCGAACGTCATGGGCATCTCTTATTGGTCATTGATCGGTCGGTCGGGCGTGGCATCGCCGGAGGGTCCCGCGCCCGCATCATCGCTGCTGCCCGCAGCCGCGGCGCCGCCGGCCAGTCCGGGTGCGCGTGCCGGGGCCATGCCCGGCATCGGACCGAAGGTTCCGCCGCGCCGCGCCGGCGCGCCCGTCGCTTGCCCGCCTTGCGCGGCCTGGGCTGCTTGCGCGGCCGCGTTCTCGGCATCGTTAGCTACGGTCGCGAGATTCAGGTTTAGTTCCTGCGATTGCCCGTTGCGTTGCACGGTCACCGTGGCGCTGGCGGCCGATGACAGGGTCTGCATGATTTCATTGCCGCGGTTCACGTCATCGAGCGGCGTGCCGTTCACGGCCGTGATCACGTCGTTCGCCTTCAGTCCCAGGCGATTGAACGAGGCGACGGCGGCGCGAGTCTTGGGATTGATGCGGAACCCGGTGAACTTGGCGCCGACCATCACCGGCATGACGCTCAGCAGGCCATTGAGCGCGGCGCCATTGCCCTGCGCGAGCGCCTGCAGGCGTTGCCCCGGGCTCAACAGGCCGTTGGACGAAGCCGGCGGCGGCGCTTCGCCCGCGCTCGCCAGTCTCTTCGGCAGCGAGAGCGACTCGATCGCGCCGCCGCGGTCGAGCAGCACGTGATCGGGATAGACGGAATAGAGGCTCACCCCGCCCGGAACGGCCCCGCCGACGGTGTAGAGGCGGGCAGCGGCGGCGCTGGGACCGATGATGGCCATGCCTTTCTTCGGGTCGGGCACCGCCAGCACGCCCGCCAATACCAGCTGTGCGGCCGTTTGCGGCGCGTTGCCATCGACCGCCGTCGGCGCCGCATCGCCGAACAGGTGGGCCGAGACGATTGACGGGATTTGCAGCGGTCGCTGCGAGCCGAGGTTCGCATTCGACGCGCCGGCGAGGCTTCCAGATGCGCTCGCCCGGCTCGCGCCCTGGTTTTGCGATGTCACGATGACGCCGGCCTGGATCGCGAGCAGCGCGGCCAGCACAATGACGGCCAGCCGGGGGCCTTGCCCGGCGATGAGCGCCTGCGCTCCGCCAGGTGCCTTGAGTTCTTCCAACCAGCCCATATCAAGCCATGATACGGCGCATGGGTTGTATCGCTCAAGTGTCTGTTTTTACAAACTTCTTGACGCATTATGCAGTCCCAGCCACGAGTGCCGGGTGCATCACGCGACGAGGTCGGCCCGCTCTATAATCATCGCAAGCATGGCCAAGCCGAACGAATCGCCCGAACAGGGCGTCGCAGTCGCGGAAGCGGCGCCGAAGACCAAGGTGCCGCCCTTGTTCCGGGTCGTGCTGTTGAACGACGATTACACCCCGATGGAATTCGTCGTCGAAGTGCTGGAGCGTTTCTTTTCGATGGCCCGCCATGCGGCGACGCGGGTCATGCTCGAGGTGCATACGAAGGGCAAGGGCGAGTGCGGTTTGTTCACGTACGAGATTGCCGAGACCAAGGTGGCGCAGGTTACACACTACTCGCGCGAGCACCAGCATCCGCTGCTGTGCACGCTCGAGCAGGCCTGAACAATGGAGGCTCAAGGTGCTGTCCAGCGAACTTGAATTCTGCCTGAACCAGGCGTTCCGCGAGGCGCGCGCGCAGCGCCATGAATTCCTCACGGTCGAACAGCTCCTGCTGGCGCTGCTCGATGCGCCGAAGGTGCGCGAGGTGCTCAGCGGCTGCGGCGGCAATCCCGACAAGCTGGGCACCGAGCTGCGCGCGCACATCGAATCGAATACCCCGCAACTCAACGAGGGCGAAGAGCGCGAGGTGCAGCCGACGATCGCCTTCCAGCGCGTGCTGCAACGAGCGGTGTTCCACGTGCAATCGAGCGGCCGCAAGGAAGTCGGCGTCGTCAACGTGCTCGTGTCGATCTTCAGCGAGAAGCAGAGCCACGCGGTCTTCCTGCTGACGCGCCAGAACATCACGCGGCTCGATGTCACGCATTTCATCTCGCACGGCATGGCGCGCGGCGATGCCAAGTCCGAAGGCGAGGAAACGCCCACCGCGGAAGGCGAGCGCGACGGCGAGGGCGGCAGCGCGCTCGATCGCTACACGACGAACCTGAATGCGCAGGCGCTGGCCGGGCGCATCGATCCGTTGATCGGCCGTTCGCTGGAAATCGAGCGAACGATCGAAATCCTGTGCCGCCGCCGCAAGAACAATCCGCTGTACGTCGGTGAAGCCGGCGTTGGCAAGACCGCCATCGCGGAAGGCCTCGCGCGGCTGATCACCGAAAACAAGGTGCCGGACGTGCTCAGCGACAGCATCATCTACGCGCTCGACCTGGGCGCGCTGATCGCCGGCACGAAGTACCGCGGCGATTTCGAGAAGCGGTTGAAGGGCGTCATCACGGAGCTGAAGAAGCAACCGGGCGCGATCCTGTTCATCGACGAGATCCACACGGTGATCGGCGCCGGCGCGGCTTCAGGCGGCGTCATGGATGCCTCGAACCTCATCAAGCCGGCGCTGACCAGCGGCGAACTGCGTTGCATCGGCTCGACGACCTATCAGGAATACCGCGGCATCTTCGAGAAGGACCACGCGCTGTCGCGCCGCTTCCAGAAGATCGACGTGGCCGAGCCCTCGGTGGCCGAGACGATCGAGATCCTCAATGGCTTGAAGTCGAAGTTCGAGGAGCACCACAGCGTCAGCTACGCGCCCGAGGCGCTGCGCGCAGCGGCCGAGCTCGCCGACCGGCACATCAATGACCGCCGGCTGCCCGACAAGGCGATCGACGTCGTCGACGAGGCCGGCGCGCGGCTGCGCCTCAAGCCGGCCGGCACCGGCGTGCAGCGCGTCGAGGTCGGCAATATCGAAGACGTGGTCGCGCGCATCGCGCGCATTCCGCCGAAGACCGTTTCCTCCTCCGATCGCGACGTGCTGCGCAACCTCGAGCGCAACCTCAAGCTCGTCATCTACGGGCAGGATGCCGCGATCAACACGCTGGCCTCCGCGATCAAGATGGCGCGTTCGGGCCTGGGTGACCAGCGACGTCCGGTCGGCAGCTTCCTGTTCGCAGGCCCCACGGGCGTCGGCAAGACCGAAGTGACGCGCCAGCTCGCGATCGCGATGGGCATCGAATTCGTGCGCTTCGACATGTCGGAGTACACCGAGCGCCACACGGTTTCCCGGCTCATCGGCGCGCCGCCGGGCTACGTCGGTTTCGACCAGGGCGGGTTGCTGACCGAGGCGATCGTCAAGCATCCGCACTGCGTGCTGCTGCTCGATGAGATCGAGAAGGCGCACGGCGATGTGTTCAACCTGCTGCTGCAGGTCATGGACCACGGCACGCTGACCGACAACAACGGACGCAAGAGCGATTTCCGCCACGTCATCATCGTCATGACGACGAACGAAGGCGCGCGCGAGATGAGCCGTCCGTCGATCGGTTTCATCGCGGCCGACAACAAGCCCGATGGCATGGAAGCGCTGCGACGGCTGTTTTCGCCGGAGTTCCGCAACCGGCTCGACGCGATCATCCAGTTCGCGCCGCTCGATGCGTCGACGATCACCCGCGTCGTCGAGAAGCTGTTGCTCGAGGCCGAGACGCAGCTCGAGCAGAAGGGCGTCACGCTCAGCGTCGATGACGCGGCGCGCCGCTGGATTGCCGAGAAAGGCTACGATCCGAAGATGGGCGCGCGGCCGATGGCGCGCGTGATCCAGGAGCACGTGAAGCGGCCGTTGGCCGAGGAACTGCTGTTCGGCAAGCTCAGCGGCGGAGGCCAGGCGCTCGTGACGCTGGCGGCCGATGGCCAGGGGCTCAATATCGACTGCGTGCCGACCGCGCAGCCGGAAGTCGCCATCTGAGCGCGCAAGAACGCGCGCTGGCCAGCGCGCGCTTCAGCGCCCGCGGTAGACGATGCGGCCCTTGCTGAGGTCGTACGGCGTCATCTCGACCGTCACGGCGTCGCCGGTGAGGATGCGGATGTAGTTCTTGCGCATCTTGCCGGAGATGTGCGCGGTCACCACGTGGCCATTCTTCAGCTGCACGCGAAATGTCGTGTTGGGCAGGGTCTCGACGACCTCGCCTTCCATCTGAATCGCGTCTTCCTTTGCCATGCCGCTCACAATCGACCCAAGGGGGCGCGAATTCTGCATAAAGCCCCTGCGCAATGCAATTGAAGTCAGTCCGCGCCGCGAACAAGCCCTTGGAGCCGCTCGAGGAACTCCACCCGGGGCAGGGCGCGGCTGCCCAGGCTCCGCAGGTGCCCGGACGGCATCTGGCAGTCGATCAGTTCGGTGCCATCGGCGAGGCAATCGCGCACGAGGCCGGCGAGCGCGGCCTTCGAGGCGTCGCGCTCCGCGCTGAACATCGACTCCCCGAAGAAAATGGCTCCCAGCCGCACGCCGTAGACGCCGCCGACCAGGCGATCGTCCCGCCAGGTCTCGCAGCTGTGCGCGATGCCGCGCCGATGGAGTTCCACGTAGGCGTCGCGCATGGCGCCGGTGATCCAGGTGCCCGGACTCCCTGCGCGCGGCGCGGCGCAGGCGTCGATCACCGCTTCGAAATCGGTATCGACGCGATACTCGAAGCCGCGCGTGCGCAGCGCGCGTGCCAGGCTCCGCGAGACGTGGAATTCATGCGGAAAGATCACTTCGCGCGGATCGGGCGACCACCACAGCACCGGTTGGCCGGGCGAATACCACGGGAAAATGCCGCGCCGGTATGCGGCGAGCAGCCTTTCGACGGAAAGGTCGCCGCCCGCCGCCAGCAGGCCTTCCGGCTCATGCAGCGCGCGCTCGACCGGCGGAAATTTCCCGGGCGGATCGCCCGGCGCCAGCCATGTGATCATCGCCAGGGCCCGTGGCGGAACGGCGTGTGATGGGCGGCGACATCGGCATATTCCGCCACCGCCTCGGCTTCGCGCTCGAGGTAGCGCGCGACCGCGGTGCGCAGCACCGGATCGGCCAGCCAGTGCGCCGACCAGGTGAATGCCGGCTCGAACCCGCGCGCCAATTTGTGTTCGCCCTGCGTGCCCGGTTCGAAGCGCGCCAGGCCGTGGCGGATGCAGTATTCGATGCCCTGGTGGTAACAGGCTTCGAAATGCAGGCTGTGGTAGTCGCCGTCGGCGCCCCAGTAGCGGCCATACAGCGTGCTTGAGGAGCGGAAATACACGGCGGCCGCCACGCACTCTCCGGCGCGGCGCGCCAGCACGACGATGAAGGCATCGCCCATCGTGGCCGCGACGCGTTGGAAGAAATCGGCGTTCAGGTAGGGCGGATGGCCGTGGCGCCGGAACGTCGATGCGTGCAGCTCGTGCACGCGCGCGATGGTCGCGCGGTCGAGCTGTGCCCCCGTGCGCGTTTCGAATTCGATGCCCTGCTCGGCGCAGCGGCGGCGTTCGCGCCGCACCTTCTTGCGCTTGTCAGCCGAGAAGCCGGCCAGGTAGTCCTCGAAGTCGCGGTAGCCGCGATTGTGCCACTGGAAATGGCAATCGCGCCGCAGCAGCCAGCCAGCCGCGAGCGCGGCATTGCGCAGCGGTTCGTCGATGAAGAGCGCATGCGCCGATGAACGTCCGCGCGCGGCGGCGTCGGATGCGATCGCCGCGAGGGCCGCCGCGCGCATCGTGTCCCCGTCATGGCCGGAGGCTCCATCATGCGCGCACAGCACCCGCGGTCCGGTCGCCGGCGTGAATGGAATCGCGAGCAGCATCTTCGGATAGTAGTCGAGCCCGCGGCTTTCCCAGGCCCGCGCCCATGCGAAGTCGAACACGAACTCGCCCCAGGAATTCGTCTTTTCGTACAGTGGCGCCAGCAGCAGCGGTTGCTCGCGCGCCCCGATCAACAGGTGGCGAGGCGTCCAGCCCGTGAGCGGTGAGACGCAACCCGTCTCTTCCAGGGCGCCCAGGAATTCATGGCGCAGGAAAGGGTAGTCGCCCGCCAGCGCGTTCCACGCCGACGCATCGAGCTCGGCGATCCGGGAGTGGAAGCTGACCGGAAAGCGCGGGTTCATCCCGCTCCGTCGAGCTGCTCCAGGTAGCGATCCGCGTCGAGCGCCGCCATGCATCCTGACCCGGCCGACGTGATCGCCTGCCGGTAGACATGGTCGGCGACATCGCCCGCCGCGAACACGCCGGGAACGCTGGTCGCGGTCGCGTCGCCGTCATTGCCGCCACGCACCCGCAGGTAGCCGCCTTTCATGTCGAGCTGCCCGGCGAAGATCGACGTGTTCGGCACGTGACCGATCGCGATGAACACGCCGGCGACGGGCACGTCCTGCGCGCGGCCGCTGGCGTCCTTCACGCGCACGCCGTTGACGCCCTGTTCGTTGCCGAGGATCTCGCCGACCGAATGGTTCCAGAGGATCGACACCTTGCCGGCCTTTTCACGCTCGAAGAGCCGGTCCTGGAGAATTTTCTCGGCGCGCAACTTGTCGCGCCGATGCACCAGCGTGACGTGCTGCGCGATGTTGGTCAGGTACAGCGCCTCTTCGACCGCCGTGTTGCCGCCGCCGATCACCGCGACGCGCTGCCCGCGGAAGAAGAATCCGTCGCAAGTCGCGCAGGCCGACACGCCGCGGCCGCGGAAATTCTCCTCGGACGGCAAGCCCAGGTACTGCGCCGACGCGCCCGTTGCGATGATCAGCGCATCGCAGCTGTAGCCGCCCTTGTCGCCCACCAGTTCAATGGGGCGTTTGTTCAAGTGCACCGTGTGTATCTGGTCGGCGACAATCTCGGTGGCGAAGCGCTCGGCGTGCGCTCGCATGCGAGCCATCAGGTCGGGCCCCTGTAGCCCCTCGACATCGCCGGGCCAGTTGTCGACGTCGGTCGTGATCATCAGCTGGCCGCCCTGTTCGGTGCCTGTGATCAGCAAGGGCTTGCGATTGGCGCGCGCGGCGTAGACCGCGGCGCTGTAGCCCGCGGGGCCGGAGCCCAGGATGATCAACCGACGGTGGGTGAGGGCGCTCATGTACAATTTCCCGATGAATTTCCCGATGACACGACAACGATGGTAAGGAACACCGCGCTCGCGGCCAAGCCATCAATCGATATATTTGTGGTGGCGCGTTGACGACTTCGCAAGCCAACCCCAAGCTGCCGCCCCGTTTCTCGGCAGGCGTCGCCCGTGGCCTGCGTGAAGCCTCTGCCATCAGCCTGGGTGTCGTGGCGCTGGTGATCCTGGTCGCGCTGCTGAGTTTTGATGCGCGCGATCCGGGTTTTTCCTCCACCGGGCTCGGCGATGGCATCCACAACCGGGTGGGCAGCACAGGCGCCTACCTGGCCGATTTCCTGTTTTTCCTGTTCGGCAAGCCGGCCTACCTGCTGCCGCTGGGCCTGGGCGTCACCGCCATTCGACTGGGGCGCGGCCACGCCGAGACCGAAGTCACCTCGCGCGCCAACATGCTGGTGCGTGCGCTCGGTTTCGTCGTGCTGCTGCTGTGCAGCTGTGCGCTGACGGGCCTGCACTGGAGTCCGGGTGCATTGCGCCAGGGGGCCGGCGGCGTGGTCGGCATGGCGGTGGGCAACGGGCTCGCGAGCGAACTGAACCTGCTCGGCGCCACGTTGATCCTGTTGGCGGCCTGGGCCGCCGGCGTCGCCGTGGCGTTCGGCATCTCATGGCTGCGCGTCATCGACGGGCTGGGCGCCGCCGTGTGGCGCGCGATCCGCTATTTCCGCGAGCGACGGCAGGTGACGCGCGAAGTCAGCGACGGCCAGCAACGCAAGCAGGCGCGCATGGAGGCCGGCGAGGCGGAGGTCAAGAAGATCCGCGCGCGTCCGCCGCCGAAGATCGAGGCGCCGGCGCCCGCCGCGCCGAAGAGCGAGCGCGCGGAGAAGGAGCGGCAGGTGCCATTGTTCGATCCGCCGCAGGCGGGCGAATTGCCGGCGCTGCAGCTGCTCGACGATCCGGGCAACCGCGAACCGTCCTATTCAGCCGAGGCGCTGGAGGCGATGTCACGCCTCGTCGAATTGAAGCTGCGCGATTTCGGCGTCGAGGTTGAAGTCGTCGCCGTGCATCCCGGCCCTGTCATCACGCGTTTTGAAATGCGGCCGGCGCCTGGCGTCAAGGCGAGCCAGATCAGCGGATTGTCGAAAGACCTGGCGCGCGCGTTGTCCACGACCAGCGTCCGCGTCGTCGAGGTGATTCCCGGCAAGTCGGTCATGGGGCTCGAGATCCCGAACGAAAAGCGCGAAGTCGTCACGCTCGGCGAGATCATCAAGAGCAAGCCCTATGACGAAGTGGCCTCGCCGCTGGCGCTCGCGCTCGGCAAGGACATCGGCGGCGCGCCGATGGTCGCCGACCTGGCGCGCATGCCGCACCTGCTGATCGCCGGCACCACCGGCTCGGGCAAGTCGGTCGCGATCAACGCGATGGTGCTCTCGCTGCTGTACAAGAGCACCGCCGAGCACGTGCGGCTGATCATGATCGATCCGAAGATGCTGGAGCTCTCGGTGTACGAGGGCATCCCGCACCTGCTCGCGCCGGTCGTCACCGACATGAAGCAGGCCGCCAATGCGCTGCGCTGGTGCGTGGCGGAAATGGAGCGCCGCTACCAGCTGATGTCGGCGCTCGGCGTGAGGAACATTTCGGGCTACAACCGCCACGTGAAGGACGCGAATGCGGCCGGCAAGCCGATTCCCGATCCGATCCTGACGATGCGCGCCTCGAACGACCCGTCGATCGACCAGAAGCAGATCCCGAACCTGGGGCCGCTGCCGTTCGTCGTCGTCATCATCGACGAGCTCGCCGACCTGATGATGATCGTCGGCAAGAAGGTCGAGGAGCTGATCGCGCGGCTGGCGCAGAAGGCGCGCGCATCGGGCATCCATCTGATCCTCGCGACGCAACGGCCGTCGGTCGACGTGATCACTGGACTCATCAAGGCGAATATCCCGACGCGCATTGCGTTCCAGGTGTCCGCGCGCGTCGATTCGCGCACGATCCTCGACCAGATGGGCGCGGAATCGCTGCTGGGACACGGCGACATGCTGTACCTGCCGCCCGGCACCGCGATTCCGACGCGCGTGCACGGCGCCTTCGTCAGCGATGCGGAGGTGCACCGCGTCGTCGATGCGCTGCGCAAGACCGGCGCGCCCTCGTACATCCAGGCGGTGCTCGAAGGCCCGTCGACGCCGCTCGTCGGCATCTCGGGCGAAGACGAGGAGCCCGGCGTTTCCGGCGGCGATGCCGAGCAGGATCCGCTGTACGACGAAGCGGTCGGCATCGTCGTGAAGGAGCGCAAGCCCTCGATCTCCTACGTGCAGCGGCGCCTCAAGATCGGCTACAACCGCGCCGCGCGCCTGATCGAGGCCATGGAGGCCGCGGGGCTCGTGGGTCCGCTGCAATCGAACGGCGCGCGCGAAGTGCTGGCGCCGCCGCCGCCCGGGACCTGAGATGATGAAATCCCTCGTTCGCGTCGCGTTGTTGTTGGTCCTGTCGCCGTGGCTGGCGGCAACGGCCGCGGCCGCCACGGACGCGACCGCGCTCGATCGCTACCTCGACGGATTGACGACGCTGCGCGCGAAATTCACGCAGGTCGTCGTCGATGCTTCCGGCAAGCAGCTGGAAACAGGACAAGGGAGTCTACTCGTGCGCCGCCCCGGCCGCTTCCGCTGGGAATACACGCCGAGCGGGGCCGGTGCGCAGCTGCTGGTCGCCGATGGCGCCAACCTGTGGTTCTACGATCGGGAACTGCAGCAGGCGACCGTGAAGCCGGCGGCCGCGGCGCTGACGGCCACGCCGGTCATGCTGCTGTCGGGCAGTGATTCAGACTTGCGCGCGGCGTTCACGGTGGCCGCAGCCGGCGATCGCGACGCGCTCGACTGGGTGCGGGTCACGCCACGCAGCGCCACGGCGGAGTTCTCCAGCGCCGAGCTCGGGTTTCGCGGCGAGAAACTCGTGCGGCTCGTCATCCATGATCGATTGAACCAGACCGATACGCTCGACTTCAGCGACAGCGTGCGGGGCGCGCGCGTGACGGATGCGGAGCTGAACTTCACGCCGCCGGCGGGCGTCGACGTGATCGGTTCGCCCAAATGAACGCACCGGCCGAGACGAAATCGCCGCGCCACCACTTCACCTGGTATTTCCTCGGCGCACTGCTGACGCTGGTGGTGATCGTCACCAGCCTGGTGCCCAACGATGACCTGCCGCACGTGCGCGTGAACGACAAGGTCGAGCACGCAGTCGCCTACGCGGGACTCGCGCTCTGGTTCGGTGGCCTGGTGCCGCCGCGGCGCTACGCGTACCTGGCCGTGGCGCTGCTGGCGCTCGGTGGCGCCATCGAAATCGCGCAGGGGCTCATGGGGCTCGGCCGCGAAGCCGATTGGCACGATTTCTATGCCGATGCATTCGGTGCCGCGCTGGGCCTTTCGCTTTGCCTGGCGGGCCTGAAGCATTGGGCCAGCTGGCTCGAAAAGTGGCCAAGGCATCGCTGAAGCCCTGGCGGCCGCTCGCGGACCGCATGCGGCCGCGAACGCTGGCGGAGTTCGTCGGTCAACCGCAGTTGCTCGCCCCGGGCAAGCCATTGGCCGAAGCGATCGCCTCCGGCGCCCTGCACTCGATGATCCTGTGGGGACCGCCCGGCACCGGGAAAACCACGCTCGCACGGCTGATGGCCGCCGCGTCGGATGCCGAGTTCATCGCGTTGTCCGCGGTGCAGGCGGGCATCAAGGACATCCGCGAAGCGGTTGCGCGCGCGCAGCAGGTCAGGGCCGCCGGCCATCCGACCGTGCTGTTCCTCGATGAGGTGCACCGATTCAACAAGGCGCAGCAGGACAGCTTCCTGCCGCATGTCGAGGACGGCACGCTCGTGTTCATCGGTGCGACGACCGAGAATCCATCGTTTGAAATCGTCGGCGCGTTGCTCTCGCGCGCCCGCGTCTACGTGCTCAAGGCGCTCGACGCCGCCGACCTGCGCGGCCTGCTCGAGCGGGCGCTGGCAGATCGCGAGCGCGGGCTCGGTGAATCCGGATTGGGCATCGAACCCGAGGCGCTCGACGTGCTGGCGCAGGCCGGCGACGGCGATGCGCGCCGCGCGCTCGGCATGCTGGAACTCGCCGCCGGGCTGGCCGGCGCTGCGGAGAGCCCGGTCATCACCGTCGCGCAGGCGCGCGAAGTCGCGATGGGCGGGCGCCGCCGGTTCGACAAGGGCGGGGAGCAGTTCTACGACCAGATCTCGGCGCTCCACAAGGCGGTGCGCGGCTCCGACCCCGACGCGGCGCTGTACTGGTATGCGCGCATGATCGACGGCGGCGCCGATCCGCACTATCTCGCGCGCCGCGTGCTGCGCATGGCAAGCGAGGACATCGGCCTGGCCGATCCGCGCGCGCTGACGATTGCGCTCGAGGCCTGGCAGGCCTACGAGCGGCTCGGCAGCCCCGAAGGCGAATTGGCCATCGCCGAAGCCGTGGTCTACATGGCCGTCGCCTCGAAGAGCAACGCGCTCTACGCCGGCTTCGGCGCCGCCCAGGCCGATGTCGAGCGCTACGGCACGCTGGACGTGCCGATGCAGCTGCGCAATGCGCCGACGAAGCTGATGAAGGAGCTGGGATACGGGAGCGGCTATCGTTACGCCCACGACGAGCCGGAGGCCTTCGCCGCGGGCGAACGCTACCTGCCCGAGGGCATGCCCGACCGACGTTACTACGAGCCGGCGCCGCGCGGCCTCGAGCTCAAGATCGGCGAGGCGCTGGCGCGGTTGCGCGAGCGCAATCAGAATGCGCGTTCCAAGGGCGACAGTTCCAAGAAAGAGTAGTTGCGATGATCGATCCCAAGCTCCTGCGCACGTCACCGGCCGAAGTCGCGAAGAACCTCGCGCGCCGCGGCTACACGCTGGACGTGAACGCACTGGCCGCGCTCGAGGAAAGCCGCCGCAAGTGGCAGCTCGACAGCGATCGGCTGCGCGCGGAGCGCAACAGCCACGCCAAGGCGATCGGTCAGGCCAAGGGCCGGGGCGAAGACATCGCGCCGCTGATGGCGCGCGGCGAGCAGCTCGCGCGTGAAGTCGAGGACACGGACCGCGCGCTGGAAGCCGTGCAGACCGAACTGAACGACTGGCAGCTGGGGCTGCCGAACCTGCTGCACGAGTCCGTGCCGGAAGGGCGCGACGAGAATGCGAACGTCGAACTGCGCCGCTGGGGCGAGCCGCGCCAGTTCGCTTTCACGGTGCGCGACCATGTGGAGATCGGCGAGTCGCTCGGCGGGCTCGATTTCGAGGCTGCCAGCCGCATCTCCGGCGCGCGTTTCGTCGTGATGCGCGGCGCACTCGCGAGGATGCAGCGCGCGCTGGCGCAGTTCATGCTCGACCTGCACACCGGCACGCACGGCTACACCGAGGCGTACGTGCCTTACCTCGTCACCGGCAGCGCCTTGCGCGGCACCGGCCAACTGCCGAAGTTCGAGCAGGACCTGTTCGCCGTGCGCGGCGAGCAGAATTTCTACCTGATTCCGACCGCCGAGGTGCCGCTCTCGAACCTCGTGCGCGAGCAGATCATCGAGGCCGACGCATTGCCGATGAAGCTCGTTGCGCACACACCCTGCTTTCGTTCCGAAGCCGGGGCGGCCGGTCGCGACACGCGAGGCATGATCCGCCAGCACCAGTTCGAGAAGGTCGAACTCGTGCACATCACTCGGCCGGACGATTCGTATCGCGCGCACGAGGAACTGGTCTCGCACGCCGAGGAAGTGTTGAAGCGATTGCAGCTGCCCTATCGCGTCATGGCCTTGTGCGCCGGCGACGTGGGTCCGTCGAGCGCGCGCACCTACGATCTCGAAGTGTGGCTGCCGGCGCAGGGCAAGTACCGCGAGATTTCATCGTGCAGCAATTGCGAGGCCTTCCAGGCGCGGCGCATGCAGGCGCGGTGGCGGAATCCTGCGACAGGCAAGCCAGAACCATTGCACACGTTAAATGGATCGGGCGTTGCAGTAGGCCGCGCGCTGGTCGCCGTGCTCGAGAACTACCAGAACGCGGATGGCTCGGTCACCGTGCCCGAGGTGCTGCGGCCATACATGGGCGGAGCGACGCGCATAGCGCGCTAGTGTTGCCGCAAGCCCGGCGCATCACCGGGCCCGCGAATCCCGGCGCTGCCCATCGAGAGCGTGAACACGAGTTCGCGCCCGCCGGCCGGGAGCCGCTGCGGCTCCAGCCGCCCTCCGAGCAGTCGCGCGAGGTAGGTGACGGTCGACAGTTGCGCACCCGGTTCGGCTTGTGCGGCTTCCGGGCGGCCGTTTCCCCGGATCCTGGCCACCAGCGAATCGCCGACTAAGTCCAGCTGCAGCTGCACGCTTGCGCAATCAGGCGCATCTGCGACCCAATCGAGCGCATCGCCGATCATGCGGACCAACTGGTGCGACTGCACGTCGCTGAGCGCGGGCAGATTCGGCGCAGGGCGGCACGAGAATTCGATTCTGCGGCGCGCAGCCAACTCCCTGCCGTGCTGTGACAACGCGGCGACCAGCGAGCCACCGGCCGCGTGCACCGGCGAGAGTCCGCGCGCCAGTGCGCGGGCGTGCGTGATGACATCGCTGATGTGCGCGGTGATCCGCGCCAACAGTTCCGAATCCTGGTTGGAGCGGCCCTGGATCGTTCCCATCAGCAGGCTGATGCCGGCCAGGTCCTGCGCGATGCCCTCGTGCACGACCGTGCCCAGGCGGCCCAGCTCGGCACTGGTGGCGGCATGCACCTGGCGCTCGAGCCGCCTCAGCTCCGTCACATCCTGCAGGATGCAGATCTGCATCGCTTTTCCCGGCAAAGGCAAGCTCGAACGCGACACGAGCAGCGAGCTGTGGCGGCCGGCGACGTCGTGCACCTGGCATTCGCCATGATCCGCTTCCAGGCTCGCGGCAAAATCGACGCCCAGTCGTGACACGGGTTGGTTCACCAGGTCTTCCAGGCGCACGCCGAACATCCGCAGCAGCGACGGGTTGGCATACTGGATTTGCCCGAGCGCATCGAAGAGCAGCACGCCCTCGCGCATCGTGCTGATTACCTGCGCCTGGATATTGAGGCGCTCGCTGGCCATTCGCTGGACCCGCTCGTGGCGAACGCGGATCCACATCAATATCGCCACCGCGCCTGCCAGCAATCCCGCGGCGACCAGGAGCGCCAGTCGCAACCGGTAGAGACGCTCCCGGTCGAGCGCATGCTGTTGCTCTTCCTGCAATCGGTGCTCGAGGGTGGCTTTTTCCTCGCGCACCATGCTCGTATTCAGCCTTTCCTTGACGGCTGCCGCACCCAGGCTCTCCTGGCTGGCGCGCTGCGAATCCGCCAGCCGGTCCGCGCTCTGCAAATCGCGCCACGCAGCCTGGTAACGGCCTGCCCGAGCGAGTGCCTCGGCGCGCTGCCGGTAGAGATCCGGCAGCGTGCCCACGTCCACGCGTTGCTGCTCCGCCTGCAGGACCCGGTCGAGCCGCGCGATGGCGGCGCCGGGCCGGCCCTGCGCCGTCTCGATCTGCGCGAGGTCGCCCTCGATCACCGCGAGCAGGTCATGCTTGCCAGAGCTGTTCATCACGCGCTCGGCAGCAAGGCAGAGTTTCGATGCGAGTTCGTACTCGTGCGACGCGAGGCGCATCTCGCAGCCAAACATGTCGTCGAAGGCGATGTCGATGTCCTGGTGAAGCTGGACGTTGATGACACGCGTCTCGTCCATGACGGCCAGCGCCTCCGCGGGCCGATCCAATAGCGCGAGCAATTTGGCCTTCACATACAGGTCATTCGACAGGCGCGCCGTGCGACCGGTCGACCGGTCGAACTGCGCCGCTTCCTCGGCACGCAACAAGCCATCGTCGCCGAGGCCCGCGCGCAGGTAGGTGAAGGCGAGTTCGTTCGCCGCATCGGCGACCGCAGCCGGCGCATGGAGGGCGCTGGCAAGCTGGTAACCCCGCACGGCATCCGTCGTGGCGGCCTCCACGCGCCCCAGGCGGCCGAGCTGCCGGCTGCGAACGATGTAGGCGCAAGCGCGATCCAGCGAACCCACGGGAAGCGTCGTCAGCAGCTGGGTCAGGCCGTCAACGCCCGCGGCCACATTGGCGGGCCCCTGGTAGGAATCGGCCGCGACGATCGTGAGCCGGTTGTCGATGAGCTGGCGCGCGGCGGCGTTCGCCATGCCGGCGAGTTTCGCGCGACCGAGCGCGACGGCATGCAGCACAGCCTCGTCATCGTCCAGCAGGCTGTACGCGTCGGCCTCGATGGCCAGCAGTTCGGACTGCAGCAGGACGTCCTTCGGTTCGGCCCGCGCGAGCCAGCGGGCCGCGTCGGCCGCCACGCCGGCGGGATCCCGGTCCACGCGCGCATCGAGCTCGTGCACCGCCGCGGTCGGCAACGGTGACTTGCAATCAGGACGCGCGACGGCCGCATGCAACACAAAGGCTGCGGCGATCAGTCGTGCACCCGTGCCTGGGCAGGTTCGCTGGTTCGTCATCGTACTCTTGGCGCCCGAAACGGGCGATGGAGCCGCCGCGATTCTAGCCGCGGTCGGGCGCCCGTGCGCGTGGCGACGCCGCGCCATGCGGCGCCGTGCCGATTTCAGTAAGATCAACGGCCGCGCCGCGGCATCGCCGGAGAGGTGGCAGAGCGGTTGAATGCACCGGTCTTGAAAACCGGCGTGCCTTCACGGGCACCGTGAGTTCGAATCTCACCCTCTCCGCCATTTCGGGATCAGGCTCGCAAGCGGCGCTCCATGCAGATCGTGATCGAGCGCAGGCCGGCCGGAATTTCGTAGTACGGGGAACAGCGGCGGAAGCCGAGGGATTCGTACAGTGCGATGGCGGCCGTGAGATAGGTCGTCGTATCCAGCCACATGCGCCGGTAGCCCGCTGCGGTTGCCGTGGCGACGAGCGAAGTCGCAATTGCCCGGCCGATGCCTTCGCCCCGGAACGCGTCCCGCACGAAGACGCGTTTCATTTCGCAGGCATCGTCTGAAAAGCAGCGGATCGCGCCGCAACCCGCGACGCTGCCGTCGACCTGCGCGATGACCAGCCGACCGCCAGGCGGCGCGTAGTCGCCCGGCAGTGGTTCCTCTCCCGAGTGGAACACGAGTTCCCAGGAATCCCTTTCGTTCAATCCAAGTCGGCGCATGTGCGCGAGATCGAGCTGCGCCAGTTCGCCAAACAACGCGCGGACCTCGGCGAGCTCATCTGCAGTCGTGGCATCGATGAATCGCACGTCCACGTGCATGGCCACGATGGCGTCAGCTTGCCTTGGCTCCGGGAGCGCGCCCGAATGCAATCGCCTGGCGCACCGCTGGATGCGCCGTTTCGGCGAGCTGCCAATCAGGCTGTACGCCCAGCGCGTCATTGATCATCGAGAAGGCGAGGCGGAAGGCGATGAACGTCGTCGCCTCGAATATCGCGCGATCCGTGAAGCCTTCGTTGCGCAGCGACTCGACGTCCGCGGCGGTGGTCGCGTTCGGGGCGGCCGCCACTTTCCGCGCCCACGCAGCCAGCGCGCGGTCGCGTCGCGTCAGCGCATTGCTGTCTGTTGCCTGGATGACGGCCGCTGCAGCTATGGCGTCGATCTCCTGCGCGAGCGTGCGCCCCCAGGCATAGCAGCAGTAGGAATCGCCGAGCTGCGCCGCGGTCGCGCAGACGATGACCGCCTGGTCGCGCTTGGAGAGTGTCGAGGCGTTCGTCAGCTGGTTGCGGAGCGCTGCGAATCCCTCGAATACATCCGGTCGCCAGGCCCAGGCGCGAGTCAGGTTCATGACGAACCCTTGCGAATCGGCGCTGGATTTGTAGACGCGTTCCGTTTCGCCCGATGGCGGTGGCGCTTCGATGAACATGGCGTGCTCCGGATGGTCAGGGATAACGCCCGCGCTTGCCCGCGGCCCATTCATCCCACAGCCCGCCGACCTGCATGCTCTTGTCGAGGCCGGTGCTTTCCAGCAGCTTGCCGATCTCCGCGCGTGAGATGCGCTTGCCGATCGGTTCGGCGCGATCGGCGATCGCGTAGACCGTCGCGGCAATGAAGGCGGTGTTCTGCGCCAGCAGGCGGAAATCGACCTTGTCGAAGGTGTCTGATGCGGCGTGGTAGTTCAGCATGTAGTTTGCGGGTTCCTGGTCGGCGCTCAGCGTCGGTACGCCCTCGAGCATGAAGTCGACGTTGTCGGTGCCGAGGCTCCCGGACAAACTGAGTTCCCCGCCATCGAATGCCTTGAGCGGCTGCAACAGATCGGCCAGCGGCGTGACGATGTCGTTGCGGCCGGACAGCGTAAAACCCTTGATTCGACCGATGCCGGAGTCGACGACCACCATCGCGCGCATGTTGTCGAGTTCGGCGCGATGCTGCACGACATAGCCGCGGGAGCCGAGGAATCCGACTTCCTCGCCACTGAACAGCACGAAGCGAATCGTGCTGCGCGGATGCAGTCCCGATGCCTGCATCGCCCGCGCGGCCGCGATGACCAGCGCCGCATTGCAGCCGTTGTCGAGCGCGCCGGTGCCCAGGTCCCAGGAATCGAGGTGCGCGCCGAGCACGACGACCTGCTCCGGACGCTCCCGGCCGCGGATCTCGCCGACGACATTGCGCTCCTCGGCCGGGCCGCCGATGACATTGGGCATCGTCAGGCGCACGCGAATCGGCGTCGCGCTCGAGTCGCTGAGCCGTGCCAGCCGCATGGCGTCTTCCCGTGCGACGGTGGCCATCGGCAGCGGCGAGAGTTCGCCGTCGACGGTGTCGGTGTGGCGATACAGCAGGCGGTGATCGCGGGCGGAGGTCCAGAGCACGGCACGTGCACCGGCATCTACAGCGCGTTGCTTGATCGGCATCGCGCGGTCGTACTCGTTGTCGAGGTCTTCCCAGCTCTCGATGATCTTCGAATCGACGAGCAGGATCGCGCCGCGAGCGCGGGAACCCAGCCGCTCGAAGTCGGCGGGCGTGCCATCGCCGACGTGCACGATGTCCGCTTCAATGCCGCTGGCCGGCGTTGCCGCCGACCAGCCTTCCGAGACCAGTGACACGGGAAATGCGCCGCCGCCCAGGATCTCGAGCCGCGTCGCGCCTTCTGCCCAGGTGCGCGGCATCATGTAGCTTTCGGTGTGCGCCGTGACGCCTGCGGCGCGGAAGGCATTCATTGCCCAGTCGATCGCGTGGGCCATGGCGGGGGTGCCGGAGACGCGGCCGCCAACGCCATCGGTCAGGCGTTGCAGGTCGGCCGACAACGAGGCGTCCGTCACGCTGTGGCCGATGATGGCGGCCGCGTCGGCTTCGGTTGCCTTGTCCGCAAGGGCAGGCGCGGAGCAGAGGGTGAACGCGAACGAGAGGAGGAGGGTGGATCGCATGGCGGGTTCCCCGAACGTCGTGTGGGTGGCGGATCGCGGCAGATTCTAGCCGGTAAATGAGATAGGGTAATGCGGCACAGGGGAGGTCTCCATGAACGGTCGCAGAGCCGGCAGCGCGGTTGCGTGCTTGTGCCTGTTGGTGGGTGGAACAACTGGCGCCGAGCCCGTTGCCGCACCTGGGAAGCCGGCAGCGCGAGTTGCAAGGTTCGACGACGCCGTCGCGCGCTACAAGAGTGGCGACGTAGCGGGAGCTAGCGATGACTTCCTGCTGATGGCCAACGCAGGGTTGGCCACGGCAGCCATGAACCTGAGCGTGATCGCCGCGTCGGGCGACCGAGCCGTCGACCGTGGCGAGGCGCTGGGATGGCTCGCGGTGGCGCGCGAGCTGGGCGCTACCGTCAAGGATAGTGATATCCAGCGGCTCAACGATGCGGCTGGCGCGGCGGGCAAGTCGCGCGCCGATGCGATTGTTGCGCACTACGGGCGTGAGGCGGTCTCACGGCGGTTGAAGGAAGAAGTCGAGGCATGCAGGAAGCCCCCGATTGCGCCCAGCGAAGTTGCCAGCACCCCGGAGGTTTCCGAGCGGACTCCGCCAGGCGTACTGAGGATCAATAGCTCGCTTCCGAACCGCTACCCGGCAAGGGGCCTGGAGGAAGGGCTTCCCAGCATGGTCGTCGTGCATGCCTGGATCGATGTCGATGGTCGGGCAAAGCATGCGCACGTCGAGGCATCTTTTCCGACCAACTGGAAACTGGGTTTCCAGGAAGCGGCAATTGTCACCGTGCTGCATGGCGAATTCACTCCTGCCACGCTGCACGGCCAGCCGATCGGCAGCTGGTTGGTCCTGAAAGTGCGGTTTTCGGCAGATGCGAAAGGCGGCGACATGCTGCGCAAGGGGGCGCTGGACAAGCTGCATGCGGCGGCCATCCACGATGACGCAGTCGCTGGGGCGCTGTGGACGGTCATGGCTGATCTCGGCGAAACGCGTGACTACATCGAGCAATCCAAGGTCACGGATGCGGATGAACTACTGATTTCCTCGGCGTTGAAGGGGTATCCCAAGGCCGAAGCCGATCTGTCGCTCAAGTTGTGTGCGCCGGAAAGTCAATACGTTTGGAGCCTGCGTTCACTCAGCGATGGCGACGACCGCATGCTGTCGGTTCTTGCCGAGTACGAATTCGATCGCACGCACGACCCCGTTCGGACCGCGCAGCTCCAGCGCTACTTCGACGCCGCGGCGACATCGGGCAATCCGATCCTGATGCGCAAGATCGTCTGGATTCGCGCTGCCGCCCGCGATGCAGGCCTTCGCGACCCACAGGGCGCCGTGCGCCTGGGCTGGTCGTTGCTCCCCGACAAGCGCGATGATCCCGACTTCGCGCTTGCCTATGCCGCAGCCCAGGCGGCTGCGGGCAATTTCCGCGGTGCGCAGGAGGCGCAAGCCTGGGCCATGAACAAGGCCAAGCGCCTGGGTTGGGATGTCGCGCCAATCCAGGCGACGATGATGAAATACGCCGCAGGGCAACAAGATCCCGCAAGGCCGGCCGAATTCAAGGACACCTTTCGCCCACCCGAGGCGAGGCTGGAGTAGCCGGCACGCAGCGGCAGGGCGCCCTTGACATGCAGTCGAAAGACTGCATATCATAAAGGCAGGTAAATACCTGCATGAAGCAACCCGACCTGCTGTTCAAGGCCCTGGCCGATGCGAGCCGCCGCAAGCTGCTCGACCGGCTGTATGCGAATGACGGGCAGACCCTGGGCGAACTGTGCGCGCACCTCGACATGGCGCGGCAGTCCGTCACGCAACACCTCGACGTGCTCGAGGCGGCCAACCTGATCGCCACGCGCTGGCGCGGCCGGGAAAAGCTGCATTTCCTGAACCCAGTGCCCCTGCAGGCCGTCTACGAGCGCTGGCTCGGCAAATTTGAAAAGCCGCGCCTGCGGGCGCTGCACGAACTGAAGAAGCGCCTGGAGGGCGAACTGCAATGAACCGGTCCACCTTCGTCTACGTCACGTTCATCCGCACCACGCCTGAGCGGCTGTGGACGGCACTGACGACCACGGATTTCATCCGCAAGTACTGGTTCGGCATGACCTGCGAAAGCGGTTGGCAGGCCGGTTCGCCGTGGAAACTCAGCTTCGAGGACGGGCGCATCGCCGACCAGGGGGAAATCCTCGAGGCCGAGCCGCCGCGGCGTCTCGTCATCAAGTGGTACAACGAATGGAAGCCGGAAATGAAGGCAGAAGGGGAATCGCGCTGCACTTTCGAGCTCGAGCCGGTTCGTGATCTCGGTGTCAGCGCGGTTAAGCTCAGCATCACGCACACCATGGACCGACCAGACTCCAAGTTCATCAACGCGGTGGCAGGCGGATGGCCCAGCATCCTGTCGAACCTCAAGTCGCTCATGGAAACGGGCGAGATCGTGCTGCAGTCGAGCAAGCGCGCCAGCCAATAGACGCTAAGGCGCGGGCGCGGTCGGGTGCTGGGGAGACAGGCCCAGCACGCGCAGCACCGGATCGAGCGCGCCGCGGCCATCGTGGTCGAGTTCGCGCACGACGAAGTCGAGCAGCGCCTGTTCGTGCGCCGTGACGAAGCGTGCCAGCGCCTTGAGGTCCGCGGGCATGCGCGCCTCGGCTTTCTCGAAATCGCGCACATAGCCCACGAGCTCAGGCCTGAGGCGCTCCATCGCGCCGCGCCACGTCAATGACAGGTAGGGATTGGCTTCATCGGTGCGGGGGCGCTCGTCGGTGACTGCCGCGCGCACGAGCGCCGCCATGCCGCGCTGTGCCAGGGCCGCCTCGAGCTGCGTGGCCACGTGCCGCTCGAGGCGCGCCAGCGTGCGCCACTTGAAAGCACCGGCGGCGTCAGCGGCGCCCAGTGCCAGGTCATCGAACATCGCCGCGGCGGAGATCTCGTCGCGATACCACTCGAGCAGTTCCTTCAACGGGTCGTGCATGGCCTATTGAATCGCAGATTCATGGCAATATCATCCGCGGCAGGAACGGGGGTGACTCATGAACAAGTATCGCTGGATTGTTGCACTCACGGTGGGCGCGGCATTGTGCGGCTGTGGACGGTTGCCGAAGGATGGGCCCGCTCCGGCGCCTGCACCCACGCCTGCGGTGGCGAATTCGATGGCCAGCATGCCCATGCATGCGCCGACCACGCTCGCGGAATGGGCCCACGGCGCGCAACTGTTCGACGGACTGGGCGATTTCCATCGAGCCATCACGACGTCCGTACCGGCCGCGCAGCAGTATTTCGACCAGGGCATGCGCATGATGTGGGCGTTCAACCACGATGAGGCCACGCGTTCATTCGCTCGTGCCGCCGAGATCGATCCGGCGTGCGCCGCCTGTTACTGGGGCGTTTCCCTGACGGTCGGTCCGAACTACAACCTGCCGTTCATGACCGCCGAGCGCGCGCAGGTGGCCTTTGATACGTTGGCAAAGGCCCGGCAAGCCGCTTCGCATGGCAGTGCGGTCGAGCAGGCGCTGATCGAGGCACTGGCGAGCCGTTACCCGACCGCGGCGCCGCTCGATCCGACCACGGCGATACCGGTGCTGACCGCATACGCCGCAGCGATGAAGGAAGTGGCGCGCAAGTTCCCGAAGGATTCCGACGTGCAGACGCTGTACGCCGAAGCCTTGATGAACGTCAACGCGTGGAAGCTGTGGAGCGCGGATGGCAAGCCCACGGCGGGCACCGATGAGATCGTCGCAACGCTGGAAGCGGTGCTGGCGCGCGACCCGACGCACCCCGGCGCGAACCACTACTACGTGCACACGCTCGAGGCTTCGCCGCATCCGGAAAAAGCCGTGGCCTCCGCCGAGCGCCTCAAGGACCTGATGCCGGCGGCCGGGCACATGGTGCACATGCCCGCGCACATCATGCAGCGCGTCGGTCGCTACGAAGAAGCCGCCGAAGCGAACCGGCGCGGCGTGGCCGCCGACGACGCCTACGTTGCGCACACTCGGCCGCCGGACTACTACGCGGCGATGTACTCCGCGCACAACTATCAGTTCCTGGCATTTTCCGCCGCGATGGAGGGGCGCAAGGCCGAGACGATCTCGGCCGCCGATGGTTCGCGCAAGGCGGTCGACGATGCGCTGCTGCTGGCGATGCCCGGCGCGGACTGGCAGGTGGCCGAGCAATACACGGCGCGCGTGCGCTTCGGCATGTGGGATGAACTGCTTGCGATGCCGGCGCCCGATGCGCGTCTGCCCGGTCTCACAGCCGGTTATCTGTACGGGCGTGCGATGGCGCTGGCGGCGAAGGGCCGCGTCGACGAAGCGCGGGCAATTGCCGCGAAAATGCAATCGCTCGCGGATTCGAAGCAGGCGGAAAGTGGCGCGGGCTTGAACACGGTGCGCGATGTGCTCGCCGTGGCCATTCCAGTGGTGCGCGCGAGGATCTGCACGGCCGATCACCAGCCGGAGCAGGCGTTGGCCGCGCTCCAGCAGGCGGTCACCGCGGAAGACCATCTCGCCTACAACGAGCCGAGCGATTGGTTTTCCCCGGTTCGCCAGCAATTGGGCGCCTCGCTGCTGCAAGCGGGCAAGGCCGCCGAGGCGGAGCAGGCGTATCGACAGGACTTGCGGAATCACCCGGACAACGGCTGGGCACTCTATGGCCTCGCCGCCGCGCTCAAGGCGCAAGGGCACGCAAGCGCCGCACACGACGTGGCGCGCAGGTTCGATGCAGCGTGGCGACACGCCGACATCGTGTTGGCCTCGTCGGCGTTCTAGCTTTGCACCGCGGGAGTTCGACCATGGGTAAACGCATCGCCTGCGCCGGCTTGATCCTGTTGATGGGCTGCTTGCAGCCGCTATACGCATGGGAGGCCGCCATCGTCATCCGCGCGGGCCATCTCATCGATACCGAGAAGGGGCGCGACGTCGGGCCGCAGATGATCCTGGTGCGCGACGGGCGCATCGTCGAGGTCGCTCCGCAGATTGCGATACCGACGGGTGCCAGCGTCCTGGATCTCGGCGGCTACACCGTGCTGCCGGGGCTCATCGATGCGCACACGCACCTGACCATCGACCTGGTCGACCAGGATCCGCTGGCCGAACTCAAGCACACCGCGGCTGAACGCGCATTCAGCTCGATTCCTAATGCGCGCGCGGTGCTGAGGGCCGGTTTCACGACGGTGCGCGACCTCGGATCGTATCGAGCGCTGGTCGATGTCGCGTTGCGCGATGCGATCAATCGCGGGGATGTCGAGGGCCCGCGCATGTTCGTCGCCGGCGCCTACCTGACAATCAACGGAGGAGCCGGCTCGGTGAGTGGTTTCGCTGCTGACGTGACATTGCCGTGGGATCTTCGTTTCGGCGCGGCGAATTCACCGAGCGAAGTGCGCGAGCGCGTTCGCGCGCTGGCGAGCCAGCGCGTCGACGTGATCAAGATGTTCGCGACGGGCGCGATCCTCACGCACAACAGCAATCCGACGGGACGGGAGTTCACGCCGGAAGAACTGGCCGCCGGCGCGGAAGAAGCCCAAAACTTCGGCCTGAAGCTGGCCGTGCACGCACACGGCGCGGAAGGCATCAAGGCGGCCATCCGCGCGGGAGCGGCCTCGATCGAGCATGGCACGCTGATGGACGACGAAGGCCGGGCGCTGATGAAGGAGCACGGCACCTACCTGGTGCCCACGCTCGAAGTGCGCAACTGCGTCGGCAGCAATTACCCGGCGGAATTCGTGTCGAAGGCGCAGAAGATCATGCAGGCGCAGCTCGTGAATTTCCGCAAGGCGGTCGAAGCGGGCGTGAAGATCGCGTTCGGCACCGACATCGGTGTCTGCCGCTTCGGCGACAACGCCCGGGAATTCAAGTTGATGGTCGACAACGGCATGACGCCGATGCAGGCCATCCAGTCGGCGACCATCGTCGATGCGGAACTGCTGGGCCAGGCGCAGCAGATCGGTTCGATCGCCCCGGGCAAGTGGGCGGACATCATTGCGGTGCGTGCCGACCCGCTCGCGGACATCCGCACGCTCGAAGACGTGCGCTTCGTCATGAAGGAAGGGCGCATCTACAAGCACGATTGAACGCACGCCGTGCGCGCCGTCAATGCAGCGCTTTCACCACCGCCGCGAAGAACGCGTCGTCGTCGAGTTCGAGCCGACCGGTTTCCGCGGGCTTCGAGCGCGCGCTGAGCACGACGACCGCCAGGTGCTCGCGCGGATTGATGTACATGAACTGGCCGAAGATGCCGATGGCCTCGAATGCGCCGGCATGCTCGGGGCAGGCTTGCGATGGAATCCACCACATGTAGCCGTAGTCGACCTTCTTGCCGCCGATGTCGTGGGCAGCGCCTGCGTCTTCGAACCAGCGATCGGGCACGATCGCGCGGCCGCCGATGCGCCCTTCGTCGGCAGCGAGGAGGGCAACGCGCCCATAGTCGCGCAGCGTCGCGCTGAAACCCGTGCCGGCCCAACCGGCTCCACCGTGTTCGCTCTCGACCCACCACGTCGCATCGCGCTCCATGCCGGCCGGCTTCCAGATTTTCTCCGACAGGTCGTCGGCCAGCGATCGATGGGTTGCCCCTTCGATCACGGCGCCCAGCACGAAGGTTTCGCCCGTGTTGTAGTTCCAGATGGAACCCGGCGGGCCGCAGCGCGGCAGCGCGCCCATGTATCGCAGCGTCGCGCCGACCGTGTGCGCGATCTGCAGCTCGAGCACCTTGCGGCGATCTGATTTCGGGTCGGTGTAGGTCTCGTTCCAGCACACGCCCGAGCTCATCATCAGCACCTGGCGAATGCTGACGCCGGCATAGGCTCCATCCTTGAGTGCCGGCACGTACTTGTCGACCGCGTCATCGAGGCTCGCGATGTCGCCGTCTCGCAGCGCAACGCCGATCAACGTGGAAGCCAGCGACTTCGCCATCGAGAACGATGCCCAGTGCGTATCCGGCCTCGTGCCGAGCTGGTAGGACTCGAATGCGACCTCGCCATTCTTCAACACGAGGATGCCGGCCACGCGATTGCTGCTCAGGTAGTCGTACAGATCAAAGCTGCGGCCGTGGTCTTCGAAATGAATGGCCGGGAAGGGTTGCGCGCGCTTGCGCAGTGCCGGTGCGGGGCGGCCATGGTGGACGATTCGCGTCGGCAGCAGGCGTTCCGTGTGCGACAGCACATCGACCTGCGCGTCCGGCAACAGCGTCCCGTCGTACATGCTCCGCAGTGAATCGATGCTGGATTGCGCGAGCGCCGGGCAGGCCACCGCGCACAGCACGATTCCGATCAGCGGCTTCATGGCGACGGAAAATGGGCGGCGAAGTCACGGTGCGCCTCGGGCAGCGCCGTGCCGGGTTGCGCTGCGCGGCGTTGCGCGTTGCCGTAACCCGAACGAATGTCGATGACGCGCACGGCGCGGTTGGCGACCGTGAATCGCACGCGCCATTCCTTGACCGCGAGCTGCAACGCGTCGCCTTCGCGGCGAATGCGCCGGTACGGATGCGGCTCGGGTCCGAGCTTCAGCGTGGCGCGTATGCGTTCGCCGATGGCAAGGCCGGTGCGCGTTTCGATCCATGTGGCCTGGGCCGCCGCGCCTTCATCGAAGCTCACGTCGAAATCCGGCAGCGGGTCTTGCCCGAGCCAGCCGCGGCCGGCTGCGGGAATGGAGTCGGTGTAGGCGACGTAGGGCTTGATGTCGAGCACCGGCGTGCCGTCGAGCAGGTCGTGCGGGCCGATGTGCACGGTCAATCCGTCGACGCGCTCGAGCCGCACCGCCGACAGCCCGAGCGCATTGGGCCGGTGCGGCGAGCGTGTCGCGAACACGCCCTTGCGGCCGGTGGTGCTGCGCGGCGGCAGCACCTTGGGCCGCCACCCGGCGTTGCGATGAAACTGGAAGATGACCCAGATGTATTCCCAGTCGGCGAGATCATCGAGCGCGTGCTCGAAGTGCCGGCCCGGCAGCAGCTCGATGCGCCCTTGCGTGCCCGTCGCGGCAGCGGGCTGGCGGGCCGCCTCGACCTTCGTGGTCTGCGGCGCACGCACGAATCCGATGGGCTCGAGCGACAGCGTCGCCTGCTCGTCGGCGCGTAGCGTGGCATGGGCCGTGCGCGCGTTCACTCGGGGCGGTAGCTGGCGGCGAAGCGCGCGCGAATCGCGTCGAGTTCGCCGCGCACGGAATCGCCAAGCGGCGCCACTTGATGTGTTTCGAGGATTCGGCGCAGGTCCGCGTCGATGCGCGCCTGCAGGTCCTGGTCGGCGAGCGAGCTCATGGAGGTCGGGATGTGCGGCCCGAAATAGCGCGTCGGCCACAGCTGCTCGCGGCAATGGCTCGCCGTATGATCGAGCGCGAGGTAGTTGCCGCGCGGGCCGACCGACATGGCCTGCGACAGCGCCAGCGTGTCGTCATCGATGCGCACGCCCTGCCACATGCTGCGCAGGAGCCCCGCGAGGTCGTCGCACAGCAGCAGCGAGTGGAGCGAGTAGGTGATGCCTTCATCGAGTGAACCGAGGTAGTCGCAGGTCGCGGGCCGGCTGTAGAAGGCCTGCATCATGTTCGTGGAAATTTCCCACACCGCATCCTGGTTGAAGCGGCGCGCAACCGATTGGCCACCGAGGCCGGTGAACGAAGGCAGCGAGAGTTCACGGCGCACCTGGCACATCAGCGCGTCCGCGAGCGAGGCCTGCACGAAGTTGCCGATGCTGCCGGTCGCCGGCTCCATGAAGCTGACATCCGAGCTGCCGATGACGAAGCAGCCACGCCGAGCCAGTTGCGCCAGCGTCATGCCGGCGAAATCGGTGGCGAGGCTCTGCGCGATGCAGCCGGCCACCGTGATCGGCGAGGAGGCGCCGCCGATCGGCAGCGTGCCAACGCTCGCCGGCACGCCGGCGCGCGCCGCGAGCAGCACCTGCTCGATGTGCGTGCGCGCATAGTTGAGCGGGAGTGGGGTGATGATCTGCAGGAAGTAGGGCTTCTCGGCCAGCGCCTCGCGTCCGCCGCGGATCGCCGCCGCCATGTCGATCGCGACGCCGAACGAAGCGGCGTGCTCGCACAGGAACTCGAGCGGCTTGGTCGTATGGTTGGCGAGGATCGCGAATTCGCCGATCTCGCCGTGGATGTCCGAGTTCGGGATGTCCTTGCAGGCGACGCAGACGCCGTCGATGTTCGGCAGCGCATCGGCGACGCGCGTGATCGTCGCCAGGTCATCGCCGGTGCTCTCGCGGCGCTCGCCGCTGTCGAGATCGTAGACCTTGATGCAGGTCATGCCCGGGAAGAACCAGCTGTGCCGGCAGTCGAGCTGGATGCTGCGCGTGCCGTCGCGGTTCCACAGCCGCGCCTGCTTTGCGACCGATGCGAGCGTGGCCTCTACGACATTTCGCGGAATGCGCACGACGCCATCGGCGGCCACGTCGCAGCCGCCGGCCTTGAAGAGAGCGGGCGCTTCGGTGTCGGCATCGAAGGCGACGCCGACTTCGGCGAGCAGCGTCAGCGCGGCATCGATCAGTCGCCGCGCAACACCCGGCGCCAGCGGATCGTAGGGTGCGGTCAGGCCCTGGTGCAGGCCCGGATCTTCCGGGCGCGGCGCTTCAGGACGCGGCTGGCGCCGACGTGGACGGAGGGACTCGGCGCTCATGTAACCTCCGTGTCAGAATACCCGCGAATCACGGCCACACCACTCGTGGAAACTACGGACGTCATCATGTCAGATGCTTCGCGTTACGCCCGGCTGTTCGAAAGCGTGAAGATCGGGCCGGTGACGGCGCCGAACCGATTCTATCAGGTGCCGCATTGCACCGGCATGGGCCACGCGTTGCCGCAGACGCTGGTCGGCATGCGCGCGATGAAGGCCGAGGGCGGCTGGGGCGTCGTGTGCACCGAGTATTGCTCGATCCATCCAAGCTCGGACGATCATCCGTATCCGTTTGCATCGATCTGGGATGACGGCGATATCGGCAACCTCGCCGCGATGGCCGATGCGCTGCACGCGCACGGCGCGCTCGCGGGCATCGAGTTGTGGCACGGCGGCAGCTACGTCGCCAACCTCGCGACGCGCGCGCCAAGCTTCGGCGTGCGCTCGGCGCTGTCGCGCACCGACCCGATCCAGTCGCAGCGCATGGACCGGCGCGACATCCGCGACTTTCGTCGCTGGCACCTCGAGGCCGCGCTGCGCGCCAAGCGCGCCGGCTTCGACATCATCTACGTGTATCCGAGCCACGGTTACCTGGTGTCCGAATTCCTCTCGCGTAGCTACAACGAACGCACCGACGAGTACGGCGGCTCGCTCGAGAACCGCATGCGGCTGATGCGCGAGCTGCTCGACGAGACCCGCGCCGCGGTCGGCGATCGGTGCGCGATCGCCACGCGCTTCGCGGCCAACGGCCACGGCGACGATCACCTGAGCGAGGCCGAGGCGCGCGATGTCGTCGCCGCGCTCGGCCACCTGCCGGACCTGTGGGATGTCGTGCTCGCCGATTACGACGAGGAGATGGGTTCTTCGCGTTTCGTGCGCCAGGGCGCGCTCGAGGACCGCGTCGCCTACGTGCGCCAGGTGACCGGCAAGCCGGTGGTCTGTGTCGGGCGCTTCACCTCGCCCGACGCGATGCTCGGGCAGCTCAAGCGCGGCGTGCTCGATTTCATCGGCGCCGCGCGCCCGTCGATCGCCGATCCGTTCCTGCCGGCGAAAATACGCGAGGGCCGGCTCGATGACATCCGCGAATGCATCGGCTGCAACATCTGCTACTCCAACAATTTCCGTGGCTCGCCGCTGCGCTGCACGCAGAACCCGACGATGGGCGAGGAGTGGCGCTCCGGCTGGCATCCCGAGAAAGTGCCCGCGGGAGATGGCGGTTCGGTGTTGATCGTCGGCGCCGGGCCCGCGGGCCTCGAGGCCGCGCACGTGCTCGGCAAGCGCGGCTACACGGTGGCGCTCGCCGATGCGGCGGAGGAAGCGGGCGGGCGCGTCAGCCGCGAGTGCCGCCTGCCCGGGCTGGCGGAATGGTCGCGCGTGCGCGACTACCGTCTCGGCCAGATCAGCCGCATGCCGAACGTCACGCTGTACCTCGGCAATCGCGTGCAGGCGAGCGACGTGCGCGACTTCGGAGCCGGCCACGTGCTGCTGGCAACCGGGGCGCACTGGCGGCGCGATGGCATCGGACGATGGCACGCGCGAGCGCTCACGACGCTGGCTGCGGCGGCGGTTTATACGCCCGATGACATCCTCGACGGACGAGCGCCCGGCGGCGACGTGGTTGTTTTCGACGACGACCATTACTACATGGGGCCGGTGCTGGCGCTCAAGCTGGCGGCGGCCGGTGCGCGCGTGCGTTACGTGACCACCGAGGGGCGCGCCGGCGCCTGGAGCCAGTACACGGCGGAACAGGAGCGTACGCAGCGCGCGCTGATCGAACTCGGCGTCGAGATCGAGGTCAATACCACGCTGGAGGGCTGCGATGGCGCCGAGGCCACGCTGGCCTGCGTGTTCACCGGCAGGCAACGGCGGCGCGCTGCGACGGCGGTCGTGCTGGTGACGGCGCGCGAGCCCGACGAGGCGCTGTACCGCGAACTGGTCGGCGAGGGCGGTGATGCGACGGCGCCCGAGAGCCCGCTGATACGACGCATGGGTGACTGCCAGGCGCCGGGCCTGATCGCCCATGCCGTGTATTCCGGGCATCGCGCGGCGCGCGAGCTCGGGGCGGTTGGTGCGGGTCCGCGCCGCGAGCGCACGCTGATCCAGCGAGTGTGAATGTGCGAGAATGAATGCAACAACGACTTCCACCGAATTTCGGGGGTTTCCATGCGACAGCTGATCATTGCAACCGCCGCGTTGCTCGTCCTTGGCGCCTGCAGCCAGCAGAAGGAAGCGACGCCGCCCGCCGCCGCGGCGCAGCCGGCGCCGCTGGGTTCCGGCATCGAGCTCCAATACGTCGATGACGGCATCCGGCTGCAGGATGACTTCTACGGCCACGTGAACGGAAAGTGGCTGGCGACTTTCCAGATTCCGCCCGACAAGGTCAGCTACGACCCGTGGGACAAACTCGTCGACGATGCGCGCGACCAGGCGCGCGACATCATCGAAGGGCTGCAGAAAAAGGCCGACCCGGCCGACGCCGACCAGCAGAAGATTGCCGACATCTACAGCAGCTTCATGGACGAAGCGACCGCCGAGAAGCTGGGCGTCACGCCGCTCGCGAAGGAATTCGCGGCGATCGAGGCGATCAACGACAAGCAGCAGTTCGCCGCGCTGATCGCGCACTTCAACCGCATCGGCACATCGGCGCCGTTTTCGCCGTTCGTGCACCAGGATGCGCACGATCCGACGAAGTATGTGTTCGACCTCGGCCAGGATGGCCTGGGACTCCCCGATCGCGACTACTACCTGCAAAACGATCCGAAGCTCAAGCAGGCTCGCGACCAGTACGTGAAGCACGTCGAAAAGATGCTGCAGATGGCCGGCGATGCCAACGCGGCCGATGAAGCCAAGCAGATCTTTGCGCTCGAGACCGCGCTGGCGAAGGTGAACTGGACCAAGGTCGACAACCGCAATCCGGTCAAGACCTACAACAAGTTCGAATTCGCCAAGCTCGCGCCGCTGGCGCCGAACATCGACTGGAAGTCCTATCTCGACGCAGCGGGCGTCACGGGCGCCACCGACTACCTGGTGATCAGGCAGCCCAGCTACATGACCGCGCTGTCGGGGTTGATCGCCAGCACCCCGCTGCCGGTGTGGAAGACCTATTTCCGCTGGCACCTGCTCAGCGACGCGGCGCCGTTCCTGGCGAAGAATTTCGTCGACGAGAACTTCGCCTTCTACGGCACCGCGTTGAGCGACGTGCCGCAGATCAAGCCGCGCTGGAAGCGCGGCGTGGGCCTGGTCGAAGCCTCGATGGGCGAGGCGCTCGGCAAGATCTACGTCGCGCGCTATTTCCCGCCGGAATCGAAGGCGCGCATGGACCAGCTGGTCAAGAACCTGCTGGAGGCCTACCGGCAGGACATCGACAAGCTCGACTGGATGAGCCCCGAGACGAAGCAGAAGGCGAAGGAGAAACTCGCGAAGTTCACGCCGAAGATCGGGTATCCGGCCACGTGGCGAGACTACAGTGAGCTGAAGACGACGCATGATGACCTGATGGGCAACGTCGTCGCCGCGCGCGAATTCGAATACAACCGCAACCTGAAGAAGCTCGGCAAGCCGATCGACCGCAACGAATGGTTCATGACGCCGCAGACCGTCAACGCCTACTACAACCCGGAGATGAACGAGATCGTGTTCCCGGCCGCGGTGCTGCGTCCGCCGATGTTCAATCCGGCCGCCGACGATGCGGTCAACTATGGCGGCATCGGCGCGGTGATCGGCCATGAAATCAGCCACGGCTTCGATGACGAGGGCAGCCAGTACGACGGCAACGGCACGCTGCTGGGCACGCCGGGCTGGTTCACGAAGGATGACTTCAAGCGTTTCAAGGCCAAGACCAATGTGCTGGTCGCGCAGTACTCGGCGCATGAGCCGGTGCCGGGCTTCCACGTCAACGGCGAACTGACCCTCGGCGAGAATATCGCCGACAACTCCGGGTTGGCCATCGCGTACAAGGCTTACCAGATTTCACTGGCGGGCAAGCCGGCGCCGGTGCTCGATGGGCTGACCGGCGACCAGCGCTTCTACATGGGTTACTCGCATGTGTGGATGCAGAAGATCCGCACCAACGAGGCGATCCTGGAGATGAAGACCGATCCGCATTCGCCCGAGGCGCTGCGGGGCCAGTTGCCGTTGATGAACCAGCCGGCCTTCTACGAGGCCTTCGGCATCAAGCCGGGCGACAAGATGTACCTGCCACCGGAGAAACGCGTCAGCCTTTGGTAGCTTCCGCGGGCGCGTCGACCGCCAGCTGCCGCAGCTTCTCGGTGCGGCTGAGGTCGACGTTCGCCGCGACGCGCCGCAACAGCACTTCGGCGTCGGCCGTCGCCAGTGGGCGGCTGAACAGGTACCCTTGGGCCGATTCGCACTCCTGCTCCTGCAGGTAGAGCATCTGGTTGAAGGTCTCGACGCCTTCGGCGACGACGCCGATGCCGAGCGTGCGCGACATCTTGATGATCGCGCTGGCGATCGAGCGATCGCGCACCTCCGACTCGAGGTTGTTGACGAACGACCGATCGACCTTGAGCCGATCGACCGCCAGGTGGCGGAGGCGCCCCAGGCTCGAGTAACCGATGCCGAAATCGTCGATCGCCAGCGTCACGCCGACGGCGCGCAGGCTGGCCAGCGCCTTTTCGGCCCAGGCTTCATCGCGCATGACGACGGTTTCGGTGATTTCGAGCTCGATCCACTTCGGTTCGAGCCGGGATTCGTGCAGCACGCGCGCCACGAGATCCGGGAAATCACGCTGCAGGAACTGCGTGCCGGACACGTTGACCGAGATGTGCCCGAACGGCAGTCCCTGGTCGCGCCATTGGCGCGCCTGCGCGCAGGCGCTGCGCAGCACCCATTCGCCGATCGGCACGATCAGCCCGGTGTCCTCGGCGATCTCGATGAATTCGAGCACCGGCACGGAACCCAGTTCCGGATGCGTCCAGCGCAACAACGCCTCGAGCCCCGAGAGCGCGCCGGAAGCGAGTTCGAACTGCGGCTGGTAATGCAGGCTGAATTCATTGCGCTCGAGCGCTCCGCGGAGCTTGCCTTCGAGCGTCAGTCGCCGCAGGGCCCCGTCGCTCATCGTCGCGTCGTAGAACGCCCATGCGCCGTGTCCGCGCCGCTTCGAGAAATACATGGCCAGGTCGGAGTTGTGCAGCAAGGCGGCGGAGGCGATGCCGTCATCCGGGCTGATCGCGATGCCGACGCTGGGCGTCACGACGATCTCGTGGTGCCCCAGGCGCACCGGGTGCTGCAAGGCCACGATGATCGCGTCGGCCGCCGCCGAGGCCGCTTCCCGCGAAGCGATTTCGGGCAGGATCGCGACGAACTCGTCGCCGCCGAGGCGTCCCAGGTCGCCGGCGCCCGGTTTGCGCGCGCCGCCTCCGGGCAGTCCTTCGAGCGCTTCGCGCAGTCGCGCCGCGCATTGCTTCAGCAATTCGTCGCCGGCGCTGTGGCCGAGCGTGTCATTGATGCGCTTGAAGTTGTCGAGGTCGATGTACAGCAGGGCCGTCAAATGCTTGGCGGCGGCGCCATGCTGCAGCACGTGCTCGAGCCGCGACATCGAGTGCTCGCGATTCGGCAGGCCGGTGAGCGAATCGAAATACGCAAGCCTTGCGATGTGTCGCTCGGCGCGCCACTTGCTGTGCAGGGCCACCGCCATCTGCCGCACTTCGTGCGGATGAAACGGCTTCTGCAGGAACGAGATCTTGTCCTGCGGCGGCACGTGGCCGCCGATGTGCGCGGGGTCGACATCCGAGTACGCCGTGCAGATGACGATCTCCACGTCCGGATCGAGCTCGCGGATGCGCGAGGCCGCCCATGCACCGTCTTCGCCCGGCGGCATGCGCAT
>Ga0209023_10001079_pt1 | contig 37873 bp, 32 predicted proteins | sample LakOneMetagenome_FD_187468 | JGI IMG/M metagenome (GOLD analysis project Ga0209023, IMG submission 187468) | Freshwater and sediment microbial communities from Lake Erie, Canada (SPAdes) (version 2) | ecosystem: Environmental > Aquatic > Freshwater > Lentic | place: Lake Erie, Canada...
ACTTGCCCGGGCCTGGCCGGATGCGCAGTTGACTCTGGTCGGAGAAGCCGGTCACCACGGAAGCGAGCGCACCGGGCAGCTCATTCTGGAGGCCGCCGCCCGATTCGAGAACGTTCGATAGGCCTCAACTCCCTCGGGGGACGAGCTGAGGTAGAGGGTGCGCTGCGAGGGCCCCGAGTACCGGCCGGCCACGCGCGAACCGTCGAGGGCGTCGGCTTGGAAGGCGGGGTTCACCGCACGATGAAAGAGTCCCGAGACGCGGCACCAGATGTCGCCGGTTCGTTCAACGTCAGGGCGGATCGACATAGCAGCACCTCCTTGCGAAACGTACACCGTGCGTGTGCGATGCTTCCACCTGCGAGGGCATTGTCGCCTGATCAGCCGGGATCCGGTATCGGCCCCGGGGCGTCGAAGATTGCCGGTATGGCAGGATCGAACGATGCAACGTCGGTGCCGGGTCGATGACCATGAACGGGTCTCCACGATCGAGCGAGCTTCCGGCGCGCTCTTCCGCAGCATCGGGATGGCCGCCGTCGCCGATGACCCACCGATCAGTAGCCTGGACTTTGAGCGCTTCGTCGTGGACCGCGGAGCGTTCGCGTGGATGATTGACGGGAAGCTCGTCGCCTACATGCTGCTCGAGCAGGTGGACGATGCCGCTCATATCGAACAGGTCACCGTGCACCCCGAGAACGCGAGGCAGGGTATCGGCGCCCACCTGATCGCCGTGGCCGATTCCTGGGCCGGTGAACGGCACCTTTCCCGTGTGACGCTGACCACCTTCCGGGACGTTCCATGGAACGCTCCGTACTACGCACGCCTCGGCTTCCGCATTTTTCCGCAGCGGCTATGGGGCCCGAAAATGGAAACTCGAATGGATGTCGAAGGCGCTCGAGGGCTCAACGCCTGGCCCCGTGTGGCGATGGTCCGTGCGGCAAGCCGTTAGCCGCACCGCAAAGGAACGATTGTCACCACTGAAAGGGGTCTTGTGTCATCCTCAGGAAATGGATTGGCCTGAATGCACACCCGTCACCTCGGCACGGCTTCTTCTGCAACCCTTGTCGGTGCACCATGCGCCCGCCATGGTCGAGGTTCTGGCCGACCCGGCGCTGTATGAATTCACCGGCGGAGAAAGCCCCGGCCTGGACGAGCTGCAGGTCCGTTACGCCAAACAGACCGAGGGGCACTCCGCGGACCTTTCGCAGTGGTGGTTGAACTGGGTTGTCATCCAGCGAAAGTCGGGGATACCGGTGGGCTTCGTACAGGCAACCGTTGAAAACGACGGTTCAGCGCTCGTGGCCGACCTTGCCTGGTTGATTTCCCCGCGTTGGCAAGGGCAGGGAATGGCTTCAGAGGGCGCTGAGGCGATGGTCACCTGGTTGCGATCGAACGGGGTGCACCGGTTCACGGCGCATATCCATCCCGATCATCAGGCTTCGATGAAGGTCGCGCGGTATCAAGCGCTGCGCCCGTCCGCGGCGGAGAAGGACGGCGAAACCCGCTGGGAATTTCCGTAACAGCCTCGCCTCGCATCTGTCGACGCAATGTCGGTGGCCGCCGATACCCTCTGCCGTAACCCCATTCCGGGCGTCCAGCGATGAGGAGATGCTCATGCGACAGAACGAACCACAACACGATCCGACACCCATCGGCCATGGCGGTTTCGCAGGGCGCGGAAAAGGGCGGCGGCTCCTGGCCGTGCTGGTCACGGTGTTGTTCGTCGGGGCGTTCGTCACCTTTGTGGCAGCCCGGGGAACGTTGCCCTCGACGGCCGGAACCGGGGTTCGCACCATCGCCGAGGTGCAGGGCACAGGCGCGGAAAGCCCGTTCCAGGGAACCGTCGTCGCCATCGAGGGTGTGGTCACTGCCGACCATCGGGCGGGCGGCTTTGCCGGCATCTATCTGCAGACGGCCGGCTCCGGGGGAGTCGCGGATGCCACCCCCGGCGCTTCGGACGCGCTTTTCGTGTATCTCGGATCCGGCTCCACGCAGCAGGGTCGCGGAGTGGCCCTGGGTGACCTCGTGCGCGTCACCGGGACGGTCGGCGAGCACGACGGTCTTACGGAAATCACCGCCACGGCGTCGGGCGCCATCGAAGTCGTGGCAGCCGACAGTGTGGCGTCCGACAGCGCGGCACCGTCGCCGACGGACCTGCCTGCCACGGCGACGGGCGCGGCCCGGGAAGCGCTCGAAGGCATGCTCGTGATCCCCTCGGGAATCTACCGAGTGAGTGACAGCCACGAACTCGACCAATTCGGTTCCCTCTGGCTCAGCTCTGGGCCGGAAACGCCGGTCACCGGCACCGAGCAGGCCCGGCCGGGGCCGGAGGCTTCCGCGGTGACTGTCGGCAACCGAGCGCGACTGCTGGTGCTCGACGACGGCTCCAGCGCGCGGCATCGGCCGGGTGCGCCAGCCGGGCAGCCGTATTTTTCCAGCGGCACTGTTGTGCGCACCGGCGACACCGTCCTGTGGCCGTCGCATGCCTGGGTGCTCTCCTATGGATTCAACGCGTGGCGCCTACAGCCCACCGAACCGTTCGACAACAGGAGCGACCCGGCCGTACTGCCCAGCTTCGATTCCACGAATCCGCGCCCGCTCACGCCGCCGGAGGTGGGCGGCAGCGTGCGTGCGGCCACCTTCAACGTGCAGAACTACTTCACGACGCTCTCCAGTGACAACGCGCAGGCGCGCGGCGCAGCGACACCGGCCGAATTCCGCATGCAGAAATCCAAGATCGTGGCGGCGATCAACGGCCTCAGAGCGGATGTGGTCTGCCTGTTGGAAATCGAGAACTCCGTCACACTCGGCGATCCGATCGACACCGCGGTCGCCGACCTGGTGAACGGGCTCAATGAGGCGCTCGGCAGCCGGGCCTGGGCATTCGTCCCCACCCCGGCGGCGCTGAACGATGCCAAGCGCAGCGATTTCATCACCACCGCCCTGATCTACAAGACAGATGCCGTGACACCCCTCGGGCCCAGTCGAACCCGGCTGCCCTCGGCCAGCCTCGGCCACACTCGCGCCCCGATCGCCCAGACGTTCCAGCTGTCCGGCCGTACGGTGACGATTGTCGCCAATCACTTCAAGTCAAAAGGCGGCGACGGTCCCGAACCTGCTGATGGGCAGGGACGCTTCACCGCCGAGCGGGTCGGGCAGGCCCGTTCGCTCGTGGACTTCGCAGGGGAGCTGCAGTCGGCCTCCGGCAGCTCCGACGTGCTGCTGCTCGGCGACTTCAACGCCTATGCCCAAGAGGACCCGATTGCCGTTCTCATCCAGGCCGGCTTCGTGGACCTATTGCCCGCCTTGGCGCCCGGCCACTACACCTACGGATACGACGGCGAGGTAGGTTCGCTCGACCACGCCTTGGCGACCCCATCGCTCGCCGCAGCCATTTCAGGTGCAGCGGTGTGGTCGATCAATTCGCCCGAGTGGCCGGACCGGGGTTACGACTCGGCGCTGGCCGAAGCGGCCAGCCCGTTCCGGTCAAGCGATCATGACCCGGTCCTGATCGGCATCGTTCCCTAGGCCGGACGGGTATCGTGGAGATGTCCGGCAAAGGAGGAAACATGACCACTCGGTGGGCGCGTTTCACTCGCGGCTGGATCGTGGCCGTCGTCGCCACCTTTGTGGCCTCGGTATCGCACACCGTCGGTGGTGGTTCCGGTCCGGGCCTGTTGCCCATCGTCATCTCCCTTGCCTTCGCCGGTATGATCTGCATCGTGCTCGCCGGACGAACCCTGTCGCTGTGGCGCGGGGCGCTTGCGGTGCTCGCGAGCCAGATGATCTTCCACGCTCTTTTCTCCCTCGGCGGTTCGGGCGGTGCTCTCTCGCCCGACGCGATCGCCGCCTCGGCAACGCACCAGCACGCCCTGCTGCCCGGGATCATCGAAGCCACCGGAACCGTCGGCGGGCATGCTGCCGAACATGACGGAGCGACTATGTGGCTGGCCCACCTGGTGGCCGCAATCGTCACGATCGCCGCCCTGCGCGTCGGCGAACGCGCCTTCTGGGGCCTGTTCGAGACGGCCAGGCTGATCATTCGTGCACTTTTCCAGCCTGGGCCCGCCGTGCTGGCACCGGACGTCGTGCGTTGTCATCCGACCGCTGCGCTGGTGAGCTCAGCCCCCGATCTCCGTGTCCTACTTTCCTCGGTGCGACGGCGTGGCCCGCCGCTGGTCACTCGTTTCGCTTGAGGACCCGCCGATTTCGGCTGCCTTCCTCGGAGACCAGACCAGACCAAAACCACCTTCGCACCGAATGAGTCGTAGACGCAGCGCTGCACTCGCCGTGCACCCACATGTTTAGGGACAACCCTCGTGAAGTTTTCATCCGCACAGTCCGCACGTTCCACTCTGTCTCCATGGGCCAAAACCCTGCTCGGTGGCGGCATCGTCATCGCCGCGCTGGGGTTCACAGCCGCCCCGGCCTCGGCGCACAACAGCCCGGTCGGGTATTCTCCGGCCGAGAACTCGGTCGTCACCGAGCAGCCGGGCGTCTTCTCGGTCACCACGAGTGATCAGCTGCTCGATCTTGACGGCACCGGTTCAGCGAGCGCTATGGAAGTAACCGGGCCCACCGGTGGCGGCACCCCGCTCTACTACGGTGACGGGTGTGGCACGGTCTCCGGGGCGACGGTCGGCACCTCGGCCCAGCTCGGCGAGGCCGGTGACTACACGGTGGTCTGGGCGACCCGGTCCGTCGATAGTCACTCCATTTCCGGTAAGTTCAGCTTCACCTGGGAGCCTGCCGCCGGCCAGGTGCTCGCCGCGGGCTCGACCGACAGGCCTGTTTGCGGCGGCGCAGTCAACCAGTCGGCTGAGGTCCCGGCCGACGGCTCCGGCACGGCCGAGGCGCCCAGCGCCTCGAACATGAGCGGTGCGGCCTGGATCGGCGGCGCCGTCGGCGCCCTGCTGATCGTGGTCGGTGCCACCGTGTACTTCGTTCGCCGTGCCTCAAAGTCCTGACACCCGAGGACTGTGGGGGAGCATACCCGGCAGTCACGCCGCACGTCACGGTAGACTCGCACGGTGAGTTGGAACGCCGAAATCCCCTGGAATCCTGACGAGTTCGAACCACCGGACGACTTCGACGCCCCGCCGCCACCGGACTTCGGCGGCGATGCGCCGCAGCAGTCCTTCGCTCCCCAGGGCGGCAACGCGCCCGATGACGTGAGCCGGTTCCCATTCGCTGCCCGCGCCGTCGCCACGGCCCCGGCCACCCGCAAGTTCGCGACCGCCGCTGAGGCCTTGCACACGGTGTTCGGCTATGACTCCTTCCGCGGCGACCAGGCCGAGATCATCGCACAGGTCGTCGACGGCAAGGACGCCGTGGTGCTCATGCCCACCGGCGGCGGAAAGAGTCTCTGCTACCAGATTCCAAGCCTGGTGCGCGAGGGCACCGGCATCGTCGTCTCCCCGCTCATTGCCCTCATGCAAGACCAGGTCGATGCCCTGACCGCGGTCGGCGTGCGCGCCGCCTTCCTCAACTCCAGCCAGGATTCCACCGCCCGCGGCCAGGTGGAGCGCGACTACCTCTCCGGCAACCTCGACCTGCTCTACGTTGCCCCCGAGCGGCTCTCGAGCGAGGCCACCAAACGCTTCCTCGACCAGGGCACGATCGCCCTCTTCGCCATTGACGAGGCGCACTGCGTGTCGCAGTGGGGTCACGACTTCCGGCCCGACTACCTGGCCCTGTCCGAGCTCGCCGACCGCTGGCCCGACGTGCCTCGCATCGCCCTGACGGCCACGGCAACGGATGCCACGCACCAGGAAATCACCAGCCGCCTGCAAATGGGCGACGCCAAGCACTTCGTGGCGAGCTTCGACCGTCCCAACATCCAGTACCGCATCGTGGGCAAGTCGGAGGTGCGCAAGCAGCTGCTCTCCTTCATCAAGACCGAGCACCCCGATGATGCGGGCATCGTCTATGCGCTCAGCCGCAAGACCGTGGACCAGACCGCTGAGTTCCTGCGCCAAAACGGGATCAACGCGCTGCCGTACCATGCCGGTCTCGATGCCGGGTTACGCTCGCGCACGCAGTCGAAGTTTCTGCGCGACGAAGGTGTCGTCATTGTGGCGACCATCGCCTTCGGTATGGGCATCGACAAGCCCGACGTGCGCTTTGTCGCCCACATCGACCTGCCCAAATCGGTGGAGGGCTACTACCAGGAGACCGGCCGCGCCGGCCGTGACGGCGCCCCCGCCAACGCCTGGCTCGCCTACGGACTCGCCGACGTTGTGCAACAGCGCCGGATGATCGACGAGTCACCCGGTGACATGAGCCACCGACGCAAGCTTTCCGCGCACCTCGACGCGATGCTCGCCCTGTGCGAGACCGTGCATTGCCGCCGGGTCAACCTGCTGCGCTACTTCGGCCAGACCAGCGAGCCGTGCGGCAACTGCGACACATGCCTCGAACCGCCGGAGGCCTGGGACGGCACCGTGCCCGCCCAGAAGCTGCTGTCCACCGTCGTGCGCCTGCTGCGGGAGCGCAACCAGAAGTTCGGCGCCGGGCACCTCATCGACATCCTTCGCGGTAAGGAAACCCCCCGCGCCACCCAGCACCGACACACCGAGCTGAAGACCTGGGGTATCGGCGCCGATCTCAGCGACCAGCAGTGGCGTGGTGTGGTCCGGCAGATGCTTGCACAGGGCTACCTCGCCACCTCGGGGGAGTACGGCACCTTGATCCTCACGGAGACTGCCGCCGAGGTGCTCGCCGGAACCCGGCAGGTGCAGCTGCGCACCGAGCCTGACCGGCCGCTGCGTTCCGCCGCTGCACGTACCTCGAGCAAGAAGGCCGCGGCCGCCGATCTCTCGCCCGAGCAGGCGACCCTGTTCGAAGCGCTTCGCGTCTGGCGCTCCGCGCAGTCGAAGGAGCAGGGTGTACCGGCGTACATCGTGTTCGGCGACGCCACGCTGCTCGCCGTCGCCGCCGCAAAGCCGGCCAGCATGGGCGACCTCGACGGCATCACCGGCATCGGTGCCAAGAAGCTCGAGGCCTACGGCGAGGCGCTGCTCGAGGTTGTCGCGGCCGGACCGGTCGCTTAGTCATGGATATGGCGAACCTCGATTGGCCCGGATACTTCGACGCCCAGGCCGGCCGGCGCGTGCGCTCGGTTCTCACCGACACACTCGCCCGGCGCGGCGCCCTCCAGCCGGGCATCGCCATCGACCTCGGTTGCGGCGAAGGCACCGAGACGCGTCACCTGTTGCGCACCGGATGGAGGGTGCTCGCCTACGACGCCGATCCGGAGTCCGAGGCCCGCGTGCGTTCCGGCTTGGATTCCGAGCAGCTCGCCCGTCTATCGTTCACGGCGGGCCGGTTCGAAGACATCGATGAGCTGCCGCCGAGTGACCTGGTGTGCTCGTCGTTCGCGCTGCCGTTTTGCAGCCCGGAGGCCTTTCCAGCACTTTGGGCGAGCATCCGCTCGGCGCTCAGACCTGGCGCATGGTTCGCCGGGGAATTGTTCGGGCCGCACGATGACTGGGCGCATAACCAGACCATGAACTTTCACGACCGCGCCGGGGTCGTCGGGTTGCTGGCCGGTCTCGAGGTGGCGAGCCTGGTCGAAGACGATCACCCGGGCCAATCCTTCGATGGCCCGAAGCATTGGCACGTGTTCCATATCTCCGCCCGCCGCCCGTTCTGACGAGGGGTCCACTTGTGGACGATAGCTGAGACATAGCTGATGCAGTTGCGGAAACCTACAATACGGATGCCGCGCTGTGCATGCTTCTTTGTAGGCCGGTCACGCAGCATTTCGTCCGTCGCAGCGGGAGCCCTAGCGTGAGCGGACAGCAATGTTTCGCGCGAAACAGTTAGGACCAACGATGGCCGACACCATTCAGCGCTCCGTCCCCCGGACCGCCACTCGCACCGCTGCCCCGGAGACCGCCACCGATACCGGGCCGGTTGCCGCGGGCGGCGTGACGACGCCGCCCACCGTCGACGTGGCCGGCCTCGGCCGCCAGCTGCTCGGCACCTGGGCCGACGTGCGCATTCAGGCCCGTGAACTTTCCGCCCGACCCGAGATGCAGGGTATCCCCGGCCTGTCGATGAACGAGCATCGCGCGCGCGTCTTCGGCCAGCTCAAGGTGCTCGCTGACAACGGCCATGTGCTGCGGGCCTTCCCCACCTACCTTGGCGGGCAGGACGACCACGGTGGAAACATCGCCGGCTTCGAGGAACTGGTCATCGCCGACCCGAGCCTGCAGATCAAGGGCGGCGTGCAATGGGGCCTGTTCGGTGCGGCCGTGCTGCACCTCGGCACCAAGAAGCACCATGACAAGTACCTGCCCGACATCATGGACCTCACCGTTCCCGGCGCCTTCGCGATGACCGAGATCGGCCACGGTTCCGACGTGGCCAGCATCGGCACCACGGCCACCTTCGACCTCGAGACCGACGAATTCGTCATCCACACCCCGTTCCGTGCGGCGTGGAAGGACTACCTCGGCAACGCCGCCAAAGACGGCATCGCCTGCGTACTGTTCGCCAAGCTCATCACCAAGGGTGTCAACCACGGCGTGCACGCGTTCTACCTGCCCATTCGCGACGAGACCGGCGCCTTCCTTCCCGGTGTCGGCGGCGAAGACGACGGCCTCAAGGGCGGCCTCAACGGCATCGACAACGGTCGACTGCACTTCGACCAGGTGCGCATCCCGCGTGAGAACTTGCTCAACCGGTACGGCGACGTCACCGCCGACGGCACCTACTCGAGCCCCATCTCCAGCCCGGGCCGCCGCTTCTTCACCATGCTCGGAACCCTGGTTCAGGGTCGGGTGTCGCTCGACGGCGCGGCCACGTCGGCATCCGCTCTCGCGTTGACGATCGCCATCACCTACAGCGGTCAGCGTCGGCAGTTCACCGCCGGAAACCCCGCTGACGAAGAGGTCATCCTTGACTATCAGCGCCATCAGCGTCGACTGCTGCCTCGGCTGGCAACAACCTACGCGCAGACCTTCGCGCACGATGAGTTCCTGGTGAAATTCGACGGTGTGTTCAGCGGCAAGGCCGATACCGAGGCCGACCGGCAGGACCTGGAGACCCTCGCGGCCGCGTTGAAGCCGTTGTCCACCTGGCATGCCCTGGACACGCTGCAGGAAGCCCGCGAGGCCTGTGGCGGCGCCGGGTTCATGGCAGCCAACCGGCTTGTCGGCCTGCGCGCCGACCTGGATGTGTACGCCACCTTCGAAGGCGACAACAACGTCCTGCTGCAGTTGGTGGCCAAGCGGCTCCTCACGGACTACAGCCGCAAATTCGCCAAAGCGGACCCCGGCGCACTCGCTCTGCTCGTTGTTCACCAAGCCGCCGGCCGTGCTTACAGCGGCAGCGGATTGCGCAGCCTCGCCCAGTCGATGACCGACCGTGGTTCGACGGCCCGGTCCGTGGGCGCCCTTCGTGACACCGAGGTGCAGCGTCAACTGCTGACCGACCGCGTCGAGACCATGATCGCCGACGTCGCCGGCAAGCTGCGTGCCGCCACGAAACTTCCGAAGAAAGAGGCGGCTGACCTCTTCAATGCACATCAGAACGAGCTCATCGAAGCGGCGCGTGCGCACGCCGAGCTGCTGCAGTGGGAAGCGTTCACCCGGGCGTTGGAGAAGACCGAAGACCCCGGAACGAAGCATGTGCTGACCTGGTTGCGCAACCTGTTCGGCCTCGGCCTGGTCGAGAAGAACCTCGCCTGGTACCTCATCAACGGCCGGTTGTCCGCGAAGCGGGCGCAGGCGGTCAGCGCGTACATTGACCGCTTGATCGCCCGGATCCGTCCGCATGCCCAGAACCTCGTGGACGCGTTCGGCTACACGCAGGATCACCTGCGCGCCCCCATCTCGAGCGGGATCGAGCGCGAGCGCCAGGACGAGGCACGGGACTACTACTCCGAATTGCGTTCTTCCGGCCGGGCTCCTCGTGAGGAGAAGGCCTCCAAGAAATAACGTCGTACCTGGGTATGACGCCGCCTCGGGAAGGACACTCCCTGCGGCCGATGTGCCGGGGCATCCATTTCCGTAACGTCTTCAGTGGGCCACACCGTTGGTGCGGCCCACCACGATGAAAGAGGCAACGGATGATTCAGGCACAGTCCCTGACCAAACGCTACGGAAGCAAGACGGCGGTAGACTCGACCGATTTCGTGGTGCAGCCCGGCAGAGTGACCGGATTCCTGGGCCCGAACGGCGCCGGCAAATCCACCACGATGCGCATGATCGTCGGACTCGACAAGCCCACGTCCGGTTCTGTCATCGTCAACGGCAAGCCCTATGCCCAGCACAAAGCTCCGCTGCGCGAAGTGGGCGTATTGCTTGATGCGAAGGCCATCCACACCGGTCGCAGTGCGTACAACCACCTGCGCGCCATGGCCGCCACCCACGGCATCCGGTCCAGTCGGGTGAATGAGGTTCTCGAACTCACCGGGCTGGAATCCGTCGCCCGCAAGCGCGTCGGCGGCTTCTCTCTCGGAATGGGCCAGCGCCTCGGCATCGCAGCCGCGCTGCTCGGCGACCCCGCCACCCTCATCCTCGACGAGCCGGTCAACGGTCTCGATCCCGAAGGCGTGCAGTGGGTGCGAGGCCTCACCCGGCAACTCGCCGCCGAGGGGCGCACGGTGCTGCTGTCCTCGCATCTCATGAGCGAGATGGCGCTCACCGCCGACCACATCATCCTTTTGGGCCGCGGCCGGGTGATTGCCGATGCCCCGGTGGCCGACATCATCTCCTCGGCCACGCGCAGCACGGTGCGGGTTCGCACCACGAACAGCTCAGGACTGGCGAATCTGCTGGCCGGGCCCGACGTCACCGTCGCCAACATCGAGCAGGACCTGCTGGAGATCATCGGCGTCAGCGCTGCAGAGATCGGAGACGCGGCAGCACGTGCCGGAATCGTGCTGCACGAGCTCACTCCCATCAGTGCCTCCCTTGAGGAGGCGTATATGTCCCTGACCCAGAACGAAATGGAATACCGTGCTGGAGGCCCGACACCGGTCCAGCCGGTTCAGCCTGAACCGACGCAAGCCGCACCGCAGGAGGCGACACGATGACCACTCTCACCACTCCCAACCCCAACTCCGCGTCAACCCCGGCATCAGAACCTGTTCCAGCCCACGAGTCATCGCCGTCCGCGCGTTCCGGCTTGAGCTTCGCGGGTCTGATTCATTCCGAGTGGATCAAACTGTGGAGCGTTCGTTCCACCGTGTGGTCGTTCGCCCTCCTGGTGGTTATCTCGCTCGGCATCGCCGCGATCAGTGCCATGTCCACCAACGCGCTCATCCAAAGCTCAGGCATCCCCGGCGGCCTCGGCGGCCTTCCGGCCGCGGACCAGGCGGGCATTGTCACCCAGGCTGCCACCCTGGGTGTCTTCCTCGGCCAGCTGATTGTGGCGGTGCTCGGCGTTCTTGTGATCAGCGGCGAATACCGCACCGGCATGATCACGTCCACCCTCGCCGCCGCGCCGCGCCGGCTCGGAGCCCTCGGCGCCAAGGTTGTCGTACTGTTCGTGTCCACCCTCGCCGTCGGCCTGCTGAGCACAATCGGTTCCTTCATCGTGGCGGCCCCGATCCTGTCCGGTCAGGGACTGAGCGTGAGCCTGTTCGATCCGCTGGTGTTCCGTCCCGTCCTCGGCGCCGCGCTGTACCTGGCGCTTGTAGCTGTTTTCGCGCTGGGAGTAGGAGCCTCGCTGCGCAGCGGGGCCGGCGGCATCGCCGCCGCCCTCGGGATCCTGCTGCTGTTGCCGATCGTCCCGGCGATGATTCCCGGTGCGTGGGCGACCTCGGTGTCGCCGTATCTGATCTCGAACGCGGGTGTCGCTCTGTTCGCCACCACCGGCATGGAACCGTGGCAGGGGCTGCTGATCGTGCTGGGCTGGATCGTCGTCGCATTCGGGTTCGCCACGATCCTGCTGAAGCGACGCGACGCGTAACATCGTCTAGATGAGTGCAACACAAATCGCCCCCGGCCGGGTCGCCCCGCCGGGGGTGGATTTGCGTCTGCCCACCCCGCCCGGGCTCGTCCGGAGATTCTGGTCACGGCACCCCCGCTGCGCTGATGGGGTTCTCGCGGGTGTGTATCTGGCCTTGCTGCCGCTGGTGCTGCTTCTGGATTCCACTCCCGTCTCCGCTCCAGCGATCGCCACCAACGTTGTCGTTGCCGTGTCGATGACCGTCGTGCTGCTGTTTCGACGTCGCTTCCCCCGGCTGGTACTGGCCCTGTCCTGGATCGGGTTGCTCCTCGGGTTCGCCCAATACGGACAGCTCCATACCGTGCCGGTGCTCATTGCGCTCTATGCCGTCGCCGTCTACCGCGATGCGCGTACGGCCTGGATCGGCCTTGCCGCATCCGCATCGGTCGGGGCGCTCGCCGCGTGGCTGAATGCCGCGACCTACGGATCGTGGGTTTCCACTGCCATCCAACTCGCGATCATGATGCTCGCCGCCACCCTGATCGGCATCAACGTGGGTAACGGAAAACGCTATGTCGTCGCACTGCTCGATCTGGCCGAGCAGCTGGCCCGTGAGCGCGACCAGCAGGCGCAGCTTGCGCGCGTCTCCGAGCGCGCCCGCATCGCTCGTGAGATGCACGACGTGGTCGCGCACAGCCTGTCGGTGATGGTGGCGCTTGCCGACGGCGCGCATGCGATGGCGCTGAAAGACCCGGAGCGTTCCCGCTCCGCCATGCTCGAGGTGGCACAGACCGGGCGCAGCTCGATGCAGGAGATGCGCCGTCTGCTCGGGGTGCTCGCGGAGGACACCGAAACGGATGTGGCGGATGGGCCGATCGCGCCGGGGGCAACGGCTCCGCTCGTTCCCCAGCCGGGCACGGACCAGTTGGTCGAACTCGTGGAATCATTCCGCTCCGCAAACCTGCCGATCCGTCTTGAACAGAACGGCCGGGCGCCTGAAAACGCCGGTATGCAACTGACGATCTATCGCATCGTGCAGGAATCGCTCACCAACGTTCTCCGGTATTCCGACAGCCCCAGCCTGGTGACCGTGCGGGTTGTCTCGATGCCCGGCACGGTCGAGGTGGTCGTCACCGATAACGGTCCGCTGCACGCCCCCGGCCCCTCACAGGGTTCCGGGCTCGGCATCATTGGACTGCAGGAGCGCGTCGCGCTCTACGGCGGCACCGTCGAGGCCGGCCCCTCGGCCCATCGTGGCTGGAGCGTGAAGGCCGCGATGAGATTCGACCCGAAGTGACGCCGATGAGTCCGATCCGGGTGATGCTGGTCGACGACCAAGCCCTGTTGCGCGTGGGATTCCGCATGGTTCTGGAGGCTGAAGACGACCTCATAGTCGTTGCTGAGGCCGGCAACGGTGCCGAGGCGGTCGCCCTCGCCGCCCAAGAACGACCCGACGTCGTTCTGATGGACGTTCGCATGCCCCGAATGGACGGCATTGCGGCGACCGGGCACATCACCGCCGCGAACCCGGCCACCCGGGTCATCATCCTCACCACCTTCGACCTCGACGAATATGCCTTCGGAGGGCTGCGGGCCGGCGCAAGCGGGTTCCTGCTCAAGAACAGCGAGCCCACTGAGCTGATCACGGCGATCCGTTCGGTGGCGTCCGGGGACGCATCCGTTTCGCCACGCGTCACCCAGCGCATGCTGGAGCTTTTCGGATCGAAGCTGCCGGCCCGGGAAGCTGAGGAAACCAGCGCTGAGACACGGCTCGGCGTGCTGACATCCCGGGAACGAGAGGTGTTCCACGCGATTGCGGAAGGCCTGACAAACCCCGAGCTGGCGGCGCGGTATTCCCTGTCCGAGTCGACGGTAAAAACGCATGTCGGCAAGATTCTGCAAAAGCTCGGGCTGCGCGACCGCGTGCAGGCCGTCATCCTGGCCTATGAGCTGGAGCCAGGAGGGGAATAGGCTCAGTCCATGCGCACTTTCTACCCTGAGATCGAACCGTATGAAACCGGCATGCTTGATGTCGGTGACGGTCAAACCCTGTACTGGGAGGCTTCAGGAAACCCGGAGGGCAAGCCGGCCGTGTATCTGCATGGCGGTCCGGGCGGCGCAAGCAGCGCGGCGCAACGACGGGTCTTCGACCCCGACAAGTACCGCATCATCCTGTTCGACCAGCGCGGCTGTGGGCTGAGCACCCCGCACGCCAGTGCGGCCGAAGCCGACCTGGCCACGAACACCACCTGGCATCTCGTGGCAGACCTGGAAAAGCTGCGGGAGCACCTCGGTATCGAACGCTGGCTGGTCTGCGGGGGCTCGTGGGGCAGCACCCTCGGCCTCGCCTACGCTGAAAAGCATCCGACCAGGGTCACCGAACTCATCCTCCGTGGAATATTCACCCTGCGTCCGGTTGAACTCGATTGGTTCTATGAGGGTGGGGCGGCAGCCATCTATCCAGACCTGTGGGAATCCTTCCTCGCCCCGGTACCCGTGGAGGAGCGGGGCCACCTGATCGAGGCCTACGGACGCTTGTTGAACGACCCCGATCAATTCGTGCGGGAACGTGCGGGGATCGCATGGTCCACCTGGGAATCCTCCACCATCACTCTCTTGCAGGAACCGGATAAGATCGCGCATTTCAGCGAACCCGCGTTCGCCGTGGCATTCGCCCGCATCGAGAATCACTTCTTCCGGCATGGCGGTTGGTTCGAGCCGAACCAGCTGATCAACGATGCCTCACGACTCGCTGACATTCCCGGAGTCATCATTCAGGGCCGCTATGACATGTGCACCCCGGCCTTCACCGCCTGGGAGCTGCACAAGAACTGGCCCGAAGCGCAATTCCAGATGATTCCTGACGCCGGTCATTCATTCGATCAGCCGGGGATTCTGGACGCCATCATCGAGGCTTCCGACCGGTTCGCGGGTTAGCGGCCGGCGGCTAAGGGCTGCGTACGCGCACGATCTGCAACCGGGCTGACCAGGCTCAGATCGGGGACAGGTCTGGGGCCGTCGGCTGAGCGTTTCATACCGTGTGACCATGCCCGGAGCACGCGGTTATTTGTCGACCCGGTAAGGCATAAATCCCCAACTGAATTCTCCCTGTAGGGGGGGACGCGCATCATCGCGCCGTATGGAAATCTCATAGTGATGATGAATGAACCTCATTACTCGTCGAGGCGGTAAAAACATGGCCATCGTGAACTCACCGGGGGAAAGTGCAGCGTGCCTGGAAGTAACTCAGTTCTCGACAGGGCTGTCGCCTTCGTCAGCCAACCGCCACTACCCAAGGGACAGCCATGACGGCATTGGATGAAAACGTACGTCTACGGGTCGCCGTTATCGGAGCGGGCTACTGGGGACCGAACCTGGCACGCAACTTCAGTGCCGGCCCGGACTGGGATCTCGTCGCCATCTGCGATCTCGACGGCGTGCGAGCCCAAGCCCTCGCCGACCGAGTGGGCGGAGGCGTCAACGTCTATACGGACGTGCCAGAGCTGCTGGCCCGTGATGACCTTGATGCCGTCGCCATCGCCACGCCGGCACGCAGCCATCATCAGATCGTGCTGGCCGCCCTTCGCGCCGGAAAACATGTCCTGGTGGAGAAGCCCTTGGCGGACAGCAGGAATCACGGGTCTGAAATGGTCGAAGAGGCAGCAAACCGTGGCCTCACGCTGATGGCTGATCATACGTATTGCTACACACCGGCCGTCCTCAAAATCAGGGAACTCGTGGCAGAGGGCGCCCTCGGCGACATCATGTTCATCGACTCGGTGCGGATCAACCTGGGCTTGGTTCAACCGGACGTCGACGTGTTCTGGGACCTGGCGCCACATGATCTGTCCATCATCGATTTCATCCTTCCGGGTGGACTGCGGCCGGAAGGCGTTTCTGCGCAGGGAGCCGACCCGCTCGGCGCCGGAAAAGCCTGCATCGGGTACCTCACGATTCCTCTACAGAACGGCGCGATCGCCCATGTCCATGTCAACTGGCTCAGCCCGACCAAGATCCGCCAAATGGTGATCGGCGGGACGACCCGAACCCTGGTCTGGGACGACCTCAACCCGCAGCAGCGGTTGAGCGTGTATGACCGGGGAGTCGACCTGACCCAGCAGTCCGTGGACGGCGTCGATGCCGCCGCCTCCATGGTTTCGTACCGCCTTGGCGACACGTGGTCGCCGGCGCTGCCCGAGCATGAAGCCCTCGGCGCGATGGCGGCGGAATTCGCCGCCAGCATTCGTGAGGGGCGGGCGCCGCGGACAGACGGTGAAGCGGGGCTGCGTGTGCTTGCGGTGCTCGAGGCGGCTACCCGAAGCCTGGCCAGTCAGGGGCTGATGAGCAGTGTCAACGATGTTGAGGCTACGGCGGCCGAAACCGATCTCGCGGCGGTCGCACGATGACCGGACTGCAGGGCGCGCGGGTTCTGGTCACCGGGGGAGCCGGAACGATCGGGTCGACGCTGGTCGACCAGCTCCTCGAGTCAGGAGTGGCCCATGTAGACGTTCTTGACAATCTCGTTCGCGGTCGCCACAGCAACCTGGCGGCCGCCCTGGCAACGGGGCGGGTCGCCCTCGTCGAGGGGGACATTCGGGACCGTGATCTCGTTCATGACGTGACCAAGGGCAAGGACATGGTCTTCCACCAGGCGGCTATTCGCATCACGCAGTGCGCCGAGGACCCCCGGCTGGCGCTGGAAGTACTCGTTGACGGAACGTTCAATGTGTACGAGGCAGCTCAGCAACACGGTGTGAGCAAGGTGATCGCCGCCTCGAGCGCATCCGTCTACGGCATGGCCGAGCACTTCCCCACCGATGAGCGACACCACCATCACAACAACGACACTTTTTATGGCGCAGCCAAGTCCTTCAATGAGGGAATGATGCGCAGCTTCCGTGCCATGTACGGCACTGATTACGTTTTGCTTCGATATTTCAACGTGTACGGGCCACGGATGGACGTACACGGCCTCTACACCGAGGTGCTGGTTCGATGGATGGAGCGCATCGCGGACGGCAAGCCGCCGCTGATCTTCGGCGACGGACAGCAGACGATGGACTTCGTCTTCACAACCGATATCGCCAGGGCCAACGTGCTCGCGGCGCAGAGCGACGTTCGTGAGGGTGTCTACAATGTGGCGCGCGGCGAGGAAACCAGCCTCCTTGAGCTGGCGCGGGCCCTTCTGCACGTGATGGGCTCGACTCTCGATGTGGAGCATGGCCCTGACCGCCCAGTCAATGGAGTCGTCCGCCGCCTGGCCGACACCGCGGCGGCGGCTCGTGACCTCGGCTTCACTGCCGAGACGTCGATCGAAGACGGGCTGCAGCAGCTCGTGCACTGGTGGAGGCCGCTTCGTGAGCAGATCGCTTCCGAACGCCTGGTCGGAGTGAACTCATGAACCGCATCAATGTGATGAAGCCCTGGATGGGTGAGGAAGAAATTCAAGCGGTCAGGGAAGTCATCGAGTCCGGGTGGGTGACCCAGGGGCCGCGGGTGAAGAGCTTCGAACTCGCATTCGCCCAAGCGATGGATGCCGAATACGCCGTGGCAACATCCAATTGCACGACGGCGCTGCACTTGGCCCTGATCGTCGCCGGGGTGAAGGCCGGCGACGACGTCGTTGTGCCGTCCTTCTCCTTCATCGCCACAGCTAACGCTCCCACGTACGTGGGAGCCCGCCCGATCTTCGCCGATGTCGACCCGGTCACCGGGACCGTGACTGCGGAGACGATCAGGATTGCGCTCACCGACCGGACCACGGCTGTCATCGTGGTTGACCAAGGGGGTGTCCCGGTGGACCTGGACCCCATCCGCGCGTTGTGTGATTCTCGAGGCATCGTCGTCATCGAAGACGCTGCCTGCGGCGCCGGATCCCGGTACAACGGCAAGTCCGTCGGGTCCGGAGCCGTGCTCACGGCCTGGTCCTTCCACCCCCGCAAACTCCTCACCACAGGAGAAGGCGGCATGCTCACCACGTCGAACGAGGAGTGGGCGGCCCGGGCACGCCGGCTTCGAGAGCATGGCATGAGCGTGTCCGCGAGCGACCGGCAGGCCTCCGTGCTCGCGCCGCCGGAAGAATACGGCGAAATCGGCTTCAACTACAGAATGACCGACCTGCAAGCCGCCCTCGGTCTGGTGCAACTCGGCCGACTTCCGGAGATTGTGCGCCGCCGCCGGATTATCGCCGCCCGCTACGCCGCAGAACTCGACGGTGTCCCCGGTCTGCGCTGTGTGAGCGACCCTGGCTGGGGCACATCGAACTTCCAGTCCTTCTGGGTCGAAGTGGGTGCGGAATATCCGCTCAGCAGAGAAGAGCTGATGCTCCAGCTGGCCGACGTCGGCGTCTCGGCTCGACGCGGAATCATGTGCGCGCACCGGCAGCCGGCCTACGCCGGAAGTTCGTCGCTTCGTGGGCCGATGCCGGCGTCAGAACACCTCAACAGCACCACGCTGATCTTGCCGGTCTACCACCAGCTCGAAGCCAGTCAACAGGCCAGAGTGATCGACGCGGTGCTCTCCCCGCTCGCGGCGGTCGCACATGGCTGACGTTCTGCTGGTAGCGGCGAGCGGTCTCGCACGGGAGGCGCTGTCTTGCCTGCGGCGCTCCGGTCAGCATACGGTGATCGGTTTCCTCGACGACGACGCAAATCTATGGGGCACGAGCCTTGACGGACTCACCGTTCTCGGTGGAACCGGCGGCGTGTCGGACCATCCGCGGGCGAGCCTGTTGATCTGTGCCGGACGAGGATCGGTGCGGGCTGCGCTCGTCCACCGACTGACAGGGTTCGGGCGCACCGAGGACGACTACGTCAGCGTGATCGACCCCAGCGTGGTGGTGCCGGCAGATTGCACAGTGGGCACTGGCAGCATCCTGCTGGCGGGCGTCGTGATGACCGCGAACGTGGAGATCGGCCGGCACGTGGTCGTCATGCCCAATGTCATCCTCACGCACGACGACCGCGTCGAGTCCTTCGCCACTCTCTGCGCCGGCGTCGCGTTGGGCGGCGATGCGCACATCGGAGAAGGCGCGTACCTGGGCATGAACTCCAGCGTGCGGGAAGGCAGCCGAGTCGGGACGAACGCCGTGCTGGGCATGGGAGCAGTACTGACGCAGGATCTGCCTGCGGAAGAAACGTGGGTGGGCATTCCTGCCCGCAGAATGCAGGGCGCGCGAGTATGAAGGTTCCATTCATCGATCTGGCCGCGCAGCAGGCCGAGATCGCCCAGGAAGTGCTTCCGGAGTGGGAGCGGTTGTTCAGTACCGCGGGCTTCATCGGTGGCGCACAGGTTGACGGGTTCGAGCGTGAATATGCCGACTACATCGGGGTGGAGCACTGCGTCGGAGTGGGCAACGGCACGGATGCCGTCGAGCTGGCCCTGCGCGGAGCGGGGGTGCGCCCCGGCGACGAAGTCATCATTCCGGTGAACACGTTCATCGCCACGGCGGAAGCCGTCTCCCGGATCGGCGCCGTGCCCGTGTTCGTTGACGTCGACGAAGACTACCTGCTCATCGACCCGGAAGAGGTCGAGGCCGCGATCACCTCGCGGACACGGGCAATCGTGCCGGTGCACCTCTACGGTCAGACCGCGCCGATGCACGAGATCCTGGCAATCGCAGAAAAATACGCACTGATGATCGTCGAAGACGCCGCCCAGTCGCAAGGGGCGTCCAGTGCGGCCGGGCGAGCCGGCAGTCTCGGCCATGTCGCCGCCACGAGCTTCTACCCGGGCAAGAACCTCGGGGCTGCCGGCGATGCCGGGGCAGTTCTGACGAACGACCCAGCGATTGCGAAATTCGTCCGCAGCCTGGGTGCCCATGGCAGCTCGGTGAAGTATGTGCACGATCGGGTGGGGATCAACTCGCGTCTGGATGCCATTCAAGCCCCGGTGCTGCGTGCGAAGCTGCGCCGATTGGACGGATGGAATGTTGCGCGGCGTGTGGCCGCGGCCCGGTATGCCCAAATGCTCGCGGACGTGCCTGACGTGCGCCTTCCCCCTGTGCGCCCGGGCAACGAGGACGTATGGCACCTGTACATCGTGCAGGTGGAGGAACGCGACCGCGTGCTGGCCGACCTCGGTGCCGCCGGCGTGGGTGCGGGCATCCACTATCCGACGCCGCTGCACCTGACAGCCGCCTACGCCGGACTCGGGTACCGGAAAGGACAATTCCCGGTCGCGGAAGCGGCGGCCGATCGCATCCTCTCGCTGCCGATGTTCCCGCACCTCACAGAAGCGCAGCAACGCAGCGTCTCCAGCTGTCTACGAGTCGCAGTCAGTAATGCCTGACGATGCCCGACTGGACGAGTCGGTCGTCGCCAAGGCGTCCCGAGCGTTTCGCTGGAGCTTCTTCAACACGATTGCCTCGCGCTTCGGCACCCTTGCCATCGGTATAGCGCTCGCCAGAGTCCTGGGCCCGGGGGAGTTCGGCGTATTCGCGATCGCCACTGTGACGCTGATGGCAGTTCTCAGCTTCAACGAGCTCGGGGTGAGTCTGGCCATCATCCGTTGGCGAGAAGACCCTGCCGTGACCGCGCCGACGGTGAACACGATCTCCGTTCTCAGCAGCGCCGCCCTGACGGCGGCGGTGGTGATCGGGGCGCCATGGATCTCAACCCTGCTCGGCGACGTTCGAGCTACACCCGTGGTGCAGGTGATGGCCCTGTCCATTGTCTTCAATGGCTTGGTCGCCACCCCGGCTGCGATCCTGCAGCGCGAGTTCATGCAGAAGCGACGGACCATTGCTGACCAGGTGAACACCTGGCTCGGGGCTGCCATCTCCCTCGTCTTGGCGTTGTTCGGGTTGGGGGCGATGAGTCTGGCCCTGGGCCGGCTGATCGCCAGCATGGTGTTCGCTGTGATGATCTGGCGCTGGTCGCCGGTGCGTTATCGCTTCGGCTGGGACAAGCAGATCGCCGGCCGGCTGTTTCGTTTCGGTTTACCGCTCGCGCTGTCGAGCATTGTGGTTTTTGCATCCGGCTTCGCTGACCAAATGATCGTCGGGTCGGTTCTCGGCGCTCAAGCACTGGGGTTCTATGTCTTGGCATTCAATTTGGCGACGTGGCCGGTCTCGATTTTTTCCCAACCGCTTCGGACCGTCGCGCCGGCAGCCTTTTCCGCACTGAAGCATGACCCGCCACGGATGTCCCGCAGCTTCTCGCGGGTCCTGGCCCTGTTGGCGTGCGTCAGCGTGCCCGTTTGTTTGGCCCTGAGCGGTGCAGCAGTACCGGTTGTGACATTCGTTTACGGTGGGGCGTGGCTGCCCTCAGCTGATGTGTTGTTCTGGCTGGCAGCCATTGCCGTCCTGAGGATTTGGTTCGAGCTGGCATACGACTACCTGGTGATCGTGGGCAAGTCCTCGGTCGTCCTGCTCGTCCAGTCGTGCTCCTTAGCCGTCGGACTTCCCCTCATGCTCCTCGCCGTGCAGCCATTCGGCGCCGGGGGAGTGGCGATGGCACAATTCACCGTCGCGCTGCTCGTCGTACTGCCGCTGTACGCTCTCAGCCTCCATGCCACCGGTGTTCGCGCTGGGAACGCAGCCAAGGCTGTGGCCATTCCTGTCTTGGCCGGGGTGCTGGTGTGGCTCGGCAGCTATGCGCTCGCGCAGCTTATCGATATGCCGCTGCTGTCGGCCGGCGGAGCCGGGGTCCTGGCAGCAGCTGTCGTTGGCATCTTGGTTTATCGACAGCGGGACCTGGTGCGGGCGCTTCGGGCATCCGCCGCGGGGAAAGGAGCAGTATGAAGATTCTCGTCTACCCTCACGACTTGAACATGGGTGGAAGTCAAACAAACGCCATCGAATTGGCCTCCGCTTTGGGGCGCCTCGGGCACGAGTGCATTCTGTTCGGCAGAAACGGAACCCTGCGAGATCGGATCGACGAGCTTGGGCTGGAGTTCATTGAATCCCCGCCTCCCGGGCGCCGACCATCGATGCGCGTCGCCAGGGCCCTCAAGGATGTGGCTGCGGAACGCGGCGTCGACGTGATCCATGGCTACGAGTGGCCGCCAGGGCTGGAGGCGCTGGCGGCGGCATCCCGCCTGCCCGACGTGGTCGCAGTGTGCACAGTGATGTCAATGGCAGTCGCACCCTTCTTGCCGCGTGGGCTTCCTCTCGTCGTCGGCACCCTGCAGATCTCGGCACATGAGCAAGCGGCCGGAAGACAACGAGTGCACCTGATCGAGCCACCGGTCGACCTTGATCATAACTATGCCGGGTCAGAGGTTGAGCTTGCGGAATTCCGTCGGAGGTGGAATCTCGATGAGCGGCCGACGGTTGTCTGCGTGAGTCGGCTCGTCGATGACCTCAAGTCTGAAGGCATCCTCTCAGCGATCAGCGTCGCCGGAGATTTTGCCCACAGCCAACCCTTCCAGCTCGTGATCGTCGGTGATGGTGCTGCGCGATCGGCCATCGAAGCGGCCGCCGAAGAAGTCAATCGTCGGACCCGGCCAAACACGGTCATTATGACGGGCGAACTTGTCGACCCTCGGTCTGCGTATGCGGTGGCTGATGTCGCCCTGGGCATGGGAGGTTCAGCCTTGCGCTCGCTCGCGTTCTCCAAGCCGCTGATCGTGCAGGGCGAAGGCGGCTTCTTCACGACGCTGACACCGCAGACCGTGGACCTGTTCCGGTGGCAGGGATGGTACGGATTGGGGCCGGGCCCCGGGACGGGACGGGCGCGTCTGGCTGCGGAACTGAGCCCTCTTCTGGCCGATGCACGGAAGCGGCGTCAGCTGGGCGCTTTTGGCAGGGAGGTCGTCGATGAATTCTCGCTCGATCGGGCCGCCGTTCGACAGGTCGCTGTGTATCATGAGGCGCTGACCCGACGGACCGAACTCCGATCTGAGCTTCCCGAAGTGTTTCGCGCAGGTGCCGCTTTCGCCCGTTACCACCTTCACCGGCGCATTGAACGCGTGCGGGGGCGTCGCAGATCGGAGGACTTCAATGCGCAGCCGGTGGTGGCGAAGAAAGCTGTTGTCGCTCCGAGCCTGGAGATCGACCTGCCGGCCGCTTCCCCCAAACGCCGTCCCCTGGTTTATGTTGCCGGGGCAGACTGGGACGCCATGGTCGGCACGGACCGCCATATCGTTGCGGCTTTGGCGCGGACCTACCCTATTGTCTGGGTCAACGCCCCGAGATCGGTCCTTCGGTCGCGCGACCGGCTTCACCCCGTGACGATCACCCAGCCCATTCCGAACGTCACCCAACTCAATCTGCTCGGTCCACCGGGCTTCTCACGTCCGGTCATGCGGATCGTGATGGGATGGTGGGGATCGGCCGTGCTGCGCTGGTATCTTCGGCGCGAACAGCTGCGACCGTTGGCGATTATTGCCTCCACACACGCTCCAGTCCTTCATTCACTCCGGGAGGTTCCGGGTCTGAAGGTCTATTTCGCTACCGATGATTTCGTGGAGGCAGCCTCCATCTGGGGCATGGGCGCTGGATATCTCAGTCGTTCGAGGGAAGCCAATCTCGATGCCGCGGATCTTGTCCTGGCAGTGACCCCGGCTCTCGCCCGGCACCTTCAACGGGGACCAGTCGTGCCGCGCTGGCTGCCGAACGGGACCGATCTCGCCAGCTATGCGAACATCTCCGATGTGGATGCGGCGGCGGATGTGCGACTGGCATCACCGATCGCCGGCGTGGTGGGGCAATTCAACGAGCGCACAGACTTCGACTTTCTCCGTGCAGTGCAGGCGGCCGGCATCAGTCTGCTCCTCGTCGGGCCGGCAGTGTTCAGGTCTAAGGCGGTGGGCGAGTCGTTTTCGCGTCTGACGGCCCTGCCGGGTGTTCAGTGGGTAGGAGCAGTCCCTCGTGAACGTCTGCCCGGTTACTTCCGGGTGATCGATGTGGGACTCACGCCGTACGGTGACACGGCTTTCAATCGACGCAGTTATCCGCTGAAGACCGTGGAATACCTGGCGGCGGGAATCCCTGTGGTGTCGACGGATGTGGCCCCTCTCGACGGTCTCGACGCACGGTTCATCGCCACTGCGGCTACACCGAACGAGTTCATCGCCGCGATCGCAGAAATGCTCGCCCGGGCCAGTCCGGCCACAGACATCCAACGGTCAGTCGACGGGAATGGCTGGGATGCCCGGGCGGGCCAGTTGCTGGAGTGGCTGCACGAGACGGGGGGGATGTCTTGACGACGAGAAGGCTCGCTCGTGTACAGCCTCATTCGCCGGCCCAAGCCGCGGGAACTTTGATGTCATGGCGCGACTCGACGATGAAGAAAAGGGTGGAATACGTGGATCACAGCATGCCGGTTCAAGCGGCCAAGCCAGCTATGGTGCGTCATCGTTCGTTGTTCCAGTCGTTGCCGAAACTGGAATCCGTCGGCGATGAAATGATTGGCTCGGGCGGTGAGTTCATCAATGTCTGAGTCGCCACAGCTGGACCAGAAAGGGCTTCGCGGTTCGGTTCCCGGTTTCATCGCAGTGCACCGCGATGAACCGGAGATCGATGGGGTTCTCGGGCTCCACGAAGGAGTCACGACTCTCGTCAACGGTGCGACGAAATTGGCGTGGTGGGGTCTGGAATCTCTCAACCCGTCCAGTCCCACCCTCGCGCTGTCCCGTGTCAGGAGGTCCGAGCATGGTGAGGTGTTGCCTGCGGAGATTGTCGACGGCATGCGTGATGATCCGTCGTCCCTCAGCAGATTGCTCCCGCCATTCGCCGCCGTGCGCGGCGATCAGCAAGGGGTGACCATGGTGGCCGATTCGATGGGGTTCCGCCAGCTCTTCCACAGCACTCCGGGTGCTCGCGGTGCAGCGGTGCTCTCCACGTCGGCACTGTCCGTGGGTTGGATCCGCGGGGCCGAGCTTGATCCGACCGCGGTGGCTGTTCAATCCTGCCTCGGTTGGCAATTCGGGCAGCGTACGTTGTTTCGGGGGGTCGACAAACTCATCCCCGGCGCTGTCGCCCACCTTTCCGCCGGTGGCGTGCGTGTGCAGGCGGTGGATCAGGAGGTCCTCGCAGAAATATCGCTCGATGAGGCTGTGTCCAAGGCTGCTGCAATACTGCGTGCGTCATTGGAAGCGCTGCTGGACGACTGCCCTGAGGCGGTGCTGCAGCTCACCGGGGGACAGGATTCACGCCTGCTCCTCAGCGCTATCCCCATCTCCCGGCGACGAGGGCTGCGGGCGATGACCCTGGGTGTGCCGCGTGGCGGGGATGTCGTGGTCGCCGGCCGAATCTCCGAGCGGTACGGCATACGACATGAGGTTCACGGCCTCGCCGCTCTTGACGGGCTGCGTGCAGCGGAGGCGTGGGACCTTGCTTGGGATGCTGCGATACGACTGGATGGAATGTCTGATCCGATTGCCCTCGCCGCCCTCACCGTCGCAGAGAGCAGCTTCGATCAGGGCGTGCGAATTTCGGGACTCGGCGGAGAGATCGCGCGTGGCTTCTATTATGTTGGCGCCGTCCGTGATCGTGGATTCACGCGGAAGGATGCCGAGCATCTCGCGGCGTGGCGAATGTTTGTGAACGAAGCTGTCGAACCGGGGTTGCTCGAGCCGGAATTCTCGGCCTGGGCCAGGCAAACAGCCGACGATGAGGTGTCTTCGGCCATGGCTGACGCGGGTCCGGAATGGTACCGAGCCACAGACGAGTTGTACCTGAGGCATCGGATGCAGCGCTGGGCAGGGGTCACTGACACTGCCGTCGGCTACCAGCGAATCGTGATCAACCCCATGCTTGATGCGGGATTTCTCAGCATCGCCTCGGCATTGTCACCGCAGGACAAGGCGCACTCGCTTTTCCTTGCCCGGCTGCAAATGGAGCTCGACCCCGAGCTGGGCCGGATGCCTCTGGAAGGACGGGGTGCTCCGATCGCGGCGGCATACCCGAGTACCTGGCGATCGATGATCGGCGCAGTCGGAACGGGGCGGCGCCTGGCCCAGAAGGCTGCTCAGCGTCTCCAGCGTGGAAATCGACCGCCGGCCGGGGGATCCGTGCTCGCCGCCAAAGTTGTGGGGCATTGGCGTGAGCATCCCGAACTTCTGTCGCTTGCCGGATTGTCACCCTTTGTCCGAACGGGGTGGATCGACGGTGTTCTCGACGGACGAATCAACCCGCGACCCAGCTCGGTGGCTTTCCTGACCAACCTTATTGTGGCCAGCACATCCCGAGTTCCGAGAAGGGACCGAGCCGAGGCATTCTGATCAGCAAGGCGGCGGCTCATGTGGAAGATCTCCTGGGCGACACCCGTACCGTCTCTTCGCTCAGACGGTGCGGGTGCAGAACCCGATGCGATAGCTTTTCTAAAAGTGAGGATTCCTCCGAATGTGCCCTAAATGGGGTACAAACTATGTTGCTTTGTCCCCCGAAAGAGTTACAGTGAACTACATTTTGATCACGACTTGGTCGAAATTGGCGCGTCGTAGATTCTGTGGACGGATTTGTGATCGGTGCGTCCAGATCACACGAGAGGTCCACAATGTAATGATTAAACTCAATCGGCGGGTGGAGCAGGTATCTCCGCTCAGGCGCCGCAGAACTATCGGAGTGGTAATCGCTGCCTCCGTTGCAATATGTCTGGCGGTCAGTTCATCCGCTGCTTGGGCGGGGAACCGTCCGACAATGCTGAAGCAAGTGACGACGACGACGTCTTCCTCGCTGTTCGGTACGGAAACTCCCCAGGTGTTGGCGGCCACTGACGACACTGCTTCGGTGGAACTGGGAGTGGGGTTCACGTCGTCCCAAGGCGGGTCGGTGACGGCCATCCGTTTCTTCAAGGGAACCGGCAATAACGGCACCCACAAAGGCAGCCTCTGGACCGCCGGGGGAACCCGCCTGGCGACGGTGACGTTCGCCAATGAAACCGCGACGGGATGGCAAACAGCGCTGTTGTCCACTCCTGTCCTGCTCACGGCCGGGGCCAGCTATGTTGCCTCCTACCTGGCACCGCAGGGTCGATACTCGTACACTTCGGGATACTTCGCTTCTTCCAAGGTCAGTGGGCCGCTCACGGCGCCTGCGACGGGAAATGGGCGGTATCGCTATGGAACCGGCGGATTTCCAAGCCTGACCTGGAAAGCGGCGAACTACTTCGTTGACGTGGTGTTCATGCCGACCCCGGCTCCGACTCCGACGCCGGCTCCGACGGCAACTCCGGCTCCGACGGCAACTCCGGCTCCGACTCCGACTCCGGTGCCGACTACGACCCCGAGCACCGGATTCGGCACAGCTGCGACCACTGGTGTGCCGACAGGAACGACACTGTCCACGTATACCGGGCCATGCCAAATCACCGTTTCGGGCACCGTCATCGACGCCAAGACGATCAACTGTCAACTGTCGATTCAAGCGACGAATGTGTCGATCACCCGATCCATCATCAACGGGTCTGTCTACACCAGCGATTCCGGCACGGGGTCGTTTGCCATCAGCGACAGCGAGATTCGTATCGGGGACAACCCGGGAACAGGAATCGGTGATGCCAGATTCGTGGCCACCCGAGTAGAGGTGACGGGCGGTAATCGATCCGTGAACTGCTTCCTCAACTGCTCGATCGTCGACTCCTATCTCCATGGCCAGTTCGTTGATCCCAATGGCATCTATCACGAGTCCGGAGTCCGGATGGGGTCTGGATCGGTGATCCGCGGCAACACCATCGCCTGTGATGCAGCTGCCATCAATGCCGGATGCTCGGCAGCCCTGACCGGCTATGGTGACTTCGCCATTGTGCAGAACAACACGATCGATCGCAACCTGTTCGTAGGCGGCTCGGGCGGCTACTGCGCTTATGGTGGGTCTACGCCGAACAAGCCCTACTCTGTCGGGACCCGGGACATCCGTTTCACGAACAATGTCTGGCAGCGCGGCACATCCGGCAAGTGCGGGATCTGGGGACCGATCGTGTCATTTGACCTGAACGCGCCAGGCAACATCTGGAGCAACAACACCTGGGCAAACGATGGGACCCCGGTTCCATCCAGCTGAGAGTGAACGCGTGGCCGATCGGATGATCGGCCACGCGTGCCCCCGGGATCACGACAACCCAATGGCTCACGACACCTAAACAGTGCGTGAGCTCTCGTCACGTTCCCAGACTGTGCCCGGTCGGGCATTCTTCGCATGCACGCGGGCGATGGCGACCATGAGCATGTACACGGCAACGTCGAAAACGTGGCGGGGATGCTTGCCAACGATCGACCGCATCTCCGCCAACTGAAGGCGCTGGGACGAGGAGAGCAGAATCGACTCCTGTGCGCCTGAAGCCACAGCCCGGGGCACGTCACTTTGAGTCCGGTACTTTCGCTGGAGGATGTTGATCAAGTCGGACGAGCGTCTCGGTGTTCGGACGACGACTGGATCTGTCGGGGCGATCAGGCGCTCATCTTCTCCGAACAGGGAATCAATGAAAAGGTCATCCGACACGAGATCGGGGAACTCCTCGAATCGTGCCCGGCCCTGCACGGAGAGGCCGTAGGTGCCCGCGCCCCACAACGCCTCCCGGACTGACGAGAGCTGTCCTCTGACCCTGTACCAGGATCGAACGGGCCATTGCGCGCCCGTCACGTCAAAGACAACCGGCGGCCGGGCCGCGAAGGCTCCAGGACGCCCGAGCGCCGCGAAAACGTCCAGCGCTCCCTGAGAGGTCATGACCACGTCGGCATCCAGGTAGATGCGCGGTCCGGGGCACGCTGCCAGGTCCCCGGCGCGAAGAGCGCCTGCTTTGGAGGCGATGCCCAGCTCGAGTACCGTCACTCCGCTCCTGCTGCGGGCGAGAGCGGCGGTGTCATCTGTGCAGCCATTGCAGACGACGATAATGGTGGCGCTGCCGTTTGCCGCCAGCGGGGCAAGCGCGTCCAAACATCGCAGGATGACAGATGCCTCATTGTGCGCCGCGATGACAATCGAACCCACAGGTTTTCGGAGCATCAACTGCCGCCCCCAGGTAAGGCTGCTCTGGCTGCCGATGAGAAGAGAGCTCTGAGAGTGATGCTCGACTCGGGGCGCCGTATGCGAAGCAGGCTATGAAGAACGGTGGCGGCGAAGAAGACCGAGGAGGCCCCCGCCCCGTGCCACTTGCGAAAATATCGAACCTTGTTCACGGCCATGAGCGCATTCAACTCCAGGGATGTTCCTGATCCGCCGCCGCGGTGGCCGACGACAGCGTCGGGCACAAACGTTATTCCGAAGCCTTGTTGTCGAACCCGACGGAAGTAGTCTGTTTCCTCGGAATAGAGGAAGAAACGTTCAGAGTCCCATGGGCCGACCTCCGAAAGGACGTCGGATTTGATCATCAGCGCTGCTCCGGTGGCCCATTCCACTGGTTTCGTCCCGTGATACTCATCGGGGTTCCGAACCATTTCGGAGAGCCAGGAAGGTCGGCGCGGCCAGTGGTCTCCAAAGACTGCTTCGCCTAGTGCGCGCAGAGTCGCTGGTTCTCGCCGGAGCGAGGGTTGGATCCGTCCGTCTTCATCCACGAGGAGAGGCACGGAGACCGCCGTGTTCTCCGTTTTCAGCGCGTCGACAAGAAGGACGAGCGAGTCCGGCTTCAACGTCAAGTCGGCATTGAGAAAGACGGTGAAACGGGACGCCGGTGCGTGGGCAAGCCCTGCGTTGAGGCCACCGGAATACCCGAGGTTCTCGCCGGAATTGAAGACGGATACCTGCGGAGTCGCTCCGAAGCGCTCCTCGAGGCCGTCAAGGGAATAATTGTCAACGACGACCAGATGCCAGGTCAAGGTGCCAACTGCCTGCGGAATGGAACCGAGAAGCGAAGGAAGATCACCCAGGCTCTTATAGGCCACGGTGATGATGGCTAAATCGATCACGAGCCGGTCAGCTCCCCGTGGAGGCCGACGCCGAGGCGAGGAACAACACGAGCGCTGTCAGCGGCGACGGTGAGGACGCTTCCACACAGCCCAGCGATCAGGAACAACATGCCGCCCGCGATCGGAAAAGAGAGCCCATCAAAGAAGGCGAAGAGGATTGCGATAGTGACGAGCGATGCGGCCAAAGCATGACCCAGCAACCGGAGGTCGGGGTTGGTGGAGTTCCGTGACTTCCGAGCGCTCCAGATGCCGGCCGCAAACAACGCCAGGAAGCTAAGCACGCCCAGGATGCCCAACTCGATGAGCAGCAGTACCCATTGGTTGTCGAAAATGTAGTACCTCGGCAGAAATATTCCAAAACCGGAACCGATGACAGGGGACGTGGACATGAATTCGGGGACTCGTTCCAGCCCTGACGTTCGAGACTGGGTACTCGGGTCCGCCGCCGCTCCCGAGAACAGACGGATGGTCGCCGACAGCAACCCTGGTGTGGCCGCAAAGATCACCAGTGCCGCGACCGAGCCGGCGGCGATGACAGCGGTGCGAAAACGAGCAGGAACCACCGGAATCATCGAAATGATCGCCACGGCAAAGCCGATGATGGCCGAACGGGAGACGGCAACCAGGGCGGAGGCCGAGATGAGACAGACGGACAGCCAATACCAGAGGCCCCGGTCGGTGAGATTCGGTCGGAATCCGCGGGAAATCGCCGCCGCCAAGACGAGCGGAAGGGTAGCGGTGATCGCGGTCGCGTACTCGAGCGGGTGGATCGCCGTTCCCGACGCGCGGACGACACCAGCACGCTCAAAAGTGTTCCCCGTCATGCTCAGCCCCGGTATCGACCCGAAGAAGTCGACAAGACTCTGCCCCGTCAAGAATTGCAGGAGACCGAGTGCCGCGAGCAATCCAGCGGCGATCACAATCCGACGCACCATAATCGCCAGATTGTGCATCGTTCGAATGCCATCGACAGCGACGAGCAGCACCCCTGCCCAGGACAACATCCGGACCAGTGCGGTGAAGGCAGGGCTGACCTGGTCCTCTGGCTGACCACGGAGCATGGCGACGGCGTAGCTCACCAGGACGAGCGCAAGGAAGCCGACGAAGGCGAATCGCACGGGCTGGAATACCGGTTCAGTGTTGCGTTCTTGCATCTGCAGCCTGGTGACAGCCCACCAACCCAGCAGGACGATACCCCAGATCAGGGAGGGGTGACCGAGCGCACCGAGTGCGGTGACGACTACGCCCGATGGGATCGCCATCAGAAGTACCAAATACACCGTGAGCATCGTGACGGCATCGACTCTGCGTCGTGAGTTGAATCTGCTTGGAGTGGAGATCGTCGGTTGCCACGAGCGAAGAGCGGACATTCGGCTCACCGCGGATTGCTGAGAGTGGATGAGGCCGTATCCCGATCGCTGTCGTGGCGCGGTTGGTCTCGAACTTCAGACAGCCCAGTGGATCTTCCTGACGACCTGGACGATCTTTCTGACGACCTGGACATTCGGCTCTCCTGGAGCACGGGTGCTGTTGTAGCCGCATTTTCGTGCTCGACCTTCGCAGTACCGTCAAGAGCTGGGCGGGCCTGCGCCTTATCGTTCGGCACGCTCCGTTTTCGCTGTCCACCGAGTCCGTCGACGAGCCCCGCAATCAGCAATGTCATGGTCAGCCCGACGAAACCGACGGCCCCGACCCCGATGAATCGGTTTCGTTCTTGGAGCACGCTCTGATCAGCGACCGTAACGGGCAACACGGTCAGCCGATTCACCGCAGCGATGCCTTCGGACGCTTGGAGCTCATCAAGTACCGTTGCCGTTCGCTCGATGAGCATTCCCTGGACCTCCGCTGCAACGGCGTTGGTTGGAGCCGTGACCATGATGAGGATGACCGGCCCCGCTGTTCCCGTATCGCGGGAAACCTCGATCTTGACTCCCGGGTTTCGCGCAGTCACTTCGTTGAGGAGATTCTCTGAGCCAACAGCACGCACTAAGACGTCGGCGGCCGGCGCCAGTCCGCCTAGAAAAAGGTAGGGGTTTGCCCCCGCCGGTATGCTTCCGGCCGCGGGGATGAGCAGCTGTGTCGAGGAGCGCTCGTAGCCTGGGGGAATCAGATTCCAGGCAGCGATGGCAAGCAATGTTGCTATGAGCATCCCAGGAAGGACTACATACCAACGGCGCCAGAGCCCGCGGAGTGTTTCGAAGAAATACACGATGACGTTCCTTTCACATAGCGAGGAGATTAAACGTGTGCCTGATTGACCGAGGCAATTCTTTGACGTACGCGCATACGGTCAAACCTGGTTGCACCCCATCCGCTGACGAGCAACGCGACGGCGAGCATCGCAGCGCCGGCCGCCAGCTGGCTCTTCCTGGCAGCGGTAACATGATCGATCTTCAGGGTCAGCGGATCGATTGTCGCTGTGATCTGTTCATTCGGTGAAATTCCCAAGGAGGTCTGCCTTGCGGTGGAGATGCTCAGAACTTGGTCAACCAGTTTTTCCTGCACCGCGTTCACCCAATCGGACGTTCGTCCCACGACGTGAACCTCAACGTCCGCATGTCTGAATTCCGATACCCACTGGCTTCCCGAGTTCGCCAAATCGACGAGTGCGCCCTCACGGATTCCGGCACCGTAGTAAGGAGCATCGGCCATCGAGTATTGCGTCTGGGTTTTCCCGTTGTTCAACTCCTGTACGACGGCCCCCGCGAATGCGATGACGCTTTCGTCCGTGTTGCCGTTGGACAGCGTCAAGCTCGTCGCGGTGGGGCGGGTGAACGAGATCACCGTGCGGCTTGTGTAGACGTCTCCATCACGGGCCAGCATCAGGGTGAGCAGTGCCGCGCACGCCAGCAACGTGACAGGGATGTACCAGCGTCGAATCATGATGGACAGGACTTCGCGAATGGTCATCGGCGGCGGAGGTCCGGACCGACGTGGCGCCGTGGAAAAGGGGCCACGAACGAGCGCCTTCGGCAGTACGAGCCCAGTGAGGATGAGTTCACGATTGTGTCCTGAGGTTCGGGTTGCGAATTCTACTTTGCACGCGAGGTGAGGCCGGCAGCTTGCCTGTCGCGGCCAGACGTGAGGCTTGCTCAGGCATGACGTTGACTGTATCGCTTCACAGTCATCTCTGGATTCCCCCAGTGGGGGATGCCAACGCCCGACCGCGATCATGCCATCCGCCGACTGAAGCGATGACCGATGACCACGGCTCTCGCAGCATTACCGGGAGGCACTCAGCCACTTGTCGCCGCACGTGGATCTCAAGGCGCGTCAACTGGTGAGCGCCGTCTGTGCGGAGTGTTCAGGGGCCTGGGGGCCGGGAGCGCGGCGGCCTCTGGTCAGCAGGAACGTGGCGTAAGCCTCGTCGTCATCAAGGTCGATGTGCGTGCTGTCCGGGGGGAGGGCTTCGTCGGCAAACGGCCAGGCGCCAGCTCGGATTTCGTTCTGTTCGCGCTTCAGAACCGCATCGAACACACGGACGTAGGTCTGCGCCTGGTGCCGCCAGTCGAGCTGAGCCGATACCCGAGCACGCGCTGAGCGGCTCAGCTCAACCCGGGCTGAAGGATCGTCTAGAAGCTGTTCTATCGCGTCGGCAAAGGCGGCGATATCGCCCGATGGAACGTATATCGCGCTGGTGCCACCGGAGACCCGAGTTTCCGCAAGGTCAAATGACACCGAGGGAAGGGAGTAGGCCATGTATTCCATGGTCTTGTTCATGGTGGACAGGTCGTTCAGCGGAGTCTTTTGGTCAGGCCCGATGCCTATATCGGCTGCGCTGAGGTAGCTGGCTATTGTTTCAGGCCCGACCCGACCGGTGAAGTGCACGCACCTGTCGAGGCCCATCTGCAGGGCTTGCGCCTGGAGCGCCTGCAGGCAGTCTCCGAAGCCCATCAAGACCGCAGAGATGTCTGATCTGCCTCGATGCTGCACCAATTCGCTCATCACCAGGAGCGCCTTGTCCACATCATCTTGGGGGCCCATGATGCCGAGATAAGCCAAGACATACCCTGGGGCTGCCGCGGCCGGCCCCGTGGGGTGGACCGGGCGCATCACCCGGGTGTCCGGACCGCTGCGCACAACCGTCACCTGGTCCGGACGCAGGCGCCCGCGACGGATGGCGATGGCGCGATACGAATCGTTGGTCGAGATGACATGATCGGCCGTGCGGAAGGTCATCCGCTCAAGCCACAGCAAGGTGCGGTACTGGAACCGGGCGGCGAGACCACGCGGCTGGCCGAACCTGGAGAGGAAGAGCTCGGGATTGAGATCATGGTGGTCGAAGATGAAGCGCACTCCGAAGCCGCGCCACAGCAGGCCCAGCAACCAGTAGGTGTCCGGCGGATTGCAGGCCTGAATGACGTCGAACCCACGCTCGCGTCGAACCACGAGGGAGAGCGCCGCCGTTCGAATCCACGAGAGCGCGAATTCGACCGCGAAGCCGACGGCGCCGGTGGCCTCGGGGGCCGGGCGGTACTTGTAGACGGCGATGTCCTCGATCACCTGTCGCTTCGGATCGCCGGGTCCCTGGGGGCAGATCACTGACACGGAGTAACCCTGGTCACGGAGCGCTTGGCATTCGAGCCAGACTCGACGATCCAGGGGAACCGGCAGGTTTTGTACGATGATCAGAACACGGGTACCCGGTGCTGCGTGGGATTTCACGCGGGTTGAGCGGGTCATGAGAGGCTCAGCTTCCCTGCGGTTTCGGTGTATTTCTCACCGGTTGCCGGGCAGGAGAACTGGCCGTCAGCGGCGCGCACCAAGGCCACGCCGCTGCGGCCGACCCATCCGATGCGCCGGGCCGGAACTCCGGCGACCAGGGCGAATTCAGGCACGTCGGCGGTGACGACGGAGCCGGCGGCGACCATGGACCACCTGCCGATGGTCAGGGGAGCGATGCAGACTGCGCCCGCGCCGATGGAGGCTCCGGTGCGCACAATGACGCCGACCATCGGCCAGTCGTCGGCGCTTTTTCGAGTGCCGTCCACGTTTATGGCGCGAGGGAACACGTCGTTGGTGAAGATCGCACCGGGTCCGACGAACACGCCGTCCTCGAGCACGGCCGGTTCGTATACGAGCGCGTAGTTCTGGATTTTACAGTTGCGACCGAGGACGACTCCCGGGCCGATGTACGCGCCGCGCCCCACGATGCAGCCGGGGCCGACGCGGGCGTGCTCGCGTACTTGGGCGAGGTGCCAGATCTGGCTGTCGACACCGATGACGGCCTTGCCGTCGATGTCGGCCGAGTCGGCGATCTGAGGTGGAAGGTTCGCGGTGCGATTGGAAGGCGTCGCCGAGACGGGTGCGGTGTTCATCAATACGCTCCTACGGGGTGGATGACGACTTGGATGGTGCGCCAGATGATCATCAGATCGCCGGTGAGGGACCAGTTCTCGACGTAGTACAGATCCAGGCGCACGCTCTCTTCCCAACTGAGATCCGACCTGCCACCGACCTGCCACATGCCGGTGAGGCCTGGCTTGATGTACATACGGCGGTTGACGTGCGTTTCGTAGTTCAGGACTTCCTGAGGCAAGGACGGGCGTGGTCCGACCAGGCTCATATCGCCGACCAGGATGTTCCAGAGCTGTGGGAGCTCGTCGACCGAGTGCTTGCGCAGAAAGCTGCCGACGCGAGTGATCCGAGGATCATTCCGAATCTTGAACAGCGTTCCGGAAGCCTGGTTTTGATCGAGCAGCCCATGGAGGTTGTCTTCGGCGTTCTGCACCATGGAACGGAATTTGACCATGCTGAAGGTCTTGCCGCCGCGCCCGCAGCGGTCCTGGCGAAACAGTATCGGTCCGGGGCTGTCCAGGCGGATGAGGCCGGCGACGAGCAGCAGGGCTGGGGAAAGCAGGAGCAGGGAGATGGCGGATGCGGCCACGTCAAGGCTGCGCTTGAGGGCGTGCTTGAAACCGTCGAAGCGGGGGATCTCCACGTGGATGAGGGGCAGGCCCTCGACCGGGCGAAAGTGGATGCGCGGGCCGGCGACGTCGGTGAGGCGGCTGGAGAGCACCAACTCTGCAGAGGTGTTCTCGAGGTCCCAGCCGAGATTTCGGATGAATTGGGCTCCACCGAGGGGTTGCCCGGCGACGATGACGGTGCTTGCGCCCAGCGAGGCGACGGTGTCGGCAACGTTGTTGAAGTTCGGGATTACCGGAACGATATGGTCGCCGGCGGCGATCCCGGTGGACCGGACCGGGTCGTCGTAATCGACGTCCTCGAGCACCGCCGCGACCACGTAATACGCGACTCCGGATTTTTCGCTGATCTGGGTGATCACATATTCGACGTCTTCCCTCTTGCCGACGACGAGGACCCGGGAAAGGTAGTGTCCGAAATTGCGCTGTTTTGACAGCCATCGACGCCAGAGCCAGCGTTCCACGGTGAGCGCGGTGGCGCCGAGGGGCAGAGCCAGGATGAAGTAGCTGCGCGCGATCTCGACCTGGAAGATGAGAAAGAAGATGGCGAACAGCCCAAAAGTGATGGCGCTGGCGTTCAGGACTCGCTTGTATTCCGTGGCGCCGACTCCCACAACGTGTCCGTCCCGGGTGTGCAGGGCGCCGAGGCTGCCGAGCCAGGTGGCACCGATCGCCACGGAGATCATCCAGTAGTCGGTTTGCAGGGAGCCGATTTGTGCGGTCACCGCGTCGAATCCGGATCCGAATCGGGAAAGCAAAGCAACAGAGATGGCGGCGGCGATCACCAGTGCGTCGCTGATGAGGAGTCGGGTTCGGTACAAGCGCGCCCAGACAGCGCCGGACTGGGGGGAATCCACAGCGGGCATGGACGTCGTGCTGGTTTCGGCGTCTACGAGCCTGAGCCGTCCCCGGTGGGGAGATGCAACGTAGATGCCCTCCGAAGTGATTTCGTTCATCGAGGAACCGCCGTGCCTCCGCTGGCGCTGATGTCGAGTGCAGCGCAAGAACGAAGGCGCGTTTGTGCGCACGTTGAAAGGTTCACTATGTCAATCCCTGCATCTAGGGGTTACAGGTCAAATGGGCACTGTCTTCGGGTGGTCGCTGTGCACCGAGGGCACTGATGTTCAGGCTGCGTTCTGTACGTGATTTATCCTCAGCTGGGCATGGCCTGACAGTAGCTCTGTTCTAAGGACGGTCGCTTCCGCCAGTTAGGGGGCCAGTATTCAGCCGGCGCCTGCTGGATGCCTCGTGCCCGCCGGAATATGGGTACGGAACATCAGAGTTCTGGCCGGGAGTGGTTCCTCGAGTCGCGGCCGGCGATGGCGCCCGCGAGACAGGCTGGGGTCTGGCGCAGACGCGTGGTGCAGTCCGGCCTCGACCCGCGTCTTGTTCGCAGCTCAGTGGACGCGACCGCGCGCGGGCATAAAAAAAGCCACATCCCTGTGTTTCCAAGGGAGTGGCTGTGGTGGCCCCGACCGGCGTCGATCCGGTGACCTTTCGATTTTCAGTCGAACGCTCTACCAACTGAGCTACAGGGCCAGAAAGCCCTAAATAGCGCCTTCTCAAACAAAAACCCTCTCTTTCGAAAGGGTTCATGCTTTTGCGACCCTGACCGGACTTGAACCGGCGACCTCCGCCGTGACAGGGCGGCGCGCTAACCAACTGCGCTACAGGGCCTCACTGGTGTAAATGATTGTGAGTACTTGGTAAGACTATTCTATTTTCTGTGCCTTCACTTACGTGACCCCAACGGGATTCGAACCCGTGTTAACGCCGTGAAAGGGCGCCGTCCTAGGCCACTAAACGATGGGGCCGTTAGTCATAATGAACATGACCGACGAGGGATAAGCATACGGAGAAAATGGCCAATGCCCAAATCGAGTTCGAAGTTTTTTGAATTGGCACGGTCTCGCTGTTCAGCTCGTCCGTGAATCTCCACCGTTTGGGGGGTCTTTTGGGTTAGGTTCAGGACTAGGACTCCGCAATGCTGTCCTGTCTTGTTACTGTAAAGGGTGTTACCACAGTGACAGATGTGACTGATGAGTGCCCGATCGGGGAATGATGAATCGCACGGCAACTGTGACCGGCCGCGAGCTTGGCGGCGCCTGGCGGCGCCTGCGTCTGAATCGGGGCCCGCTTCGTCGTAGCCTGCCGGCGGCGGCCGCCGTTGCAGCGCTGGCTTTGCTCGTCACTCTGTTCAGCCCGATCAGTTCAGCACAGGCGCTGGACTACCCCAGCTGGCAGGACCTGCAGAATGCAAAGTC
>Ga0209023_10001080_pt1 | contig 37806 bp, 35 predicted proteins | sample LakOneMetagenome_FD_187468 | JGI IMG/M metagenome (GOLD analysis project Ga0209023, IMG submission 187468) | Freshwater and sediment microbial communities from Lake Erie, Canada (SPAdes) (version 2) | ecosystem: Environmental > Aquatic > Freshwater > Lentic | place: Lake Erie, Canada...
TCCGGAATATATTTCCCGGCGCCACTGTCACGCGCGATGTCGACAGCAAGCGGTAGGCGAAGCACTTGGCCTGCATGTAGGCGAAGTTGAGCCCCAGGCACATGTGCGCGCCGCCGCCGAAGGGCACGAAGGCGAACTTGTGGCGGTTGCGCGCGGCCTCGTTCGAGAAGCGCATGGGATCGAAGGTTTCGGGATCGACCCAGACGTCCGGCATGTGATGCGTATAGACCGGGTTGATGCTGACGCGCGTGCCGGCCGGCAGCTTGAAGCCGCCGAATTCGGTGTCGCGCACCGCGCAGCGCGGGATGGACGGCACGGGCGGAATGAGGCGCAAGGATTCCTTGAAGGCCATTTCCGTCAGCGGCAGATCGTCTAGCCTTTCGTAAGGCAACGGCTCGTTGGCGCCGAGCCCGAGGCCCGCGATTTCCTCGCGCAGTTTCTGTTGCCAGTCGGGGTTGCTGGCGAGGAACCAGACGAAGGAGGTGAAGGACGAGGTCAGCGTGTCGTGCGCGGCCATCATGAGGAAGCTCATGTGGTCGATGATTTCCTGCCGCGTCAGCAGCGAGCCGTCGTCGGTCGTCGCCTTGCAGAGATGCGTGAAGAGGTCCTCGCCCTCGCCGTTGCGGCGCGCGTCGATCTGGCCGCCGAAATAGTCGATCATGAATTGTCGGCCGGCGACGCCCTTAGCCATCTGCGTGAAAGGCAGGGGCTTGCGGATGACGGAGACTGCGGCGGCCACCATATTCACGAAGGCGCGCTTCACGTCTTCCACATTGGCGCCGATGTCTTCGCCGAGGAACGATACGGCGGCGAGATCGAGCGTCAGCTGCTTGATCGCGGGGTAGAACAGCATGTCCGGCCCGCGCGCGCGCCATCCCGCGAGGCCTTCGACGATGCCGCTGTCGAGACTGGTCAGATAGGATTTCATCGGGCCGGTCTTGAACGCCACCGACAGGGCCTTGCGATGCAGGCGATGCTCGTCGAAATCGAGCAGCATCAGGCCGCGCGGAAACAGGCGGTCGAGCAGCAGGCCCCACCCATGCGTAGAGGAGAAATTCTTGGCCTGATCGAAAAGAACGAATTCGTTGGCCTCCGGTCCGAGCAGCGTGACGTTGCGGCCGCCGAAGGCGCGGTTGCGAAATACGGGGCCGTATTGCTCGGCGAAGCGTTCGGTCTGGCCCTTGGGATCGGCCAGCAATTGCAGGGTCGAGCCAAGGACGGGCCAGCCCTCGGTGCCTGGAATGTGCGAGAGCTGCTGCAGCGATGGTCCTGGGATGAAGCGCGTTGGCTGCGGCTGCTGGGAGTCGAGCGCGATCGACGACATTTTGCCTCCGGCGTTTCCTGAAAGCCGACGGTTTTCCGTCGATCGTTCTTGTCTGAACCAAGCTAGGGCGGGCCGCGCGCGACTGCAAGCGTGTAGAATGGGCGCAGAAGAACGGAGAGCCAAGCTTCGGCGTGGCAGTTAAATGGCGAGAAATCTGGAGGAATCGGGATGCACGGATTGTGGTCGGGGCTGGTCGCCGCAGGTCTGATCGCGGCTTCGGCGGCGCCGTCGCTGGCGCAGAAGGCTGGCGCCATATTCGACAAGCCCGCCTCGACGAAGACGCTCGGCAAGGATGATGCCCCCAAGGTCATCTGCACCGCCTATTCTGACGTTGTCGTGCGCGAGGTGCAGGACGGGCCGAGCGCCGAGAAGGCGATGCTGTTGCGCGGTTCAACCTCGCCCTGCGAGGCCAAGGCGCCGGCGGGAGCCATCACGCTCGAGACCGAAGGCCTGTACCTCATCGGCCGTATTGGCGGCCATCTCGTCTTCACAGCGCTCGATCCGCATGGCGCCGTCGATTTCACTGTCGTCGATGCGCGCAGCGGCAAGGTCGTGCTAAGCGACGGCACGCATGGGACGCCGGAGTTCAAATCGGTTCGCGCGGCGGGCGGCGTCACGACGCTGGTCTACCGGCGTGGAATCAATGCGCCGTGCTCGCTCGCCAACAGCGGCGCGCGCTGCTGGGGCAATCTGGTCGACGACGGCAAGATTCCGGATGCCCTCGCGCGGCCCGCGCCGAACCCGTCGATCTGCACGGCGTCCTACAAAAAGGAGAAATCGCCCAAGGACAATCCGAGCATCATTTCGTTCGATGTCGAGACGACGATCGACGCCTCCGGCAAGGTCACGACGGTCGCCAAGGGCAAGGTCGCCTGCGATCCGCTGCCGTAAGAAGTCTCAGGGCTTCACGCCGTTGACGTAGACCCAGTGTTGCTCGCGGCGCGTGACGATGTCCGCGAAGCCGGCGCGCGCGAAATAGTTTTCCAGTTCCTGCGGTGTCGATGACTTGCTGATGTAAGGCGGCCGATCCCTGGGCGGGATCGCCGCGTGATCCATGAATATTTTCCAGCCTTCGTCCGAGGTCGCATCGAAATTGTCGACCAGCATGCGGCCGCCGGGCTTCAGGATGCGCAGGCCTTCGCGCACATAGGCGAAGCGGTCCCACTCATCGATATGCATGAAGACGATGGTGGAATAGACGACGTCGACGGAGGCGTCGGGAATATTGGAGAGATCATGGCCGTTGATCTTTTCCGTGCGCACGTTGGGCAGATGCGCGAGACGGCGACGCGTGTGCTCGATCATGTGGCGCGAGACGTCGCAGCCGATCCATTCCTTGCAGACGGGCGCCAGCGCCGCGCCGACGCGGCCGACGCCGCAACCGATTTCCAGCACGACATCATGCGCGCCGACGCCGAGCCATTCGACGAGATGCGTTTTCGTCACCTGACCGGAGGCCGCGAATTCAGTTTCGTCGGTCACGCCGAGCACGACCATCTTGGCCAGCGTCTCGTCTTGCGATTGTGCCTCCCAGACACGCGCATAGTCGCCGCGCTCGTATTTCGCGCGGCGGCGCAGGCGGGCGGCGAGGCGGGTGAGAATGGGGGACGGCACGAGCGCTCCGCGCAAGAAAAAGACCGGCGCAGTTCAACCGCGCCGGCCTGCAAAAGTCCAGTTCGCAATTACGCGCCCATCTTCTCCCAGAGATGGCGCACCAGCATGCCGGCGCGCTTCTCGATCGCCTCGGCAGCCGCCAGCGCGAGATCCTCGCGATAGCGACCTGCGATCAGTTGCACGCCGATCGGGCGGCCCTTGTTGATGCTGACCGGCACGACCGCGCCCGGCAGTCCCAGCAGGTTGATTGCGGAAATGAAGCGGATTTCGTCGCGGAAGAATTCCAGCACGCGATCCTCGCTGATCGTGTCCTCGCGTGGGCCAGGCGTCGGCTGCACGGTGGTGGGCGCGAGGATGACCGGGTAATCCTCGAAGAACATCTGCCAGCGGCGGATGTGCGCGTTCCGGTCAGCAGTCGCGCGCATAAAGCCTTCGCGGTCGAGAATGTTTGCGCCCTTGCGCATGCCGGCCCAGGCGATCTTGAAGTCGTCCGAGGTGACGGCCATCATGCCGGCCTCCTGCAACGCGACGACTTCGGTCGTCAGCACGTCGGCCCAGGTGCGCCAGACGCCGCTGATGTCGGGAACCTCGACCTCCTCGACGCGATAGCCGGATTTTTGCAGATCGTCGGCGGCCTGCGTGAGCGCGGCGCGCACGGACACGTCGACCTTCATGTCGGACGGAATTTTCGCGAGCGCGACCTTGATCGGGCCCCTGGGTTTCGGGCCTTCCAGCGGCGCCGGCACCCACCAGGGATCGCGTGGGTCGCGCTGGCTCATGGCTGCGAGCGCGAGTCGCGCGTCCGCCACTGTGCGTGTGAGCGGGCCCTGTGCCGACATGAGATGGGCGAGCATCGGGCGCTCGGCGGGCGCGCTTTCGTTGTAGGCGGGAATGCGCCCTTGCGTCGGCTTGATGGTGACGATGCCGTTGCAATGCGCCGGCCAGCGCAGCGAGCCGCCGATATCGTTGCCGTGGCCCATCGTGCCGATGCCGGCTGCGACCGCAGCCCCCGCGCCGCCGGACGAACCGCCGCAGGTGATGGCCTCGTCCCACGGGTTGAGCGTGAGGCCGTGCAGCGGATTGTCGGTGAAGGCGCGGAAGGAGAATTCCGGCGTATTGGTGAGGCCGATGACGATGGCGCCGGCTTTTTTGAGATTGCGCACGACGGGCGAATCCGACGGCGCGATCTGGCCCATCAGCGCCGGCACGCCGTTGGGATTGGGGCGGCCCTGATAGTCGACGTTCTCCTTGATGGTGATCGGCACGCCATGCATGGGCGGCAGATCCGCGCCTTTGGCGCGCGCCCTGTCGGCGGCCTTGGCGGCTTTCAGCGCCTCGGCCGAGAGATCGACGACGACGGCGTTGAGCCGCGGGTTGACCGCGTTCATGCGCTCGATGGCAGCCTTGACGGCTTCCTCGGCGGAAATGGCGCCGCTGCGAATGGCGGCTGCGGTCTGGACCGCCGTCCATTGCCAGATCGGCGCGCTGGGGGCGCGGGCCTTCTTTGCGGCCGGCTTGCTGGCGGTTTTGGCGGGGGCTGCGCTGGCTACGGATTTCTTCTCGACGGCCTTCTTGCCCGCGGCTTTCTTGTCGTCGGGCTTCGTCTTCGGAGGCTTCGTCTTGGCGGCCTTCGCCTTGGCTGCTTTGGGCGCCAAGGCGGCGGCGACGGCCTTTTTCGTCGCCTTCTTCACCGCCGATTTCGTCGGCGCGGCAGACTTGGCGGATGCTTTTTTCTTGGAGGCTGTTTTCTTGGCCATCGTTTCGCTCCCTCAGCGCTTGTGCGCGAATGGTAGCGGGGCGGAGGCGGGGGTGTCGAGGTGGATGATTTTGACGCGGATCGGGGCTATATTGGCGCGAAGCAGGGAAGTCAGATGAAGCCGTACATTGTCATCGTCCACAAGGATCCCGAGAGCGCCTACGGGATGACTTTTCCCGATGCGCCCGGCTGCTTTTCGGCGGCGGACGAACTGAACGACCTTTTTGCAATGGCCGAAGAGGCGCTTTCACTTTGGGCCGAAGGCGAGATCGAGGACGGGCGGTTGATGCCGGCGCCGCGCGATCTTGACGAACTGAAGCGCGATCCGGCTTGGGCTGAAAGTTTCGCGGATGCGGCTATGGTGATTGCTGTGGAGCCGCCGACTGTTGTCGTGCGTCACGCGGCGGAATAGTCAGTCCTTCGCCCAGCCGGCCTGATCGTAGATGCTGCGAACCGTATTGAGCGGGATGTCCTTGCGCGGATGCGGCACGGTCACGCGCCTTCCTGTGACATTGTGCTTGAACTGATGGTGCGAGCCCTTCACGCGAACAAGCGCGAAGCCTTCCTTTTGAAGGCGACGAATGATGTCGCGGCTGTTCGAGAGCACCTAATTGAACTCGTTAAAAGCTTTCAGAAGTTTCATTGTCGCTGCGCCACTCAACTCGTCGCCAGAGTACCGGCATTCGTACAAACCCTGTAGATTTGAAGGAAGTTTCGCTCCATCTTCAACAAGTAGAACAAATCGGCGCCCATACAGAGCCATTGCGGCACCAATCTCTATCAGTACGTTGCCGTTGAGCTGCGGATATTCCATGCCCTCTTTGTCGTATAGCGTTCGTTCGATCCCGACGTGGATGACGGCTGCGCCGCATTGACGCATATCATCCATAACTTTCTCTGGAACCGGTTTGGCTGCTGTCTCACGATCTTTCGCTACGATTGGTTCGAATTTTCCGAAGGCTACAATTTCTTTGATTTGTTCCAGAATTTTCAGGTTTTTGCCGTGAGTGATGAAGACGCGATTATTGCGTTGAGGGAGTTCTCCAATGAGCAGCTTCTCGGGCACATCATCGAATTCGTTAGGGGTGCTACTTTCGAGCGGAGCCTCTTCGGTCTCCGTCACACGAGGCGTGTCGACATTCAGCTGCATGCCCAAGAGCGCGACGACGTTAGCTTCATGAAATTCAAAGCGCGTCGGCATTCCACGCCGGCCAACCACGAGCTGTCCGAGATCGGCACCTTCAGCGATTTGAAAGAAACAAACGGCCTGATCATTGAGGATTTTGTCGCTCTCGGAAGCCTCGGCGCGGAAGTGATCGTACCAAAATGCCCCGAGGTCAGTTGCTGAAATCGAAGCCTCCTTGCGATGCACAGCTCGCTCAACAGCGGCGCGATACGGTGCGGTTTCAATTACGATGGCGCGAAGCGCGTCTACTTTGCGTGCGCCTTGATCCTTCGCGATTAGTCTGCCGCGTTCAGTAATGCGAAGCTTCGGAGGAACCTCCTCGACGAGCTTCCAAAGTTTATAGGCGGTTACCTTCCGGCCGTCTAAAACTCGGTCGTCTAAGACAGCCCTGGCCTCAGCGGGCGTTGCGCCGGTAGGTTTCGTCGCCAAATACCCACAGATCGCCTCGATATCCGCCAGCGTCGTTCGAATTGGCAATGACATCGCGCACCCCAGATTCGCCAGAGTCAGAGTACGCGAGTCGGCCTGCGCTGTAAATAATGCCTCTTATTTTGAGTGCTCCTTTATGAGCGCTGCACAAAGCTCTCCAGCACCATCTTCCGGCCGGCCTTGTCGAAATCCACCGTCAGCTTGTTGCCGTCCACGACTGCGACCGAGCCGGGGCCGAACTTGATGTGGAACACCCGGTCGCCGCGGCCGTAGGACGAGCTTGCGGATGATTTGGCGACGAGTTCGCCTTCGATCGTCAGCGGACCGCGCCGCGCGGCCTGGTTTTGTGCGCGTCCCGCACTGAATGGCGATTGCGCGCGTTCGCCGAAGCCGCCGCCCTTGCCCCCGCCGCCGTTGCCATCGTTCGCCCGCGACGTTCCACCGCTCGCGGCGCGGGCCTGCGCGCGCTTCCAGCCCGGCGTCGAATAGCTGGAGCCGTAGCTGTCCATGTTCTCGAAACGTGAGAGCGCATAACCGCCATATTGCGAGGCGCTCGGCGCCTCGATCACGTCGACATGCTTGTTCGGCAGATCGTCGAGAAAGCGCGAGGGGATTGTCGATTGCCACAGGCCGTGAATGCGGCGGTTGGTGGCGAAGAACAGTTTCGCGCGGCGCTTGGCGCGGGTGATCCCGACATAGGCGAGGCGGCGCTCTTCCTCCAGTCCGGCGCGACCGCTTTCATCCAGAGAGCGCTGGTGCGGAAACAGGCCTTCCTCCCAGCCGGGCAGATAGACGGTTTCGAATTCGAGGCCCTTGGCGCCATGCAGCGTCATGATCGAGACGCGCGCGCCGGCGGCGGCCTCGTCCTTTTCCATCACCAGCGAGATGTGTTCGAGGAAGGCCGCCATGTCAGGGAATTCCTCCATGGCGCGCACGAATTCTTTCAGGTTCTCGAGGCGGCCTGCGGCCTCGGCCGTGCGGTCGGCGCGCCACATATCGACATAGCCGGATTCCTCCAGAATCATTTCGGCCAGTTCGTTGTGCGGCTTCTTGTCGATCAGCGAGGCCCAGCGGTTGAAATCCATCATGAGGTTGCGCAGCGTCGTGCGCGGCTTGGGCTTCAGCTCCTCGGTCTCGACCATCATGGCGGCGGCGCGCATCAGCGGAATGCCTGACGCGCGGGCATGGTCGTGCAGCAATTGCAGCGTGGCGTCGCCGAGGCCGCGCTTCGGCGTATTGACGATGCGCTCGAAGGCGAGATCGTCTGCGGGCTGCGCGACGCAGCGGAGATAGGCGAGGGCGTCGCGGATTTCGGCGCGCTCATAGAAGCGCGGGCCGCCGATCACGCGGTAGGGAAGACCCAGCGTGATGAAGCGCTCTTCGAATTCGCGCATCTGGAAGGAGGCGCGCACGAGAATGGCGATCTCGTCGAGCGCATGCCCCTTGCGCTGCAACTGCTCGATGTCCTCGCCGACAGCGCGCGCTTCCTCTTCCGAATCCCAGACGCCGCAGACAGTCGGCTTCTCGCCGTCGTCGCCGTCGGTGAACAGCGTCTTGCCGAGGCGATCCTTGTTGTGCGCGATCAGGCCCGCGGCAGCCGCCAGAATGTGACCGGTCGAGCGGTAATTGCGTTCGAGCCGGATGACTTTGGCGCCGGGAAAATCCTTCTCGAAACGCAGGATGTTGTCGACGTCGGCGCCGCGCCAGCCGTAGATCGACTGATCATCGTCGCCGACGCAGCAGACATTGTCGCGCCCTTGAGCGATCAGGCGCAGCCAGAGGTACTGGACGGTGTTGGTGTCCTGATACTCGTCGACCAGAATGTACCTGAACCGCTCCTGCCAGCCGCGCAGCACGTCCGGATTGTCGCGAAACAGGCGCAGCGTCTCCAGCAGGAGATCGCCGAAGTCGGTGGCGTTGAGAACTTTCAGGCGCTCCTGATAGAGCCCATAGAGCTTGGCGCCCTTGCCGTTGGCAAAGCTCTCGGCCTCGCCGGCGGGAACCTTGTCGGGCGTCAGGCCCCGGTTCTTCCAGGCGTCGATCTGCCAGGCGAGCGTGCGCGCCGGCCAACGCTTGTCGTCGATGTTTTCAGCTTTGAGCAGTTGCTTCAGCAGCCGGATCTGGTCGTCCGTGTCGAGAATGGTGAAGTTGGACTTCAGCCCGACCAGTTCGGCATGGCGGCGCAGGATCTTAGTGGAAATGGCGTGGAACGTGCCGAGCCAGGGCATGCCCTCGGCCACCGGGCCCGCCAGCGCGGCCACGCGCTCCCGCATTTCGCGGGCGGCCTTGTTGGTGAAGGTGACGGCGAGGATTTCCGAGGGACGCGCCTTGCCGAGCGCCATGATGTGGGCAATGCGGGTCGTCAGCACGCGCGTCTTGCCCGTTCCCGCGCCGGCCAGCACCAGCACTGCGCCGTCGATGGATTCAACCGCCGCGCGCTGTTCGGGGTTCAGCGTCGTCAGCCAGGGCGCGGCGCGCGAGGCCAGCGCGCGCTCGCGGATGCCGCCGGGCGCCGGCGCATCGTCAAGCGGCTCATGGTCATACGGCTGCGGCGCTTGCGGCAAAATGGCGGTTTCCTCGGGCGATTCGGGATGCCGCCAATGTGGGGCGGCAGGGGCCGAATGTCACGGGCGACGGGCCGTCCGCCTTTGCAATCTGAGGGGGCGCCCTATATTCTGCCCAGCAATTGGCCAGCCTCGCCCAAGCACGCGAGCCTGCTGTGCTTTTCCGTTTCTGGCTGGCGCGGACGGGCGCCTGCCCCCGCACCGGACCCGGGCTTGGGCCGCGTGAAGAGATGTCGGCGTAGATGGCGACCAGCAAAGATACAGGCAAGCAACCCGGCGCCCTTTCGCCGCGCCGGCTGCTGCAATGGGCGGCCAGCCCCGCCGTGCTCGATTTCATCGGGCGCGACCGGGCCGACGCCGTCGCCTCGTTCGTCAACAACAACCTGATCCTCAAGCTGCGGCAGCGCCGCGCCTATGCGCAAAGCCAGGCGCAGGACGAGGCGGCCAAGGCCTATCTGAAGACGCATTTCTGCCGGCGGCCGTTCAATACGATGGAGACGACACATACGGGCCTGGTCTTCGCCTGCTGCCCTGTCTATCTGCCGACGCCAATCGGGCGGCTGGACCAGGACCATCGCGATGTCTGGCACAGCGATGTGGCCAACAAGATCCGCGAATCCATCATCGACGGCACCTACTCCTACTGCGACCATATCAATTGCCCGTTCATCGCCGGCCGCCAGCTCGAGCCGCGCGATACCGACGAGGCACGGGAATTCATCGATCACCACCGCAAGGGCCGCGACGTGCCGCCGCCGCCGCTGCAGGTCGTGCTCAGCCACGACAAGTCCTGCAATCTCGCCTGTCCGTCGTGCCGGTCGGGCATCTATGTCGCCAACAAGGCGCGGCAGGCCAAGCTCGACGACCTCACCGAGACATCGCTGCTGCCGATGCTGAAAGACGCCGGCGAGGTGATCATCACCGGCTCGGGCGACGCTTTTGGCTCCAATCATTTCCGCAATCTGATCAAGCGGCTGACGGCGAGCGAGGACTACAAGGACCTCCAGCTTCACCTGCACACCAACGGCCAGCTGTTCGACGAGCGCGCCTGGCGCGACCTCAACCTGTCGGGCCATGTGGGCGCGGTGCAGATCTCGATCGATGCGGCGGAGGCCGACACCTACGCCAACGTGCGGCGGCCCGGCAATTTCGCGCGGTTGCTCAAGAACCTCGCCTTCCTGAAGGCCAAGCGCGAGGAAGGCGAGATCAAGCACCTGATGTTCTCGATGGTGGTGCAGAACGCCAATTTCCGCGAAATGCCGGCCTTCGTGAAAATGGGCCAGGATTTCAGCGCCGACAGCGTGATGTTCAACATGTATCGCCAGCGAGACGTGTTCTCGAAGGGCGAGTTCGAGGAAGCCTTCATCGGCGATCCCGAGCACCCCGAACACGCGGATTTCCTCGAAATCCTGCATGCGCCGGAGCTGCACCTGCCGATCGCCAATCTCGGCAATCTCGCCGCCTATGCGCCCGCCGGCTGGCTGGATGCGGACAAGCATCCCTCGATCGGGCAGGCGGCGGAGTAGGGCGGGCGCTGCTGCGGCGAAACCGGCCTGGCGGGCTGAGCCGTTTCAGGCGCGCTCGGCGTCGCGCAGGTCGTCGAGCAAGCTGCGCAATTCGTGGGCCGGGCGCCGTGCGTTGCGGCGAAACGATTCGACGCGTGCGGCAAGCGGCCGCCCCAGCGCCGCGCGGGCCGCGCGCGGGTCCGCCGCCATGCGGCGCAGGATCGGCAGGAGGCGAATTTCGGCGCGTAGGCGGTCCGCCTCGTCCTCGTCCCAATCGGCGATATCTGCCGGGCCCAGCATCGAAAAATCCCCAAGAAATATCCGCAGATCGCTATTCCTTCGCGCAGCGTCGCGGCAGTCCCGAAAGTCATATGTGCGTTGCGGCGGCGCGCTTGTGTTCGCGGCGCGAGGCCTTAGCTTGTGGCCACAACAAAATACCGGAAACGCGAAGCAAGGAGCTTGCCATGGGAATCTCACTCTTCGATGTCAGCGTCGCGGGCTTTCTCCAGACCCTGACGGCCGTGAGCGGCTTTCTCGACAAGGGCGCCGCGCATCTCGGCGGCACGGATGGCGCGCTGGCCGAAATGGTCGACATGCGGATCGCGCCGGACATGCTGCCGTTCCGCTTCCAGATCGTCTCGGTCGTCCACCATTCGCGCGGCGCGATCGAGGGCGTGAAGGCGGGCCAGTTCTCGCCGCCGGCCGGGCCGGGACCGTCGGACTATGCCGGCCTGCAGGCGCTGGTCGCCGATGCGATCACGACGCTGAAGGCCTGTTCGCGCGAGGAAATCGAGGCCTTGCAGGGCAAGGATATGGTCTTTGCGCTGGGCGAGCGGAAGCTGCCCTTTGTGGCCGAAGACTTTCTCATGTCCTTCTCGATCCCGAACATGCATTTCCACGCGAGCACCGCCTACGGCATGCTGCGCGCCAAGGGCGTCGCCATCGGCAAGCGCGACTATCTCGGGCAGATGCGGATGAAGAAGTAGGCGGGACCGCGAGCCTTCGGGCTCGCGTCTCAACAGCGATGCGAGCCTGAAGGCTCGCGGCCCCTCCTTGATCCAGCGCCTCGACGCGCGGGATGGACGGGTCTAGTTTCAAGCCAAAATCAGATCCGGGAGAGCTTGAGGTGACCGAACACAATCCCGCCATGGCGCGGCTGACGCAGCGCCCGCCGCAAGCCGAAATCGACGCCGCCGTCGGCGCGCTGGCGGCGCGTTTCGGCAATCGTCTCGTCACCTCGATGGCCGTGCGCGAGCAGCACGGCCACAATCTCTCCTGGACGCCGAACCAGCCGCCGGACGCAGTGATCTTCGCGCAATCGACAGAAGACGTGTCCGACGCGGTGAAAATTTGCGCCGCGCGCGGCGTGCCGGTCATCGCCATGGGCACGAATACCTCGCTGGAGGGACATACGAACGCGCCCTATGGCGGCGTGTCGATCGACGTTTCGCAGATGAACGAGGTGCTCGAAGTCCATGCGCAGGATCTCGACGTCGTGCTGCAGCCTGGCGTGACGCGCAAGGCGCTGAACGATTATCTGCGCGACACCGGCCTGTTCTTTCCGATCGATCCCGGCGCCGACGCTTCGATCGGCGGCATGTGCGCGACGCGCGCATCCGGCACCAACGCCGTGCGCTACGGAACGATGAAGGATAATGTGCTGGCGCTGACCGTGGTCATGCCGGACGGGCGCATCGTGAAGACGGCGCGCCGCGCGAAAAAGTCGTCCGCCGGCTACGATCTCACGCGTCTGTTCGTGGGTTCGGAAGGCACGCTTGGCATCATCACCGAGATCACGCTGAAGCTTTACGGCATCCCCGAAGCCATTTCGGCGGCGACCTGCCAGTTTCCAACGATCAAGGCTGCCTGCGACACGGTGATCGAGACGATCCAGTCTGGACTGCCGATCGCGCGTATCGAACTCGTCGATCCCCTGACGGTGCGCGCGTTCAACAATTACGCCAAGCTCGGCCTGACCGAAGCGCCGATGCTGTTTCTGGAATTCCACGGCACCGAGAAGGGCGTGGAGGAACAGACCGCGCGCTTCAAGGAACTGGCGGAAGGCAATGGCGGCGGGCCGTTCAACTGGACGACCAGGCCGGAGGAGCGCACGAAACTCTGGCAGGCGCGCCACGACGTCTACTGGGCGCATCAGACGCTGAAGAGGAAGCCTGAAATGTCGGGGTTCTCGACCGACGTCTGCGTGCCGATCTCGCGGCTGGCCGATTGCGTGATGGAGACGATCGAGGACGCCGAGCGTCTCGGTATTGTCGCGCCAGTCGTCGGCCATGTCGGAGACGGCAATTTCCACACCGGCCCGCAATTCGATCCCGGCGATCCGGAAGACGTGGCGAAGGCCAAGACATTCGTTGAACGACTGGTGCGCCGCGCTCTCGACATGGGCGGCACCTGCACCGGCGAGCACGGCGTCGGTCAGGCCAAGATCAAATACATGCGCGAAGAACATTCGCCGGAGACGCTGAACGTGATGCGCGCGATCAAGCGCGCGCTCGATCCGCAGAACATCATGAATCCGGGCAAGGTGCTCGACGCGTAAGGGGCATGGAACCCTCTCCCCGCGTGCGGGGAGAGGGCAGGGTGAGGGGCTCGGGCCCTGCCGCCAATCTTGCGATACGGCCCTGCCCCTCATCCGGCCTTCGGCCACCTTGTCCCCGCAGGCGGGGAGAAGGGGAACGCCCAACGCCCAACGCGACCGCACCTACCGCCGCGCTCATGCCATGCATGACCGCGTCCGCAACTGTCCTCACCGCTGGGGCGTCGCGGCAGATCGTCGCTCGCTGGAACACGTGGCGCGGCGGCTGTCGGCGCGCGCCCCCCTGAAGCGCCACGCGCGCGCCATGAAATACGATAGGATGCGCCCGGAATCGAAAGAGGCGCTGTTTGCGCGAAATTTTGACGATCATCGCCGCCTGCATCGTCGTCGCTCTCGCGGCGGCCCTTGCCGCGCCGCCGTTCATCGACTGGAACAGCCATAGCGCCGCCATAGCGCAGAAACTCGGCGATGGCTTTGGCGGACGCGTCGCGCTGGAAGGCCCGGTGCGCCTGCGCCTCCTGCCCGCGCCGCGTCTGACCGCGGGCGTGCTGGTCGCGGAACGCTCGGGACTCGTGGTGCGCGCGAAAGATGCGGCGCTCGAATTGTCCGCGCCAGCGCTGCTGCGCGGCGCCTTCGAATTCACCGAAATCGCGTTGACCGGCGCCGAAGTGGCGATCGATCCAGCACGGCTTCAAGTTGCCGACCGCGATGTTTCGCGGGTCGCAGTCTCCGCGTTCCGCCTCACCGACGCCACGCTGAGCATCGCAGGCAATTCGCCTTTCAGCCTCGCGCATGTCGACATGACCGGCGCAGCCGACAGTCTTATTGGTCCGTTTCGCGGGCAGGGCGCCTGGCGCGCGGCGGGCGAGGTCGCCTTCACATTCTCCACCGGCAAGATCGAGCAGGGCAGGCTGCGCGGTAAATTCACATTCGATGATCCCGCGATGAAGCGCCATGGCGAAGCGACTGGCGATCTTGCGCTCGCCGCCGGCGCGCCCGAGTTTTCCGGCCAGGCCATTCTTGCCGGCGCGCTCGGACAGGCGTCCGCGCGGGCGAGCTTCGCGCTGAAAGCCAATGCGGAGACGCTGCATGCGGAAAAGATCGACGCGCGTCTCGGCGATGAGGATCATGCGCTGAATTTTTCGGGCGAAGCGGATTTTTCGCATGCCAAAGGGCTCGACGCGCAGCTTGCAGCCGCAAGTCTCGATCTCGACCGCTTTCGAAGCGCCTATCCTGCTGCAGAGATCGCGCAAGTCGCGCCGCCATTTCCCCTGCGCGCCAGACTGGCAGCCGACAGCGCGACGCTTGGCGGCGAGGCGCTGACCAATCTTACACTCGATATGTCGCGCAAGGACGGCGCTACGCCATCGATCGCGCTCGACGCAGGCCTGCCCGGTCGCACGCGTCTTCACTACGACGGCGCGTTGGCGTCTCTGCACGCGCTGGATGGCGCGCTGAAGATCGAGACGCGCGATCCCGGCAAGCTCGCCGGCTGGCTTGCGCCTGCCGCGCCACAGGCCGCGCGCTGGCTGGCTGCGGCCACCGCCGCGCGCCTTGCCTATGACGGGCGCGTGAAAGCGGATGCCGATGGCATCGCGCTCGATGCGCGCGCGCTCGAGTTCGACCGGTCGCGGCTCGCAGGCGCCATCGACTGGCGCGCGCAGACGCCGGCCGGCCGCGGCAAACTGACGGCGCAATTGCGTGCGCCGCTGATCGATATCGACAGCCTGCCCGACTTTCGCGCGCTCGGCTCGGTCTCGGCGCAGGACGATCTCGATGTCGCGCTGGAGGCCGATGCGCTGCGCGTCGCGCGCGTTGGCGAGGCGCCGGCGGAAACGGGCAAGCTGAAACTCGCGCTGTTGCGCGACGACGGCGCGACGACGTTGAAGGAACTTCTCGTCCGCGATCTTGGCGGCGCAAATCTTTCGGCCGCCGGACGCATCACCGCGCAGGGCGGCGGTTTCGACTTCAGGCTCGATGCCGAAAAGCTTGCCGATCTAGCAGCCCTCATCCGCCGTGTCGCGCCGGGGCCTGCGAGCGAGGCGATTGCCGCCCGCGCGCATGCGCTGTCTCCGGCGCGCCTGACGCTCGGCGTCGCAACCGATGCATCCGGCGCATTCACGCAGGTCAATCTCGCTGGCGAGGCGGGCGGCGCGCGCTACAGTCTGCAGGGGCAGCCCTCGGGCAACGCCCGCATGCAGGCTCGGTTGAGCGTGCAGGCGGCAGAGGCTTCCACGCTGCTGCGGCAAGCAGGCCTCGCGGTTTTGCCGCTCAAGGGGCTCGGGCGCGCGCGGCTGGAGGCGCAGTGCGAAGGCGCGATCGGCGGGCCGTTGCAAACGCGCGCCGTGCTTGATCTCGCCGGGCTCGCGTTGCGGTTCGACGGCGAGACGATCCTCGCGCTGGACCGCGCATCGTTGCGCGGAAAACTCTCCGTCGAAACAGCCGATCTATCGCCGCTGGCGCCGCTGTTCGCGTTCGGCGCGCCTGATATGACGAGCAAACTGCCGCTGCATGGCGCCGCGCAGATGCGGTTCGATGCGCAGGCTCTTGCGCTCGATGCGATCGAGGTCGATGTCGCCGGAACGCGTGCGACAGGTTCGCTCACCCGCGCGTTGAGTGGCGCGATCAGCGGCGCGCTGAAGCTCGATCGGCTCTCGGCGCCGGACCTTGCTGCACTGGCGCTCGGACCGCCGCAGCCGGCTTCCGTCGGCGCCCTCTGGCCGGCGCTGCGTTTTGCGCCCGCGCGGTTCGAATTGCCCATTGCAGATGTCGCGCTCGATGTCGCGCGGCTCGATCTCGGCGGCGATATCGTGGGGCGTGACGCGCGTCTGCGACTCCTGCTCGCGCCGGGATCGCTTGCAGCGCGCGACCTGGACGTCACGCTCGGGGAGGGCCGCATCAGCGGCGATGTTTCCGTCAGGCGCGAGAGCGATACGGCGCTTGCGCAGGCTCGGCTTTCCGCAGAGAAGATCGATGTGTCGGCGCCGCCGTTCACGGCGCGCGTCTCAGGCAAGCTCGATGTCTCCGGCGCGGGCTCCTCGATGGCGGAACTCGTGGCCTCGCTCGCTGGCGGCGGGCGCTTCAGCTTCGACGATGCGCGGATCGCGGCTGCGTCTCCCGATGCGCTGGCCAAAGTCGTGCAGGACTCGGAAGCGTCCGAAAGTGCGCTGGAGCCGCCTGCGATTTCAGCGCGCCTCGCGGCAGCGCTCGACGGCGGCGCACAGGCGTTGCCGTCTTTCGAGAGCGAAGCGACGATTGCGACAGGCCGGCTGGCGCTGACGCCCGTGCAGATGCGTGTCGATGCGCTGTCAGCGCGTCTGTCGGGCCTGTTCGACCTTCGCAATGGCGCGCTCGATGTGCGGGAGACGCTGACGCTGCCTCAGCCGCCGGGTTTTGGCAGCGCGCCGCGCATCGCGCTTTCCTGGAGCGGCCCGCCAACGGGCATGCGTCGCACTGTCGACCCCGATGCGTTGATCGCCACGCTGGCAGAGCGCGCCATCGTGCGCGAGGGCGAACGCAATGCGGCGCTCGAAACCGACATTCACGAACGCGCCTTCTTCAACAAGCGTCTGAAGCTGGACCGCCGCAATGCGGAGGAGCGGCGCGCGCTGGAGGAAGCAAAGCGAATTTTGATGGCGCCGCCTGTTCGCGCGCCCGCGCCTGCGCAAACGGACGAGCATCCAAGGCCGCCCGCGCGTCCGCCCGCCGCCTTCACGCCGACGCCGCGCGGCGCTGCGCCGGACCCGTCGACCGCGGGACGGTATTGACCTGATCAACACGCCGATGATCTGCCGCAACGAATTCGCGCTGCGCCTGCGCTAGCGTGCAACGCGAAGTCTGATGGAGGGATGCTTCCATGGATCAGTCGATTGCGCCCAATGAAAGCGAGATCGTGGCGGGGCTCGGCGCGCGCTTGCTCAGAGATCGCCGTCGGTGGTTTCGACCAGCGGTCGCCAGCGGCAGCAAGGCTGTATTCGCTGCGCTTGCAGCTCTTTATCCCACGAAGAATGATCTCAGGCCGGATGTGCTTGCGGCCATGAAAGAGCTCAACGCGCGCTGCGACGGCGCCTTCGCCGCCGAATTCGCGGCTGCGATGCAAGCCGAATTTCCCAAACTTGCTCCGGACTCCGCGTCGACGCAGGCGCGCTTTCTTCTGGACGGGCTCTGGTACGCGACGCGTGCGCCGAAGGGCATGCAGGCCTTTGCCGAATGGGCGCGCGGCGTGGGCGAATCCAAGATGTTGCAGATCGAAGATGCGCTCAACGAAAACATCGTGACAATCGCGGATCTGGCGCTCGCCGCCGGCGGCGACGTTGCGGCGCTCGAACGCGTGATCGCGGCATGGCGCGCGGACAAACTGATGGAAGGCGACGAACTTGTCGCGATCTGCGCGCAGTTGCGGACGGTCGCCTGCTGGGAGCCGCTCCAGACGATCTTGCGCGACCAACCTGATCGCCCTGACTGGCTCATCCTTGCAAGAGCCTACATCGAGTATGCCGCTGCGCTGGAGCGCACGCCCGACGGCGCGCTTGCCGCGCGCTACGACAAGCTGGGACGTCAGGACGGCGACCTATAACAACCATCGGCTGGGAGCGCTGTGACATGGGCGAGACAATCCGTGAACACCTGTTCACCGAAGAAGCGCGTCGGTGCGACACAATTCAGAAAGCGCTCAAGGCGAGTGATCGCAAACCCTACGAAGATTGGCTTGGCCAGCCTGAGAACCATGCATTGCGCCGCGCGTTACGCATTCTGGAGGTCGGCGCATCGAAGCGCCTGTTCTGGGACGGGACGCGCTACACCCTGACAGAGAAGAAGGAGAAGCCGAAGGTTGGGCCGTCGGTCGCCGCCTTCCTCAAGCGCACCGACACTGTCATCCAATTCACCGACGGATTTAGCTTTCGGCGCTCGCAGACCCATGGCGGCCATATCAACGGCGCCTGGGAAGAGGGCGAGATGGCCGCGATCGGCGGCGGCAAGGAGAAATACAAGGTCCGCAAACGCAATGTCATCTGGATTTCGAGCGACCTGCGCAACTCGCCGGTCGCGATCGCCATGCTGATTGCGCATGAGGTCGGGCACGGGATCGGACAGGAATATCGCGACAATTATCCGCTGCCCTACGACGATCCGAAGGCGCTCGCAAAGCCGCCCTACAATCTGTTTCCGCACGACGAACTGGAAGACGACGACCAGCTCTGCTATCCGATGGAAGGCTTGCTGGCCCGCGAGATGGGCCTGAATCCCGATCTGCATGTCCAGCAAGGCACGCCGATGACGGACGAAGCGCGCTATTGGTATCGGCAGGTCTACGGCAATTACACGACCGCCGCCTTTCGCGACAAGCTGCGCCTGCCCGTCGTTCTCGCGCGCGAAGAAGCGTATTCGAGCCGGGGCCACATCTGCGGAATGCGCTGCAAATATTTCAGCGAATACGGCTATTGCAGCCGGCCCGTGAAAGTGCCGCCCTGCTATCAGTTCGAGCAACATCTCGAAGGGTGGATGACGCCCGACGACGGCACGGGCGACAAGCCGCCGGACGATTTCACGCCGCTGCCGAAGCGGCATTGAGGTTTCAAAGCGACTCGGCGACGAATAGATTGGTGGGCGCGACGATCTCGTCCTGCGCCTGCACGAGCAGCAGTTCGCGGCTGCCTTCTTCGTGCGTGCGCTTCAATATCCCGTAGATGGACGCGCCCGCGCGTTCAAGCGCGGTCATCGGCGATCTTGTTTCCAGGCATTGCGCGAAGAACAGGGCGGCGATGGCGTCGCCCGCGCCGTTGAAATCTTCCGGCAGACGCGGCGTGCGTATGCGGAACATGCCCTCGAAGGAGGAGACGAAAAGATCGACGCAATTGTCCGGCGTGTCGGCGAGATGCGCTGACGTGACGAGCACGATCGCGGGCCCGCGCGCGTGCAGCGCCTCGACCGCTTCGCGAAAACCCTTCATGCCGACAATGGGCTTGGCCGTCAGCCATTCCAGTTCGAAATGATTGGGCGTGACAACGTCCGCCAGCGCCAGCGCGGAATTGGCCAGAAACTCCGGCACGCCCTGCTTGACGAAGACGCCGGGGCCGGCGTCGCCGATCACCGGATCGCAACAATAGAGCGCGCCCGGATTTTCTTTCTTCATGCGCTTCACGGCGCGCAGGATCGCCTCGCCGGTCTCGGGCGCGCCGACATAGCCCGAAATCAGGCCGTCGCATTGGGCCAGCGCGCCGCGCTCGGCGATGCCGGTGACGCAATCGTCGATCATCTTCGCGTCGAAGGTGCGGCCGCGGAATGCGCCATAGCCCGGATGATTAGAGAATTGCACGGTGTGAACCGGCCAGACTTCCACGCCCATGCGCTGGAGCGCAAAGACGGCGGCGGAATTGCCGACATGGCCGTAGGCGACATGGGACTGGATGGAGAGGATGTTCATTGCGGCGAGTGTGGCACGACGAGCCGTGAGTCGGAATATTCGCGGCGCCCCCTCCCTGACCCTCCCCCGCTGCGCGGGAGAGGGGACGCCCGGCGCCCGCAATCAAAGCTCTTGATGAAGCTGGCAATCTCCTCCCTCTCCCGCCGGTACGAAGTCGGCTCTAGCCGACCTCGACCTGGATACGGGGGAGGGCGGGGAGGGGGGCGGCGTTATTTCGCGGTCTGCGCCGCCTTCTTCGCAAACCGGTCGTCGAACGTCGCGGGCAGGTCGATCTTGGCGTCCTTCAGTTCCGGCGTGAATTGCACGAGCATGTCGAGCGCGCTCTTCATCGCGGCGGCGTCGATCAGGCCGGTCTGCGAATAGGAGGGGCGGGAGGCGGCGAAGGAGGCCATGTAGACCGCCTTGTCGCCGAGCAGATAATTTTCCGGCACGAGCGCCGCGACTTCTTCGGGCTTGGCCGTCTTCAACCATTGCAGCGCCTTGTATTCGGCGTTGACGATGGCCTGCATCGTGTTCGGATTTGCGTCGATGAAGGCCTTCTTGGCGTAGATGACGGCGGCCGGATTTTCGCCGCCGAACAGGGCGCGCGTGCCGGCCTCGGTGCGCGTGTCGACCACGATCTTGAGGTCGCCGGTCTGTTCCAGCATGGTGATGACGGGCTCGAGATGCGAGACGCCGTCGACCTGCTTGTTGCGCACGGCCGCGACCGCCGAGGCCGCGCCGCCGACGCCGATCCAGGAGGCGTCGTCGGGCGACAGGCCGTTCTTGGCGAGAAAATATTTGGCCAGCATGTTGGTGGATGAGCCCGGCGCGGTGACGCCGATCTTCAGGCCCTTCAGGTCGGCGGGCTTGTCGTATTTCACGTCCTTGCGCACGGCGATGACGATGGCGGGATAGCGGCCGAGATCGATGGTCGCCTTGATCTCCTGGCCCTTGGCCTGCATGTGGATCGTGTGCTCGTAGGCGCCGGCGACGACATCGACGGAGCCGCCGATCAGCGCCTGCAGGCTCTTGGCGCCGCCGGCGAAATCGATGATTTCGGCGTCGAGCCCCTGTTCCTTGAAGTAGCCCTTCTGCTCGGCGATGGTCAGCGGCAGATAGTAGAGCAGCGACTTGCCGCCCACGCCGATGACGATCTTCGGCTTCTCGATGCCGGCCACTTGCGCGAAAGCGGCGGTGGCGGACAGGGCGACTGCGGCGAGCGCGCCGAACAGAGCTTTCTTCATGGACGTTTCCCTCTAGCCTTGTTGTTGCGGTTGCGGGCGCCAGACCAGCAGCCGGTTTTCGACCGATGTCACCGCCCAGTCGATGGCGATGACGAAGATGGCGAGCACGATCATGCCGGCGAAGACGCCTGTCACGTCGAACACGCCCTCGGCCTCGTGGATGAGATAGCCGAGGCCTGCGGCTGAGCCGAGATATTCCCCGACGACGGCGCCGACCAGCGCGAAGCCGACCGCCGCGTGCAGCGACGAGAAGACCCAAGTGAGCGCCGAAGGCCAATAGACGTGGCGCATCAGCTGGCGGTCGCTCATGCCGAGCATGCGCGCGTTGGCGAGCACGACCTGCGGCACTTCGCGCACGCCCTGGTAGACGTTGAAGAAGACGATGAAGAAAACCAGCGTGACGCCGAGCGCGACCTTGGACCAGATGCCGAGCCCGAACCACAGCATGAAGATGGGCGCGAGAACGACGCGCGGCAGCGAGTTGGCGGCCTTGAGGAAGGGGTCGAAGATCGCGGCGAGATCAGGCTTGCGCGCGAACCAGAAGCCGATCGTTCCGCCCGCCACCGAGCCGATGACAAAGGCGAGCGCGGTCTCGGTCAGCGTGATCCAGAGATGCTTCCACACGATTCCGGTCGCAAACATTTTCCAGACGCGCGCGAGGACGTCGGTGGGCGTGGAGAAGAAGAACTTCGGCATGAAATAGACGCCGAAGACCGGCACGCTGGAGCCGATGTGCCAGATGGCGAGCAGGGCGAAGGCGACGCCGACCTGCCATGCGAGAAGCGTGGTGCGGGTCATGCCGCGCCTCCCGCCTGCGCCTGATATGTTTTCAGCACCTCGTCGCGCAGGTCGTTCCAGATGGCGCGCTGGATGGCGTGGAACTTCGGGTCGAGGCGCACTTCGTTGATTTCTCGCGGGCGGGGCAGGTCGATCTGGTGTTGTGAGACGATGTGGGCGGCGGGACCGGCCGACATCACCACCACGCGGTCGGCCAGCGCGATGGCTTCCTCCAGATCGTGCGTGACGAACAGGACGGCCTTGCGGTCGGCGGACCAGAGATCGAGAAGCAGATCGCCCATCAGCGCGCGCGTCTGCGCGTCGAGCGGGCCGAAGGGTTCGTCCATCAGCAGGATCTGCGGATCGCGGATCAGCATCTGCGCCAGCGCGACGCGCTTGCGCTGGCCGCCGGACAGCTGGTGCGGGTAGCGGTCGCCAAAGGCGGCGAGGCCCACCTTTTTCAGCCAGGCCTGCGCGCGCTCCAGCGCCTCGCCGCGCGCGACGCCCTTGGGCTCGAGCGCCACGGCGACATTGTCGCGCGCGGTCTTCCAGGGCATGAGCGCATCCTGCTGGAACAGATAGCCGCAGGGCGCGCTGACGCCTTCGACCGGCGCCCCATTGACGCGCGCGGCGCCCGCGGCGGGTTTCAGCAGGCCGGCGACGACATTCAGCAGCGTGGACTTGCCGCAGCCGGTGGGGCCGACGATGGCGACAAATTCGCCCGCCGCGACGGCAATGTCGGCGCCTTCCACCGCGACATAGCGCGACGCGCCGGCGCCGAAGGCGACGGTGACAGCGTCGAGCGCCACGGCGGGCTGAGCGGTCGGGATGGTCTGCGGCATGGTCCGGAACGGCAGGAAGGGGCCGCACGTTGGCCGATCGGGCTGCAAGGCGCAAGCGCGTGGCGGCGTCGCGGCATTCAGCCGCCATTCATCCGGAATGGCAGAGATTGCGCCGTGGCCTGAGAGGATGTTTCATGGCCGCGCCCGACCGCGCTGCGGCGGGCAACCAGCGCGCGCTTCGCCCGGGGCGCGCGGCACAACCTGTCCGGGCGCCGAGGATGCCATGATTGCTCGCAAATTGATTGCCGCTTCCCTTTTCGTGGCTCTGACCAGCGGCGCGGCCTTCGCGCAGGCGCAGCAGCCCACGACCACGACCAACCCGCTGAAGCCGCCGCCGGCCACGACGGCTCCCGCGGGCAAGGCCACTGAGCCGGCCAAGCCCGCAGCGCCTGCCGCCAAGGCGGCGGAGCCTGCCAAGCCCGCCGCTAAGGCAGCCGAGCCGGCGAAGCCCGTAACGCCTGCCGCCAAGGCGGCTGAGCCTGCCAAGCCGGCGGCGCCTGCTGCAAAGGCCGCCGCCCCCGCGGCCAAGGCTGCCGAGCCGGCCAAGAAGGTCGAGCCTGCCAAGCCCGCCGCCGCTGCTGGCAAGAAAATCGACCTCAACACGGCGACCGCAGCCGAACTGGATACGCTGCCGCAGATCGGGGAAGCCCGCGCCAAAGCCATCATCGAGGCGCGCGCCAAGGGCAAGTTCAAGAGCTGGGACGATTTCGTGAAGCGTAACGTCGTTCCCTCGAACGCCGAAAGCGCGATCAAGGACCTCGTTAAGTTCTGATCGACTGCCTACATAGAGGACGCGGCTGAGCGGCCGCGTCCTTTTCGTGTCGGCCACACGGTCCGGGGGAAACATGACCAAAAGCCTATTCGCCGCCATTCTCGCCCTCGCGCTCGCAGGCGGCGTCGCACAGGCGCAGACGGCGCCGGCGCCGTCCGATCCCGGTCAATCCGTGCGCGTGATCAAGAAGAACCCGAAGAAGCAGAAGGGCAAGACGGCCGCGACCGCCAAGACGCTCGAGGGCGTGATCAAGGGCTTCGAGTGCGGCGACAATTGCTATCTGACGATCAAGGTCGGCAAGGCCGACGAAACCGGATTGTGCGAGGCCAAGGCCTGCGTTCCCTGGTTCGAGAACCAGAAAATGCCGCGCGCGATGATTGGCAAGAAGGTGAAGGTCACACTTGCGACCGGCGTGCAGCGCGATGGCTCCGGCAAGGCGATGGGCAAGATGACGTCTTTCAAGACGCTGGATTTCGTGAAGTAGCGTCCGGCCGCTCGTTTTTCCAACCAACTAACTTCACCCTGAGGAGCCGGCGAAGCGGGCGTCTCGAAGGGTGGCCGGTCAGGCATCGTGGGCTCGGCCATCCTTCGAGACGCGCTGCTGCGCAGCGCTCCTCAGGATGAAGTTTCTGATTGTGGGCGATACTCTAAGGATGAGGATGATTACCCGTCCAGCGTGCGCCACAGATGCGCGTGCAATTCCATCGCGGCCAGTTCGTCGTCGCTCGCTTCCGGCATGGGTTCATGCGGGATCTGCTCCGCGATCGTTGCGGCGGGGCCTGACGACATGATCAAAATGCGATCCGCATAGCGCAGCGTATCGAGCGGGTTGTTGCAGGCCATCAGGATCGCGAGGCCATCTTCGTCGGCGGCGCGCTCGAGCGCATTGGCGGTCAGCATTTTCGCGCGGCGGTCCATCGGCGAGAAGGGATCGTCGAGGCAGAGCAGGGCGGGTCGCGCCGCGAGCCCGATCGCGATCGCAAGCCGCGCGCGATGACCGCGTGAAAGACGAAAGGGCTCGTGGCCGAGATAGGCGTCGAGGCCGAGATCGCAGAGCAATCTTTCTGCGTGCGAGATCGCGTCTGGCCCGGCCATCGCCTCGGCGACGAGGTCGCGTGCAAATTTTGTGTCGTCGAGTGGCATGGAATGATGCGCGAAGCAGGCTGCGCCTGCGCGTTCAACCTTGCCGGATGTCGGCGCGATCTCGCCGGCTGCAAGGCGCAGCAGCATCGTCTTGCCGGCGCCGGGCGGGCTGAGGAGGAAAGTCCATTCGCCTGATACGAGCGCGATGTCGAGATCGCGCAGGATGCGATGGCCTGAGAGCGCGAGGCCTGCTGATTGAAAGGCGAGAGCTGGCGGCATGGAACTCAGGGGAGGCGCGGCGGGCGATTAGCGTTAAAGCGACGTTTACAGCGCGCGGGCATTCTCTCCAACCAACCGGCCGTGCTCTCGCTCAGGACTTTTCCATGAACGTCATTCTTCGTGTCTCGCTCTGCCTCGCGCTCACTGCTGCGCCGGTCTCTTTCGCTGCCGCGCAGTCGCTGCCGGGCGCCGACATTCTCGGCAAGGCGCAGGCCGCGCAATCCGCCGCCAAGATCGTCGGCGGCAATTCAGCCATGTCGGGCGCGGTGCGCGATATGGCGGTGAAGGAAGCGACCGGCTCGATCAAGAAGAAGGCTGGCGACTACGCTAGGCAGAAGGCGATCGAGACGGCGGTCAAGAATCCCAAGCTCGCGGGCAAGGCGCTGGGCGCTGCCGGAAAACTCGGCGCGGCCGGCAAGCTCAAGGGCGTGGGCGTGAAGGACGCCAAGGGCATGGCCGCCGACCATGCGAAGGCGAAGCTGCGCGATGCGGCTGTGAAGAAGCTCACCGGCCAAAACTGATACGGGCCGTACCCGCACCGGCGGCACAAAAAAGCTCCCGTTTCCGGGGGCTTTTTCATGCGATCCGCTTGGGATCAGTTCTTTTCCTTGTCGACCAGCTTGTTGGCGCCGATCCAGGGCATCATGGCGCGCAGCTTCTCGCCGACGGCCTCGATCTCATGCGAAGCAGCCTTGGCGCGGGTCGCCTTGAACGAGGTCTGGTTGACCTTGTTCTCCAGCATCCAGTCGCGCGTGAACTTGCCGGACTGGATGTCGGCCAGGACGCGCTTCATCTCGGCCTTGGTCTCCGAAGTGATGATGCGCGGGCCGGTGACGTATTCGCCATATTCGGCGGTGTTGGAGATAGAGTAGTTCATGTTGGCGATGCCGCCCTCGTAGATGAGGTCGACGATCAGCTTCACTTCGTGCAGGCACTCGAAATAGGCCATTTCCGGCGCGTAGCCGGCTTCCACCAGCGTCTCGAAGCCGGCGCGGATCAGCTCGACGAGGCCGCCGCAGAGGACGACCTGCTCGCCGAACAGATCGGTTTCGCATTCTTCCTTGAAGTTGGTCTCGATAATGCCGGCGCGGCCGCCGCCGATGGCGGAAGCGTAGGACAGGCCGAGGTCATGGGCGTTGCCCGAGGCGTCCTGGTGGATGGCGATCAGGCAGGGCACGCCGCCGCCGCGCTTGTATTCCGAGCGCACGGTGTGGCCGGGGCCCTTGGGGGCGATCATGAGGACGTCGATGTCCTTGCGCGGCTCGATGAGATTGAAATGCACGTTCAGGCCGTGCGCGAACAGGAGGGCGGCGCCCTTCTTCATGTTCGGGGCGAGTTCGGCATTGTAGATGTCGGCCTGGAGTTCGTCGGGGGTCAGCATCATGACGACGTCGGCCCATTTGGCGGCCTCGGCCACGGTCATGACCTTCAGGCCCTCGCCTTCGGCCTTCTTGGCGGTGGCGGAGCCGGCGCGCAGCGCCACGACCACGTCCTTCACGCCGGAATCGCGCATGTTCAGCACATGGGCATGGCCCTGCGAGCCGTAGCCCACGACGGCGACCTTCTTGCCCTTGATGAGATTGATATCGGCATCCCGATCGTAATAGACGCGCATTTTCTTCGTTCCCCTTGGGTGTTTCGTATTTCCGGTCTTGCGCCGCAGCGGCGGCGAAATTCGTTTTGCGGGCGCTTGGTGACGGTTTGGCGGGTGAAGGTCAAGCCCCGGAGGGCGGATCGAGGGTCAGGATTGCGCCCAGGACATCGCGGATTTGGAACAGCGTGTCGTCCGAGACGCTTTCGATGTAGCCGAACAGGCGACGCGCCCGGTCGATCGACCTGACCTGATCGCACAGCACGACGCCGCGCGTGGCGAGGGACGGCGGCAACGCCACGACAACCGGCCAGTCCAGCATCCGGCTGGTAATCGGACAGATCACGATACGGGGCGAACGATCATTGAATTCGAAGCTGGAAACGATGACAGCCGGCCGCCGGCCGGCTTGTTCTGAACCAAGAACCGGATCGAGTTCGACCCAGTGAATGTCTCCAGGTTCAAGAGGCATCGCGCGCAGGCTTACGCGTATATTCGTCGTCGATGATCTCAGAGCCGACGTCTGGGCCCCACTCGACGGATGGCGGCGCATTCTCCCAGCCGATGCGGTCGCACTCGGCCATGAGCTCTTTCAGCCGCTCCTGCGGGGACTTGCGCACGGGACTGATCCGCGCCTGATTGCCCTCCACCACAACGTCCACCTGCTGGCCGGGCTTGAGGCGCAATTCTTCCATCACCGCCTTGGGCAGGCGGAGGGCGGCGCTGTTGCCCCATTTGGCGATCGTGGCGCGCATGACGGATGTCCTTTCGGATATACAATGTATATCCGGGCAGCATCATTGTCATCCCGGCCGAAGCGCCGGGATCCAGCAGGAGTCTTGGCGCTGGGTCCCGGATCGGCCTGCGGCCGTCCGGGATGACAATCTCGGCTCAGATCGGCTCCGGCCCGCGCGAAATAGCGGCGACGCCGGTGCGGGAGACTTCAACCAGGCCGACCGGGCGCATCAGCTCGACGAAATCGTCGATCTTCGAGGTCGCGCCGGTCAGTTCGAAAATGAAGCTCTCGGTGGTGGCGTCGATCACTTTGGCGCGGAAGGCCTCGGCCAGGCGCAGCGCCTCGACGCGGGCCTCGCCCGTGCCGCGCACCTTGACCATCGCCAGTTCGCGTTCGATCGCGCGCTTGCTGAGCGTGAGGTCGATCACCTTGTGGATCGGCACGATGCGCTCGAGCTGATGGGTGATCTGCTCGATCACCTCTGGCGTGCCCGACGTGACGATGGTGATGCGCGAGAGATGCTCGCCGTGGGCGACCTCGGCGACCGTCAGGCTCTCGATATTGTAGCCGCGGCCCGAAAACAGGCCGACGACGCGGGCGAGAACGCCGGGCTCGTTGTCGACGAGGACGGAGAGCGTGTGGCTCTCGATGTTCGACTTGCCGATGGCGGAGGAATAGGGCGAGGGCGGGGAGGCCGGTGCGGTTGGGATGGCGGCGTTCATTGAGCGAAATCCTGAAATATCATGTGCGGCTTGGCGCTTTCGGCGGTCGCTTTGCGACCGCCTGTCGCGCGTGGTCTGAAGTCGCTGGGCGACTTCAGACGAGCATCTTGCCCTTCTCATCAATGACAGACCCCATGTCTTCCACGGTGTCCGGCAGGATCATGTCGTTGTGCGCCTTGCCCGAGGGGATCATGGGCAGGCAGTTCTCGGCCTTGTCGACGAGGCAGTCGAAGATGACGACGCCGGGATGGTCGATCATCTCCTTGATCGCATCGTCCAGCTTTGCCGGATCCGAACAGCGGATGCCGTGCGCGCCGTAGGCCTCCGCCAGCTTCACGAAATCGGGCAGCGCCTCCGAATAGGACTGCGAATAGCGCCCGCCGTGCAGCAGCTCCTGCCACTGGCGCACCATGCCCATGTATTCGTTGTTGAGGATGAAGATCTTGACCGGCAGGCGGAACTGGACCGCCGTCGAGAGCTCCTGGATGTTCATCAGGATCGAGGCTTCGCCGGCGATATCGACCACCAGCGCATCCGGGTGCGCCATCTGCGCGCCGATGGCGGCGGGCAGGCCGTAGCCCATCGTGCCGAGGCCGCCCGACGTCATCCAGCGGTTCGGTTCTTGGAAGTGATAGTGCTGGGCCGCCCACATCTGGTGCTGGCCGACTTCCGTGGTGACGAAGGTCTTCTTGTCCTTGGTCAGCTCGTAGAGCCGCTGCACCGCATGTTGCGGCTTGATCGTCTGCGCGGAATTGGCAAACGACAGCGACTTGCGCGCGCGCCACTTGTCGATCTGCTTCCACCAGCCGGCCAGCGCCGCCTTGTCGGCGACCAGCGATTCAGAGCGCCACAGCGTCACCATGTCTTCCAGCACATGGGCGCAATCGCCGACGATGCCGAGATCGACCTTCACGTTCTTGTTGATGGAGGACGGGTCGATGTCGATGTGGATCTTCTTCGAGCCCGGCGAGAAGGCGTCCAGCCTGCCGGTGATACGGTCGTCGAAGCGCGAGCCGATGGCGATCATCAGATCGCAATCGTGCATGGCGTTATTGGCCTCGTAGGTGCCGTGCATGCCCAGCATGCCAAGCCATTGCGGATCGGGCGCGGGATAGGCGCCCAACCCCATCAGCGTCGAGGTGATGGGGAAGCCCGTGAGATTGACCAGTTCGCGCAGCAGGGTGGAGGCGGCGGCGCCGGAATTGATGACGCCGCCGCCGGTGTAGAACACCGGCTTCTTCGCCGCCGCCATCATCGCCACGGCCTGACGGATTTTCGCGCGGTCGCCCTTCAGCTGCGGGTGATAGGTCTTGTGCTGGATGTTGCGCGGGAAATGGTAGGTCCCGGTCGCGAACTGGATGTCCTTGGGCACGTCGATCACGACCGGGCCCGGCCGGCCGCTGGACGCAATATAAAACGCCTCGTGCAGGATGCGCGGCAGGTCCTCGATCCGCTTCACGAGATAATTGTGCTTGGTGCAATGGCGGGTGATGCCGACCGTGTCGCATTCCTGGAACGCGTCGGAGCCGATGAGATGGGTGGGCACCTGGCCGGTGATGCAGACCAGCGGAATGGAATCCATCAGCGCGTCGGTCAGCGCCGTCACGGCGTTGGTCGCGCCGGGACCCGACGTCACCAAGAGAACGCCGACCTTGCCGGTCGAGCGGGCATATCCTTCCGCCGCATGGCCCGCGCCCTGCTCGTGACGCACGAGAACGTGGCGCACCTTGTTCTGGTGGAAGAGGGCGTCATAGATCGGCAGGACCGCGCCGCCGGGATAGCCGAACAAAGTGTCGACGCCCTGGTCCTTCAGGGCTTCCACGATCATTTCGGCGCCGGTCATCTGTCTGGACATGGCCATCTCCTGCGAAGTCGGTCTTTTAAGCGGAATTTCAGGCAATAAAAAAGGCCCCTTTCGGGACCTTCGGATGAGCGCCAGCGGCGGAGGGTCGGGGTTCAGTCCCGCTCCGTCTCAGGCGCTCGCGATACGATAAGGCTGGTGAACATGGGTCCGCCGGTGTGATAGTCGGTGGCGTTGGTAGCGGATGGGGGCGGCGGGGTCAAGGGGAGGAGCAGTCGTTAGTTACTATGTTTGCGTGTTGCGGGTTTTGACGATTAAGTGTTCAGAATCCCATCCACTTTCCATGTAACGGCAGATCCAACATCGTCTGAAATCCCTGATCCGTGCTGCAAGTTAGGCGTTGTCTCAGGGTCTATATTTTCTAATCGCGCGACCCGGAACGCGCCGACACTCAACATTTCTGTGGATGCGCCCAACACGCGATAACTCCCTTTCTTCGCGTGAAAGACATTGCTTTCCCCGCCAAGTTCCGCCTTCGTCCAAGATTGGCCGTTGGTTCGAAATTCGACTGTGGCGTGCTGACCGGTGTCGACTCGTGTGATGATAACCGTGACGCTGCGTGGCATAATGCCCCCCGTAACCTGAGTTGAGCGGGACCGACCCTAAGCAATTATTAGTGCCAATCTCCAACCGGGCGGGTGTTCACAATTATTCCGGCCTCGATGCAGGCAATATTTTGTTTAAATGTCTCATCTAAACAACTAATAAATGCGTCTTTAAACGCGTATAATGCGTGAGAAAAATCTGTAAATATAGCGATTATTACAGGTGGTGAATTAGCTGATGTTCTTGCGCATTCATTTATTGCAGTCTCAGCTACTTCCCATCCTTTGGGTATGTTAATATAAGTTACGGCTACGAGTTCGTTATCGCGCGTTTTTTCTTCTGGGTAGTATAAGTCAAGATTTACACATCCCTGCTTCACACGATGCCAGCCCCATTCCATTTTTACGCTTGGTGCCGACGGTAGTGTTGCGAGGTCCCACGTTATTGTTTTGAAAAGTTTATCGCTGCAATGGCTTTCCTCTGCGTCTTGCTTTGCAGCATTTTCTGCCGCCGCATTTGGATCATTTCCTTCTGTTTGATTTTTATGCTTTACTGCCTCTTCAAATCTGTCGAGCTCAACCCGTCCTTTCCGTCGCAATTTGTATTCATTGTCATCTGGATAATTTTTGTTGATCCACGCGCGCAATAAATTCTCTGCGGCGGAGTTTTCGGACGTTTCGTCCATAATTATAGCAGCAAGTTGCAGCTCTAATCCGAACATAGATTCCTTTATTTGCGGCTCCTTCACTAACTGCTTTTCAATAAACAAATCAACATCGCCACTTTCTGGAAATTTATATGATGAAAATGCTTTCTCGATAGCTTGAATTTGTACTGAATCTAGCGATTTTTTTAACAATAGAGAAATGGATGCGGAAATCGCGATATTTCTAGAGCATATTACGCGACATGTTAATTCGCAAATGCGTTGGTTAGCATTTCCATGCACGGTTTTTAGTAGATCAAACGTATCTATGACTGTCCAGTACATTTTAATAGTATTTTGTGGTGCTCCGACTTCGATATTTTTTGCTGAAGATCTGCAAAATTCGTCTGGAATTACATTTTCTCGATTCCATGCATCACCAATATTTGCTCTTTGAGCAAATTGTATTATTGATTTGTCTGTGGTATCTATTTGAGTGCTTCCTATATATAACATAGATGGCTCCAATTTTAGCGATATAAGGTCGTAGCGTGCGTCTTGTGGATGAAGTCAGCAGGCATGGCCAAAAAATAGTGAGTTGCGGAGATTCTAAATGCTTTTGAGCGACCATTCAGGCCAGTTGATTTGAGAATGAAGCACGGAAGTGTCTTCTGGTCTACAAAAAAATGTCTAGGATATTTTTTCAATAAGTAATTGAAAGAGATTATTTTTGAAGTCCTCGCCCAACAGTTGCGGCCTTCCTGATTGCGGCCTCCCCTCCATTTCTCTAGGTCCCATTGAACCCACACTCCACCAACACCTGCCGCACATTCCTGATCGCCGGAAACACCTCCTGGTTCCGGTCCTCGCCCTGCGCGTCAAACGCCGCCTGCTCCAGTTCGCAGATCCACTTGTCTTCGTTGAAGATGCCGTTGGTGAACCAGACGATGGCCGGCCAGGCGGCGTCGAGCAGCCACGGCTTTTTCGTCGGGCGCTTCACCATGATCATGCCGAACGTGTGGTTGATCTTCTGCTCGCGGTCGACCGGGATGTAACAGATCCACAGGTCCAGCGCGGGGGCTTCGTCGGCGCCGGTGAAGAAGCGCAGCGACTGGTAGGGGTAGTCGGTGCGGATGACCATGCGGTCGCGGGCGCCGTCGGGCGGCGTGTTGGCGACTTCCTGCGGGACCGGCGGGCGTTTCTTCCAGAATTCGGCCTTCCAGATCGGGCCGCCGCGCCCCAAGATCAGCTTCTCGCCGATGTGCTGGCGGCCGGCCACGCGGCGGAAGGTGTAGATGACCTCCGCCCAGTTGGGGCCGGACGAGCAGCCCAAGAAAAACGTCTTGATCGACCCCATCAATTTCCGGTGCAGGAACTGATGGTTCATGTCCATCAGGTTCTCGTGCATGAACGAGTAATGGCAGTTGGCGCGGCGGTTGAGGAAACGCGTCTTGCAGGCGGGGTTTTCGGCCGAGGGTATTTCGGGGAAGGGCGTGGCGTCCGCCTTCGCCGCGTCGCCCGGAAAGACGAAGACCAGTCCGTAGCGCTCGCGGCAAGGATAGGCGCGCACGCCGCGCGGGCCGTCGCCCACGCCCTTGTCGTAGGGCAGGGAGACGCATTTGCCTTGCGCGTCGAAGGCCCAGCCGTGATAGCCGCAGCGCAGATTGTCGCCATCGATCACGCCGTTGGACAGCGGCACCTGCCGGTGCGCGCAGCGGTCCTCCAGCGCGAAAACCCGGTTCGCCTTGCCGCGAAAGAGGACAATGGGGTCGCCCGCGAAAGCGGTGGCGAAAGGCTTGTTCGGCTTGACGTCGCGGGCGGCGGCGACAGGATACCAGAAGTTCGGGTCGATGCCGGTCTTGCGGATGTCGCGCGCGGGCGCAGGGTCTGTTCCAGCCGCAACCGTTTCCGTGGGTCTTCCGGCTTCACCGATATCCATGTCCCGCCCTCTCGCAAGAAGGCTTAGCCGAAGCGGGGCCTTGGCGCCAGAATCAGCCGGGGTAGCCGTGGCGGCTCTTGGAGGCGGCGACCAGGCTCATGGCCTCGCCGTCCCGGCCGGCGGCGCAGGCGGCGGATGCGCCTGAAATCTCGCCCTCGATCTGCTGGTAGACCTTGTCATTCACATTGCCGGTGTCGCGGTCGTTGGCGATGACCGCGCGGTAGCGGGCGATGGCGCCGGAGCAGCCTGCGCCTTCCGGCAGCTTGAAGCCGGGCGGGGTCAGCGGCGAGACGGCGCGCTGCTGCGGCGCTGCGACGACGGCCTGCGGCGCGGGCGTCGAATTACAGGAGGCGAGGGCGAAAAGGCCCAGGACGGAAGCAGAGAACGGCAGCAGACGAAGGCTCATTCCGGGTTGCTCCATCGGGACATCCGAAGAATCGCCGCTTGGGCTGAATCGGTCAAGCTTGACCACTACTTGTCTGCATCGCCCAACAGCTTGGCGATAGGTTCGCCGATCTTGAAGACGCCGTTAACGCGCGCCACCAGCGTCTCGTCAGCATAGATAAGCCCTTGCGCGAAAACGAGATTGCGCGTGACGCGCAGAATGTCGGTGCGGCTGTTGAGCCATGCGCCGAGCGGCGCGGGGGCCAGAAAGTCGACCGACATGGAGACGGTCGGCAGAAAGTTGCGGCCGACCTTGGGATGCCGGTGCGCGGCCATCGGCAGCATCATGTCGGCAAAGGTCATCAGCCAGCCGCCGTGGCCGACGCCGCGCGGGTTGCAGTGGCGATGCTCGATGCGCATGCCGAGCTGGAAGCCGCCCGGCCCGTCCTCGCGAAAGTAGAGCGGGCCGTTGCGGTCGATGAACCCGCCGCGGAAATCGAAATATGTCCAGCCTGCGGGGGCTGGCGGATTGCAGGCAGTGATGCGGTCTTCACTCATATCGTCGGCTCGTTTTGTCGGACAGTTCCTGCAGTTGTGCCCGATAGCGCCAGCCGTCACAAGCCACAAAAATACGCCCGCACGAGGCGGGCGCATCAGTCGGGGGAGGAAAGGTCAGTGCGAGAAGATGCGCAGCGCGAAGCTCGAGCCCTGGGCGAGCCTCGGCGCCGGGGCGACTTCCGCGCGCCGGGCCTGCACGGGGCCGGCGTCGATGCGGTCGAAGGCGATGTCGAGATCGCCGTCCGCGCGCACCCGGACGATGGTTCCGGTGGAGCCGCGCGGCACATAATGGCCGCGGCGCACGATATCTGCGGCGGCCAGCACGGGGCGGCCAGCCATGGAAGCGGTCTGAACCTTGCGCGCCAGTTTCTGCAATCTGCTGAACATGGGTCATCCTGCCTGTTGACGGGGGCCGGCGCGGGAGCCGGCCTGTTCAGGTAGATGAACGCGGCATTAACGATTGCGTTCCCGATGCGGCGGGCGCCGGCGTCGATTTCGTCGCTTGTCGGGCCCCCGGTCTTGGGCTATCCATGAAACGTTCGTGCGCGAGGGCGCACGAATTTGCGCGAGGAACACGTGGCCCGTTTCGCCACCAGCACGCTGAAAGACGACGCCGGGCCGATGGCCTGCGCGGCTCTGCGCGCGCTTTCTCTCGACCTGCTGCTTCTTAGCCGCCCCTGAGCGCCGGCTGGGCTTTGCCTGGGCGCTGAGGGGATGAGCTGAACCCGACCCGCCGGCAGACCACACACTTTCAAGCGTCGCGCCGGCTTCGAACGACAGATTCGATTCCAGGAAGAGACGACTAATGACCGCTCAAGCAACCGAGACCGGCTCCAACAAGGACCGCGTCATCATCTTCGACACTACCTTGCGCGATGGCGAGCAATGCCCCGGCGCGACCATGACCTTCGACGAAAAAATGCAGGTCGCCGAGCTGCTCGACGAGATGGGCGTCGACATCATCGAGGCGGGCTTTCCGGCCGCTTCCGACGGCGATTTCGAATCCGTGGCGGAAATCGCGCGGCGCTCCAGCAATGCGGTGATCTGCGGCCTCTCGCGCACGGGTCTGGCCGACATCGACCGCTGCGGCGCCGCGATCAAGCCGGCCAAGCGCGGGCGCATCCACACGTTCATCTCGACATCGCCGCTGCACATGTCGGTCAAGCTGGGCATGACGCCGGAGGAGGTGTTGCAGGCGACGATCGACGCCGTGACGCGCGCCCGCAAATGGACCGACGACGTCGAATGGTCGGCCGAGGACGCCACCCGCACCGAAATCGATTACATGTGCCGGATCGTGGAAGCCGCGATCAAGGCCGGCGCCACGACGATCAACCTGCCCGATACCGTCGGCTATACGACGCCGCAGGAATACCAGGCGATGTTCGAGACGGTGCGCGCGCGTGTCCCGAACTCGGACAAGGCGATCTTCTCGGTTCATTGCCACAATGATCTCGGCATGGCGGTCGCGAATTCGCTCGCAGGTATTGCAGGTGGCGCGCGACAAATCGAATGCACGATCAACGGCATTGGCGAGCGCGCGGGCAATGCGGCGCTGGAAGAGATCATCATGGCGATCCGCACCCGCCAGGATGCGCTGCCCTACGACACGGGCGTCGAGTCGACCATGCTGAACCGCGCCTCGAAACTCGTGTCGGCGGTGACGAGCTTCCCGGTGCAATACAACAAGGCGATCGTCGGCCGGAACGCGTTTGCGCACGAGAGCGGCATCCATCAGCACGGCATGCTGAAGTCTTCGTTGACCTACGAGATCATGACGCCGGAATCGGTCGGCGTGTCGAAGACCTCGCTTGTCATGGGCAAGCATTCGGGCCGCGCGGCCTTCCGCGAAAAGCTGAAGGAAATGGGCTACGAGCTCGGCGAAAACGCGCTGAACGACGCGTTCCGCCGCTTCAAGGATCTCGCTGATCGCAAGAAGATCGTCTACGACGAGGACATCGCCGCGCTGGTGGACGACGAGATCGTCAACGCCAATGACCGCTTCAAGGTGACGGCGCTGACGGTGATCGCCGGCACGGCGGGCCCGCAGTCGGCGGCGCTGACGATGGAGATCGACGGCGTAAAGCAGACGCATCAGGCGACCGGCAACGGCCCGGTGGATGCAATCTTCAACGCGGTTACCGCGCTCATTCCACACAACGCCAATCTGGAGCTCTATCAGGTCCATGCTGTCACCGGCGGCACGGATGCGCAGGCCGAAGTCTCGGTGCGCCTGTCGGAAGACGGTCGCGAGGTGACGGGCAAGGGCGCCGACCCGGATACGCTGGTGGCCTCAGCGCGCGCCTATGTGGCGGCGTTGAACAAGCTGGTGATCAATCGCGGCCGCGCGAAGGCTCAAGGCGCCGGCGCCGGCTGAGGTTGCCGCGCATCGCATAAGAGAAGGGGCCGCATGCGGCCCCTTTTTTGTCTCAATATTCCGTGCGGCCGGAGCGGTCGCGCGAGGGGTAGCCGTAGTAGGGCCCGCCATAGCCATCCCAGGGATAGTCGTAGCCCCAGCGCGGATGCGGGAACCACCAGCCGATTTCGCGCCGCTGGCCGACGACAACCGGCCCGCGCGTCGTCTCCACGACGATCGGGATGGAATCGACCTCCAGCACGCGCCGGTAGGAAGAATACTGGCGGTGTGCGCGCCGGTGGACATGGCGGCGCGCATGGACGCGGCCGGCGCGCGCCTGCGGGGCGCAGGCGCAATCGCGCGACCAGCCGCGTGCGCGGGCCTCGGCGCCCTGCGGCGCCAGCGCAGACAAGAGCAGCGCGAGAAGAGCCGCGCCCAGCAATCCGCCTGCAAACCGCATCGTCCACCCTCCGCGAAATCCGCGGCGATCCTAGCGCCAAATCGCCGCGCGCGCGACGTTGTGGACAAAGGACGCGAAAATTACGCGCTGTGGGGTGGACACGGCCGGAACCGTTTGCTATTTCGCCGCCTCCGGTCGCAACCGGTCGATGGGCGCATAGCTCAGTTGGTAGAGCAGCTGACTCTTAATCAGCGGGTCCTAGGTTCGAGCCCTAGTGCGCCCACCATTGACCGCAAACGGCATTCTCGGTTTCGCCGTTAGACTCACTGCCCGCAGTTGGGCTGTCAGTTGGGCGTTTTTGTTCCCTTTTCGAGCTTCTCGATTGCCGATCGCGCTAGTGCGGGATCGCGATTGAGATAGTGCGAGTCGAGGATGTTTTGACGTTCCGAATGGAATGTCCGGTGAGTGTCGCGATCTCGATTTCGGTCGCGCCGACTTTTGCGAGCCGCGAAACTGCGGTTCCGCGAAGGTCGTGGAATGTCACGCCGCTTACGCCAGCCTTCGCGCATGCCTTGCGCCACGAGGCGCGAAAGCCGTCCGCTGTCCACGGATGGCCGTCGCTATTCGTCAGGACGATAGGGCTGCGGCGCTTCGTGGCCGCCAGCGCCAGCCGTAGAGGCTCGCCAACAGGGATTGTCACGCGAACGCCTGTCTTGCCCTGCCGAAGGCGAATAGCGCCTCCTGGCTCGTCGTAGGCGCTCCACGGCAGGGCCAAAAGATCACCCTGCCTCTGCCCGGTCCAAAGTGCGAGGGTCAGCGCAAGATGAAGATGCGACGGCGCGCTTTTGTAGAAAGCGGCTTCGTCGGCGTCAGACCATACCTTGTCGGCGCGATCCGCTTTGTAGAGACGTCCGGCGCGCTCGCCGGGGGTTGCTTGGTGTCAGGCCACGATTGAACGACCATGAAAAGATGCGCGCCAGCACGGAATATGCGTAATCCGCTTGGCGCCGACCCTTGATCGCCATGCGGTCGCGCCATGCGAGAAATTCGGCGCGCGAGCGTCGATCGGCGAGTGCCGAAATTGGGAAGTCGCGAAACTCCGGCTCGATGCTGTTTCGAAGATGCCGAATGTATTCGCGCCTTGTCGAAACTGCGAGATCGAGGAAATCGGAACTTGCCTGATAGAGCTGCATTATGCGGAGCAGTTCGCCGGCTGGCGCTTTCCTTCGCGAAGCCACCGCTTCGTTATAGGACGCGATAAATTCGGCCGAGCCGGGCTTGCCTAAAAGCCTCGGGCCGCCTTTCCAAGCATAGTGGTAGGTAACGGTCTTTCCGTCTGCCAGGCGCTTGGTGACGCTGTTCAGGCCCTTAAGTCGAACGTGCATCGTTTTTCGCCTTCCACTGGTCGAAAGCGTCTGCCGGTTGCTGCAGAGCGGACGGCTCGCCCTTGAGCAAGATCGAGAAGCCGCCATCCGGGCGAACCTCGATCCGCTCTGCGATTTGGCCGGCCTTGTGAACGCCCTTTAGCGCGCGCTCGATCGCGACCTGCCTGACGTGCTGTCCGCGGCTCATATCGACGGGTCCGGTTGCGGCCCGCTCGGCTTCGGCTCGCTTCCGAGCGAAACCCAATTCGCGGGAACGTGGTAGGTGTCGCCATTCTCGATCGGCGGCTCGTTCTCGCGCCGGCGCACGTCATTAGGCGAGAACGCGCCGATCTCGCGCGCGATACGAT
>Ga0209023_10001081_pt1 | contig 37791 bp, 29 predicted proteins | sample LakOneMetagenome_FD_187468 | JGI IMG/M metagenome (GOLD analysis project Ga0209023, IMG submission 187468) | Freshwater and sediment microbial communities from Lake Erie, Canada (SPAdes) (version 2) | ecosystem: Environmental > Aquatic > Freshwater > Lentic | place: Lake Erie, Canada...
TTCCGATCTCAGCCCGGCAATGACGGTGATGTCGCGTTGCGCATCGAGGTTGGCGCGGCGGGCGACCTCGAGTCCGGTGATTCGTACTTTGCGTCCGGTTGTCACGAGCTGCACGGTCGGCGGCTGACGGTCAATCAATGCGAGATGGTGCGCCGCCGATTCCCGGAACAGGGCGGCGTCGCCGCCAGCGGCCAGAAGCGCGGCGCGGTTCTTTCCGTTCTCCGTCAATGCGGGGTGGCCCACGGCGAAGACACCTCGATGCACGCTGTGCAGCCGCCCGCCACGGAGCCACCGGTTGACCTGCTGGTCCGACAGCCCGAGCGACCGCAGCTGGCCTCTGCTCACCACGCCGTCCTGCCGCGCGGCCAGGGCACTTGCCGCGAGGCCTGGAGCGTTTGCGTCGCCATGCGAGGCAAAGTGGGCAGGATGGGCGGGAGTCACACGGATGAGAGGGTCGAGGCGCCCAAAACTCGCCCCCCTCAGCGCTGCAAGCGGTCCCTTGGTGGTCCGTTGCGGCGCGAGTACACTGCGGCGTCCCAAACAGCGATACGGAAGGAGGTCGAGCGCATGCGAGCAGTTGACGCATTGATGGAATGCCTGAAAGCGGAAGGTGTCGACGTCGTATTCGGATATCCCGGCGGCGCCAACCTCCCGACCTACGACGCGTTCGTGGATGCGGGGATCAAGCACATCCTGGTCCGCCACGAGGCGGGCGGCGGCCATGCCGCAACCGGTTATGCGAAGGCGACCGGCCGCGTCGGTGTGGCACTCGGCACCAGCGGTCCCGGCGCCACGAACCTGGTGACGCCGATCATGGACGCGATGATGGACTCGGTCCCGGTGGTCTTCATCACCGGCCAGGTCCGCACCGATCTGCTCGGCACCGACGGTTTCCAGGAGGCGGACACGCTCGGCATCACGATGCCGGCGGTCAAGCACTCGTGGATGATTCGCAGCCCGCTGGAGCTGCCGCAGGTGCTGCACGAGGCGTTCCACATTGCGCGCACCGGCCGGCCCGGGCCGGTGGTCGTCGACATCCCGACCGACCTCAGCCGCGCCGACATCCCGTACGAGCCGGTCACCAAGGTCCACCTGCCCGGCTACCAGCCCACGACGGAGGGCAACGCGAAGCAGATCAAGCAGGCCGCGAAGGCGCTGGCGGCAGCGAAGCGCCCGGTGATCTATGCCGGCGGCGGCGTGATCCTCGGTGAGGCCTCAGCCGATCTGGTTGCGCTCGCGACCGCCGACAAGTTCCCGGTCACCTGCACCCTCAACGGTCTCGGCGGGTTCCCGGCGCCGCACGAGCAGTGGCTCGGCATGCTCGGCATGCATGGCACGCGGGCGGCGAACTACGCGATGGACGAGGCCGATCTGATCTGCGCGATCGGCGCACGGTTCGATGACCGGATCACGGGCAAGCTGAGCGAGTTCGCCCCGCGGGCCAAGTTCATCCACATCGACATCGATCCGGCCGAGATCTCCAAGAACGTTCCGGCGCACATCCCGATCGTCGGTGACGTCAAGAACATCCTGCCGCGGCTCGCCACCGAGTACCGCGCGCTGGAGGCCGACAGCTCCCGGCTTGACGCCTGGTGGTCGCGGATCGGCGAGTGGCAGCAGAAGTACCCGCTGACCTACGAGGACTCCAGCGACAACGAGATCAAGCCGCAGCGCGCGATCCAGGCGATCATGGAGGCCACCGAGGGGCAGGCGATCGTCAGCTCGGACGTCGGCCAGCACCAGATGTGGGCGGCGCAGTACTACGACTTCCCGGCACCGCGCCGCTGGATCAACTCCGGCGGGCTCGGCACGATGGGCTTCGGCATGCCGGCCGCGATGGGCGCGGCCGTCGGCTGTCCCGAACAGACCGTCGTCTGCGTGACGGGTGACGGATCGGTGCAGATGAACATCCAGGAACTCGCGACGCTGTCCGAGAACCGGATCCCGGTCAAGGTGTTCATCATCAACAACCAGTACCTCGGCATGGTCCGCCAGTGGCAGGAACTGTTCTGGGACAACCGCTATTCGCACGTCGACATGGGCCAGATCCCGGACTTCGTGAAGCTCGCGGAGGCCTATGGCATTCCGGGCATCCGGCTTGACGACAAGACGAAGCTCGTCGACGGACTCAAAGAGGCCCTGGCGATCGATGGGCCGGTGGTCGTCGACATCCGCGTCACGCGCGAAGAGAACGTGTATCCGATGATCCAACCGGGCGCTGCGGCGCGGGACATGGTGGGATGACGATGATGGGTGATCCAGGAACCAAAGCCGAAGTGCTGAGCCTCGAGGAGCTCGAGGCGCACGAGGTCTACCGCACGGGCCGCAAGCACGTGCTGTCGATCCTCGTCGAGAACAAGCCTGGCGTGCTGTCGCGCATCGCAGGGCTGTTCGCGCGTCGCGGCTTCAACATCGACACGCTCACCGTCGGTCCGACCGACGATCCTGAATTCTCGCGTCTGACCTTGACCGTCGACGGTGCCGTGCACCCGATCGACCAGGTGACAAAACAGCTGCACAAGCTGATCAACGTCCTCAAGATCCGCGATCTCGAGCCATCGGACACGGTGGCGCGTCAGCTTGCGCTGTTCAAGGTCTCGGTTGATGGCTCGCAGCGCGCGGAAGTGCTGCAGCTCTGTGACATCTTCCGCGGCCGCGTGGTCGACGTCACGCGCAAGTCGCTGATCATCGAGCTCACCGGCTCGGTCGAGAAGATCGAGGCGCTGGAGAAGCAGCTGCGGCCGTTCGGTCTGGTCGAGATGATGCGGACCGGAGAGATCGCGATCGCCCGCGGGCGCGGCGAGACCTGAGGTTCGCTGCAGCATGAGCGACGCGCGGTCGTCGACGGGGGAGCGCGGCGGTCTGGCGCTGTCCGATGTCGACCGCACCCGTTTGAACAAGCAGCTGGAGCTCGCACGGCGCCGCGCGGGTGGCCGGCACCGCAATGCCGTGCTGGCATCGATCACGGTCGACGTTGCCGCCTCCGTCGATCCCAGCGCGGTCGTAGCCGGGGCGCGCCGTCCCGGCGAGTCGTGGTTCTGCTTCGAGCAGCCCGAACGGAGCGGCGCCGCGGTCGCCGCGCTGGGCAGCGTGATCGCCTTCGAGGCCCGCGGCGTTGCACGATTCACCGAGGTCGCGGCGCGTTGGCGCTCCGTGCTCGCTGCCGCCGCGAGTGACGGCCGGGCGACCGTGGCGGGAGCCGGACCGATCGCCGTCGGCGGCTTCGCCTTTGCCGACAACGGCGGTGCGAGCCCGGAGTGGTCGGGCTTTGCACCCGCGTCGCTCGTCGTGCCGGAGGTCTCGTTCGCGCGGCGCGGCGGACGCGTGCAGATGACTCTGGCGGCACTTGTCGGCGCGGATGATGATCTGGATCGCACGACGCATCAGCTGATGGCGCGCCTCGCGAGCCTTGATCCTGACGCGCGGCTGCCGGCGCTCGAGCCGGACCCGATCGGGCGCCACCGCGTCGTCAGCCTGATGCCGCCTGAGCACTATGTCGAGGCCGTGCGACAGGCCGCCGTGCGGATCAAGGCCGGTGTGCTGCAGAAGATCGTCCTCGCCCGTGCGGTCGAGGTGCACGGCCCGGTGGCGCACAAACCGGAAGCCGTTCTCGGCGTCCTGCGGGAAGGGTTCTCCGCCTGCCATCTGTTCTGCGTCGGCCGTGGTGACGCCACGTTCATCGCTGCCAGTCCTGAGCTGCTGATCCGGCGCGAAGGGTTGCGTGCCGCCACGCTGGCCCTCGCGGGCTCGACCCGCCGCAGCGCGGACCCCGCGGTCGACAACCACCTCGGCGAGCAGTTGCTGCGCTCGGAGAAGGAGCGCGGCGAGCAGGCGATCGTGACGCGGCGGATTGTGCGCGCCCTGCAGCGCCACGCCGTCTGGGTCACCGCGGCCGACGAGCCGAGCCTGGCGCGGATCGCCAACATCCAGCACCTGGCGACGCCGATCCGCGCCCAGCTGCGGTCACCGGTCAGCGCCGTGGAGCTGGCAGGCCAGCTGCACCCGACGCCGGCCGTCGGCGGCGAGCCACTGTCGGTCGCTGCGCCACTGATACCGGCGCTGGAGGGCATGGATCGCGGCTGGTACGCCGGTCCGGTCGGCTGGACCGACGCCAACGAGGACGGCGAGTTCGTCGTTGGCCTCAGGAGCGCCCTGGTACGCGGGGGCGTCGGTCGGTGCTACGCCGGCGTCGGCGTGGTGGCCGATTCCGATCCGGCCGCGGAGCTGGCCGAGACCGAGATCAAGCTCGAAGCACTGCTGCCCGTGCTCTCGCTCTAGGCGCTGGTGGTCGCCACCGCGGCGGCGACCTCGTGGTGCAGCCGCACGTTCTCCGCGCGGTCGGTGCGAACGTGGAGGACCGTCGTGCCCTGCGGGATCGTCGCGAGTTCGAGCTTGAGCTCCGCGAGAGAGCCGATCGGCTTGTAGGCAGCGCCATACGTCCGGGCGGCGTGCTCGAACGCGATGCCCGGTGGTGTGGCGATGTGTTGCTCGTACATGTCGCCGCCGGCCTGCCCGACCGGCAGGAAGTCGAAGATGCCGCCGCCCGCGTTGTCCACCAGGACGATCGTCAGGTTCAGCTCGAGCCGTGTTCCCGCGAGCAGGCCGCTCAAGTCGTGCGCGAACGCCACATCGCCGATCAGCAGGTAGGTCGGCGCCGCGGTGGGCGCGGCGCTGACGCCATAGGCGGTCGAGATCGTGCCGTCGATGCCGTTGGCGCCGCGGTTGGCGATCGCGCGCCGCTGGCCGCCCGTGGCGGGCCAGTAGCCCTCCACGTCGCGGATCGGCATCGATGAGGCGACGACAACGGTCGAGCCGCTCGGCGTGGCCGTGCCGACGGCGCGGGCGATGTTCGGCTCGTTGAGGCCGTCGGCGAGGATCTCGTCGATCGCCGCGGCGGCGTGGCGGTCAGCGGCCCACCACTGCTCACGCCAACCGTTGCCCGCCGGTGAGACGTCCTGCTCCTGCAGGCGCTGCAACGCCGCCCACACCATCCCGTGCGACATCGGCAGCCGCGTGTGCGCGGTGGCGGCTGGATCCGGCCAGGCACCGTCATCGGCTACCACGAGCTGCGCGCAGTCGAGGCCGGCGAGCCATTGGCGCAGCGGCTTGCTCGTCGGCAGCTCACCGAACCGCAGCACAGCGGTTGGCTGATCGAGTCCGGGCGGCGTACCGTTCCGCAACAGCAGGTCGTAGTGGGCAATTGCCGATTGCCCGCTGCGGGCGCCCGACAGCGGATCAGCGAGCAGCGGCCAGCCGATCAGATCGGCGATGTCGGAGATCGTGGTCTGCAGGCCGCCGGTGCTGCTGCCTCCGGCAACGATCACGCCGCGGCCGTGGGTCTTCTGGTCTGCCAGCCAGGCGAGCAGCTGACCGGGCGCGAGGGGCGGGCGCACCGCCGCAACCCATGGCTTCCTGTCCTCGCGTCCACCGTCACCCGCGTCGCCGGACAGGGGGACATCCAAGACCAGCGGCTCACGCAGGCTGAAGTTGAGGTGGACCGGCCCGGCCCGGCCGCCGCTGGCGCCCGAACTGACGGCCGCGGCGCGGCACGCGAGCCCGCGGATCCAGTGCATCCGGGCCGCGGACGCGTCGACCGTGTCGACCTCCTGGAACAGCCGCACCGCGTCGCCGTACAGCTTGATCTGATCGATCGCCTGCCCTGCACCAACATCGCGCAGCTCCGGCGGCCGATCGGCCGTCAGCACGATCAGGGGCAGACCCGCCTCGCTGGCCTCGATCACGGCGGGCAGGTAGTTGGCGGCCGCCGTCCCCGACGTGCAGGCCAGCACCACGGGGTCCCCGGTTGCGCGCGCCAGGCCGACGGCGAAGAACGCTGCGGCGCGCTCATCGATATGGGAGAAGGTTCGGAGCCGCTGATCGGCCGCGAGGGTCAGCACCAGGGGCGTTGATCGTGATCCTGGTGATGTGCAGACGCCGGCGACGCCGCACCGGACCAGTTCGTCGGTGAACGCGCGGAGGAGGAGGAAGGATGCGTGATCGGTGGTCGGCACGGGATGATGGGGGAGATGGTTGAACCACTCGTCCTTCTCCATGGCTTCGGTGGGACGCACCGCGCCTGGGACCAGGTGATCGAGCAGCTGCCGCCCGAACGGTACCGGCCGCTGGTCCTGCCGGACCTGCCCGGCCATGGCGCACGCGGAAGCACGCGCCCGATCAGCTTCGACGCCTGCGTCGCGGCGGTGCTCTCGGACGCACCGCATGAGCCGTTCACGCTGTGCGGCTATTCGCTCGGCGGCCGGATCGCCCAACTCGTCGCGCTGACGGCGCCGGAGCGAGTAGCCCGGTTGATCCTCGTCTCGACTTCGGCAGGGATCGAAGATCAGGCCGAACGCGCATCACGGTGCGCCGAGGATGACGCGCTCGCCGCAGAGATCGCCCAGCTCAGGCCGATCGCGTTTGCTGATCGCTGGCAGTCCCTGGAGCTGTTTTCGGGCACGACAACCGCGGCGCGCGCGTTGTGGCGGGAAGACCTGGTCCGCAGCGATCCGGCCGATCTCGGGGTCGCGCTCTCCGGGCTTTCGAACGGCCGGATGCCGGACCTCTGGCCGCGCCTGCCGGAGCTGACGATGCCGGTCACGATCATCGTCGGCGAGCGTGACGCGAAGTTCGTCCGTCTCGCGCGACGCTATCGCGACGTGCTGCCACAGGCGGCGGTGACGATGATCGCCGGCGCCGGGCATGGGCTGCCGCGCGAGGCGCCGGAGGCGTTGGCAGCGGCGATCAGTGCTGAGGGCCCGAAAGACGGCGGAGAACTACGGATCGACCGGGCCCGAGGGCCGCAGTAGCGTGGGCTCCTCACCGACTGCTGCGTTTCCGCGCGGCCAAGGAGCTCGATCATGCCGTCCGACCAGCTGGACTCCGCCTATCCGGCGACCTTTGCCGTCGACTACCCCGACCGGCCGCTCAACCGGCTGACGACGTTCTTCCGCATCTTCATGCTGATCCCGATCGGGATCGTGTTGGGAATGGTTTCTGGCGCGACCATTACGGGGCAAGCCGGATCATCGAGCGCGACGGTGATCGGTGCCGGCGGCCTCTTGTTCGGCGCTCCGCTGTTGATGATCGTGGTTCGTCAGAAGTACCCGCGCTGGTGGTTTGACTGGAACCTCGAGCTGACCCGCTTCTCAACCCGGGTTTCCGTGTACGCCGCGCTGCTCGACGACCGCTACCCATCGACCGACGAGCAGCAGTCCCTGCATCTGGAGATCGCCTACCCAGACGTCCCGAACGAGCTCAATCGCTGGCTGCCGCTGATCAAGTGGTTGCTCGCGATTCCGCACTACGTCGTGTTGTTCTTCCTCAGCATCGGCGCCGTCGTCAGCGTCATCATCGCGTGGTTCGCGATTCTGTTCACGGGGCGGTATCCACGCGGTCTGTTCGATTACGTCGTCGGCGTCGGACGCTGGGGCCTGCGGGTTTCGGCCTACGCGTTCCTGCTGACGACCGACCGCTACCCGCCGTTCTCGTTGGAGCCCTGATCAGGCCGGCTGAAGGCCGAGGCCAGGGCCAGTGGGGACGGCGATCCGGCCGGCGCTCGGCGCGAGCTGGTCGGGAACGTCGTCGAACGCTGCGAGGGTCGCAAGACCGCAGGGCAAGGTGAGGTCGAGCGCCGCCGCACAGTGCAGCGCCGCTGCGATCCCGATCGGGCCGTCGAACGTCGAGGCGAGGTAGACGTCGCCGCCGAACGCAGTGACGTGGGCGGCGTGCGCGCACAGGGCACTGATGCCGCCTGCGCGGCCGAGCTTCAAACAGGTGATGTCCGCCACGCCGAGGCCGCTCTCGTCGGCGGCGAAGCGGTAGCCCCGTGTCCGTGCTGCGAGCTGACGGAACTGCGCCTCGCCGCTGACCGGCTCCTCGACGATCTCCAGGCCGCGCGCCGCGCCTGCGAGGCGCGGCAGCAGCTTCGCGGCCTCCTCGGCCGTCCAGGCGCCGTTCGCGTCGATCCGGATGCTGAGCATCGGGCCGCCGCCGGCGCGCACCGCGGCGAGGCGCGCAGCGTCATCGCCGACGCCCACCTTCACCTTGACGCACGTGAACCCGTCGGCGACGGCTTGTGCTGCTGCGGTGCGGGCCGTCTTCGGATCCACCGCACCGATCGTCGCGTTGACCGGAACGGCTGCGAGCGGCGCGTCGGCCAGCAGCGCGGCGATCGGCCGTCCCTCACGCTTGCCTGCACGATCCCAGAGGGCGACGTCGATCGCTGCCAGTGCCTGCGGCAGGTCACGCGTCTCCTGGCAGGTCGAGAGGATCTCTGGTCCGTCATGGAGTCCGGCGATCGCCTCGGCGTAGGCGACGAGCGCCGCCTCGGTCTCGTCCAGCGTCACGCCGTCGTAGACCTCCAGCGGGGCCGCCTCGCCGATCCCGACGACGCCGTCAGCGCCTTCCAGCCTGACGGTCAGCGTGTGGCGCTCTGCGAGTTCGCCGAACGCCGTCGTGATCGGGTCACGGAAGCGGCGCGTCACCCGCTCGATCGTCAGCCGCGTCGCCACCGCGCTAACGCCCGAGGACCAGCGCGGAGCTCAACAGCAGGCAGAACAGCAATTGCAGCATTCCCGTGCGGGCCAGCGCGGCGTTCAGTGTCGGACCGTCGTCGTGTTCGTTGACGGTGCGCGCGAGGCTTGCGGCCATCGGTGCCGTCGCAAGCACCAGCAGCACCCACGCCGTGGCGCCGCCGGCCAACCAGACGATGATCGGCGCGAGCTGCGCGCTCGCCAGCTCGCCCGCGTAGATCGCGCGCATCCGGTCGCGGCCGAGCCGCACCGCGAGCGTCCGCTTGCCGGCGCGAGCATCGGTGACCGCGTCGCGGATGTTGTTGACGGCGAGGATTGCGGCCGCCAGGAGACCGACCGGGACGGCCAGCGCCAGCGCCTCCCAGCTCAGCTCCTCGGTCTGCACGAAGTACGAGCCGGCGACGGCGACGATGCCGAAGAAGAGGAACACGAACAGATCCCCGAGACCGTCGTAGCCGTAGGGCCGCGGTCCGCCGGTGTACAGCACGCCGGCGAGGATCGATGCCGCACCGATCGCCAGGATGCCCCAGCCGGCCACGTAGATCAGATAGACGCCGCAGAGCACCGCAAGGGCGAAGGTGACGTAGGTGGCGACCAGCACGGTCTGCGGTGGAACGAGGCCGCCGGCAGTGACGCGCACCGGGCCGAGACGGTCCTCGGTGTCCGCGCCGCGGCGGGCGTCGGAGTAGTCGTTGGAGAGATTCGCGCCGACCTGAATGAAGATCGCGCCGAACAGCGCCGCGAGGAAGACGAGCAGCGCGAACGAGCCGTCCGCCACCGCGAGTGCCGTGCCGACGAGCACCGGGGCGATTCCCGCGGGCAGCGTCCGCGGCCGCGCCGCCATCAGCCAGATGCGGACGGACGGGTGGGCGGGAATCATCTACGACCTCCGCGGGAACTGCGAGAAGTCGGGTTTGCGCTTCTCCTTGTAGGCGTCGCGCCCTTCCTTCGCCTCGTCGGAGCCGTAGAACAGCAGGTTGGCGTCGTGCGCCAGCTGCTGAATGCCGGCGTAGCCATCCTCGTGCGCGTGGAAGCTGGACTTGACCAGACGCAGCGCGAAGGGTGAGAGCTCGAGCATCTCACTGCACCACTGCACGGTCTCGGCCTCCAGCTGCTCGAGCGGCACGACGGCGTTGATCAGGCCCATCTGCAGCGCCTGCTGGGCGTCGTACTGGCGGCACAGCAGCCAGATCTCCTTCGCTCGCTTCGTGCCGACGAGGTCGCGCAGCAGCGAGGCACCGAAGCCGCCGTCCCAGGAGCCGACGCGGGGTCCGGTCTGCCCGAAGCGGGCGTTGTCGGCAGCGATCGTCAAGTCGCAGCAAAGGTGCAGCACGTGGCCGCCGCCGATCGCGTAGCCGGCGACCATCGCGACGATCGGCTTCGGGCAACGGCGCAGCGCGACCTGCAGGTCGGTCACGTGGAAGCTGCCCACGGCCCCCTCGGCTCCTGGCTCGGTCAGGTAGCCGGTATCGCCGCGAACGTTCTGATCGCCGCCCGAGCAGAAGGCGAGCGGCCCCTCGCCGGTCAGGATGATCACGCCGACGTCCACGTCCTCGCGCGCCCGGGCCAGTGCATCTGAGACCTCGATCAGCGTCTGCGGACGGAAGGCGTTGCGCACCTCGGGCCGGTCGATGGTGATCTTCGCGATACCGGTCGGGTTGGCAGACAGTTCGTAGCGAATGTCGGTGTAGGCGCCGGAGGCGGCGGTCCAGGTCACGCTCATAGAGGCGACAGGCTACGTAAGATCGCGTCGATGACCGACCCCGACACGATCCGTGCCCAGCATCGCGAGGGTTGGGAGCAGGCCGCTCCGGGGTGGGAGACCGGCACGAGCTTCTACACGGCGACCGAGGTCGTCAACGATTGGCTGATCGAGCACGTCGCCCCGGCACCCGGTCAGAGAATCCTCGAGGTTGCGGCTGGACGCGGTGATCTGAGCAGGGCGCTGGCACCACGGGTGCTGCCCGGCGGCGAAATCGTGTGTACCGATGGGGCTGAAGCGATGGTCGAGGTGGCCAAGCGCTTTGTGGAGGACGACAACGTCACGCACCGCACGATGGAGCTCGAGTGGGTGGACGCGGACGCCGCGTCCTTCGACGCGATCGTCAGTCGTTTTGGCTACATGCTCTGCGTCGACCCCGAGGCCGCGCTGCGCGAGGCGCGGCGGGTCCTGCGCCACGGCGGCCGCCTCGCCCTCGCCGTCTGGGATCTCGCGGCCGACAACCCGTGGCTTGCGGCCGTGGGAGAGGAGGCCGTGAAGGCCGGGCTGTTCCCGACGCCAGAGGTCGGCACCCCGGGTCCGTTCGCACTGGCCGCGCCAGGTGCGCTGGAGGAGGTGCTGGGCGCTGCAGGGTTCGTGGCGCCGACGATCGAGTCGGTGGATCTCACGTTCGAAGCGCCGTCGCTCGACGCGGTCTGGGACGAGATCAGCGAGCGGGCGACCTTCCTGCGCGCCCTCTCACCGGCAGACCACTACCGGCTGCGGGATGCCGTCGATCAGCGCTGGGGTGCCTACGCGGCAGCGGACGGCAGCCTCGCGATTCCCGGGCGCGTGCGCTGCGCCCTCGCAGAGGCGTAGGGTTGGCTCATGGGCGCGCGGCACGCCGCAGCAATCGTCTCGACGCTGGCACTGATGCTGCCCGCAGGCGCCGCCGCCTTCGACACCGGCCCGCACTCCGACATCACCCGAGACGCCATGTCCGCCGAGGGTTTCGGCCGAACGGCAGCGGACATCGGCGTGGTCAACAACTGGTTTGTCGACCTGTACTCCAACGCCAGCGCGGTCCCGCACTCGGGACACGCTGACACGATCAACGAGATCCTCGCGTTCTCCTACGGCGACCGCGAGCACTGGCCGAAGGCCGTAATCGACGGTGCCGTCTACTCCCACTTCGACTCGACGTTCGCGAACTTCATGTTCGCGAACGGGCTGGAAGCCGAGTGGGACCGCATGAGTCAGCGCACCGCGGCGCTTGCGCGTCAGGCTGCGGCGAACAAGAACCCCCGTGCGCTCCTGTCGCTGATCGGTCTCAGCCTGCACGAGGTGCAGGACTTCTACTCGCACACCAACTGGATCGATGCCCTCGGCTACGAAGGGGCGGACGGTCCCAATTGGCCAGTGATGAGCTATGGCCGGACACCAACATGGTTCGACGTGCCACGAGACGTACGCGATGGCTTCGGCATGGGCGTCTACGCCGGCGGCACGCCCGGCCACGATCGCAAGCACGCGGCGTGGAACACCGACGACAACAAGACCGTCGTGCACGCTGTGGCGAAGGACTGGCCGGGCCGGCCCGGGTACGACGACGCCCACATTGCCGCGTACTTCGCAACGCGGCAATGGCTGCAGGCGATCAAGACGTGGGTCAACGATCCGGGCATCTGGCGCCAGGCACAGGTGTGGAGCAACCGGGCCGGCAATCAGCTCGATCACGACCTTTGGGGATCGACTTGGATCGGCATGCACTCGGGTCACTGGCAGGGGCAGGGCGAGCCGTGCAACCCCACCTGGTCACTGCGCTTGTGTGGCGACCGCGAAGGGCCAGGCGGCAACCTGATCGAACTGCGGTCGGCGAACAAGCACTACTTCGAGGATTGGTCGAAGAGCACGTTCCGCAAGCAGTTCCAGCAGCAGATCGTCGAGTACTCGAAGTTCAACACCGGTGATCCGATTCCGGCGCCGATCACGTCCAGCCAGGCGATGCAACGGACGACCGAGTTCGTGCGGCTCCGGGTGCTCAAAACGCGAGCTCTCGGCCTCGGGGACGTCGGCCCGGATGAGGCGGACATGTACAGCCGCGCCACGATCGCCGGGCAGCGCTTTCAATCGGGAACGATCATCGGTGAAGACAGCTACAACTTCCCGAAGCCCAACGCTCCGTACGAGTGGCTCAAGGCGATTCCCGCCGGGACAAGCGTCCCGGAGCCGGTGACGGCGATTCAGGTGGAGGTCAAGACCAGCAGCGCCCGCTACTCCGGCACCGACGACAGCGTCTCTCTGCGGCTTGGTCCGACGATGCGGTTCCAGCTGGACAAGCGTCTCTATGACGACTTCGAGCGGGGTGACAGCGACACCTACAGCGTGCCGATCGACGCGCTCGTCCGTAACGGCCTGCGCATCGCAGACATCAACCAGGTGCAGTTGGAAAAGGCGCCGGACGGCCTCGGCGGTGGCTGGAAGCTCAAGAGCGTCAAGCTGACCGTCAATGGGCGTGTCCTCTACAACCGCGGCCGAATCGAGCAATGGCTCGAGGGCAAGCACCGCTTCTGGGCGGCGCCGGACTTCCGCTCCAGCGCACCGAGTGGTCCGGCCCTCGGCGTGACGCTCGACATCTTCGATGACGACTACTCGATCTACGGCGATGACGATCACGGGGACCTCGACCCGTTCGGAATGCGCAAGACGTTCGCGCGCACGTACACACCGGGCGCGCCCGATTCGCGCTGGACGACCGGCAGCAGCACCTATGCCGGGAGGCTGGGTGACGGCGACAGCGCGAAGGTCCTGTACGCACTCGAGACGCTGACGCCGACGGCTGCGCCGTTCCGGCTCCCCGAGGTCAACAACCCGCCGATCGAGGTCGTCGCGCCGCCGGCGACCACCCCGACGCCACCACCGCCGGTCCTCAAGCCCGATCTCGTGATCACGGCGATGGGCAACAACACCGGCAACGGTACGTACTACGTGACCGTGCAGAACCAAGGCAACGCGCCGTCGCCGAGCTTCTCGGTCCGGGTGACGAATCCGAGCGACTCCACCTACTCGAAGACAGTCACCGCCAACGCCGCCCTGCCCGCAGGGGCGTCTGTGACGCTCACGTACGAGACGCAATGCATCAGCGGGACCTACACCGGCAACGCCGATCCCACGAACGCGATCAGCGAGTCGAACGAGTCCAACAACACACGAACCTACGAGCAGCCGCAGCCCTGCATCCTCTGAGCGTGGCCCCAGCGGGTGTGGAAGGATGCCGGCCATGCGCCGCGCCCGCTCGCTCGTTCTCCTCGTCCTGATCGCACCCTTCGCTGCCGGCTGCGGCGACGACGGAAGCGCCGGGCAGGGTGGGTCATCCACTGTGCGTGCAGCGAACGCGGCCGTCCCGATCCCTCGCCCGCCGGACTCCGATGCACCTCCCGGCTCGCCACCGCATTGGCTCCCGGCCGATCATTGGGTGCATCATCACTACCTGCCGTTCGACGAAGCGCGGCTGTACTCCCTGCTGCACACGTCACGTGACGGCCTCTGGGAGTGGCTGCGGGACGACAACCGCACGATCCAGCAGTTGGCCGCCGAGAAGGGCTACGACGACGCGGAGAAGTTCAGCGCCGAGCTGGTGGCCCCACGCGCCAAGGACGTCGATGACGCCAAGCTCGCCGAGCTGCGCGGCCGTGCACTCCAAGTCGTGCGCCAGGGGCATCTCGCCCAGCACATCATCTTCCACTCACTGCACCAGGAGTCCGGGCCGAGCGCTGCTCAGCAGCTGTTCGGTGTGCCCGAGGGACGCTTCCAACGTCTGCGCCGCCTGGACATCAGCCCGCTGCAGATCGGCCGCCGCAACGGGCGGACGCGGGCCCAGATGCAGGACGGGCTGGAGCGGGAGCTTGCGATGGCGATCCATCACGGCATCGAGAGCGGCGACGTGTCGCGGACTCAGGGCATGACGCTGCTGCGCCGCCAGCTGCGTCAGGTTCCGCGCTGGCTGGGTGAGGAGCACTACAACGGGCCGCCGGAAACGGTCGGCGGCAAGCCGAAGTACCCGTTCCGCGCGTCCTTCGCTTCGCCGGCGCTGAGCGGTGACGGCTCCAGGGTGCTGTTCGATGCAGCGCAGCCCGCGCCGCCGCTGGCGGTGAAGTTCGGCGAGGTCAACCTGGCAGGGCAGGACGTGAAGACCGGGACGGCCCTGACCCCTCGCGACGTGTCAGCTGCCGCGCGCGAGGCGGCGCCGTGTTCCAGTTTCAACGCGAGTCTGTCGGGTGACGGCCGCACCGTCGCCTACGAACTCTCGGCGGGAAACCGGACGTTCGCCAAGCGCTACGGCAACGTCGTTGTCGCGCTGGGTGACCTTCACGCGCACACACTGCGGCGGATCGCCGGCGGCAGCAAGGACCAGACGGTGACGACGGCCTACAGCCCGTCGATCTCCGGTGACGGCAACGCGGTCGCGTACGTGATGGTGGCCGCCGATCCGATGAAGCCCGACTCGGACAGCGCCACGCGGATCGCGGTCTACGACGCCCGCACAGGTGCGACGTCCCGCGTTCCGCGCGCCGGCGCCTACGAGCCGGTGATCTCAGCTGATGGACGCCGCGTGGCGTTCAGCGCGTTCGCCAAGAACGGCGCGCTGCAGGTCTGGGTCTTCGATCGCAGGTCGCGCAGCGTGCGCCAGGTCAGCCGGGGTGTGGCTGAGGCCTGGGCTCCGTCGATCTCGGCGAACGGCTCGATGATCGCCTACGCCGCAAGCACAACGCCGGGCGGCCGCTCGCGCATCTGGATCCGTGATCTGAAGCAGCAGCGCCCCGTTGCGGCGACTCCGGCCTCGCAGGATTTCGTGGACGCGCCGTCGCTGTCTGCTGACGGCAGCCGCGTCGCGTACACGCGCCAGTTCGCCGGCACGCGAGAGGACGCGCTCGGTCGCCCTTTGCAGGCGGTCTACGTGACATCCCCGGACGGCGCCGGCCCGAAGGTGATGTCCGCCAGGGACGCCTGGGCTGGCCAGCCACAGCTCTCGGACAACGGCGCGACGATTGCGTTCACGACCGACAAGGGAACCGCGCCCGGCGGCCCCGGCGGCCTGCGCGTGATGGTGCATCGCACGAAGACGACGGTCGCGAGTCCCAAGGCGGCGGCAACCACCTACAACGGTGCGACGGCCGCCATGAACCCCGGCGCGAAGCCGATGTGCGACCTGCGCTCGCCGGCCTGGTGAGCGGCCCGAGCACGTAGCGCAGCGCATGGGTGGCCCAGGCTTTCCTAGACTGCCGCGCCTATGTACTACGACGACGACGCAGACCTCACCCTCCTCGACGGCAAGACCGTCGCGATCATCGGCTTCGGCTCGCAGGGCCACGCCCATGCGCAGAACCTCAAGGACTCCGGGGTCAAGGTCGTCGTCGGCCTGCGTGAGGATTCCTCGTCCGTGCAGCAGGCCAAGGACGCGGGGCTCGAGGTCCTCTCCGTCGCCGACGCTGCGAGCGCCGGCGACATCGTGATGATGCTCGTCCCGGACGAGAAGCACCGCGAGATCTGGGAAGGGGATGTCCGTGACGGCATCGCCGAGGGCAACCTGCTGCTGTTCGGCCACGGGTTCTCCGTCCTCTACGGCGAGGTCGAGCCGCCCGCCGGCGTCGACGTGGCGCTTGCCGCGCCGAAGGGCCCCGGTCACCTCGTGCGCCGTCAGTACACCGAAGGTTCGGGCGTGCCCGGCCTGATCGCAATCCACCAGGACGCCACCGGCAACGCCAAGCCGCTCGCACTGGCCTACGCCAAGGGCATTGGTTGTACGCGCGGCGGCGTGTTCGACACCACCTTCAAGGAAGAGACCGAGACTGACCTCTTCGGTGAGCAGGCCGTGCTCTGCGGCGGCGCCTCGGCGCTGGTTCAGGCGGGCTTCGACACGCTGGTCGAGGCCGGCTACGACCCGCAGATGGCGTACTTCGAGTGCCTCCACGAGCTGAAGCTGATCGTCGACCTGATGTACGAGAAGGGCATGGCCGGCATGCGCTACTCGATCTCCAACACCGCCGAGTACGGCGACTATACGCGCGGTCCGCGCGTCATCAACGACGCGACCCGCGCCGAGATGAAGAAGATCCTCGGCGAGATCCAGGACGGCACGTTCGCGCGCGAATGGATCGCCGAGAACCGCGCCGGCCAGGAGAACTTCAAGCGCATGCGCGAGGAGCAGGCCAAGACACAGGTCGAGACGGTCGGCAAGGAGCTCCGGTCCCACATGGACTGGATCTCCACGGACGACCTCGCATAGTTCGCTACGCTCAATCGACCGTTGCGACTGGCGCCCAGGGTGGAGTTCACCACCGGGAAGCAACGGGGCAGAACGCCGCGCGCCTGGGCACTCCCTAGTTTCCTGAAACGGAGCCCCAGATGACCAGCGCGACAGAAATTCAGATCCCCGTAGACCTCAAGCCCGCTGACGGTCGCTTCGGCTGTGGGCCGTCGAAGGTGCGGCCGGAGCAGCTCGCAGCGCTCCAGGATCACGCGCGCTACCTCGGGACGAGCCACCGCCAGGCGCCGGTCAAGAACCTGGTCGGCGGGATCCGCACCGGGCTGGCCGATCTGCTCAGCCTGCCGGACGGGTACGAGATCATGCTCGGCAACGGCGGCACCACGGCGTTCTGGGACGCCGCTGCTGCCGGTCTCGTCGGCGAGCGCGCCCATCATGCCGTCTGCGGCGAGTTCTCGCAGAAGTTCGCAACCGTCACCGCCACCGCGCCGTTCCTGGCAGAGCCGGTGCTGACGAGCGCCGATCCCGGCACGTCCGCGGTGATCGACGCGAGCGCTGGTGGTTGCGACGTCGTGGCCTGGGCGCACAACGAGACTTCCACCGGCGTGATGACGCCGGTGCTGCGTCCGAGCGGCGACGCGCTCGTGCTGATCGACGCCACGTCCGGCGCCGGCGGCCTGCCGGTCGACATCACGCAGACCGACGTCTACTACTTCGCGCCGCAGAAGTCGTTCGCCTCCGACGGCGGACTCTGGCTGGCAGCCGTGAGTCCGGCGGCGCAGGAGCGGATCGCCGAGATCGGTGCGGCCAAGCCGGCCGATCGCTGGATTCCGGAGTTCCTCTCGCTGACGACGGCCCTCGACAACAGCCTCAAGAACCAGACCTACAACACCCCGGCGCTCGCGACGCTGATCCTGCTCGGCGCGCAGATCACGTGGATGAACGGACTCGGCGGCCTCGATGGCTGCGTCGCTCGGACCTCCGCCTCGGCGGAGCACCTCTACGGCTGGGCTGACGCACACGCACTCGCCGCGCCGTTCGTGACGGATCCCGCAGCACGCTCGCTCGTGGTCGGAACGATCGACTTCGATGACAGCGTTGATGCCGCCGCACTCGCGGCGACCCTGCGAGCGAACGGCATCGTCGACACCGAGCCGTACCGCAAGCTCGGGCGCAACCAGCTGCGGATCGCGATGTTCCCCGCGATCGAGCCCGCCGATGTCCAGGCGCTGACCGCTTGTATCGATTACGTCCTGGGAGAGATGGCATGACCAAGGTCTTGGTGGCCGAGAAGGTCGGCGCGTCGGGTATCGACCTGCTGCGTGAGCACTTCGACGTCGATGTCGCAGGGGAGATCGACGGCTTCGATCTCGAGGCCCGGATCGGCGACTACGACGGCATTCTGATCCGGTCGGCGACCCAGCTCGACCCCGCGTTGCTGGCCAAGGCCACGAACCTCAAGGTCGTCGGCCGCGCCGGCGTCGGCGTCGACAACGTCGACGTGCCCGAGGCGACCAAGCGCGGCATCATCGTCGCCAACGCACCGCAGTCGAACGTCGTCACCGCAGCGGAACACACGATGGCGCTGATGCTGGCGCTGGCGCGCAACATTCCGCAGGCACACGGCGCCCTGGTGGGCGGTGCCTGGGAGCGGTCCAAGTGGTCGGGCGTGGAGCTCGAGGGCAAGACCCTCGGCATCCTCGGCTTCGGTCGGATCGGCCAGCTCGTCGCGGCCCGTGCCAAGGGCTTCGGCATGCATGTGATCGCCTTCGATCCGTTCATGGCGGCCGAGCGCTACAAGGCGCTCGGCGTCGAGAAGGCTGAGACCTCCGATGACGTCTACGCCGTCGCTGATTTCCTCACGCTCCATCTGCCGAAGACGCCGGAGACCGAGGGCTGGCTCAACGCCGAGGCGCTCGCGAAGTGCAAGGACGGCGTCTGCATCCTCAACGTCGCCCGCGGTCCACTGATCGTCGAGGCCGACCTGGTCGCCGCGCTGGACTCGGGCAAGGTCGGTGGGGCGGCGCTGGACGTCTTCCAGTCCGAGCCGATGACCGAATCGCCGCTGTTCGGCAGGCCGAACGTGATCGTGACGCCGCATCTCGGCGCCTCGACCGCTGAAGCCAATGATCGCGCCGGCTTCCAGGCCGCGGAACAGATCGTTGCCGCCCTCACGGGCGGCGCTGTGACGACGGCGGTCAACGTGCCGGCGATCAAGTCCGAGGACCTCGAGATCCTAGGTCCGTTCCTGCCGCTCTGCCAAGCACTTGGCAAGCTCGGCATGGCGCTTGCCGAGGGCAGCTCGGTTGATCGGGTCGAGGTTGAGATGCTCGGCCGGATCGCCAGCCACGACACGCGGCCGCTGACGACGGCGACCCTGCTCGGTGTGCTCAGCGGCAAGACGGAGGAGGATGTCAACGCCGTCAACGCACCGTCGATCGCCGAGCAGCGCGGCATCGAGGTCGTGGAGACCAAGAACGCGGCAGCCCGTGACTTCGAGAACCTGGTGCGTGTGACGATCCACTCCGGCGACCGTGCCGAGCGGGTCGTCGGCACGACCTTCGGCCGCCGCCATCGGCCGCATCTGCTCGAGGCCTGGGGCCAGCGCTTCGATGTCCAGCTCGACGAGCACCTTGCCGTTTTCCGATACGGCGACCGTCCGGGTGTGATCGGACGGGTCGGCATGGCGTTCGGTGACGCGGGTGTCAACATCGTCTCGGCGGCGGTGGGCCGACGCGACGAGGCGCAGGACAGCGACGCGGGCCAGGCCGTGATGATCGTGACGACCGACCGGGCCGTTCCGGCGGACGTCGTCACGGCGCTGACCGGCGGCGACGGCGGCCTTGAGGCCGGCCGCGCGATCACGCTCTAGGCCCGCCGCAGCGGTTACTCGGCTGCAGGGCTTGCGTTTCCGCCTCCGAGGATGCGAGAGTCGTCGCCTCTCGATGTCCACGTGTGGAGGAACAGGTCATGGCTACGACCGAGGTTGAAACCGGTGGGGCAACCCCTGAGTGGGGGTCCGGCGCCGGCGAGAAAGGTCTGAAGACCGGTGCGATCGGCTTCGTGTCGAACGTCGTGATCGGGGTTGCGTCGACCGCGCCCGGCTACTCGCTCGCCGCCAGCCTCGGGTTCGTGATCGGCATCGCCGGGGTCGGTATCGCCTCGCCGGCGATCATGATCGTCGCCTTCATCCCGATGCTGTTCATCGCATCGGCCTACTACTACATGAACCGCGCCGATCCGGACTGCGGCACGACGTTCACCTGGGTCACGCGAGCCATGGGCCCGTATCTCGGCTGGATGGGTGGCTGGGGCATCGCCTGCGCCGGCACGATCGTGATGGCAAACCTGGCACAGATCGCAGGGCTCTACACCTTCATCCTCTTCGGCAACAACGACCCGTCGACGTTCTGGGTCACCGTGCTCGGCGTGCTCTTCATCGCATCGATGACCTGGGTCTGCGTGATCGGCATCGAGCTCAGCGCCCGCATGCAGGTCGGTCTGCTCGGCGCTGAGCTGCTGACACTGACGATCTTCGCGATCGTGGCGCTCGTCAAGGTCTACGGCGGCGACGCCGGCCCGGACGCGATCCACCCGGCGCTGTCGTGGTTCAACCCATTCGAGATCAAGTCGACGTCGGCGTTGGTCGACGGCGTCGTGATCGCCGTGTTCATCTACTGGGGCTGGGATTCGACGGTCACCGTCAATGAAGAATCGACCGACTCGGAAACGACGCCGGGGAAGGCGGCGGTGCTCTCGACCGTGATTCTCGTCGTGATCTACGTGATTGTGACCGTCGCCGCACAGGCCTTCAACGGCCCCGCCGCGCTTGCGAACCAGGACGATGCACTGAGCGCCCTCGCGACGTCGGTCTTCGGGAAACCGTGGGACAAGATCGTGATCATTGCTGTTCTCACCTCCTCGGCGGCGTCGTGCCAGACGACGATCCTGCCGAACGCCCGGACCTATCTCTCGATGGCCAGAGTTGGCGCGTTTCCGCGCAAGATGGGGGAGGTCAGTCCGCGCTATCAGACGCCGCACGTGGCGACGATTCTGTTCGGGATTCTGGCTGTCACCTGGTACGTCGGTCTGACCCTGATATCCGAGAACATCCTCTTCGACTCGATTGCCGCCCTCGGCCTGATGATCTGCTTCTACTACGGGCTGACCGGCATCGCATGCGTCCTGTTCTACCGGCGTGAGCTGACGAAGTCGGTGAAGAACTTCTTCATGGTCGGGGTCGCCCCGCTGATCGGGTCGGCAATGCTCGGCTTCGTCTTCGTCAAGTCCTGCATCGACCTCAGTGCAGCCGATTCCGGGGACTCCGGCGCGGTGTTCGGTATCGGCGCGCCGCTGGTGATCGGCATGGGCTTCCTGCTGCTTGGTGCGGTCATCATGCTGATCTGGAATCTGCTGTCGGATCCGCCGTTCTTCAAGCGCAAGCCGCAGATTGCAATTGCCGGATTCCTCGACGGTGCGGCCAACACCGTTCCCTCAACTGAACTGGAGGCCTAGTGATGCTCGTTTGTGGATATGACGGGACGCCCGGTGCACACGCCGGCTTTGATGAGGCTCTCCGCCTGGCCAAGGATCTCGGTACCGGGGTCGTGGTCGTGTTCGCGTACGAACGGAGCCGCCTCGCGACCGAGATGAAGGATCTCGACGACGTGATCACCGAGCGCGCACAGGCGCTGCTGGCGGAGGCTGCGGATGAGGCCAAAGCCGCCGGCGTGGAGGTCACGACGAAGATCCTCGAGGGCAACCCGGCCGAGACGTTGCTCGCGGCCGCGGACGAGTGCGACGCGCGCTACATCGTTGTCGGCTCGTATGGGGAGCGGCCGCTGAAGAGCGCGCTCGTCGGTTCAACGCCGTCGCGGCTGATGCACCTCAGCGAACACCCGGTGCTCGTCGTTCGCGCCGAGGACTGAGCGGCGGCGAGGTTCGCTACTCTGGCCTGACCGTATGACCCGCCGTTTCTCGCTCCGACTTCTTCTGTCGCTTCCCCGCTAGGGGAGCTATCTGCGCGTGGCGGCCGCCTGAAGCCGCGAACCAGTCGAAGGAGTCACACCAAGCGAGCAGAACGAGGAAGCGTCATGTCGGAAGTCAGCAACGAACAGCAGGGCAGCGGCGATCGTGTCTACATCTTTGACACCACGCTGCGTGACGGCGAGCAGTCACCGGGCATCTCCCTGAGCAGCACCGAGAAGCTCGAGATCGCCCAGCAGCTGTCGCGGCTCGGCGTCGACATCATCGAGGCCGGCTTTCCGATCGCCTCACCCGGCGACTTCGAGGCCGTGCGGATGATCGCGCAGGAGGTCCAGGGCCCCGTCATCTGTGGTCTCGCTCGCGCCGTGCCCGCCGACATCGATCGCTGCTGGGAGGCCGTCAAGGACTCCGAGCGTCCCAGGATCCACACCTTCTGCTCGACGTCGGACATCCACATCGAGCATCAGATGCAGAACACGCGGGACGATGTGCTCGGTCTCGTCCGCGCCTCGGTGTCGCAGGCGCGTGACCTGTGCGAAAACGTGGAGTTCTCGCCGATGGACGCCACGCGTTCGGAGGTCGAGTTCACCGCGCAGGTCGTGCAGATCGCGCTCGACGAGGGCGCGACGACGATCAACATCCCAGACACCGTCGGCTACGCGGTACCGGAGGAGTACGCAGCCTTCCTGACGCGGCTCTACGAGCTCGTGCCGGACCTGCGCGGCGCCGTGCTGTCGACCCACTGCCACAACGACCTCGGCCTGGCGGTCGCCAACTCGATCGCCGGTGCTCAGGCCGGGGCGCGGCAGATCGAGTCTGCGATCAACGGCATCGGCGAGCGCGCCGGCAACGCCTCGACCGAGGAGATCATCATGGCGCTGCAGGTCCGCGGCAAGCTGCTCGGCCTGCACACCGGCGCCAAGAGCACCGAGATCTCGCGCACGAGCCGGCTCGTCTCCCGTCTCACGGGCTACCCGGTGCAGCCGAACAAGGCGATCGTCGGCGCCAACGCTTTCGCGCACGAGTCCGGCATCCACCAGGATGGCGTGCTGAAGAACCGTGAGACGTTCGAGATCATGGACGCGCAGTCCGTCGGCTTGGCCCACAACCAGCTCGTGCTCGGCAAGCACTCCGGGCGCGCCGCACTGCGCGCTGCGCTCGAGGAGCTCGGCTACCAGCTCGACGGTCATGCGCTGAACCAGGCCTTCAGCCGCTTCAAGGAGCTCGCCGACCGCAAGAAGGACGTCTCGGCGATGGATCTCGAGGCGCTCGTCACTGATGAGCTGCGGGCCAGTGCCGGCGGCAGCTACCAACTCGTGACCTACACGGTGGAGGCCGGCAACGCCCGGCCGCCGCATGCGACGGTCGAGATCCTGACGCCGGATGAACAGACCGTCACCGGCGAGTTCTCCGGCGACGGCCCGATCGACGCCGTGTTCCGCGCGATCAACAGCGCGACGGGGGTGGACGTACGGCTGCGGGAGTTCCGCGTCGGCGCCGTCACCGGCGGCCAGGATGCGCTCGGTGAGGTCACCGTCGTTGTCGAACTCGGCGCCGACGGTTCACCGATCCGCAGTGACCTGCCGGGGGCCGAGGGCGGTGAGCGCGTGACCGGCGCGGGGCAGGGCGTGGCGACCGACATCATCGAGGCCGCAGCGATCGCCTACGTCCGCGCGCTCGGCAACGCCGCAGCGCGGGCAGCGACGGGCGGTGGCAACGACGCGCGTCTTGCCGAAACGCCTTGATCGTCTGTATGCGATAACATACGCTCGTAATGGAGCAGACGGTGGTCATCGGTCCGCGCGTGCGGGCGCTGCGCGAAGGCATGGACCTTTCGCTGCGCGACCTCGCGGAGCGCAGCGGCGTCAGCGCGCCGATGCTGTCGCAGGTCGAACGCGGTGAGACCTCGCCGACATTGACGGTCGCGGGCAAGATCGCCGACGGGCTGGAGCTTCGGCTCAGTCAGCTGCTGCGCCTCGATGAGGCCGGCGCGGTGTCGATCGTGCGCGCTGGTGAGCGCCGTAAGGGGCAGGGCGCCAAGGGCCACCGCTTCGAGATTCTCACCGCACCGCAGCCGGGCCAGCGCGCCGAGGTCAGCCGCCACGTTCTGGCCGCCGGTGCGCGCACGGGCGGGGAGGGCGATCCGCCGATGCATGAGCCCGGCAGCCGCGAAATCGCGGTCGTCGAGGCGGGGTCGGTGGTGCTGTCGGTCGAAGATCTGACCTACGAGCTGGCCGCCGGGGACACCGTCACGTTCGACGCCGATCTCAGCCATCACTTTGAAAACCACGGACCGGACGAGGCAGTGCTGTTGGCTGTCGTCGGCGCCGGCCTCAGAAGGAGCTAGTTGTGCCAAAGAGTCTGTTCGACAAGATCTGGGAAGCCCACGAGGTTGCCGATGGCCTGCTCTACATCGACCTGCACCTGGTGCATGAGGTGACGAGCCCGCAGGCGTTCGACGGCCTGCGCTTGGCCAACCGCACCGTGCGCCGGCCGGACCGTACGGTCGCGACCGCCGACCACAACGTGCCGACCGACGGCACGCCGATCGCGGCGCAGATCAAGGACGCGCTCTCGCGTACCCAGGTCGAGACGCTGGAGCGCAACTGCGCCGAGTTCGGCATTCCGGTGTTCTCCCTCGGCTCCGAGCACCAGGGCATCGTCCACGTGATCGGGCCGGAGTTGGGCCTGACCCAGCCCGGCATGACAATTGTCTGCGGCGACAGCCACACGGCCACGCACGGCGCGTTCGGCGCGCTCGCCTTCGGAATCGGCACCAGCGAGGTCGAGCACGTGCTCGCCACGCAGTGCCTCGTGCAGCGCAAACCGAAGTCGATGCGCATCCGGTACGAGGGCGAGCTCGGTAAGGGCGTCACGGCGAAGGACCTGATCCTCGCGACGATCGGCCAGATCGGCGTCGACGGTGCCGTCGGCCATGTCGTCGAGTTCGCCGGCCCGGCAATCCAGTCGCTCTCGATGGAGGGCCGGATGACGGTCTGCAACATGACGATCGAGGGCGGCGGCCGCGCCGGCATGATCGCTCCCGACGAGACGACCAACGCCTGGGTCAGAGACCACGGCGGCGAGGTTGACCCGGCATGGACCGAGCTGTACACCGAGGAGGGCGCCACGTTCGACACCGAGATCGTGGTTGACGCCTCGGCGATCAGTCCGATGGTCTCCTGGGGCACGAATCCCGCGCAGGTCGCGCCGGTCACCGCCTCCGTGCCGCTGCCCGACGGTGAAGGCGACGAGCGCGCGCTGCACTACATGGGCCTCGAGGGCGGCACGCCGATCGAACAGATCAGGCTCGACCGCGTCTTCATCGGCTCCTGCACCAACTCGCGGATCGGTGACCTGCGCGCCGCCGCGAAGATGGTGGAAGGCAAGAAGGTCGCCGATTCCGTCTACGCGATGGTCGTGCCGGGCTCGGTCAAGGTGAAGGCCGAGGCTGAAGCCGAGGGGCTCGACAGGATCTTCACCGAGGCCGGCTTCGACTGGCGCGGTGCCGGCTGTTCGATGTGCCTGGCGATGAACCCGGACAAGCTCGAGCCGGGAGAGCGCTGTGCCTCGACCTCGAACCGCAACTTCGAGGGCCGTCAGGGCGCCGGTGGCCGCACGCACCTCGTCAGCCCCGAGATGGCCGCAGCCGCGGCCGTCGCCGGTCACTTCGTCGACATCCGAACCTGGAACTGAGCCATGCAGCCACTCGAAACAATCACCGGACCGGTCTCGGTCCTGATGCGGGATGACATCGATACCGATCAGATCATCCCCAAGCAGTTCCTCAAGCGCGTCGAGCGGACGGGCTTCGGCGAGTTCCTCTTCTTCGACTGGGCCAAAGAGGACGGCTGGGATCTCCCCGCCAACCAGATCCTTGTCACCGGCCGCAACTTCGGCTGCGGGTCGTCACGCGAGCATGCACCGTGGGCGCTCGAGGATTATGGCTTCAAGATCGTGATCGCCGAGTCGTTCGCCGACATTTTCCGCTCCAACTGCATGAAGATCGGCATGCTGCCGGTGCAGCTGACGGCGGCCGAGGTCGCGTCGATCGCCGACGCGGGGGAGTGTCAGGTCGACCTCGCGGCGCAGGAGGTGCGCTGGGGCGTCGCCGGGGAGACGATCACCGCCCGCTTCGAGATCGATCAGGAGATCAAGCACCGCCTGCTCAACGGTCTCGATGACATCGCGCTGACGCTGCAGGAGACCGATCGGATCGACAGCTACGAGTCCGAGCGCGAGCGCAAGGGCCCAAACACGATCGCCGTCGCAGCGACCGCCTAGGCGATGAGCCTGTCCTGGGTCGCGCAGGCGGGGCTGGTGGAGCTGGCGTTCGGCGCGCTATCCGGCTGGCTGATGGTCGTGCTGGTCGACCAACCTGAGGTCCTGACCCGCGCTGGCGTGAAGGCTCCAGGCCGGATCCGCCAGGCCCACCTCGACTACATCATCATGGGCATTCTGCTGATCGCCGTCGGCGTCGCCGTGCCGGAGCTCGGCACCCTCTGGCAGGTTCTCGTCGTTACCGCGGCGTGGCTCAACCCGACCTTGTTCCTGCCGCTCGCGTTCAACCCGGAGTTCCGCCAGGCACGGGCCTACCGCGGCCTCGCGACCCTCTCGTTCCTGGCGATGAGCAGCGGCACCGTCGCTGCGGCCGTCACCGGCATCAACGGCTGAGTACCGTTCCCGCAGCCATGAGTCCACGCATCGTCACGCTTCCCGGCGACGGCATCGGCCCCGAGATCCTCGCGCCGACCGTCGAAATTCTGACCGACCTCGTTCCCGGCATCACGTTCGAGGAGCACGTCTTCGGCGGCGCGTCGATTGACGCCCACGGCACAGCGCTGACCGACGAGGTCACCGCGGCCTGCCGCGATAGCGACGCCGTGCTGCTGGCCGCCGTCGGCGGTCCGAAGTGGGACACCACCGACCCCAACCAGCCGCGGCCGGAGCAGGGCCTGCTCGGGATTCGCAAGGAGCTTGGGCTCTACGCAAACCTGCGCCCGGTCCGCCCCCTGCCGGCGCTGTATGACGCCAGCCCGCTGCGCCGTGACATCATCGAGGGCACGGACCTGCTCGTCGTGCGCGAGTTGACGGGCGGCATCTACTTCGGTGAGAAGACGCGCACCGCGACGACCGCCTCGGACCTGTGCGCCTACAGCACGGAGGAGATCGAGCGGATCGCCCGCGTCGCCTTCAAGTCGGCCCGCACCAAAGTGACGAGCGTCGACAAGGCCAACGTGCTCGAGACGAGCCGGCTGTGGCGCGAAGTCGTCGTGCGGGTGCACGCCGCGGAGTTCCCGGACGTGCCGCTCGAGCACTTGCTCGTTGACAACGCTGCGATGCAGCTGGTGTCGAACCCGACCTCGTTCGATGTGATCGTGACCGAGAACCTCTTCGGCGACATCCTCAGCGACGAAGCAGCGATGCTCACCGGCTCGATCGGCATGTTGCCGTCGGCGAGCCTCGGCGCCGAGGGCACGCCCGGCCTGTTCGAGCCCGTGCACGGCTCGGCACCGGACATCGCCGGCCAGGGCATCGCCAACCCGCTGGCGATGTTCCTCTCCGCGGCGCTGCTGCTGCGCCACGGGCTTGGCATGGAAGACGCCGCCGCGGCCCTAGAATCGGCCGTCGACGGCGCACTCGGCGCCGGTCTGCGGACCCGCGATCTCGGCGGCGATGCCGGCACTGCTGAAGCAACCGCCGCGGTGCGCGCGGCGCTGGGCTAGGAGAACACGATGGAGCCATCAGAACTGATCTGGATGAACGGCGAGTTCGTGCCGTGGGACGAGGCGCAGGTCCACGTCCTCACGCATGGCCTGCACTACGGCACCGGCGTCTTCGAGGGTGTGCGCTGCTACGACACCGAATCGCACGGCCCGTCGGTCTTCCGTCACGACGAGCACCTCAAGCGGCTGTTCCAGAGCTGCGAGCTGTACTACATGCCGATCCCCTACGAGGCCGAGCAGCTGCGCGAGGCGACGCTCGAGCTCGTCGGCCGCAACGGCCTCCGCTCCTGTTACATCCGCCCGCTGGTGTTCCGCGGCTACGGCACGATGGGCCTGTTCCCGCTCGACGCCCCGGTCAGCGTGGCGATCGCCGCTTGGGAGTGGGGCAGCTACCTGGGCGATGAGGGCAAGCAGAACGGCATCCGCGCCAAGGTCTCCTCCTGGCGTCGGATCAGCTCACAGTCGTTGATCCCGCACGCCAAGGCCTCAGGCCAGTACCTCAACTCGGTGCTCGCCAAGGTCGAGGCGCAGAAGGGCGGCTACGAGGAGGCGATCCTGCTTGACGAGCGCGGCCTCGTCTGTGAGGGCACCGGCGAGAACCTCTTCATCGTGCGTGACGGCAGGATCTTCACGCCGCCGCAGACCGCGTCGATCCTTGACGGCATCAACCGCAAGTCCGCGATCGAGGTCGCCGGCAACCTCGGCTACCAGGTGATCGAGCGGGACATCGCGCGGGCCGAGCTGTACCTCGCCGACGAGATCTACTGCACCGGAACCGCCGCCGAGCTGACACCGATCCGCGAGGTCGACGACCACCAGATCGGTGACGGCACACCGGGTGAGGTCACGCGCGCCGTGCAGCGTGAGTTCGAGGATGCGCTGCATGGGCGCAATCCCCAGTACGCCAAGTGGCTCGACCCCGTTCCTGCCCACTTCTACGCAGGGACGGGCGCCGGAACGTCGTGACGAGGATCGAAACCTATGACGCGACCCTGCGCGACGGCATGCAGGGCGAGGGCATGTCGCTCACCGCGGCTGAGAAGGTGCGGGTGGTGCACGCGCTCGACGCGCTCGGGATCGATCTGATCGAGGCCGGCTTCCCGGCCTCCAACCCGAAGGAGCAGGAGCTCTTCGACCTGCTCGCAGAAGAGCCGCTGGAGCACGCGACGATCGTCGCCTTCGGCATGACGCGCCGCCGCGGCGTCGCGCCCGAGGAGGACCCGGGTTTGCGGGTGCTCGCCGACTGCTTCGCGCCGGTCTGCACGATCGTCGGCAAGACCTGGGCCGCGCATCTCGAGAAGATCGTCAAGGTCTCACGCGAGGAGAACCTCGAGATGATCTCCGGCACGGTCGCGTTCCTGCGCGACGCCGGCAAGCGCGTGATCTACGACGCCGAGCACTTCTTCGACGGCTACCGGGACGACCCCGGTTACGCACTGCAGTGCCTGCGGGCCGCGCTCGATGCCGGCGCCGAGCGCGTCGTCTTGTGCGATACGAACGGCTCGACCCTGCCGCCGCAGATCGCCGACGCCGTGCGCGGCGTGAAGGAGCAGCTGCCGGACGCAGCGCGAGGCACCGAGCCGAAGCTCGGCATCCACTGCCACAACGACCGCGAGTGCGGCGTCGCCAACAGCCTCGCAGCGGTGACCCAAGGCGTCGACCACGTGCAGGGCACGATGAACGGCATCGGTGAACGCACCGGCAACGCAAACCTCGTCTCGATCATTCCGAACCTTGAACTCGGCCTCGGCTACGAGGTCATCGGCGAGGAGCGCCTCACGCGCCTGACGGCCACCGCACGGATGGTGGACGAGATGTTGAACCGCAATCCGGCGCCGGACCAGCCCTGGGTCGGCCGCAGCGCGTTCGCCCACAAGGGCGGCATGCACGTCGCCGGGGTCCGTGCCGACGCGCTGCTGTACGAGCACCACGAGCCGGAGGCCGTCGGCAATCAGCGCGCGCTGCTGATCTCCGAGCTCGCCGGCAAGCACACGGTGCTCGAGAAGGCTGAAGCCGCCGGCATCACGCTGAGCGACGAGCAGGCGCAGAACGTCGTCGCACGCGTCAAGGAGCTCGAGCACCAGGGCTACCAGTACGAGGCAGCTGACGGTTCGTTCGAGCTGCTGCTGCGGCGCGAGAGCGGCGATTACAAGCAGCTGGTGACGCTGGAGTCCTGGCGCGTGATCGCTGAGCAGGACGCCAACGGCGCATGCTCCACCGAGGCGACAGTGAAGGTCCTCGTCGACGGTGAGCGCTACGTCCAGACGGCGGAGGGCAACGGCCCGGTCAACGCCCTCGACGCAGCCCTGAGGGCCGCGATCGTCCGAGCCCACCCGCACCTCGCCGAGGTTGAGCTCGTCAACTACAAGGTGCGCATCCTCGATCAGGCACACGGCACTGACGCCGTCACGCGCGTCTTCATCGACGCCTCCGACGGCCGCTCGGTCTGGGGCTCGACCGGCGTCGCCGAGAACGTCATCGCGGCGTCGTGGCAGGCGCTGGTCGACTCGCTCGAATACGCCGAACAGGCGGCCGTGGGACCCGGGCAATGAGCGACGCACCGGTGCCGATGGCGCAACCGGTGCTCGGGCCCGAAGAGGAGGCCGCGGTCATCGAGGTCCTGCGCTCCGGCCAGTTGTCGCTCGGGCCGCGCGTTCCCGCGTTCGAGGAGCGGTTCGCCGCGCGCGTCGGCGCGCGCTACGCCAGCGCCGTCTCCTCCGGAACCACGGGCCTGCACTTGGCCGTGCGCGCGGTCGGCGTTAGCGACGGCGACGAGGTGATCACGACGCCGTTCTCGTTCGTGGCAACCGCGAACGCGGTGGTGTACGAGCGTGCCACGCCGGTCTTCGTCGATATCGATCCGATCACCCTGAACATCGACCCGGCCGCGGCCGCGGCTGCGGTGACCGAGCGCACGAGCGCCGTGCTGCCGGTCCACATCTTCGGCTATCCCGCTGATCTGACGGCCCTGGCGGCGCTCGGCCGGCCGATCGTCGAGGACGCCGCGCAGGCCCTCGGAGCGACCCATGCCGACGGCACGCCGGTCGGCGGTTCGGGCAACCCCGCGGTGTTCGCGTTCTACGCCAACAAGCAGCTGACGACGGGGGAGGGCGGCATGCTCGTGTTGCCCGACGCCGAGACCAAGGCGCGCGTCGATTCGGAGCGCAACCAGGGCCGGGCGCCGAACATGGACTGGCTGGACCACGACCGGCTCGGCTTCAACTATCGGCTCAGCGACATCGCGTGCGCCCTCGGCCTCGTGCAGCTCGACCGGCTCGACGCGATGTTGGCCGACCGGGCACGCGTCGCCGCCACCTACGGCGCGGCGTTGGCCCCGCTGGCGACCGAACGCGGCCTGACGCTGCCCTGCCCCAACGGTGCCGGCGCAGGCGGCGAGCGGAGCTGGTTCGTGTACGTCCTGCAGCTCCCGCTCGGCGGCACGCCCCGCGACACGGTGATCGAACGACTACGGGAACGTGGTATCCCGAGCAAGCCGTACCTCCCGGCGATCCATCTGATGTCCTTCTACCGCGAGCAGTTCGGCTGCCGCGAGGGAATGTTCCCGGTCGCCGAGTCGGTGGCCGAGCGATCGATCGCGCTGCCGTTCTTCCCGGCGATGACCGAGGGCCAGGTTGCGCAGGTCGTCGAGGCGCTCGCCGCCGCCCTTTGAATCCGCGGGGCGAATTCGCGGCGCGGATTTCGCCCGACGGTTCATTCGTAGAATGAACCGCAATGAGTCGCTTCTCTGAACCGCAGCACCCGGCCTTCGCGGAAATGAACACGTCGCTCGGGTTCGACCAGCGTCTGTGGCCACAGGACGTCGCCCAATCGCGCGCGCACGCCCGGATGCTCGGGGCGCAGGGCATCATTGGCGCGGCCGACGTGACCGCAATCCACGCCGGTCTGGATCAGATCGCCGCTGAGCTCGAATCTGGCGGTTTCTCGTTTGAGGACGGTGATGAGGACATTCACATGGCGATCGAGCGCCGCCTCACCGCAATCGCCGGCGCGTCGGGCGCCCGCGTCCACACGGCACGGTCGCGCAATGATCAGGTCGTCACCGACGTCGCGATGTTCACGCGGGAAGCGGCCGAGGTCGCGCAGCGCGACCTCACCACGTACTGCGAGACGCTGCTCGACGCCGCTGAGCGACACATCGACTGGCCACTGCCGGGTTACACCCATCTGCAGCGCGCGCAGCCTGTCTATCTCGGCCATCACCTGCTCGCCTGGTTCTGGATGGCGCTGCGCGACCGGGAGCGCTTCGCTGCCGTCGAGCGCGCGGCCGGCGTCATGCCGCTCGGCTCTGGCGCACTCGCGGGGGTCAATTTCGACACCGACCGCCGCGCTGTCGCAGCCGAGCTGGGGTTCACCGACGTCGCACCGAACTCGATCGACGGCGTCGCCAACCGGGACTTCATCCTCGACTACCTCAGTGCCGCAGCCACCTGCGCGACCCACCTGTCCCGGCTCGGTGCCGAGATCGTGCTCTGGTCCAGCTCCGAGTTCGGCTTCCTGACGCTGCCCGACGCCTGGTCCTCCGGCTCGTCGATCATGCCGCAGAAGAAGAATCCCGATGCCGGCGAGCTTCTGCGTGCCAAGGCGCCCCGCATCGTCGGTCACCTGCAGGCGCTGCACGGCGTGATGCACGCGCTGCCCTTGACCTACAACAAGGATCTGCAGGAGGACAAGGAGCATCTGTTCGACGCGGTCGACACGCTGCGGTTGTGCCTCGCTGCAGCGACCGGCATGGTCGCAGGGGCAGAGTTCGATCGTGAGCGGATGTCGGATGCCGCATCCGACGAGCTGATCGCCGCCACGGATCTCGCGGACCTGCTGGTCAAACAGGGAATGCCGTTCCGCGAGAGTCATGGCGTGATCGCCGGGCTGGTGCGGGAGGCGGTAGAGAGCGGCCGGTCACTGGCGGATGTCGCGATTCCCGCGCTGGGTGAGGATGCCCGCGCCGTCCTCGCACAGTCGTCGTGGCTCGAGTCGAAGGTCTCTGAGGGCGGTACAGCGCTGCCGCGCGTTCGCGAGCAGCTTGATCTGGCGCGCAAGCGCCTTGCCGGCGAGGCGTGACAGCGGCGCTCGCTGCAACGTTCTACGACCGGCCGGTCACGGAAGTGGCGCCGGATCTCCTGGGCTGCACGCTGCACTATGGCGACGCGTCGGGGCTGATCGTGGAGACCGAGGCCTACCACGAGGCCGAGCCGGCCTGCCACGCCTTTGGTGGCATCAGGCCATCGACGGCGGTCCTGTTCGCGGCCCCGGGGACGGCGTACGTCTACCGCTCGTACGGCATCCACGCGCTCGTCAACGCCGTCTGCGAGGCGGACGGTGTCGGTGCGGCAGTGTTGATCCGGGCGCTGACCCCGCTCAGCGGCGAGCCGGCGATGCTCGCTCGTCGCGGGCGGCCGGAAGCGGAGCTCACCAACGGTCCCGGCAAACTCACTCAGGCACTCGGGATCGGTCTGGAGCACAACGGTTCGTCCCTGGCGAGCGGGCCCGTGCAGATCCGGGCCCGTACTGGCGCGCGACCCGAGATCGTGACCGGCCGGCGAATCGGCATCACCAAGGCGGTCGAGCTGCCCTGGCGCTTCGCGATCGCTGGCTGCCCGGACGTGTCGCGGCCGCGCCCCGCCGGCTGGCGGTGACGGGCCGGGTCAGCCGGTCGGCGACGCGCCGCCGGTGGCCGGCGTGCCGCCGCCAGACGGCGTCTGCGGCGTTGGCGTGGGCGTCGGCGTCGGGGGCGTCGGCGTCGGTGTCTTCGACGGCGCGCTCGGAGCCTTCGGTGCCGGCGTCTGCTTGTCCGGGGCCGGCGTAGCAGACGGCGTATCGGCCGGCGTGGTCGCGGACGGTGTGGTCGCGACACCATCGGTGCTCGGCGCTGCGGTCCCCGTCGAGGTGTCCCCGAGCGGCGGATCGGACGTCTTGCCGGCGGCTTCGCGGATACGGCGCTCGTTCAGGATCTGCTCGCCGCGCAGGATGAACTCGCGCCAGATCAGGGCCGGGAACGTGCCGCCCGTCACCGCGTCACCGCCGAACTCGGTCAGCATCGGCCGCAATCCTTCGGGGTAGCCGACCCACACGGCAACGGTCCAGCGGTGGGTGAAGCCAACGAACCAGGCATCCCCTGAGTTCTCCGTCGTGCCGGTCTTGCCGGCGGCGAAGCCGCCCCATTGGGCGCGCTTCGCCGAGCCGAAATTGACGGGGCCCTGCAGGAGGTTCGTCGCAGACGCGGCAACTGCAGGGGACAGGACCCGGGTCAGCTTCTTGCGGTTGCTTTCCAGCGGCACCAGCTTCTGGTCGCCGTTGACGCGCTTGATCGAGTCGATGCCGACCGGCCCGTCGTCCGCCGCGCCGAGCGAGCCGCTGACGCGCAGGCCGCCGCTCGCGAAGGTCTCGTAGGCATGCGCCATGTCGAGCGGCGTGACACCCTCCTTGAGACCGCCCAGCGTCATCGCCGGGTTGGACGACACCGGCGTGCGGATCCCCATCCGCTGTGCCATGTTCGCCACGCGCTTGGTGCCGACCTGGATGCCCAGAGCTGCGAAGACCGAGTTGTCGGAGTATGTGAGCGCGTCCGCGATCGATGCCGAGCCGAGGTACTTCTTGTCGAAGTTGTTGACGACGAACACCTCACCGCCGCCGCCCGGGACCTTGAACTCTCGCTTCCTCGACGGGAACACCGTGCCGGGGCTGATCCCGTCGGACAGGGCCCGGGCGAGGATGAAGGGCTTCATCGCCGAGCCCGGCTGCCGCTGCCCCTGCGTCGCCAGGTTGAACGGCTGCTGGTTGTAGTCCCGTCCGCCGACCATCGCCCGGACTTCGCCGCTGGCGTTGTCGATCACGACCATCGCCGACGTCGGGCCGCCCTCCCACGAGAGTTGGCTCTGGATCGCCTGCTCGGCGGCGCGCTGGAGATCGAGGTCCAGCGTCGTCCTGACCCGCAGGTTGCCCTCGAAGGCGCGTTGTGCGCCAACGTGATCGACGAGGCTCTGTCGTACCCAGGAGACGAAGTACTCGCTGCCGTCGGGTGTGTCGAGTCGCGGCAGCGTGAGCTGGGTCGGAATCGGGTCGAGCAGCCCGGTCCGGTATTCGTCTGACGTGATCTTGCCCTGGTCGAACATCTTGCGCAGCACGATGTTGCGACGGCGGGTCGCGGCCTGGGGGTGAGCAATCGGGTCGAAGGCCGAAGGCGAGGCGATGATCGCGGCGAGCATCGCGGCCTCGGACGGCGTGACGATGCTGGCGCAGCGGCGCTCCTCACCGGTGCCGCAGCCCTGGTTCTCGGGCAGGCTGCCGAAGTACGTTCGCGCCGCGGCTTCGATGCCATAAGCACCGTTGCCGAAGTAGATCGAGTTCAGGTACTCGGTGAGGATCTTGTCCTTGGACCACTTGCGCGTGAGGTGGAACGCTAACGCGGCCTCGCGCGCCTTCTCGAAGATCGTCCGGTCGTTCTGCGCCTTGCGCGCGTACTTGACGAACTGCTGCGTGATCGTCGAGCCGCCCTGGACGGCGCCGCCCTTGACAACGTCCTGGTAGAAGGCGCGGCCGATACCGCGAAGGTCGACGCCGGCGTTCGAGTAGAAGCGCTCGTCCTCAATGCCGATCACGGCGTTCTTGATGTTCGGCGAGATCTGCCGCGTCGAGACGATCACGCGCCCGTCGTTCGACGTCAGTGTCGTGAGCGGGCGCTTGCGCACGTCGTAGAGAATCGAGTTCTTGCGCGAGGCGACCTGCGGCAGCTGCTCCAGCGACGGCAGGTCGGCGGCCACCGCCATCATCATCCCGAACACCAGCGAGATCCCGGCGAGGGCGATCAGCGGCAGACCGACGGCGAGGATCCGGCGCTTCTTCAGGCGCACGCGCGCACGGGGCGGACGGCCACCGCCAAGGGTGGAATCGCCGGGCGTCTGGCCCGTGGGTGTTGCGGAAGGGTCGCTCATTGGCGGCCGGACGGCGCGGGACGCGCACGTTCAGAGGATCTAGGCGTAGAGGATGCCCAGAAGCAGCGGCGAACTCTAGCATTGGCCCTGATGACGAACGCTTCAGAACGCGCGCAGCAGCTGCTGCGGAACGTCCACGAGTCGCTGCCCGCGGGTGGCCTCGAGCGCGCACTCGCACGCGCGGACGACGAGGGTCGTCCTCTGCGGGTCAAGCTCGGGCTCGATCCGACCGCGCCGGACATCCATCTCGGGCACACGGTGGTGCTCGGGAAACTGCGGGAGTTCCAGGATCTCGGCCACCAGGTCGTCCTGATCGTCGGTGACTACACGGCGCGCGTCGGTGATCCCAGTGGCCGCTCGGCAACACGCCCCGCGCTCAGCGGTGAGGAGATCGACGCCAACGCGGAGACCTACCAGCAGCAGGCGTTCACGGTGCTCGCCGCCGACGAGTCGCTGCTCGAGGTTCGCCGCAACGGCGAGTGGCTGGCGATGGAGGCGGAGAAGCTCTTCGCGCTGGCCCGCACCGCGACCGTCGCACAGATGCTCGAGCGCGACGACTTCGCCAAACGCTTTGCCGCCAACCAGCCGATCTCGGTGCTCGAGCTCCTCTACCCGCTGCTGCAGGGCTATGACTCAGTGGCGATCGGGGCGGATGTCGAGCTCGGCGGCACGGACCAGACGTTCAACCTCTTGCTCGGCCGTGACGTCCAGCGCAGCTACGGCCTGGCCGAGCAGTCGATCATCACGATGCCGCTGTTGGTCGGTATCGACGGCGAGCAGAAGATGTCGAAGTCGCTCGGCAATCACATCGGCGTGACCGAACCGGCCGACGAGCAGTTCGGCAAGACGATGCGATTGCCCGATCACGCGATGGACGGCTGGTTCGAGCTGCTGGCTGTCGACGCTGCGCCGGAGGAACTGGGCCCGCGCGATCGCAAGCGCTGGCTGGCGCGGGCGATCGTCGACCGCTTCCACGGCGCCGGGGCTGGCGCCGCGGCCGAGGCGACCTTCGACCGGCTCTTCATCGATCACGCGATTCCCGACGACGTGCCGGTGCACACCGTGGCCGCCGGGGAAGACGTGCTGCACCTGCCGGCCGTGATCGCCGAGGCGTTCGGTCGTTCGCGCGGCGAGGCCCGGCGCCTCCTGGAACAGGGCGGCGTTCGCCTCGACGGAACCGTGGTTCCTGCTGGGGCCCTGGACCATCCGCGTGAGGCGCTCGACGGCCAGGTGCTGCAGGTCGGCAAGCGCCACTTTGCGTTGCTCCACACCTCCTAGCGCCGAGCGAAACCCCACCACGTTCAGGCAGGTGCTATATTGCTGGACCCGCCCGGCGACTTCGTGTCTCCGGTGCGAACGCCAGCGTCAGCTGGTGCGTTCCTCGCAAGAAGGCAACACCTTCCCGAACGGGCGCGACGGTCTTTGAAAACTCAACAGCATGCACATCCCCGTCCCAGCCGGGCCGGGGTGTGCGACCAGGTTCGAACCGCCGGCATCTTCGGATGCGTGGCGGTCTGAGAAATGAACATCCCGTCATACCTCGGGGTGCGCCGTGTACGACGCGCCCCACATGAGATATGACACCTCTCCGCGTCACGTGAGCTTCGGTTCGCAGACGCTTGGAAAACCAGCGAGGCGCGCAAGCGGTTCGCTGAATGCCTCAGCTTTGCTGAGGCACCTTCACGGAGAGTTTGATCCTGGCTCAGGACGAACGCTGGCGGCGTGCTTAACACATGCAAGTGGAGCGACGAACCCGTGCTTGCACGGGGGCAGAGCCGCGAACGGGTGAGTAACACGTGGGTAACCTGCCCTGTTGATTGGGACAACCCCGGGAAACCGGGGCTAATACCAAATGTGCTCTTGGAACATCAGTTCTTCGAGGAAAGGAGGCTTCGGCTTCCGCAACGGGATGGGCCCGCGGCCCATTAGCTTGTTGGTTGGGGTAACGGCCCACCAAGGCTTCGATGGGTAGCTGGTCTGAGAGGACGATCAGCCACACTGGGACTGAGACACGGCCCAGACTCCTACGGGAGGCAGCAGTGGGGAATCTTGCGCAATGCACGAAAGTGTGACGCAGCAACGCCGCGTGAGGGAAGACGGCCTTCGGGTTGTAAACCTCTTTCAGTTGGGACGAGGCCTCGACGGTTAATACCCGTCTGGGGTGACGGTACCTTCAGAAGAAGCCCCGGCTAACTACGTGCCAGCAGCCGCGGTAATACGTAGGGGGCAAGCGTTGTCCGGAATTATTGGGCGTAAAGAGTGTGTAGGCGGCTTGGTAAGTCCGCTCTGAAAGCCAGGGGCTCAACCCCTGGAGGCGGGTGGATACTGTCAAGCTTGAGTCTGGAAGAGGCGAGTGGAATTCCCGGTGTAGCGGTGAAATGCGCAGATATCGGGAGGAACACCAATGGCGAAGGCAGCTCGCTGGGACATGACTGACGCTGAGACACGAAAGCGTGGGGAGCAAACAGGATTAGATACCCTGGTAGTCCACGCCGTAAACGATGGGCACTAGGTGTGGGAGGTGTCGACTCCTCCCGTGCCGAAGCTAACGCATTAAGTGCCCCGCCTGGGGAGTACGGCCGCAAGGCTAAAACTCAAAGGAATTGACGGGGGCCCGCACAAGCAGCGGAGCATG